>JACXXQ010000427.1_pt1 | contig 22847 bp, 18 predicted proteins | sample 8621361 | NCBI WGS metagenome assembly JACXXQ01 (sample SAMN15503820, study PRJNA645414) | gut metagenome | isolation source: feces | host: Bos taurus | place: USA | collected 2016 | reverse complement strand
GACATAACCCGGATGTTTTTTTACAATTTCATTTGTTTTTTCTTCATTACCATAAACATATCCTAACTCATTAAGATACAGCTGTTCGCCCTCATACTTCTTAAGTAATTGATAGAAGTACCACTTCGCAAAATCAGGTTGCTTCATGAAAAAATCCTTCAAAAAAATATCATTTACTAAAATGCTGACAGGCACTTCATTAAATAGCAACTTAACATCATCAAATAACCTTAGTATTAAGCGTGATTTTTCTTGATTGCTTAAGTTAAAATCATTGACATATGCAACCAACTTATCCCAAATCAATTCCTGTAATTTACGGCTATTTTTATAGGGTTCTTTATCGAGATTGAAAAATAAGGTCTCAGCTATTTTAATTTTAGATTGATCGCAGCTAAAATCTTTAGATTGATCGCGGCTAAAATCAATATGATTTATCACGGAGCATGCATACTTTATCTTTTCAGAATCACCAAAATATTGCATTCTTTTATTAAAACATCAATCCAGTATTCTTACATCATTAATATATGGGAATTTTAAAAAAATCTCCAGAATCGAATCGATGACCGGTGTAAGGTTAACTTTTGCATCATCTAAGGAATCAATAAGAATATGAGACAGGTTAACTTTGATGTCATTAATTTCATTGTCAGTAGCTTTCTTATTATTAAGAAGATAATTATTTACTGCGTTAAGGTCATCTATTTCTTTCAGTATCCCTTTTTCACCAAGCAAGTATGAAATCGATTCATTACATACATAAGGCATTAATAGCAGATGTTCTTTCCTTATTGCTAATAATGCATTGTTCAATGGTTTTTCTAATAAATCCGTAATCGTAGAATCAACTGAATCTTTACAACTCACCTGCGAGTTATTCAAGTCCTGAGAATTATTTAACTCCTGCGGAATATTTAATAGACGAGCTATTTCCTTGTTAGCTTCGCGTTGGTAACATGCCAGAATCTTGTTAGTAATCAGGTGTAATGAACTCTCATCTTTTCTTTCAAAGGACTTTCCTTCATAACGATTAGTCGAACCATCAGGTTGTTGAAATATAATAGCCGTATGTCCTTGACGAGTCCCCATAGTAGTGAAAGCGGAAAGTGTGATTTCTATTTCCACCTTAGATAAATCCGCTCGCTCCCCTTCAGGATTATTCATAACAAACTGCATTATTTCACTGCCATCATTATTTTTGATATAAGATGAGGACTCAATATGAGCCATCATATTTCTACCCGCTTCGTTGGAGCGTTTGCTAAAATCCACATAACCCAGGGTAAATATTTTTACCAAAAACTCCAAAAATGTCTTAGGATCAAGGATATTTCTTGTGTTATCCTGCCCCTCGGCATTACGGGCAAAATTATTCATTCCAACACGCCAGGTATTTAAAACTTCACTTTTTTGTTTAAAATTGTCGGCTAATGTAATGTGTTGAGAATAATTCAAATCTGATATTTTGCTCATGACGGACTCCTTGAGTTAATAAGAACGTCTAAGCATTACAAATTCTACTCACAAAAAAATATCAAAAAACGCTCTTTTCACAAACTCGCCGTAAACCTGGAGTTATTTACGGCGAAAAGTCATCACGCCATCAGCATCTTCACTACTGCTTTGCGAACCCGGGCTGGCGCGCCCACTGCGCACAGCGGTTTATGCACTTCCCCCGGATAAAACACAACAAAATCACCTTCATTAAGGATAACTGTTTTCTCATCAACACCTTCCGGCAAAAATGCGATGTCTTTATCAGCTAACCAGTCGGTATCCGGCGTACCTGCAGGTTGTGTGCTGAAGGTCATGCCTTCCTGACCTTTTAACACAATCTGAATGTCGAGATAGCGGGCATGGTACTCCGCACGGCGAGCTTCGTACGGCTCGGTCATATCTTCCGAGATAAGATAAAACAGACGATTGCCTTCGATATCGTGCTTGCCCTTTGGCGTTTCTGCCGTAACGTGTGCTTTGATATGCTCAATCGCCTGGCGTAACTCCTGGGGTAGCCACGGCTGAAGATTATGAATATTTCCGATGATCATCTTTTCCACTCCTTAATTAAAACAACGTTTCATTTCTATCGTTATACGAAAAGATGATCAATTCCGCTAGCCTTAACGCGTGAATTATTGTCTTATCACAACTTATCGGCAGGCGCGTTCCCGCCTTTCGGGTCAAGGCCCGCATCACTCCTTGAGAATAGTTTTTATCGCTTCCCCCGCCAGTGCAGCTGTTGCACAGAGTTGTTCGATGGAGTGCCCCTCCCGTGCCTTCGCAGAAAGCCCTGACATCACGGTACTCATAAAATCAGTCACACATTGTGCGCTTTGTGGATGCCGCCTGGCGATATAGTCATAAATGGCCGTTTCTGCGGCGTGATAATATTGAACGGCAATATCACGCGCTTGTGGATCATGACTATGAATGCCTTCAAGAACCATACAGCCAGCGCAGCCGCCGTTTTGGCTATATCTGCGCGCCGCTTCTTTTAATACCTCAGCCAGGCACTCCCCTACCGGACGATCATCACGAAGAATATCGGCAAGCGGAATAGCTTCCGTACCGACATATTCATTGAGTACACGGCTAAATAACCCAGCCTTATTGCCAAAAGCCGCGTAGAGGCTCGGGGGGTTAATACCAAGATAATCAGTAACTTCAGCAACACTGACAGCATCGAAACCTTTTTGGTGAAAAAGCACTTTTGCCGCAGAGACTGCCTGCTCAGGAGCGAAACGTCTGGGACGACCTGGAACGCGAGATTGTTTTTTAGTGACCATTACAAAACTTATTGACAGAAAGTTAAAACAGTTTTGTAATGCATGTTACATAATAAATCAAGGAGTCCTTATGGGCGCTTTTACAGGTAAGACAGTTCTCATCCTCGGTGGCAGTCGTGGTATCGGTGCCGCTATCGTACGTCGTTTCGTCACCGATGGGGCCAATGTACGATTCACCTATGCGGGGTCGAAAGATGCCGCTGAACACCTGGCACAAGAGACTGGAGCGACAGCAGTATTCACAGATAGTGCTGACAGAGACGCTGTCATTGATGTCGTTCGTAAGAGCGGCGCATTGGATATCCTGGTGGTAAATGCAGGTATTGGCGTCTTTGGCGATGCCCTGGAATTAAATGCCGACGATATTGATCGCCTTTTCAAAATCAATATTCATGCTCCTTACCATGCCTCTGTTGAAGCCGCCCGGCAGATGCCCGAAGGCGGGCGCATCTTAATCATCGGCTCCGTGAATGGCGATCGTATGCCTGTTGCAGGCATGGCTGCTTATGCCGCAAGTAAATCTGCCCTACAAGGCATGGCGCGCGGGCTGGCCCGTGATTTTGGACCGCGTGGGATCACCATCAACGTCGTCCAGCCAGGGCCAATTGATACCGACGCTAATCCCGCCAACGGGCCAATGCGCGATATGTTGCATGGTTTTATGGCCATCAAAAGACATGGGCAACCGGAAGAGGTCGCTGGTATGGTCGCATGGTTAGCAGGGCCAGAAGCCAGTTTTGTTACCGGCGCGATGCATACCATTGATGGCGCGTTTGGCGCATAACCGACTACGCTCAATTAAGCCCAGCCATTTCCCATGATGTCTGGGTTTTGTTTACTCACGTCGTCCGCTAAAAGCGGCTCCTGGTAAATATAAATCTTCTGTTCATGTCGTAAATCTTGAGGATAACCAAATGGTAGAAAGAACCGCTGTTTTCCCTGCTGGACGACATTCACTGTATGCTGAGCATCGTTATTCTGCGGCTATTCGTTCCGGCGATTTGCTGTTTGTTTCCGGGCAAGTAGGAAGTCGAGAGGACGGAACACCAGAACCCGATTTTCAGCAACAAGTCAGACTGGCATTTGATAATTTGCATGCGACCCTGGCAGCTGCGGGATGCACTTTTGACGATATCATTGATGTTACGAGCTTTCATACCGATCCAGAAAAACAATTCGAAGACATCATGACGGTGAAAAATGAAATATTTAGCGCCCCACCTTATCCAAACTGGACGGCGGTGGGTGTTACATGGCTGGCAGGCTTTGATTTTGAAATTAAAGTGATAGCGCGCATCCCTGAGCAGTAAGCAATAGTGTTAGCCGTTCGTTTTCACACTCCGTCCTATAAGTCGGATGAATGGAATAAAATGCATATCTGATTGCGTGAAAGTGAAAAAGAAAAAAGCAGGAAATGTCTGCAATTATTGATACCGAACGACAGTTCCCCTCCAGAATCACAGTAAATAAAAATGCATATATTTTGACTTTAAATTCATATAAACCGTTTGCGCTGACAAAATATTGCATCAAATGCTTGCACCGCTTCTGACGATGAGTATAATGCCGGACAATTTGCCGGGAGGATGTATGGTTCAGTGTGTTCGACATTTTGTCTTACCGCGTCTGAAAAAAGACGCTGGCCTGCCGTTTTTCTTCCCGTTGATCACCCATTCCCAGCCCCTCAATCGAGGGGCTTTTTTTTGCCCAGGCGTCAGGAGATAAAAGATGGCTAATCCGCTATATCAGAAACATATCATTTCCATAAACGACCTTAGTCGCGATGACCTTAATCTGGTGCTGGCGACAGCGGCGAAACTGAAAGCAAACCCGCAACCAGAGCTGTTGAAGCACAAAGTCATTGCCAGCTGTTTCTTCGAAGCCTCTACCCGTACCCGCCTCTCTTTCGAAACTTCCATGCACCGCCTGGGTGCCAGCGTGGTGGGCTTTTCCGACAGCGCCAATACATCACTGGGTAAAAAGGGCGAAACGCTGGCCGATACCATTTCGGTTATCAGCACTTACGTTGATGCGATAGTGATGCGTCATCCGCAGGAAGGTGCGGCGCGCCTGGCCACCGAGTTTTCCGGCAATGTACCGGTACTGAATGCCGGTGATGGCTCCAACCAACATCCGACGCAAACCTTGCTGGACTTATTCACTATTCAGGAAACCCAGGGGCGTCTGGACAATCTCCACGTCGCAATGGTTGGTGACCTGAAATATGGCCGCACCGTTCACTCCCTGACTCAGGCGTTAGCGAAGTTCGACGGCAACCGTTTTTACTTCATCGCGCCGGACGCGCTGGCAATGCCGCAATACATTCTGGATATGCTTGATGAAAAAGGGATCGCCTGGAGTCTGCACAGCTCTATTGAAGAAGTGATGGCGGAAGTTGACATCCTGTACATGACCCGCGTGCAAAAAGAGCGTCTGGACCCGTCCGAGTACGCCAACGTGAAAGCGCAGTTTGTTCTTCGCGCCAGCGATCTCCACAACGCCAAAGCCAATATGAAAGTGCTGCATCCGCTGCCGCGTGTTGATGAGATTGCGACGGATGTTGATAAAACGCCACACGCCTGGTACTTCCAGCAGGCAGGCAACGGGATTTTCGCTCGCCAGGCGTTACTGGCACTGGTTCTGAATCGCGATCTGGTACTGTAAGGGGAAATAGAGATGACACACGATAATAAATTGCAGGTTGAAGCTATTAAACGCGGCACGGTAATTGACCATATCCCCGCCCAGATCGGTTTTAAGCTGTTGAGTCTGTTCAAGCTGACCGAAACGGATCAGCGCATCACCATCGGTCTGAACCTGCCTTCTGGCGAGATGGGCCGCAAAGATCTGATCAAAATCGAAAATACCTTTTTGAGTGAAGACCAGGTAGATCAACTGGCATTGTATGCGCCGCAAGCCACGGTTAACCGTATCGACAACTATGAAGTGGTGGGTAAATCGCGCCCAAGTCTGCCGGAGCGCATCGACAATGTGCTGGTCTGCCCGAACAGCAACTGTATCAGCCATGCCGAACCGGTTTCATCCAGCTTTGCCGTGCGAAAACGCGCCAATGACATCGCGCTCAAATGCAAATACTGTGAAAAAGAGTTTTCCCATAATGTGGTGCTGGCCAATTAATTGCGGTTGGTAATAAAAGTCTGGCTCCCTATAATGAGCCAGACTTTTTACCGCTGTAATAAAGGAGAAATCATGAGCAAAACTATCGCGACGGAAAATGCACCGGCAGCTATCGGCCCTTACGTACAGGGCGTTGATCTGGGCAATATGATCATCACCTCCGGTCAGATCCCGGTAAATCCGAAAACGGGCGAAGTACCGGCAGACGTCGCTGCACAGGCACGTCAGTCGCTGGATAACGTAAAAGCGATCGTCGAAGCCGCTGGTCTGAAAGTGGGCGACATCGTTAAAACTACCGTGTTTGTAAAAGATCTGAACGACTTCGCAACCGTAAACGCCACTTACGAAGCCTTCTTCACCGAACACAACGCCGCCTTCCCGGCACGTTCTTGCGTTGAAGTTGCCCGTCTGCCGAAAGACGTGAAGATTGAGATCGAAGCGATCGCTGTTCGTCGCTAATCTTGATGGAAATCCGGGCTATCATGCCCGGATTAAGTCTGATGACAAACGCAAAATCGCCTGATGCGCTACGCTTATCAGGCCTACGTGATTCCTGCAATTTATTGAATTTGTTGGCCGGATAAGGCATTTACGCCGCATCCGGCATGAACAAAGCTTACTTTGTCTGCAATCTGAATCGGGGCTATCGTGCCCAGTTTATTCTTTACTGCCAGCCGTAACGACGGCTATAGAACCCTTTCACCAACTGGGTTAACGTCATATACCCTGCCAGAATCGCAACCAGCCACGGGAAATAGCTTAACGGCAGCGCCTGCAGCTGCAGATAACTGGCCAGCGGTGAAAACGGCAATGCGATCCCGACAATCATCACGATCACGGTCATGATCATTAACGGCCACGATGCACAGCTCTGAATAAACGGCACACGGCGGGTGCGGATCATATGCACAATCAGCGTTTGCGACAGTAAGCCCACCACAAACCATCCCGACTGGAACAGCGTTTGCGTTTCCGGCGTGTTGGCATGGAATACCCACCACATCAGGCAAAACGTCAAAATATCGAAGATCGAGCTGATCGGTCCGAAGAAGATCATAAAGCGCCCCAGATCCGCCGGATTCCAACGCTGCGGCTTTTGAATTTGCTCGTCGTCGACGTTATCAAACGGGATCGCCACCTGTGACACATCGTACAGCAGGTTCTGAATAAGCAAGTGTAACGGCAACATCGGTAGGAAGGGCAAGAAAGCACTCGCTACCAGCACGCTGAACACATTACCGAAGTTAGAGCTCGCCGTCATTTTGATGTATTTCAGCATGTTGGCGAAAGTGCGACGTCCCTCAATAACCCCCTCTTCCAGCACCATCAGGCTTTTTTCCAGCAGGATGATATCAGCCGCTTCACGGGCAATATCTACCGCGCCGTCCACAGAAATGCCGATATCCGCAGCGCGTAAGGCGGGCGCATCATTAATACCATCGCCCATAAAGCCAACCACATGCCCTTCGCGCTTCAGTAAGGTCACAATGCGTTCTTTATGCATCGGCGTCAGGCGGGCAAACAGCGTGGTGCGCTGTGCAAGATTTGCCAGTTCGTCGTCAGATAGCATTTCAATATCACTACCAATGACCACCTCTCCCGCGTCCAGCCCCACTTCATGGCACACTTTCGCTGCAACTAACTCACTGTCGCCAGTAAGGATTTTTACGGTAATTCCACTCGCTTTTAATGCCTTCAGTGCCGGAGCGGTTGTCTCTTTTGGCGGATCAAGGAAAGCAATATATCCTTCGAGGATCAGGTCGGATTCATCCGCCCGCTGGTAATCTCCTTCACGCGCTGGCAGGTATTTCGTCGCCACCGCAACCACGCGCAGCCCCTGACGATTCAGCGTATCAGTAACCCGCTTAATCTTACGCAGCATGATGTCATCGAGCGGCACAATCTCGCCATTGTGACGCACTTGCGAACACACATTGAGGATTTCCTGCAATGCGCCTTTGCAAACCAGCTGATGGTGCTCGGTATTTTCTGCCACTACCACCGACATCCGGCGACGCTCGAAATCAAACGGAATCTCATCGATTTTTTGCCAACGACTGACCAGCGAGCGCGCTGACTCTTCATCCGTACCTTCGAGCACCGCTGTATCGAGCAGGTTTTTAAGTCCGGTCTGATAATGACTGTTCAACCACGCGCTATGCAGCACGCGTTCGCTGGTTTTACCGGAGATATCGGTATGATTCTCCAGCACAATTTTATCCTGTGTCAGGGTGCCGGTTTTATCAGTGCACAGAATATCCATTGCGCCAAAGTTCTGAATAGCATCCAGATGTTTGACGATCACTTTCTGTTTCGACAGCTTTACTGCGCCGCGCGCCAGCGTCGAGGTAACAATCATCGGCAACATTTCCGGCGTTAGGCCTACCGCGACCGAAAGCGCAAACAGCGCCGCTTCCCACCAGTCGCCTTTGGTGTAGCCATTGATTAACAGCACCACCGGTGCCATCACCAGCATAAAGCGAATCAGCAGCATACTGACGCGGCTGATCCCTTGCTGAAAGGCATTCGGCTCGCTTTCCTGCTCACTAACACGCCCCGCCAGTTGACCAAACCAGGTATTGGCACCTGTAGCAATCACCATTGCTTGTGCCGTGCCGCTCACCACGGTGGTGCCCATAAAACACAGGGTGTCGCACTCCAGCGGATTGCTGTGCTCCGGCTGGCGAGTGGTAGCGGCTTTTTCTACGGGCAGAGACTCACCGGTTAACGACGCCTGAGCGACGAACAGATCCCGCGCCTGCAAGATACGTAAATCTGCCGGGATCATATCTCCCGCCGCCAGTTTTATAATATCGCCGGGCACCAGCTGGTCGATCGGGATCTCCAGCCAGCCATTTTCGCCTTTGTCGTTAATTACGCGCAGCACCGTCGCAGTATTGCTGACCATCGCTTTCAGGGCATCTGCCGCTTTAGTGGAACGTGCTTCCTGAATAAAGTTCAGCAACGTAGAAATAGCGACCATTAGCGCGATAACGCCCGCAGCAAATAAATCTTCCGTGGCGTAAGAAATAGCGCCGAGAATGGTGAGTAAAATATTAAAGGGGTTGCGATAGCAGACCCATAAATGTACCCACCACGGCGACGGTTGTTGTGCGGGTAATTTATTTTCACCATGTTGTTCGCGGGCAGATTCCACTTCCGCCTGATTTAACCCTTCCGGATGGGTGTCGAACGTTTTCCACAATTCTTCTTCGGGCATCACCGCCATTTTCAGGCAATGCGCACTTAAGGACGGCGGGACCACCGTATTCACTGTCTGCTGCGCGCCAGGCAATGGATCACGATGAACCAGACGGGAAGGTAAATGGCGAGTGAGCCGGGTAAAAATTTCTTTAAACATAAGGAGTCCCTCCGCACTGTCTGAAACAGTACAGAAATGTCTTCAGGCGTGGCGAAGCCTTACCTGAAGGTAATAAAGCTGAGCAGGGACGTTAAAACGTCACGGCCTTACGCATCCGGTAACGCCGTGAAAAGACGGGCTTACCGGAAAAGTTTTAATCTCCGTCGAGGGAGAGGCGTGGGATCAGGTTCCATATAACCTCCGGTAAGTGAAAAAAGCGCCGCAAATAATAAGGAGAATCCAATAATATTCGTAGCATCTATGGCGATATAATACCTGCTGGCAACTAAACCAACGATAAACCAGACTTTACCCATTGCTGAATGCACGGGTAAAGTTAGGCTCAAATAATTAAACAACACGTTACAGGACAACAGGATGCAAAATCGGCTGACCATCAAAGATATCGCGCGCTTAAGCGGCGTGGGGAAATCTACAGTTTCCCGGGTGCTGAATAACGAAAGCGGCGTGAGCCAGCTCACCCGCGAGCGTGTTGAAGCAGTGATGAATCAGCATGGATTTTCCCCTTCCCGCTCTGCGCGCGCTATGCGTGGGCAAAGCGATAAAGTGGTCGCCATCATTGTTACCCGTCTGGATTCGTTGTCAGAAAATCTCGCCGTTCAAACCATGCTGCCAGCGTTCTATGAACAAGGTTACGACCCAATCATGATGGAAAGTCAGTTTTCCCCGCAATTAGTTGCCGAACATTTGGGGGTGCTGAAACGGCGTAATATCGACGGCGTAGTGCTGTTCGGTTTTACTGGCATAACAGAAGAAATGTTAGCCCACTGGCAGTCATCGCTGGTTCTGCTGGCGCGTGACGCAAAAGGCTTTGCTTCGGTCTGTTATGACGACGAAGGGGCAATCAAGATCCTGATGCAACGGCTGTATGACCAGGGGCATCGTAATATCAGTTATCTCGGCGTGCCGCACAGTGACGTGACAACCGGTAAGCGACGTCACGAAGCCTACCTGGCGTTCTGCAAAGCGCATAAACTGCATCCCGTTGCCGCCCTGCCAGGCCTTGCTATGAAGCAAGGCTATGAGAACGTAGCAAAAGTGATTACGCCTGAAACTACCGCCTTACTGTGCGCAACCGACACGCTGGCACTTGGCGCAAGTAAATACCTGCAAGAGCAACGCATCGACACCTTGCAACTGGCGAGCGTCGGTAATACGCCGTTAATGAAATTCCTCCATCCGGAGATCGTCACCGTAGATCCCGGTTACGCCGAAGCTGGACGCCAGGCGGCCTGCCAGTTGATCGCACAGGTAACCGGGCGCAGCGAACCGCAACAAATCATCATCCCCGCCACCCTGTCCTGATCGTTTCCTGAACGATAAATTGTGATCTTCGCTGCGTTTCGGGAACGTTCCCGTTTTTAAATTTTTCCGCGCAATATATTCTGCAGCCAACCAAAAATGTCATCTGCCATGGGGCTTTATGATGAGCAAAATAAACCAAACGGATATCGATCGGTTGATTGAACTGGTCGGCGGGCGCGGCAATATTGCGACGGTGAGCCACTGTATTACTCGCCTGCGCTTTGTCCTCAACCAACCGGCCAATGCCAGACCGAAAGAAATTGAGCAACTCCCCATGGTGAAAGGCTGTTTCACCAATGCCGGGCAATTTCAGGTGGTGATTGGCACCAACGTGGGTGATTACTATCAAGCACTGATAGCGTCAACCGGACAGGCGCAGGTTGATAAAGAGCAGGTAAAAAAAGCCGCCCGGCAGAATATGAAATGGCATGAGCAGTTGATCTCTCATTTCGCGGAGATCTTCTTCCCGTTGCTGCCCGCGTTGATTAGCGGCGGTTTGATCCTCGGTTTTCGCAATGTAATCGGCGATTTGCCCATGAGCAACGGTCAAACGCTGGCACAAATGTACCCTTCCCTGCAAACGATCTACGATTTTCTGTGGTTGATCGGTGAAGCGATCTTCTTCTACCTGCCGGTCGGGATTTGCTGGTCAGCGGTGAAAAAAATGGGCGGCACGCCGATCCTTGGTATCGTGCTTGGCGTGACACTGGTTTCCCCCCAGCTGATGAACGCTTATCTGCTCGGGCAGCAGCTGCCGGAAGTGTGGGACTTTGGCATGTTCAGCATCGCCAAAGTGGGCTATCAGGCGCAGGTGATCCCGGCACTATTAGCCGGGCTGGCGCTGGGCGTTATTGAAACTCGCCTTAAACGCATCGTGCCGGATTACCTCTATCTGGTGGTGGTGCCCGTCTGTTCGCTGATCCTCGCGGTGTTCCTCGCCCATGCGCTGATTGGTCCGTTTGGACGCATGATTGGCGATGGCGTTGCCTTTGCGGTACGTCACCTGATGACCGGCAGCTTTGCTCCGATTGGCGCGGCATTGTTTGGCTTCCTGTACGCCCCGCTGGTGATCACCGGCGTACACCAGACCACGCTTGCTATTGATTTGCAGATGATTCAAAGCATGGGTGGCACGCCAGTGTGGCCGCTGATTGCGCTGTCGAATATCGCTCAGGGCTCCGCCGTGATAGGCATTATCATTTCCAGCCGCAAGCACAATGAACGCGAGATCTCCGTGCCTGCGGCGATCTCCGCCTGGCTTGGGGTCACTGAGCCTGCAATGTACGGCATCAACCTGAAATATCGCTTCCCGATGCTGTGCGCGATGATTGGTTCTGGTCTGGCAGGATTGCTATGCGGCCTGAACGGCGTTATGGCGAATGGCATCGGCGTAGGCGGCCTGCCGGGAATTCTCTCGATTCAACCGAGCTACTGGCAGGTGTTTGCGCTGGCAATGGCTATCGCCATCATCATCCCGATTGTACTCACCTCGTTTATCTATCAGCGGAAATACCGCCTGGGCACGCTGGACATTGTTTAATTTTCTTCGGGGCGCAATTGCGCCCCCTCGCATTCGCAGGAATAACGTAATGACTCATCTTCCCCACTGGTGGCAAAACGGCGTTATCTACCAGATTTATCCAAAGAGTTTTCAGGACACCACGGGTAGCGGTACCGGCGATTTACGTGGCGTTATCCAACACCTGGACTATCTGCATAAACTGGGCGTTGATGCCATCTGGCTAACCCCCTTTTATGTCTCTCCCCAGGTCGATAACGGTTACGACGTAGCGAACTATACGGCGATTGATCCCACCTACGGCACGCTGGACGATTTTGACGAACTGGTGACGCAGGCAAAATCGCGCGGGATTCGTATCATTCTCGATATGGTGTTTAACCATACCTCTACCCAACATGCCTGGTTTCGCGAGGCGCTGAACAAAGAAAGCCCTTACCGCCAGTTTTATATCTGGCGCGATGGAGAACCAGAAACGCCACCGAACAACTGGCGTTCAAAATTTGGCGGTAGTGCGTGGCGCTGGCATGCGGAAAGCGAACAGTACTATTTGCATCTCTTTGCACCAGAACAGGCGGATCTCAACTGGGAGAATCCAGCGGTACGCGCAGAGCTGAAAAAAGTCTGTGAGTTCTGGGCCGATCGTGGGGTCGACGGGTTGCGCCTGGATGTGGTGAATCTGATCTCCAAAGACCCGCGTTTCCCTGAAGACCTGGACGGCGACGGGCGTCGCTTCTACACCGACGGGCCACGAGCACACGAGTTTTTGCACGAGATGAACCGCGATGTGTTTACGCCACGCGGGTTAATGACCGTAGGTGAAATGTCCTCCACCAGCCTTGAGCATTGCCAGCGATACGCGGCTCTGACAGGCAGTGAATTGTCGATGACCTTTAATTTTCATCACCTGAAGGTCGATTATCCCGGTGGTGAAAAATGGACGCTGGCTAAACCTGACTTTGTGGCGTTGAAAACATTGTTCCGCCACTGGCAACAAGGAATGCACAACGTAGCATGGAATGCCTTGTTCTGGTGTAACCACGATCAGCCGCGCATTGTTTCTCGCTTTGGTGATGAAGGTGAATACCGCGTGCCTGCGGCAAAAATGCTGGCGATGGTGCTGCATGGCATGCAGGGAACGCCGTATATCTACCAGGGCGAAGAGATTGGCATGACCAACCCGCATTTCACGCGCATTACTGACTATCGCGACGTAGAGAGCCTCAATATGTTTGCCGAGCTGCGCAACGATGGGCGTGATGCCGACGAGTTATTGGCAATCCTCGCCAGTAAATCCCGTGACAACAGTCGCACGCCCATGCAATGGAGCAACGGCGATAATGCCGGGTTTACGGCTGGCGAACCGTGGATTGGCCTGGGCGATAACTATCAACAAATCAACGTAGAAGCCGCGCTGGCCGATGATTCCTCGGTGTTTTACACCTACCAAAAGTTAATCGCACTGCGTAAGCAGGAAGCCATCCTGACATGGGGCAATTACCAGGATCTGCTGCCAAACAGCCCTGTATTGTGGTGCTATCGCCGTGAATGGAAGGGGCAAACCTTGCTGGTCATTGCCAACCTTAGCCGTGAGATCCAACCCTGGCAGGCAGGGCAAATGCGCGGCAACTGGCAGCTTGTGATGCATAACTACGAAGAAGCCTCACCACAACCCTGTGCCATGAATTTACGGCCTTTTGAGGCTGTCTGGTGGTTACAGAAGTAAATCTTCCCTAAGCCCCGGTAATGCCGGTCATTCCGGGGTTTTGTCTGTCAGTATGTTGTTTTTGTTGATTTTTCAACCAGCAAATTCATTAAAAAATTTACATATCGCTGTAGCGCCCGTCATCCGTACGCTCTGCTTTTTACTTTGAGCTACATCAAAAAAAGTTCAAACATCCTTGATGCAAAGCACTATATATAGACTTTAAAATGCGTCCCAACCCAATATGTTGTATTAATCGACTATAATTGCTACTACAGCTCCCCACGAAAAAGGTGCGGCGTTGTGGATAAGCGGATGGCGATTGCGGAAAGCACCGGAAAACGAAACGAAAAAACCGGAAAACGCCTTTCCCAATTTCTGTGGATAACCTGTTCTTAAAAATATGGAGCGATCATGACACCGCATGTGATGAAACGAGACGGCTGCAAAGTGCCGTTTAAATCAGAGCGCATCAAAGAAGCGATTCTGCGTGCAGCTAAAGCAGCGGAAGTCGATGATGCCGATTATTGCGCCACTGTTGCCGCGGTTGTCAGCGAGCAGATGCAGGGCCGCAACCAGGTGGATATCAATGAGATCCAGACCGCAGTTGAAAATCAGCTGATGTCAGGTCCATACAAACAACTGGCTCGTGCTTACATCGAGTACCGTCACGATCGCGACATTGAACGTGAAAAACGCGGTCGCCTGAACCAGGAGATCCGTGGTCTGGTCGAGCAGACCAACGCCTCGTTACTCAACGAAAACGCCAACAAAGACAGCAAGGTGATTCCAACCCAGCGCGACCTGCTGGCCGGGATCGTGGCTAAACACTATGCACGTCAGCACCTGCTGCCGCGTGACGTGGTGCAGGCACATGAGCGTGGCGATATTCACTATCACGATCTCGATTACTCACCGTTCTTCCCGATGTTCAACTGCATGTTGATCGACCTGAAAGGCATGCTGACCCAGGGCTTTAAAATGGGGAACGCCGAGATTGAACCGCCGAAGTCGATCTCTACGGCAACCGCGGTAACTGCGCAGATTATTGCTCAGGTTGCCAGCCATATTTATGGCGGCACCACCATTAACCGTATCGATGAAGTGCTGGCACCGTTTGTCACCGCCAGCTACAACAAACATCGCAAGACCGCAGAAGAGTGGAACATCCCGGACGCCGAAGGCTACGCTAACTCTCGAACCATCAAAGAGTGCTACGATGCCTTCCAGTCACTGGAGTACGAAGTAAACACCCTGCACACCGCCAACGGTCAGACGCCGTTTGTAACCTTTGGTTTTGGCCTGGGCACCAGCTGGGAATCGCGCCTGATTCAGGAATCGATCCTGCGTAACCGTATCGCAGGCCTCGGTAAAAACCGTAAAACTGCGGTGTTCCCGAAACTGGTGTTTGCGATTCGCGATGGCCTGAACCATAAAAAAGGCGATCCGAACTACGACATCAAACAGCTGGCGCTGGAGTGCGCAAGCAAGCGCATGTATCCGGATATCCTGAACTACGATCAGGTAGTGAAAGTCACCGGTTCGTTTAAAACTCCGATGGGCTGCCGCAGCTTCCTCGGCGTGTGGGAAAATGAAAACGGCGAGCAGATCCACGATGGTCGTAACAACCTCGGCGTGATCAGCCTGAACCTGCCGCGTATTGCTCTGGAAGCAAAAGGCGATGAAGCCACCTTCTGGAAGCTGCTGGATGAACGTCTGGTGCTGGCACGTAAGGCGCTGATGACCCGTATCGCTCGTCTCGAAGGCGTGAAAGCGCGCGTGGCCCCGATCCTCTATATGGAAGGTGCTTGTGGCGTGCGTCTCAATGCTGACGATGATGTTTCTGAAATCTTCAAAAACGGTCGTGCGTCTATTTCGCTGGGTTACATCGGCATCCACGAAACCATTAACGCGCTGTTCGGCGGCGAGCATGTTTACGACAACGAGCAGCTTCGCGCGAAAGGTATCGCCATTGTTGAACGTCTGCGTCAGGCAGTGGATCAGTGGAAAGAAGAAACGGGTTATGGTTTCAGTCTCTACAGCACGCCGAGTGAAAACCTGTGCGATCGCTTCTGCCGTCTCGATACTGCTGAGTTTGGCGTGGTGCCGGGCGTGACCGATAAAGGTTACTACACCAACAGTTTCCACCTCGATGTGGAGAAGAAGGTGAACCCGTACGACAAGATCGACTTTGAAGCGCCTTACCCGCCGCTGGCGAACGGTGGTTTCATTTGCTACGGCGAGTATCCAAACATTCAGCACAACCTGAAGGCGCTGGAAGATGTCTGGGATTACAGCTATCAGCATGTACCGTATTACGGCACCAATACACCGATTGATGAGTGCTACGAGTGTGGCTTTACCGGTGAGTTCGAGTGCACCAGCAAAGGCTTCACTTGCCCGAAATGTGGTAACCATGACGCCTCCCGTGTGTCGGTAACTCGCCGCGTGTGCGGATATTTAGGTAGCCCGGATGCACGTCCGTTTAACGCTGGTAAGCAGGAAGAAGTTAAGCGCCGCGTTAAACATTTGGGGAATGGGCAGATAGGTTAATCTTCACTCTGAGCTAAGCAAATGCCGGATGCGGCGTAAACGCCTTATCCGGCCTACATTTGGCAATTGCTCCAGGTCTGATAAGACGCGACAGCGTCGCATCAGGCATTGATTACCGGATGCAGCCTACACGCGGACTGATAAGCCAGGCGAAATAATGAATTATCATCAGTACTATCCTGTCGACATCGTCAACGGCCCCGGCACTCGTTGCACCCTGTTTGTCTCCGGGTGTGTTCATGAATGCCCCGGTTGCTATAACAAAAGCACATGGCGGGTAAATTCTGGTCAGCCATTTACCAAAGCAATGGAAGACCAGATCATTAACGATCTGAATGACACTCGTATCAAACGCCAGGGTATTTCCCTCTCCGGCGGCGATCCGCTGCATCCGCAAAACGTGCCGGATATTCTGAAACTGGTACAACGCATCCGCGCCGAGTGTCCGGGTAAAGACATCTGGGTGTGGACAGGCTATAAACTCGACGAACTCAACGCTGCGCAAATGCAGGTTGTTGATTTGATTAACGTGCTGGTCGACGGCAAATTTGTGCAGGATTTAAAAGACCCTTCCCTGATCTGGCGCGGCAGCAGCAATCAGGTGGTGCATCATTTGCGATGATAAGTTCCCTGTTACCTGAGTGCAGGCAACAGGGAAATGAGGAATTAACGATACTTCTTGTGATATGAATTGCGGGTCGTTTTCAGTTGCTCTGCAGCAGCCTGCGCTTCTTTTACTTTACCTTCATTTGCCAGCTTCAGCGCGTCGTCAATCTGACCGACCAGAATGTCGAAACCGTGGCGGAAATCTTTCATTTCCGGGCTGTCCGGTGATTTATCTTCGAGCTTCGGCGGCGTTGCTTTTTGCGCATCCAGCGCTGCGGCGCGCATCTTCGTTAACGCGTCTTTGACTTGCGCCGCGTTATCGGCTTTTTCGACCACTTTTAAATTGTCGTTGAGGGTTTCCATATTGTCTTCAAGATCAGCGGCAAACGACGCAGAACTGAATACCAACGAGGAGACTGCAAGAATAGCTAACAGGCTTTTACGCATTGCTCACTTCCTTTTTTATTTACACTTCATCCTTCACACTGCCTCATCGACGACTACGCTCATTCGACCGGGTCACGTACTGCGAGTACGCTCCCCGGCCCTCATTCACTTTCCGTCTCGATGCAGTGCGAATGATTTTGTGTAATTTTTTAGTTTATAGCGCGGCAGGTCGCGCCAGTTTTTTACTGCCCGGCGATTTTCATCTCCGGCAACAGCACAGAACCACACTGTATATTACTGCGTGTTTCAATATCGTTACCGACGGTGACAATATTGCGCCACATATCTTTTAAATTACCTGCGATGGTGATTTCGCTCACCGGATACTGAATTTCGCCATTCTCTACCCAGAAGCCCGCTGCACCACGGGAATAATCACCGGTAATGGCACTCACGCCCTGGCCCATCAATTCCGTCACCACCAGCCCGGTGCCCATCTCTTTGAGCATCTGCTCGAAGCTTAGACCTTGTCCGGCAATCCGCCAGTTGTGAATACCGCCCGCATGTCCGGTGCTTTTCAGCCCCAGTTTCCGCGCCGAGTAGCTGGTCAGCAGCCACTGAGTCAGGATGCCATCTTTAATAATATCGCGACGCTCGGTGCGCACACCTTCGCTGTCGAATGGCGTCGACGCCAGCCCTTTCAGCAGATGCGGATGCTCTTCAATGGTCAGCCAGTCCGGCAGAATTTGTTTACCCAGCGAATCCAGCAGGAAGGTAGATTTACGATAAACCGATCCACCCGCTATCGCCCCCACCAGATGGCCAAAAAGCCCGGTTGCCACTTCATTGGCAAAAATGACCGGCGCTTTCATGGTGGAGAGTTTACGCGGTGACAGGCGCGATAAAGTACGGCGAGCACAGTCGGCCCCAACCCACTCTGGCGTTTGCAGATCGCTCATCGCACGACCAATGGTGTAGGCGTAATCACGCTCCATATCGCCATTTTCTTCGGCAATTACACAGCTGGAGAGCGAATGACGCGTTGAGCAGTAACCCTGCAACATGCCGTGGCTGTTGCCAAAAACTTTGACACCGTAGTGGCTGTTAAAGCTGCCACCTTCGGTATTGGTGATGCGTTTGTCCGCCTGCAATGCCGCCTGTTCTGCGCGGGCCGCCAGTTCAATGGCTTCATCCGGGGAAACTTCCGCAGGGTGGAACAAGTCGAGATCTGGTGCGTCAAAGGCCAGCAGCTCTTTGTCTGCCACGCCGGCACAGGGATCTGGCGAGGTATAACGGGCAATATCCAGCGCCGCCTGTACAGTACGGGCAATGGCCTGCGGGCTTAAATCGGTGGATGATGCGCTACCTTTGCGGTTCTGGTGATAAACAGTGATCCCCAGCGCGCCATCGCTATTGAATTCAACATTCTCCACTTCACCATAACGCGTGCTTACGCTAATGCCGGTGGTCTTGCTGACGGCAACTTCCGCACCGTCCGATTTGCCTGAGGCCAACTCCAGCGCAGTGGAAACTGCTTCTTCCAGAATCTTGCGCTGCGCTTCAACTTGAGAGATTACTTTCATTGCAAGTGCCATAATGTAGAGAGTTTCTCTGAAGTCTAACAGAGAACCGTTTTTCAGTGCGCATCTTAACTGGTAACATTAGCCTCTTTTTTTAAGGAGCCTGAGATGACTAAGCAGCCCGAAGACTGGCTCGACGACGTTCCCGGTGATGACATCGAAGACGAAGACGATGAAATTATCTGGGTCAGTAAAAGTGAAATTAAACGTGATGCCGAGGAGCTAAAACGCCTTGGCGCGGAAATTGTTGATCTGGGGAAAAACGCGCTGGATAAGATCCCGTTAGATGCGGATCTGCGCGCGGCTATTGAGCTCGCCCAGCGTATTAAGATGGAAGGTCGCCGCCGCCAGTTGCAGCTCATCGGTAAGATGCTGCGCCAGCGCGACGTAGAGCCTATTCGTCAGGCGCTGGATAAGCTGAAAAACCGTCACAACCAGCAGGTGGTGCTGTTCCATAAACTGGAAAACCTGCGCGATCGTCTGATCGATCAAGGTGATGACGCCATCGCTGAGGTATTAAATCTGTGGCCCGATGCCGATCGTCAGCAACTGCGTACTCTGATCCGCAACGCGAAGAAAGAGAAAGAAGGGAATAAGCCGCCGAAATCCGCACGCCAGATTTTCCAGTATCTGCGCGAACTGGCGGAGAATGAAGGGTAATTTTCGTTGTTGATGTGAGTATGGTTTGCCGGATGCGGTGCACCTGTAGGCCTGATAAGACGCATCAAGCGTCGCATCAGGCACTATGCTCAAATGCCGGATGCGGCGTGAACGCCTTATCCGGCCTACGCACACTATATCAGGCTGAGGCCGAATTACTGCGCAGCTTCCGCCTTCTTCGCCAGACCATCCAGCAGTTTCTGATGGATCCCACCAAAACCGCCGTTGCTCATCACCAGAATATGGTCGCCAGGCTGAGCGGTTTTCACCACCATATCTGCCAGCGTATCCACATCGCCACTCCAGTGTGCAGGCTGAACGCAGGCTTCTGCCACTTCTGCCACCTGCCACGGAATATGCGCCGGTTGCAGCAGGAAGACTTCATCGGCACGACCTAATGAAGGTGCCAGATCGTCTTTGCAGATCCCCATTTTCATGGTATTCGAGCGCGGCTCCAGCACAGCAATAATGCGCGCCGTACCACCAACTTTGCCACGCAGCGCCGCCAGCGTTGCCAGAATCGCCGTCGGGTGATGGGCGAAATCGTCATATACCGTCACACCATTCGCTTCACCACGCAACTCCAGACGGCGACGAGCATTAATAAACGAACCCAGCGCGTTAGCGGCATCTGCCGGCGCTACACCAACATGGCGAGCCGCCGCAATCGCCATCAGGCCATTGTGCATATTATGTTCGCCTACCAGCGACCATTTCACTTCGCCCACTTTTTCGCCATCCAGCAAGACTTCCCATTCAGAAGCATCGGTGGTTAGCTTTTTCGCCTGCCAGTGACCCTGCTCGCCCACCAGCTCCTGCTCGCTCCAGCAGCCCATCGCCATGGTCTGTTTCAGGTTGATGTCGTTTTCCGGCCAGATAATACGGCCCTGCCCCGGAACGATACGCACCAGATGGTGGAACTGTTTCTGGATCGCTTTCAGGTCGTCAAAGATATCGGCGTGATCGAACTCAAGGTTGTTGAGGATCAGCGTACGCGGGCAGTAATGGACAAATTTAGAGCGTTTGTCGAAGAAGGCGCAGTCATACTCATCCGCTTCGATAACAAAGAAGTCGCTTTCGCCCAGACGCGCCGAGACCTCAAAGTTCCCCGGCACACCGCCGATCACAAATCCTGGTTTGTAACCGCACTGTTCCAGAATCCAGGTCGCCATTCCCGCTGTAGTCGTTTTACCGTGTGTACCGGCGACGGCCAGCACCCAACGGTCACGCAGCACAAAATCGTGCAGCCACTGCGGACCTGACATATAAGGGATGTTTTTTTCCAGTACCGCTTCCACACACGGATTTCCACGGGTCATGGCGTTGCCAATAATCACCAGATCCGGCTGCGGATCGAGCTGGCTGGCATCGTAACCCTGAATCAGTTCAATGCCTTGCTTCTCAAGTAAGGTGCTCATCGGCGGATACACATTGGCGTCCGAACCCGTTACTTCATGGCCTAACTGGCGCGCCAGCATCGCCAGACCGCCCATAAACGTGCCACAAATTCCTAAAATATGAATGCGCATACGTCACTATCCTTTTTTAATCTGCCGCTCATTTTACGCATATGTCGGGCAAGTGAGAAACGCATTTCAGGATAATCCGCAATTTGCTGGCGCGATTCACCTGAGCGCAACATTGAGATTATTTGTTAAGATTGTTGCGGTCGCTTTACTCCATAAACATTGCAGGGAAAGTTTTATGAAAACGTTAGGTGAATTTATTGTCGAAAAGCAGCACGAGTTTTCTCATGCTACCGGTGAGCTCACTGCTTTGCTGTCGGCAATAAAACTGGGCGCCAAGATTATCCATCGCGATATCAACAAAGCAGGACTGGTTGATATTCTGGGTGCCAGCGGTGCTGAGAACGTGCAGGGCGAGGTTCAGCAGAAACTCGACTTGTTCGCTAATGAAAAACTGAAAGCCGCACTGAAAGCACGCGATATCGTTGCGGGCATTGCCTCTGAAGAAGAAGATGAGATTGTCGTCTTTGAAGGCTGTGAACACGCAAAATACGTGGTGCTGATGGACCCCCTGGATGGCTCGTCCAACATCGATGTTAACGTCTCTGTCGGTACCATTTTCTCCATCTACCGCCGCGTTACGCCTGTTGGCACGCCGGTAACGGAAGAAGATTTCCTCCAGCCTGGTAACAAACAGGTTGCCGCAGGTTACGTGGTATACGGCTCCTCTACCATGCTGGTTTACACCACCGGATGCGGTGTTCACGCCTTTACTTACGATCCTTCGCTCGGCGTTTTCTGCCTGTGCCAGGAACGGATGCGCTTCCCGGAGAAAGGCAAAACCTACTCCATCAACGAAGGAAACTACATTAAGTTTCCGAACGGGGTGAAGAAGTACATTAAATTCTGCCAGGAAGAAGATAAGTCCACCAATCGCCCGTATACCTCGCGTTATATCGGCTCACTGGTTGCGGATTTCCACCGTAACCTGCTGAAAGGTGGGATTTATCTCTACCCAAGCACCGCCAGCCACCCGGACGGTAAACTGCGTTTGCTGTATGAGTGCAACCCGATGGCATTCCTGGCGGAACAAGCGGGCGGTAAAGCGAGCGATGGCAAAGAGCGTATTCTGGATATCATCCCGGAAACCCTGCACCAGCGCCGTTCGTTCTTTGTCGGCAACGACCATATGGTTGAAGATGTCGAACGCTTTATCCGTGAGTTCCCGGACGCGTAATCTCCTGCGCCTCTCCACACGGAGAGGCGTTTTTATCGCTGCGCAATGTTGACTCTTGTCACAGGCGAACTCTGACGATTCTCCCACAGCACCGTTAATCCACGCTGTAATGCTATAAAAATAAACAACAAAATACCGATGGCGATTTTCGTCCACCATGAGCTCAGCGTGCCATCAAAGTTTATGTAAGTCTGAATCAGTCCCTGAATCGCCACGCCAAAAAGCGTCCCTAATACCGTTCCAACGCCACCGCTCAAAAGCGTACCGCCAATCACCACTGAGGCGATAGCGTCCAGTTCCACACCTACGCCCGCCAGCGCATATCCGGCCTGGGTATAAATCGAGAAGACAATCCCCGCCAGCGTTGCCAGTCCGGTGGAGAGCATATAAATGCGAATAGTGGTGCTGCGAGTGGAAATCCCCATCAGGTTCGCCGACGTTGCGTTGCCGCCAATGGCGTATACCTGATTACCAAAACGGGTACGATGCGCGAGGAATATGCCGATAACCACCACCGCCA
>JACXXQ010000424.1_pt1 | contig 23131 bp, 28 predicted proteins | sample 8621361 | NCBI WGS metagenome assembly JACXXQ01 (sample SAMN15503820, study PRJNA645414) | gut metagenome | isolation source: feces | host: Bos taurus | place: USA | collected 2016 | reverse complement strand
CTATCGCCCCTCATTTCTATTTTATCTTGTTTGTACCCCTTGTACACCGATGTTTGCAAGTTTTTTAGGTAAGCGTTCTCTGCGCGCAGTCGCTGGACCTCGGCCAGCAGATCTTCTTCCACCTTGCTTGGCAGTTTCTTTGGCCTGCCGGTGCTCCCGCGTCCTCGCCGCTCAACGGCAAGACCTTCCGGACCTTCTTCCAGGTATATCCGCTCCCAGCTTTGAATAGCGGAATGCTGTACGGTTATGGTGACCGGCTGCTTTTGCAGATCAGCAGGGTGGATGAGAACGGCAACAGTGAGACCTGCATGGAAATCTTTGATCCGCAGACCGGGGAACGGGAGCGTCTGTTTTCCTTGCAGCTGGAACCGGGCGGCAAAGAAAGCGCAAGCCTGATGGGCGCGGCCGGCACATCGCTGATTTTTCTGAAGAGCGACGAAGAAGGCCGTCAATATTACAAAGTGGATCTGGCAAGGGAAAATCCTACATTGGAACAGGGCCAGACCAACCTGCTTGGGCCGGAATTTGACGAGACCAGTCTTTACTGTACCGTGCAGGGAGATTATTTCTGTACCTATGACATTGCAGCGGGCCGTCTGAGCTGGGGGAACCTGCTCACTGGCCAGAAAAAGGAATTTCCACTGCCGCAGCTGAGCGGAGAGGAGACCGTTTATGATCTGGCCCTTCTTTACGATGATCAGTTTGCTCTGTCCATGAGCAGTTCGGAAAAAGATTCCATGAATCTTCTGCTGAACCCGGGAACCGGCGAGTCCACAGGGGTGTATTATTATCCCACCCGGGAAAGCGGCTACGATATTCTGGCGGATTTTGGCGATGAGCTGCTTTATAAGGTGCGCACCGACGAGTGGCCGCTGGAAGGTCAGGCTGCTTATGGACTGGTGGGGGAAGTGAGCTACCACAATGTGTATGCAATGGTAAGCAAGGAAGATTTCCAGAACGGAATCCCCGGCGAGGAGATTCCGTTCCCGGAATAATCAGCATTCTAAAAGACAGCCGGTTTCCAACAGATGTTCCAGAACTGCGGGCACACTGGTGCACTGGCGGGGCAGCTTTTCTGCCAGCCGGGGATCGGCGCTGGCCATCAGATAGGGGTGCCCGGCAGCATCCAGCATGGGCAGATCGTTCCAGTTGTCGCCAAAGGCCAGTGTGTTTTCCAACGGGATGCCCAGTGCACCGCACAGCTGCCGCAGGCCGATGCCTTTGTCCGCCAGCGTGAAGTCCAGCCACTCGGCCCCAGCCACAGCCATACGGAATATACCGGGCCATTTTCCGCCCAGAGCCTTTTCCGGCACAGCGGCGCCCGCCGGGCAGTAGGCGGAAATCTTGATGATGTCCTCCTCAATTTCTTCCAGAGAATGCACCACCCGCACATGATTGCCGGTGCCGTCCCGCATGCGGGCTACAAAGGAGTCGTCGCACTGGTACAGGTAGCTGCAGTTTGCGCCGGAAATCAGAACCTCGCAGCCTTCCAGCGCAAGAATATCCTGAATCAGGCCCATGGCGGGGGTGTGCTCCATCACCGTCCTGCCCAGAATCGGGGCGGCTTTCTCGGTGCCGGAACCATACAGGATTGCCCCGTTTTCACACAGATAACACAGCTCATCCTGCACCGGGCCGAACAGTTTTCGCAGCGAATGGAACTGCCGCCCGGAAGCAGGGCAGAATCGGATTCCCTGCTGAGAAAGACGATGAATGAGCGAAAAAATGGACGGATCCAGCTGCTTTTGCCCATAGGGCAGCAGCGTTCCGTCAATGTCACTTACAATCAGTTGGATCATGGAAAATACCCCTCCTCACACATACGCCCGCCATCGGGCGTTCCTCATTGGTTATACCATATTTGAGGGGGGGCGTAAATGCCGGAATTCCGGCAGAGGTGGATAAAAACAGGCCGGGTGCAAAACCAAAGGTTTGCATCCGGCCTGTTTGCATAATGCTCAGCCATCCTCCACCTGAATGCGGAATACGTTGATCACATCCACATCCGGGCAGCAGAACAGGATGGAACCATCCGGCTGGGTGGGCAGGCTTCCGCCATAGCGAAGAATGTCAATGTAAGGAAAGGCCACATGCATGGCCATGGGGCACAGCCTGCCCCGTTCGGTGTCGAAATCAAAGGAATCGCCGATTTGGTGACCATGATGGCAGCCTCTGCTTCCTTTCTGATCCACCAGCGTCAGTGTGATTTTAGGCTTTTTCATGGTGATCCTCCTTGGAATTTGAAACAGGATTCGGATGCAGGCACAGCTCCAGCAGTTGTTTGCCGCAGGCTGTTTCAAAAAGACTGCAGATCATTTTCTCCTGCTCCGCGTCCGGCCGGTTTTTATAGCAGTTTACAATCAGATCCGCCTCAATCAGCAGCTGCAGCAGTTTGCTGCGGGGGCTGTGGTAATCGTGATGACGCAGAACCAGCTCCAGCACAGGGGCAACACTTCCCGGGCAATAGCCTGACTGGTCCAGAAGGCTGCGCACCAGATGAGGCGCCTCCCGCTGCTGATTCTGCTGGCAGGCATCGCCGCTGTAATGCTCCTTGCAGAAACGGATGGGAATGTCGTGCAAAATGGCGGCAGCCTGCAAAAGCTGGCGCTGCTCCTCATCGAGGCCTTCCGCCTCGCCCAGCAGCTTTGCAAGAGCATATACCTTTAAAATGTGTTGTGTTCGCCGCTCGTGGCCCTGTTCATAGCACAGAGCGCGGAACAGAAGGGTGGATTCGTTGCTTTGCATGAAAGAAACACCTGCTTTCCAGAATGGACTGTCTTCAGTATAGCAGAATTTGACGGGAAAATTTGTTGCAATTCCCACAGATTTCTCAAAAAGGCTTGGGCGTTTGCAAGCCTTTTCCCAAAATTACCAAGCCAAACCCACAAAAGAACGGCTGTGTTTTTGTGACTTCTTTCAAAAATATGTTCCACCCTATGCAAATGCTTGCAAATGCACCGGTGATTTGCTATAAAGTGAATGGGCAATTCTGCGACGAGATACACCAAAAGACACAAAATATCGGAGGGGTCTTGCAAGTGTTTCAAATCATGGAATTTATGAAAAAACTGGACGAACTGTATCAGAAAAAGCAGTTCTCTGGCATAGAATCCTATTTGAGTAATGGGATTAATGATGCGTTGGGTCGGCACGATGAGGGCACGGCCCTGATTTTGTTGAATGAATTAATGGGCTATTACCGTTCCGTCAGCCGCCATGCGGACTGCGCCGAAGCTGCTGAAAAGGCGCTGGCGCTGATTCGCGCCATGGGGCTGGAGGGAACGGTGAACCACGGCACCACCCTGCTGAATGCAGCCACCGGTCTGCGGGCGGCAGGGGAAAACGACCGGGCGGAAGAGGCCTATCGGAAAGCGCAGGTCATTCTGGAAAGCCAGCTTCCGGCGGAGGATTACCGCCTGGCTTCTCTTTACAACAATATGAGTTTGCTCTATGCGGCTATGGGCCGTCTGGAGCTGGCCGCGGAATATGCCCGGAAAGCCCTGGAGCGAATCGAACAGAACCCGGATGCACAGGCGGAACTGGCAATTTCGCTTTCCAATCTGGGCGGAATGTATACCCGGCTGGGCCAGTCTGAGCGGGCGCATCGGTGTCTGGAGCGGGCGGTGAGCCTGTTTGAGCAGCTGCCCGGCGGGGATGATCCTCACTACCCGGCGGCGCTTTGCGCGCTGGCGGAGCTGCACTTTCATCAGGGCGAGCCGGAAAAGTCGGCAGAGCTGTTTCGCCGTGCGCTGGGCCTGATCGAGCGGACCTATGGCCGGAATGATGACTGGCAGACCACCCGGCGGAATCTGGCTGCGGCCGAGGATCTGATCGCCCGGCGGAATGCGGTGAAAAACAAAACCGGAATGGAGCTGGCCCGGGAGTTTTACGAACAGGCGGGCAGACCCATGCTGCAGCAGAAATACCCGGAATACGCGTGCCGCATTGCGGCAGGGCTGGTGGGCGAAGGGTCTGAGTGTCTGGGCTTTGACGACGCCTTTTCGGTGGATCACGATTTTGGCCCGGGCTTCTGCCTGTGGCTGACCAGAGAGGATTATCAGGCCATCGGCAGCCGGTTGCAGGCGGATTATCAGGCGCTGGCGGCCCGGTGGCCGGGCGCTCCCGCCCGAAACGTCACCCCGGAGGGCACAAACCGGGTGGGCGTGATGGAGATCGACGAATTCTTCCGCCGGTTCACCGGGCATACCCATGCGCCGAAGGCGGATTCGTGGCAGGATATCATGACCTGGAATGCCATTCCCACCGAGCGGCTTGCATCAGCAGTGAATGGCCAGGTATTTGAGGACCCGCTGGGGGAGTTTACCCGGCGGCGGGAGGAATTTGCCAGATATCCCGAGCCGGTGCGGCTCTGCCGTCTGGGGCAGGCTCTGGGCCGGATGGCGCAGGCGGGGCAGTACAATTACCCCCGGGCAAAAAAACGGCAGGATGCGGATATGCTGTACGCCTGCCTGGCGGAATTTGTGTCCGCCGCACAGGAAACGGCCTATCTGCTGGATGAAACATACATGCCTTTTTACAAGTGGCGCGCCCGCGGAATGGCGCGGCTGGAGCATGCAGGAAGCCTGATTCCTCTGCTGCACCGGTTGATGGAGCGCCCTGCCGCCGACGGGCAGGCAGAGGAGACCATCGAGGCGGTGTGCGCCTGCATTGCGGCCGAGCTGAAGCGGCAGGGCCTTGCAAATGCGGAAGATACATTTTTGGAATATCATAAGCGGGAGGTTTTACAGCGAATGCAGCAGATGCTTCAAAACGACGGGGCAGAGAAGGAGTGCGCTTCGATGCCGTCGAAAAAAGCCGCCCGGATCGCAGCCATTGTGGACGAGGAATGGCGGCAGTTTCAGCAGGTGCAGAACGAGGGCGGACGCGCGTCCTGTCAGGATGACCGGGACACCTTTGTGCTCATGCGTACCAGCCAGTTCACCCCCTGGGCCGAGGAGGTGCTGGCCAGCTACCAGCAGGATCTGAAGCGGGCAGGGGAACAGGGCTGGAATCTGCTCACCGAAAAATACGCCCGCATGATGGAGCACACCGCACCACAGCAGTATGCCCGGCTGGCGGACCGTCTGCCCGAACGAAGCGCGGAGCGGCTGCAGCTGCAGGAGCTGCTGATTTCCATTATGATGCGCTGGACCCGTGAGGTGGAGCGGCGCTGCCCCCATCTGATGGGCAGAGGCCGGAACCTCTCTTCCGAGCAGGATGGGCCCTGGAACGTTTCCAGCGAGACCTATCTGAGGGGAGAACTGGGCACCTATTCCGACGAGACGCTGCGCCTTTATGCACAGATGGTGCTGGAACTGTTGTCGCAGGGAAAAAACCTGGTGGAACAGAACATGACCTGCATGGCCCGGGGCTACGGCTACCGGAGCCTGGAGGATGCCGAAAATGCCTGCGCCGCCCAGGCGCGCGCAGGCAGACCCTGAGCACAACGCTCCTGTCCGAACAAGAAAGGAGACGGATCTATGGCGAAAGAACAGTTGTACACCATCGGTGAAGTGAGCAAGCTTTGCAACGTTTCCGCAAAGGCTCTGCGTTTTTACGATAAAATCGGCATGATCGCGCCGGATAAGATCAGCGAAAGCGGTTACCGGTATTATAGTCTGGACACGATTCTTTCCATCCCCATTGTGAAATATTATAAGCAGATGGGTTTCCGGCTGGAAGAGATGCAGGGGCTGGTGAACGGCGATAACTACTATGTTGTGGAAGGCAGCTTCCACAACAAAATCAACGAGCTTTGGGAACAGGAGCATGCCATCCACAACAGCTATATCGCAGTGAAGGAATGGTATGAGCTGATTCAGGAGGCCAAGGCGGTTCGCCTGAACAAGGCCCAGGAGGTGGGCATGCGCTATGTGGCGGCCGAGGATATGTGCTGCCTGGAGCAGGAGTTTGAATACCATTACATGGATTCCATCATCAATATTTCATGGGTGAATTATCTGGACTCGGTGAAAAACGAGATTTCCGGCCCGGTGATTCTGGAGTTTGACTCCTGGAAGGACAAGATGGAGGGCCATGCCACCCGGGCACGAATCATGCAGAAGCCCATCCATCGCTGTGCCTGCGGCACCAACGAAACCCGGTTCGGCGGCTTTATGGCGGCCACGCTGTATCATGTGGGCCCGCTGGAGCGCATTGAGGAAAGCTATATAAAGCTGGTGGAATGGGCCAAAGCCAAGGGTGTCAAGCTGGGGCAGCGGGTTTTTGAGCGGTATGTGGTGGACTATTGGACCACCCGCAACCGGGAGGAATTCGTTACCGAGCTGATTATTCCTCTGGAAGAAGGCTGATCCCGGGAGCATGCACCGGGCAGAAAGAAAAGGATAACCTTTCCCTAAGGGGGAAAACTGAGCGGACCGTTTTTCGGCCCGCTTTTTTTGTTTAAAAAAGGCGATTTTGCAGGATGCACGAAAGGAGCAGCCGAGATTGTGATAAATTGCACAAAGCTCTCTGACAAAGTGCCCAAAAATGAGTGGTTAAATATTTACTCAATTCCCCCTTGACCTTCCACCAATGGGCAAGCGGTATACTGAAGCCACAGAAAGGCGACGGCCGGTTCCAAAAAACTATGCAGATTGCCCCGCGAACGGCCACAGCCAAATTCCACGAAAAGCAAAAGGAGATCCAAACATGAAGTACGACGCATTGGGCATGATCGAGACCAAAGGTCTCATCGCATCGATCGAAGCAGCCGACGCCATGGTGAAGGCGGCCAACGTTACCCTGATCGGCAAGGAGCGCGTAGGCGGCGGCCTGATCACCGTTCTGGTTCGCGGCGATGTGGGCGCAGTAAAAGCCGCCACCGACGCGGGCGCCGCAGCTGCCCAGCGGGTAGGCGAGCTGGTTTCCGTGCATGTGATCCCCCGCCCCCACGGTGAGGTAGAGACCATTCTGCCCACCTCGGGAAAGGCCAGCGAATGATCAAAGGAGAGAACCACTATGAACCATAGCGCCAACACGGCAAGAGCATCTCTGGCAGATGCGAAAATGAAACAGGTGAACAAAAAGTTCCGGATCACCGGTTTGACCACCGGCGCCCTGTCCGGTCTGACCTACGGCATCTACACCACTCTGGTGCTGGTGGCCGGCTACTACGAGCCTCTGGTCAGCGCAGTGGGCATCCTGGCAGCACCCTATGTCTGCTCCGGTCTGAACGACCTTTTCGCCGGAATCTGGCTCACCATCTACAACGCCAAGAAGGGCCGTCTGGCTGAGATCGGCCGCACCATCAACACCTTCCCCGGCAAGATGATGGTTCTGGGCGCGCTGCTGGGCGGTCCCATCGCCAACGGCGCTTACCTGGTGGGCCTGGCACTGGCCGGGGCCTACGCCATTCCCATCTCCGCTACCTGCGGCCTGTTCGGCGCTCTGTTCGCCTGGATCTTCCTGAAGCAGCGGCCCACCAGGCGGGTGGTCGCCGGCATGATCATCTGCGTGAGCGGCGCGATCATCATCAACTGGGTCAAGCCGGAAGGCAGCCCCAACTTCACTCTGGGCATCATCTGCGCGCTGATCGCGGCCGTCTGCTGGGGCCTGGAAGGCATGCTTTCCAGCTACGGCGGCGCCATGATCGACACCGACGTTGCCACCAACATCCGCGAGCTGTTCTCGGGTCTGGTTGATCTGATCATCATCGTGCCTCTGGTTGGCGGTCTGGGTCTGCTGGGCGGCACCCTGAGCGCCGGCATGCCGGTTCTGTGGCTGGCCATCGCGGGCCTGAGCGCGGGCGCTTCCTTCCTGCTGTGGTACAAATCCAACGCCACCGTGGGCTGCGCCATCGGCATGAGCCTGAATGTGACCTATGCGTTCTGGGGCGTTCTGTTCTGCATCCTGTTCCTGAACCAGCCCGTCACTCTGACCATTGTTGTGGGTTCTGTTGTGATCATCTTCGGTGCGATCCTGGTGACCATGAACCCGCTGGACTTTTTCAAGAAAGGGGAGGCGTAACATGCTGTTGCCTGCACGAATGGCGGTGCTCAACTACCTGAGCAGCGTGGAAAACGCGGATGTAAACGAGATCATGGAGGCCATGCGCCCCCTTTACGGCAAGGAACGCCAGTTCACCAAGGACGCTTATCTGGATCATGTGATGTCGCTGGAAGCGAACGGGCTGTGCAGCCTGATCCGCTATGAGCTGGACGACAAGGACGAGCTTTCCCTCCGGTTCGCCATCAACGACGATGGCCGCACCGCAGTGGAAAAATACGTTCCCGCAAAATACCGCAACAAGTAAAACAGGAGGAACCCTGCATGAGATATTACGGTGAAGAAGCATTGGGCCTGGTGGAGACCCTGGGCCTGGTTCCCGCTCTGGAAGCTGCCGACAAGATGCTGAAGGCGGCGGATGTGGAGCTGATCTCTTACGAGAACGTGGGCTCCACCCTGGTGACCATCATGGTCAAGGGCGATGTGGCCGCGGTTCGTTCCGCGGTGGAGGCCGGCGCCGAGGCGGCTGCCGCCATCGGCAAGCTGACCGCGAAGAACGTGATGCCCCGGCCCATCAAGGCAGTGGGCGCGATCGTGTCGGCTCACGACATCGACGCCTGACCGACCATCAACGATAGCACGAGAGGAACGACTATGGAAAGATACGAAGCCATTGGATTGATCGAGACCTTCGGCCTGGTCTTCGCCCTGGAAGCGGCAGATGCCATGTGCAAGGCCGCGGATGTGGACCTGATCGGCTATGAGAATGTGGCCTCCGGCTACATCTCCGTGGTGGTACAGGGCGATGTGGGCGCCTGCCGCACCGCGGTGGACGCGGGCGTGAAGGCAGTAAAGGCCATGGACGCCGATGTTTACAGCTCGGTGGTCATCCCCCGCCCGCACCCGGATCTGAGCAAGATTGTAGCCCGCTACAGTCTGCCCGATGACCTGCTGCCGCAGGAATAAACCGAAAGGGCATGAAGGAGCAGTGAAATGAGATCCATCGACAAAGATCTGAAAGCGGTCCAGGAAGCCCGCGTCCTGATGGAGGAGGCGGCACAGGCGAAAAAAACACTGGCTCTTTTTGAACAACACCAGCTGGACCGGATCACAGAACAGATGCTGCGGGGCATCCGGCCCCGCCTGGAAGCCCTTGTAAGGCAGTCGGTGCAGGAGACGGGCCGCGGCTGTGAAGCCGACGAGCTGCGCCTGTGCCGGATGCTGGCAGAGGGCATGGAAAAAAGCCTCGCCGGTATGAAGTGCGTGGGCGTTCTGGAGCAGGACGAGAAAAATGGCCTGTTGGAAATCGGCGTGCCCATGGGCGTGATCGCGGCGGCGGTGCCGTCCATCAGCCCTGTGGCCGCGGTGCTCTGCGCGGCGGTGGCGGCGGTCAAGGCCGGGAACGCGGTGGTGTTCGCCCCGCATCCCGCAGCGGCCGGTGTTACGGCACAGACCGCAGCCGTTCTGGCCCAGAGCGCGGAGGAGGCCGGCCTGCCCAAAGGGGCGCTGGCCTGCGCGGAAACCGCCGCCCGGGAGGGTGCGCTGGCCATGTTCCGCCACCCGCACGCGGCGCTGATCCTGAACATGGGGCGGTACAGCCTGCTGGAAGAAGCCGCAGCCACCGGCAAACCGGTACTCTACGGCGGCATAGCCCCCGGCCCCGCCTTCATCGAGAAAACCGCCGATCTGGAAAAGGCGGCGGCGGACATCGTGGCCAGCCGGAGCTTCAACAACGGCATGGGCCCGGGCGGAGAACAGTATGTGGTGGCGGACCGGCAGATCACCGAAGCCGCCACAGCGCAGCTGAAACGCCAGGGCGCCTACTTCATGACCGCGGAGGAGCAAAAGCAGCTCACGAATCTGCTGGGGCTGCATCCCCATTGCACTGCCGGAGCCGACAAAGCCTACATCGGCAAATCGGCCTGCTGGCTGGCGGCAAAGGCGGGTTTCAACGTGCCGGAGGGCACCCGGGTGCTGGTTTCACAGCAGGCCTATATCACCGATTACAACCCCTACGCCAACGGGCTGCTCTGCCCGGTGATGGCCTTCTACATTGAGGAGGACTGGACCCACGCCTGCGAAAAGTGCATCGAGCTTCTGGTGAACGGCAGCAAGGGCAACACCCTCACCATTCACTCCCGCGACCCGGAGGTGATCCGGCAGTTCGCACTGAAAAAGCCGGTGGGCCGGGTGCTCATCAACACCCCGGCCGTGATGGGCGCGGCAGGCGTTACCACCCGGCTGTTCCCCACGGTGATCCTGGGCAGCGTGAGCGCGGGCCAGGGCATCACGGCGGATAATGTTTCCCCCATGAATCTGATCTATCGCAGAAAGGCAGCGTTCGGAATGCGCGGCTTTTCCTCGAACCAGTAACTCCACAAGAAAGAGAGGACACTGATTTTGGATATTCGAGAATTTTCCAACAAGCTTGCAGAAGCTGCAAAGAATATGACGCCGGAGGAAAAGGCGTCGCTGATGAAGATGTTTGAGTCCGTTTCCCAGGAAATCACCCGGGAAGAGGCTCCCGCCGAGAGCTGTGGCTGTGCGGCGGAGTACCCCGCTGAGGGCACCGGCATTCCCGACGGCATGACCCGCCGCCTGAAGCTGCTGAAGGAGAACTACCTGAAGCAGAAGCCCTCCATCACCACCTACCGGGCCCGCGCCATCACCAAGATCGCGGCCGAGAACCCGGGTATGCCCAAGATCGAGCTGCGCGCCAAGTGCTTCCGCTACTGCTGCGAGACCGCTCCTCTGGTCATTCAGGACAACGAGCTGATCGTTGGCGCCCCCTGCGGTGCACCCCGCGCCGGCGCCTTCTCTCCGGATATCGCCTGGCGCTGGATGGTGGATGAGATCGACACCATCGGTACCCGCCCTCAGGATCCCTTCTACATTTCCGAAGAGGACAAGCGCATCATGCGCGAAGAGTTGTTCCCCTTCTGGAAGGGCAAGTCCGTGGACGAGTACTGTGAAGACCAGTACCGTGAGGCCGGTGTGTGGGAGATGTCCGGCGAGTCCTTCGTGTCCGACTGCTCCTACCACGCTCTGAACGGCGGCGGCGACTCCAACCCCGGCTACGACGTGATCCTGATGAAGAAGGGCATGCTGGACATCCAGAACGAGGCCAAGGAGCACCTGAGCCAGCTGCACTACGAGAACCCCGAGGACATCGAGAAGATCTACTTCTACAAGTCCATCATCGACACCACCGAGGGCGTCATGATCTACGCCCGCAGAATGTCTGAGTACGCCCGCGAGCTGGCCGAGAAGGAGACTGATCCCAAGCGCAAGGCGGAGCTGTACAAGATCTCCGAGGTCAACGCCCGCGTTCCCGCCCACAAGCCCGAGACCTTCTGGGAAGCCATCCAGGCTGTGTGGACCATCGAGTCCCTGCTGGTGGTGGAGGAGAACCAGACCGGTATGTCCATCGGCCGCGTGGACCAGTACATGTACCCCTTCTACAAGGCGGACATCGAGTCCGGCCGGATGAACGAGTTCGAGGCCTTCGAGCTGGCCGGCTGCATGCTGATCAAGATGTCCGAGATGATGTGGATCACCAGCGAAGGCGGCTCCAAGTTCTTCGCCGGTTACCAGCCCTTCGTGAACATGTGCGTGGGCGGTGTGACCCGTGAGGGCCGCGACGCCACCAACGACCTGACCTACCTGCTGATGGACGCCGTTCGCCATGTGAAGATCTACCAGCCTTCTCTGGCCTGCCGCATCCACAACAAGTCCCCCCGCAAGTACCTGAAAAAGATCGTGGACGTGGTTCGTTCCGGCATGGGCTTCCCCGCCTGCCACTTCGACGACACCCACATCAAGATGATGCTGGCCAAGGGCGTTTCCATCGAGGATGCCCGTGACTACTGCCTGATGGGCTGCGTGGAGCCCCAGAAGGCCGGCCGCCTGTACCAGTGGACCTCCACTGCCTACACCCAGTGGCCCATCTGCATCGAGCTGGTGCTCAACCACGGCGTGCCCCTGTGGTACGGCAAGCAGGTCTGCCCCGATATGGGCGATCTGAGCCGCTTCAAGACCTACGAGGAGTTCGAGGCCGCCGTCAAGGAAGAGATCAAGTACATCACCAAGTGGACCAGCGTGGCCACCGTCATCTCTCAGCGCGTACACCGCGAGCTGGCTCCGAAGCCCCTCATGTCCATCATGTACGAGGGCTGCATGGAGAAGGGCAAGGACGTATCCTCCGGCGGCGCCATGTACAACTTCGGCCCCGGTGTGGTATGGTCGGGTCTTGCTACCTACGCCGACTCCATGGCCGCCATCAAGAAGCTGGTCTTTGACGAGAAGAAGTACACGCTGGAGCAGCTGAACGAGGCTCTGAAGGCGGACTTCCAGGGCTACGAGCAGATTCGCACCGACTGCCTGAATGCTCCCAAGTACGGCAACGACGACGACTACGCCGATGACATTGCCGCCGATCTGGTGAACTTCACCGAGCACGAGCACAGAAAGTACAAGACCCTGTACTCCATCCTGAGCCACGGCACTCTGTCCATCTCCAACAACACTCCCTTCGGTCAGATGACCGGCGCGTCCGCCAACGGCCGTCACGCCTGGATGCCTCTGTCCGACGGCATCAGCCCCAGCCAGGGCGCGGACTTCAAGGGTCCCACCGCCATCATCAAGTCGGTGTCCAAGATGTCCAACGACAGCATGAACATCGGCATGGTTCACAACTTCAAGATCATGGCCGGTCTGCTGGATACCCCGGAAGGCGAGGAGAGTCTGATCACCCTGCTGCGCACCGCCTGCATGTTCGGCAACGGCGAGATGCAGTTCAACTATCTGGACAACGAGACTCTGATCGAGGCCCAGAAGCATCCCGAACAGTACCGCGACCTGATCGTTCGCGTGGCCGGTTACAGCGCCTTCTTCGTGGAGCTGTGCAAGGACGTTCAGGACGAGATCATCAGCCGCACCATGCTGAATCATTTCTAATTCATTTAAAACAGGGCCGGGGCCCGCTGGGCCCCGGCTACTACAACGGATCAAACCGGACCGTGGTTAGGAGAACGAAGCCAAATGGAACGAAAAGCTCTGATCTTCAATGTGCAGAAATACAATATGTACGATGGCCCCGGCATCCGGACGATCGTCTTTTTCAAGGGCTGCCCGCTGCGCTGCAAGTGGTGTGCGAACCCCGAAGGCCTGGAGCGCAAGGTGCAGGTCATGTTCAAGAAAAAATCCTGCGTGGACTGCGGCCTCTGCGTGCAAGCCTGCCCGGTGGGCATCCACACCATCTCGAAAGAGACGGGCAAGCATGAAGTCCGGCGGGACATCGACTGCACCGGCTGCCGCAAGTGCATCCAGGTCTGCCCTCAGGCAGCGCTGGAGATCACCGGCCAGGTGAAGACGGTGTCCGAGCTGCTGGAGATCGTGCAGGAGGACGCAGCGTTTTACAGCATGTCCGGCGGCGGCGTAACGCTGGGCGGCGGTGAATGCACCGCCCAGACCGAGGCCGCCCGGGATCTGCTGATGGAATGCAAGGCCGAGGGCATCAACACCGCCATCGAGACCTGCGGTCACATCAAGACTGACAAGCTGCTGCAGATTGCCGAATATGTGGATCTGTTCCTGTTCGACATCAAGCACATGGATCCCAAACGGCACAACGAGCTCACCGGCATCGGCAACGAGCAGATTCTGCAGAACCTGAAAGAGCTGCTCAAGCGCCGCTACAACGTGAAGGTTCGCATGCCCATGCTGAAGGGCATCAACGACAGCAGGGAAGAGATTGATCAGGTGATTCAGTTCCTGCTGCCCTTCCGGGACGACCCCAACTTCAAAGGCGTGGACCTGCTGCCCTACCACAAAATGGGCGTGGGCAAATACGCCCAGCTGGACAAGCCCTATCCCATCGAGGGCGACCCCAGCCTGAGCAAGGAGGATCTGGACCGGATCGAGGGCTGGATGAAGGAATGGAACTTCCCGGTCACCGTGGTCCGGCACTGAGGAGGCGAAACCATGAACGAAACTCCCATCCCGGCCAGCCGGGTGATCGAGGAATCGGTTCCCGGCAAGCAGGTGACCATCGCCCATGTGATCGCATCCCCTGTGCCGGAAATCTACGAATGCCTGGGCATCGAAGGCAAGGGAGCCATCGGCATCCTGACCCTGTCGCCTTTCGAAACCGCCATGATCGCCGCCGACATCGCCGCGAAAGCGTCGGATGTGGAGATTGGTTTTCTGGATCGGTTCACCGGTTCGGTGGTGATCACTGGCGACGTGGAAAGCGTGGACACGGCGCTGGCCGCTGTGACCGACACGCTGGAACGTGTGCTGGGCTTTGCCGCTGCGAAGGTGACCCGGACGTGAGAAGAAAACGGATCATGCTCATCGGGCCGCAGAAAAGCGGCAAGACCACACTGGCCGCCCTGCTGGAAGGCAGGGAGATGGCAATACGCCGGGTGCCCAACATGGTGTATCGGGAGAAAACGCTGGATACACCGGGTGCCTATCTGGAAAGCCCCTGGATGCACAAGCACCTCATCGCCGCCGCGCAGGATGCCTGCTGTGTGGTGATGGCGGCGGATGCAGCCGGAAAAAAGCGGGCCTATCCGCCCGCCTTTGCAAAGGCCTTCCGGGTGCCGGTGATCGGTGTGGTGACCCGCTGCGATCTGCCCGACGCAAACCCGGAAAGCGCACGGCGGCAGCTGCTGGAAGCGGGCGTTCCGGAGCCGATATTGCTCCTGAGCATCCGCGAGGCGGAAAGCGTGCAGGCGTTTTTTAAAACGCTGGCGCCCCACATGCCGCCCGTCAATGAAACCCAACGCCCCGAAGAATGAAACGGGGCAAACACAATAAGGAAAGGAGGGGAAAGAGGATGGCACATTTTCTCATGAGTACCCGTATCCACATGGGCCAGTCCTCGCTGGAGGAGATCAAGGGCCTTGGCATGAAGCGGGCCTACATCATCTGCGACCCCTTTATGAAAAAATGCGGCCGGGCAGAGGAGCTTGCCTCGATTCTGCACGAAGCGGGCGCCGAGACCGAGATCTTCTCGGACGTGGTGCCGGACCCGTCCATTGAGGTGGTCACCGCCGCCATTCAGGGCATGAAGAAGTTCGGGCCCGACGGCATTGTGGCACTGGGCGGCGGTTCGGCCATCGACACCGCCAAGGCAGCCGGTCAGCTGTACGGAGCCATGAACGGCGGCGCACGGCCCATGCTGGCCGCAGTGCCCACCACCAGCGGCACCGGCAGCGAGGTGACCTCCTTCGCGGTCATCTCGGATACTCAGGCCCAGGTGAAATACGCGCTGCGGGATCAGGCCATGGTGCCGGACGCAGCCTTCCTGGACCCGGCGCTCACCGCATCGGTGCCCCCGGCCATCACCGCCGACACCGGTATGGACGTGCTCACCCACGCGCTGGAAGCCTATGTGTCCACCAAGGCGGATGACTTCACCGACGCCTGTGCCGAAAAGGCGATCCGGCTGGTGTGGCAGTATCTGGAACGGGCCGTGGCCGACGGATCGGACATGGAAGCCCGGGAACACATGCACAACGCCTCCTGTCTGGCAGGCATCGCCTTCAGCAACGCGTCGCTGGGCATCTGCCACAGCATGGCCCACGCACTGGGCGCGGCGTTCCACATCCCCCATGGCAGAAGCAACGCACTGCTGCTGCCCCATGTGGTCGCTTACAACGCGGCGCTGGATTACAAGGACGAAAGCCGGGCGCTGCTGCGGTACGCCCAGATCGCCCAGATGCTGGGCATCGGCGGCGCGACCCCCAAAGCGGCGGTGCACAACCTGCTCCGGCAGATCCGGAACCTGATGAAGCGGATCAACGAGCCCTTCTATGTGACCGATTGCCGGGTGGAGAAGGAAGCGTTTCTGGAGCAGGTGCCGGTCATGGCCCAGAAGGCCATGCAGGACGGCTGCACCGAGACCAATCCCCGGGTACCGGAACCCTGTGAACTGGAAGGCCTTTACAGGGAGCTCTGTAAAGGGGGCCCGGTATGAAATTCATCACCGAGCAGGACCTGCGCAGCCGCTACCGCGCGGAACCCTTTACCAGCTACACACCAGAACCGGGAACCCGCCTTACCCCCGGAGCCCGGCAGTTTCTGACCGACCGGGGCATCCGGCTGGAAGCGGACGGCCCCAAAAAGCCGGCCGCGCCCACCATGGAACAGCCTGCTGTCCAAAGCGCGAAAAACAGCGATGCGCCCAAAGCGGACTGGCAGCTGGAACTGAAAGAATTACAGGCGGAATTTTTGCAGGCGGGCCTGGACCTGATGGAACGGGACGTGTTTGCAGCGGGTCAGGTCTTTGATCTGGAACGCAGGCTGGCCCGGCTGGCCGGACAAGAACCGGTCGAGCAGGCCGAGTGGTTGGCCCTCTGCCCCCGGTGCACCGGCATCGGCCCGGAAAACTGCGGTCAGTGGATGGAGGACTGCTTTGAGGTCACCGGCTTCCATGCCCAGACCCCCGGCGGAAAAACGCTGGTCAGGTTGCATCTGCTTCGCTGCGGCCTGCGCCGCCTGGAAGCTCACCTGCCGGAGGAAAAGAAGCTGCCGGCCCATTGTATTATTAACCGATTGTCTCAGATGATCTGCCATTCATTTGGAGGAACCGTATGCCAGAAGAAGTAACATTTGCAGAATGCGACCGCCTGGTCAAAGAATTTGAACAGGTGATCAAAAAGCCGGTGAAAACGACCTCTTCCGTTTACTATACCGGCGTGGATCTGGGAACCGCCTGCGTGGTGCTGGCGGTTCTGGATGAAAACCGCCGGCCGGTGGCAGGCGCATACCGGTATGCAGATGTTGTTCGGGACGGCATGGTGGTGGACTACATCGGAGCCATCCGGCTGGTGCGGGAGATGAAGGAGGAGCTGGAGGAAAAGCTGGGCACCGAGCTCATCTACGCCGCAGCCGCCATCCCTCCCGGCACCGACAGTCTGGACGGCGGCGCCATCAAGAACGTGGTGCAGGGCGCAGGCTTTGAAATCACCGCCCTGCTGGACGAGCCCACCGCCGCAAACCAGGTGCTGAAGATCAAAAACGGCGCCGTGGTGGACATCGGCGGCGGCACCACCGGCATCTCCATCCTGAAGGACGGCAAGGTGATCCGGGTGGACGACGAGGCCACCGGCGGCACCCACTTTTCGCTGGTGCTGGCAGGCGCCTACAAGATGGAATTCGGCGACGCGGAAAAATACAAGCGCCAGCCGGAGCACCACAGCGAGATCCTGCCGGTACTGAAGCCGGTGATCGAGAAGGTGGCAGCCATCATCAGCCGTCAGGTGGAAGGCTACGACGTTCAGGGTCTGTATCTGGTGGGCGGCACCTGCTGCCTCACCGGCATCGAGTCCATCATCGAAAAGAAAACCGGCATTCCCACCTACAAGCCCCGTAACCCCATGTTCGTCACCCCGCTGGGAATCGCCATGAGCTGCACCGATCAGGAAATGGAGTGAGCGCCATGGAGTGTCGAATCATCAAATCCCCCAGCCCGGGCACGCTGGAGATCCTCTCCCGCCGCAAGGGCTCGGGACAGACAACCAAGCTGGAGCAGGTGGATGCCATCGGCCTGGTACAGGGGCGGCTGATCGAGATGGTCTGCGCCGCCGATGTGGCCGAAAAGGCAGTGGGCGTGACCGTGGAGGACATCCGCGGCAGCTGCCCGCAGAATATGATTTTACTTGCAATCTTCGGCGACACCGCTTCGGTGGAAGCGGCGCTGGAGGAAATCAAACGAAGAGAAAAGGAGGGGCAGATGGAATGGTAACCGCAAGACTCACCGGAAACATCTGGGCCACCCGCAAGGCGGATGGCCTGAACGGCTACAAGCTCCTCCTTGCTCAGGTAATCGGCGGCACACGGGCCGGGGAGCGGATGGTGGTCATCGACACCATCGGCGCCGGAATTGGCGACCGGGTGATCGTGACCACCGGTTCCTCCGCCCGGCGGATGCTGGGCGACGACGAGATCCCCGCCGACGCGGCGGTGGTCGGAATTATCGACGAGGACTGCGACTTTGAGGAATGACCGAAAGCGCGGTCAAGAGAGGACGTGAAACTATGAAGCAGCTGATTTGCGCGGCGGATGTGGAAGCGCTGAAGCAGGCGGGCAAGACCGTTTGCGTGGTAACGCCGGGGGCCATCGTGACCCCCTCGGCCCGGGATGCTGCCGAGGCACTGGGCGTCACATTCGCGGACAAGGAACCGGAATGCGCCCCGGCTCCGGCCTGCTGCGGCCCCGAGCTGGACAGCGAAAAAATCTATCAGGTGCTGAAGGTGCTCATGGAAAAGGGCATGCTGGAAGGTTTACTGAATACAAAGCCCTTCCAGGAGCAGCGCCATTCCAACGGCCTGAAGGTCGTTCGCGGCAACACCGTGAAGATGGATGTGTTTGACACCGGCAACCCCAATGCCACTGCTTATTTTCAGGAGCTGGTGAACAAGGACGAGTCCCACATCAGCGCGGGTTTCCTGGTGATCGAGAACTCCAGCTTTGACTGGGAGCTCACCTACGAGGAGATCGACTATGTGATCGAGGGCACCCTCACGGTGACCATCGACGGCACCACCTACACCGCCCATGCGGGCGACGTGCTGTTCGTTCCCTCCGGCTCCAAGGTAACCTGGGGCTCGCCGGACAAGGCCCGGGTGTTCTACGCCACCTACCCGGCTAACTGGGCGGACCTTCTGTAAGGAGGGGTGTGCATGCAGGCACTGGGAATGATCGAAACCAGAGGGCTGCTGGCCTCCATTGAAGCGGCGGACGCCATGCTCAAGGCGGCGGATGTGACCCTTTTGGACCGTACCAAGGTGGGCGGCGGACTGGTGACCATCTCGGTCACCGGCGACGTGGCGGCGGTCAAGGCCGCCGTGGACGCGGGCGCTGCCGCTGCCGAACGGCTGGGTGGCGGGCTTCTGGTCACACAGCATGTGATCGCCCGCCCCCAGCAGGACGTGGAGCTGCTCTTCCGCCCGCTGGAGGAAAAAGCGGCGAAACCGGAAGAGATTCCGGAGGAGCAACCGTCTGATGAGGGCGGCGAGGAACCCCAGCCGCAGGAGCCTGAGCCGGCGCAGGAGCCGGAACAGGAACCGGAGCAGCCCGAACAGCCCGCACAAAAGCAGGCGGTAGGTCAGATCAGCCGGGAATGGTGCGATGCACTGTTCCAGCAGGAGGGAACCGCCCGCCTGATGGAAGTGCTGGGCAGCTGCTCGGTGGTAAAGCTCCGCTATCTGGCAAGGAGCTATCCGGAATTTGAAATTGCGGGCAGAGCAATCTCCAAGGCAAATCGCTCCCGCCTGCTCAAGGAATTTGAACGCTGGTATGACCGGCAGGCCGCGGAACAAACGGCGCAATAAAACGACTGGGCAAAGAACCAGGGAAAGGATAAAACAATGGAACAGTTTGATCTGGATCTGCGCTCCATCCAGGAGGCCAGAGATCTGGCCCGCAAGGGTGCCGCCGCCGCAAAGCAGATGGCCGGCTACACCAGCGAGCAGATCGACCGGATTCTGAAGAGCATGGTGGAGGCAGCGCGGGAGCACGCCGCATGCCTGGGCAAGATGGCAGTGGAGGAGACCGGCTTCGGCAAGGCGCTGGACAAGGCCTACAAAAACCACGCCGCCTCGGTGCTGCTGTACGAGGACATCAAGGACATGAAGACCGTGGGCATCATCTCCGAGGACCCGGAAAAGAAGATTCTGGAGGTTGCGGCTCCGGCTGGTCTGATCATGGGCATCGTGCCCTCCACCAACCCCACCTCCACCGTGATCTACAAATCCATGATCGCCATCAAGGCGGGCAACGCCATCGTGTTCTCGCCCCATCCCTCGGCTGCAAAATGCACCCTGAAGGCCGCCGAGGTCATGCGCGAAGCTGCCATCAAGGCAGGCGCTCCGGAAGGCATCATCGGCTGTGTGTCCATGCCCACCATGGCAGCCACCAATGAGCTGATGCACTGCAAGGAGGTTGCACTCATCATCGCCACTGGTGGCCCCGGCATGGTAAAGGCCGCTTACAGCGCAGGCAAGCCCGCCATCGGCGTGGGCGCGGGCAACTCTCCCGCCTACATCGAGCGCTCGGCAGATGTGAAGGCCGCTGCGGATGCCATCATGGCCAGCAAGACCTTCGACAACGGCACCATTTGTGCCTCCGAGCAGTCCATCATCTGCGAGACCTGCAACCGTCAGCAGGTGGTGGATGAGCTGAAGCGCCAGGGCGCTTACTTCATGACCCGCGAGGAGACCGAAAAGGTCTGCCGCCTGCTGTTCAAGAACGGCCACGCCATGAACGCCAAGTTCGTGGGCCGTACCCCGGACGTGATCGCACAGGCCGCGGGCATCTCCATCCCCATGGGCACCCGGGTGCTGATCGGTGAGCAGGACGGCGTGGGCGAGGGCTACCCCCTCTCTTACGAGAAGCTGACCACCGTTCTGGCCTTCTACACCGTGGAGGATTGGAAGCAGGCCTGCGAGCTGAGCATGCAGCTGCTGCAGAACGGCATCGGCCATACCATGAGCCTGCACACCCAGAACGAGGACATCGTCCGCAAGTTCGCGGTGAAGCCTGCTTCCCGCATTCTGGTGAACACCGGCGGCAGCATGGGCGGCACCGGCATCAGCACCGGCCTGAACGTGGCCTTCACTCTGGGCTGCGGTACCTGTGGCGGCAGCTCGGTATCCGAGAACGTGAGCCCCCTGAACCTGATCAACGTGAAGAAGGTGGCCTACGGTCTGAAGAACTGCGTCACCCTGCTGCAGGATGACAAGTCCTTCTGCCACCCCGATCTGGGCCGCACTGTTGCCCCCGCTGCGGAATGCTGCAGCCAGCGTCCGCTGGACTTCAGCCCCGCGGACATCGTGGCATCCTTCGAACGGCGTCAGGGCTGCCCCAGCTGCGGCGCAGCGGTGCAGGAATCCAGCATCGACACCCCGGAGCAGCTGAAAAACGCTTCTCAGGGCTTCACCGATGACGCCCATCTGGCGGAGCTGGTTCGGAACCTGATTGCTTCCATGAATCACTGATTTGGAAAGGAGCGGCGAACCAATGAGTCAATGCGATGAACTGCTGGCGCTGCTGATGGAAGCAGTGAAGCAGCAGGCGGCTCCCGGCGGGGAAGAGAAGCAGATTCCGGTGGGTGTTTCCAACCGGCATGTGCACCTTTCCCAAAGTGACTTGGACCGGCTGTTCGGCCCCGGCCACACGCTGGAGAAGATGAAGGATCTCTCCCAGCCCGGCCAGTACGCCTGCAAGGAGACGGTCACCGTCTGCGGCCCCAAGGGTGTGATCGAAAAGGTGCGCATTCTTGGTCCGGTACGTAGCCAGACCCAGGTGGAAATCCTGGCAGCCGACTGCTTCAAGCTGGGCGTGAAAGCCCCCATCCGCCTGTCCGGTGATCTGGACGGCACCCCGGGCGTCACGCTGGTGGGCCCGAAGGGCTCGGTGCAAACCAAAAAGGGCGTGATGATCGCCCAGCGCCACATCCACATGCACCCGAAGGACGCCGAGAAATTCGGCGTGCACGACGGCCAGTGGGTGGATCTACAGGTGGACGGCCTGCGGGGCGGCGTGCTGAAAAACACCGTGATCCGTGTGACCGGCGAATCCGCGCTGGAGTGTCATGTGGATACCGAAGAGGCGAATGCTCTGGGCCTTGGCTCCGCGTCGTCTGTTCGGATCGTATAAACAACATTTGCTGAATCAAACATTATAAAATTTTCAGGAGGAAATTATTATGAAGTACGATGCTCTGGGTATGATCGAGACTAAGGGTCTGGTAGGTTCCATCGAAGCGGCCGACGCCATGGTAAAGGCTGCCAACGTCACCCTGATCGGCAAGGAATTCATCGGCGGCGGTCTGGTTACCGTGATGGTTCGCGGCGACGTGGGCGCTGTGAAGGCTGCCACCGACGCCGGTGCCGCCGCTGCTCAGCGCGTGGGCGAGCTGGTATCCGTTCATGTGATCCCCCGCCCCCATGCCGAGGTGGAGACCATCCTGCCTTCCGTGAAGGAAAACTAAATTTATCTTCCCCCATTTCTCTTCTCACAGCACTGAATCCATAGAGCAGAACGGCCCCCGAAGGGAACTCCTTCGGGGGCCGTTCTGTGTAAAGTCAAGAGAAAATATGCCTTTATTTCCGGTTCGAGGCAGGAATAGCCGTTCCGAACACCTGCCGGGCCCGCTTCATGTTGTCGCGAATCTTCACGCCAAAGGGGCAGTTGGGCTCACATCGGCCGCACATCAGGCAGTCGTCCGCAGTTGCAGAGAGCGAATGGTAATGCTGCGCCACCGTTTCCGGCACAGTGTCCTGCTGGGTGGCCAGATCGAGAAATTTGGTCACCGCCGCAATGTCGATGTGAGCGGGGCAGGGCTGGCAGTGATTGCAGTACATACAGCGCCCGGACATCTGAATGCTGTTCCCGGCGCTGAAAATATGGGAATAAACGGAGTGGTTGTCAAAGGTTTTCCGACCGGCAATCGAGCTGATGTTGATGATGGTGCCCTCGTTACGGGTCATCATGTCCGCCAGCACAGCCTTGGTGCCCGCCAGAACACCCTTGACGTTGACGTCGATCATCCGGCTCCACTCTTCAAAATCCTGCTGGTCCGGGTAGTCCAGCAGCATCAGGCCGGCGCAGTTGATCAGCAGATCGGTTTTTCCGTATCATCATACAGCGCCTACTTCGTTGAACTGGGCAAGCCGCTGCAGAAGGACCTGATCCAGCGAACCGAGCTTCACTTCTAATTAAACAATAAAAAAACAGGAACGGCAGCCGCCTCTCTGTACGGCGGGTATCGGCAGAGAGGCGGCCCGGACTATGAATTTTGGGGGATATTATGACGTTCGAATTTAATTTTATTCTTGTGGGCTTACTCTGACCGAGCCAGAAGTGGGGCGGTCCACTCCGCCCAGCATGTTCAGCAGGGTGGACTTGCCGCTGCCGGAGGTGCCGATGATGGCAACAAATTCGCCCGCTTCAATAGAAATGCTCACGCCGTCCAATGCCTTCACGATATTCGGCGCGTTGCCGTAATGTTTGGTCAGTTGATTGGTGCTTAAAATACTCATGCTCTATGCCCTCACTTTGCTGTTTTTTCTTCATTGTATCCGGGCACAGGAAAGGCACAATGAAAAACGCGTAATCTAGGGCGTATCTGAAAACTAAAAAATGCACAAAAGACTGCTATGTGTTATACTGA
>JACXXQ010000422.1_pt1 | contig 23271 bp, 21 predicted proteins | sample 8621361 | NCBI WGS metagenome assembly JACXXQ01 (sample SAMN15503820, study PRJNA645414) | gut metagenome | isolation source: feces | host: Bos taurus | place: USA | collected 2016 | reverse complement strand
TTGTGTAAACTGGTTTCGTCAACTTCCGAGGTAGCGTAAAAGTTGTAAAGTGCTGTAATATAATTAATTTGTTCATATCTTTCATTTTTATTTTGGAAAGGTGGTTTTTCTTTGAAAATTCCAAAAAACAACTTGCAGGCAAGTATTGTCCTGCCCAGTATCTTATTCATTGGGATCGTCGTCATAAGCTGTATCTTCTTTCCCGACCGGACAGATACAATTTTAAGTATTGTAAAAGAATATATATTCAGTTCATTCAGCTGGGTATACATTCTTTGTGTCGCCTTCTTTTTCCTCTTCCTGGTCATCTTATGCCTGGGAAAGCTCGGTGACATCCGCTTGGGAAACGAAGATGAAAAACCAGAATTTCCCTTTTTTTCCTGGCTGTGCATGCTGTTTTCAGCCGGTATGGGCATTGGCCTGATGTTCTTTGGTGTAGCCGAACCGATTTCCCACTTATCGGCCCCCTTGCACGGGTCGGCTTCATCACTGGTCCAAACGAAGGAAGCCATGCTGAACACCCTGTTCCATTGGGGAATCCATGCCTGGGCGATTTACGGTATCATCGGCCTGGCCCTGGCCTATTTCGGATTCCGCTATCAGCTTCCCGTAACCCTGCGTTCCGGTTTTTATCCCATCCTGAAGCATAGACTGAACGGTTTCTGGGGCAACCTGATCGATATCGTCGCCCTCTGTGCGACGATTTTCGGTCTGACGACGACGCTGGGCTTCGGAGCCATGCAGCTCAACGCCGGCCTGAGTGCTGTCGGCATTTTTTCGACAGCCTCTTTTTCCCACATCGTCCTCTTGATTGTCATCGCCGTCGGCCTGGCCATCTTGTCGGCCATTTCCGGCGTAAGCAAGGGAATCCGTTACATGAGCCAGGGGAATCTGATCCTGGCCATCGCCCTGCTCCTGTTCATCCTCTTCGCCGGCCCGACGGTATATCTCTTGTCGGCCTTCACAGAAAACGTAGGCTACTATCTGACACACATCATCGAACTGTCTTTCCGCACTTTCGCCTACGAAAGCACCAAAGAAGAATGGTTCACGAACTGGACCATCACCTATTGGGCCTGGTGGATTTCCTGGGCGCCCTTCGTCGGTCTCTTCATCGCTAAGATTTCCAAAGGCCGCACGATACGCGAATTTGTCGTCTGCGTCCTCCTGGTCCCTACCCTGTTCAATATCTTCTGGATGACCGTGTTCGGCAACGGGGCCATCTGGGTCGACGGCCAGACCGGTGGCATCCTGACCCAGGCCGCCGCAGAAACGGAAAAGCTCTTATTCCTGTTCCTGGACCAATTCCCCCTGGCCCTGGTCACCTCGCTGATTGCCCTGCTGGTCATCGCCATTTTCTTCATCACTTCGGCTAACTCGGGGATTTTCGTCATCAACAGCATCGCCTCGCAAGGGAAGAATACCTTTCCCAAGTGGCAGACCGTCTTATGGGGAACCCTGCTGGCCCTGCTGTCCATCGGCCTGCTCTATTCCGGCGGCCTCCAGGCCCTGCAGACGATGACCGTCATCATCGCCCTGCCCTTTGCCGTCATCATGATCCTGATGGTGTTCTGCCTGCTCCGGGGCTTGACGATCGATAACGCCTATTTCAGCAGAAAATTGTCAGAAAGTACCGTCTACTGGGATGGCTCCCATTGGCAGGACCGGCTGAAAAAAATCGTATCCGTCGGGACCTTGGACGATTTCCAGCAATTCCTCAAACAGACCGTCGACCCGGCTTTTCAGGAACTGCGCCAGGAATTTCTGCGGAATGGAATTTCCGTCCACATCCAGGGCAGTGATGATAGTCAGACGGCCTGCCGGGAATTGATTGTCGAAAGCGGGAGCCTCCGCAATTTCATTTATGGCATCCGCTACCGGGCCAACGACGTATCCGATACCGTCGTCGGCTCCCTGTCCTTCCCGACCATTACGGAAGAGGAAAATTATGAACCCATTTGTTATTTTGCCGACGGCCGGCGCGGATACAGCATCAAATACATGCAGAAAGATGAATTGATCACCGACGTCCTCCGTCAATATGAACGGTATGTCAAGATGCTGGCAGCCGGCAAACACGACTTATACCTGACGGATAAAGTACATCCCGGACAAGGAGGAAAATCATGAACCGCTGGAATAACTTAATCGATTTGAAAGGCGACTCGGCCCCGATGGAAGTCATCAATCAGCGCATCTTATCCGACGCCACCATCGAAGGCACGAACTTGATCGTCTTAGTCATGGCCATCATGATCGCCTGCATCGGCCTGAACTTGAACAGCGTCGCCGTCATCATCGGCGCCATGCTCATTTCCCCGCTGATGGGCGGTATCGTAGCGACGGGCTACGGTATGGCCACATATGACGTCCCTTTTATCCGCAAATCCCTCATCAAATTATCCTTCCAGGTCGGCCTGGCCGTGCTGACAGCTTCGATTTATTTTCTCCTTTCGCCGTTGACCTCGCCGACAGATGAAATGCTGGCCCGGACTACCCCGACAATCTGGGATGTCCTCGTCGCCTTATGCGGCGGGATTGCCGGTGCGGTCGGGAACACGCGGAAAGAAAAGAGCAATGTCATCCCCGGCGTCGCCATCGCCACGGCACTGATGCCGCCCCTCTGTACGGCCGGCTATGGGCTGGCCTCCGGGAACCACACGTTTTTCCTGGGTGCCTTGTACCTGTTCTTCATCAATGCCTTCTTCATTGCCTTGTCCTCGTTCCTGGTCTTCAAAGTCCTGAAAGTACCGCCTCATGGCAATATTGCCGAGGCCCATTTCCGCAAACAACGCCTCGTCTTGGTCACACTGGGCCTCTTGATCACCATCCCCAGTATCTACCTGGCCCATCAGACGGTAAAAGACGCCCTCCAGGAAGTCCAGGTCAAGTCGTTCATCCAGACGGACATGCAGTTCGAGAAAACCAGCGTCGTATCGTATGCACTGAAAGACGATACCTTGACGGTCGACCTCGTCGGGGCGGTCTTGACCGAAGAACAAATCGAGCAGCTGAAAACAGCCATGAGCCACTATCACCGCCTGCAAGGCATAACCCTCTCCATCATCCAGGGAAACCGGAACCTGAACACAGAGGAAGTGCAGCAGTTGATCAATGCCCGCATCGAAAAACAGGGCAAAGCCGACAAAGAAGCCTCTTACAAGATGCTGACCAGCAAATATTACCCGGCTTACGAACGGGCGGCGGCTGACCAGCAGGTCATCCAAACCCTCAACAGCCAGGCCCCCTTATTGTTCCCAGAAATACAGTCCGTCCGAGGCGGCACGCTGACTGCCTTGAACCAGGACAAAGATACAAAAAACGGTGACTTCAACTATGATCGCTTCATAGCTGAAGTCACCGTCACGACGCCGCTGAGCGCCGACGATGCCCTACGTCTCCACGACTGGATCAAAGGCCAGGTCAAGATGCCCGTCGTCATGAATGTCCAGACCAGCGATACGCCCAGCGAATACTACGGCAACGGGATCCAGTGGTAGAACTGCGGCGGTCGGCCCCTACGTTTGGCACTTCGGACAGTAGTGGGTGCCGCGGCCGTTCAATTTAGTGTACTCGATGGTCGTGCCGCAGACCGTGCACGGCGTGCCTTCGCGGCCGTAGACGCGGAGGTTGTCCTGGTTCTGCCCTTCTTTGCCGTTGCCGCTGATGAAGTTGCGAATCGTCGTGCCGCCGTGTTCCAGTCCTTCCTGGAGGACAGCGACGATGGCTTCATGGAGGCGGACCGCTTCTTTTTTCGTCACATTGTCGCTGTGGCGCATAGGCCGGATACCTGCCCGGAACAGGGCTTCATCGACGTAGATATTGCCCAGGCCGGCCACTTTCGTCTGGTCCAGGAGGAGCGTCTTCACCGGCCGGTGGCAGCCCTTGAGGAGGTCATAGAGCCGGTCCGTCGTGAAGTCCGGACTGATGGCGTCCGGTCCCAGGTTGTCGTAACCTTTGACGCCTGTCGCCCCCTCTGACGGCACGAGCCACAGGCAGCCCAGGGTGCGGATATCGCGGTAGAGGAGGCGCCCTTCGCTGAGCGTAAAAATAAGATGAATGGCCCGGCCAGCATACTGGCCGGGCTTTTTTTCATAGAGCAGGCTGCCTGTCATGCGCAGGTGAACCAGGAAAGACCAGGGACCGCTACAGCGGACAAAGAGGTACTTACCGCGGCGTTCCACGCCTTCCAGGGTCTGGCCGGTCAAGGCGGCTGCAAAACGGTCTGCCGTCGTATTCTTGATGAGCCTGGGCAGGCCTATTTCAACGGCCGTAATGGCCTTTCCCCGGACACGCTCGTCGAGGAAGGCCCGTATCGTTTCTACTTCCGGTAATTCTGGCATGATTTCACCTACTTCGCTTCTTCCCAGTTGACGCCGCTGTGAATGTCGACGACGAGGGGCACGGACAAGTCGACGATGTGTTCCATCGTATCCTTGAGGAGCTGTTCCACTTCGTCCTTTTCCCCGGCCGGGACTTCCAGGACCAGTTCGTCATGGACCTGGACCAGGAGCTGGCTCTTCAAGTGGCGCTTTTCCAGTTCGTCCTGGACAGCGTTCATGGCCAGCTTGATGATATCGGCAGCACTGCCCTGGATAGGCGTGTTCATGGCCGTCCGTTCGGCAAAGGACCGGCGCGTGAAGTTCTTGCTGTTGATTTCCGGCAAGGCCCGGCGGCGGCCGAACATGGTCACGGCCATGCCCGATTCCTTCGCCGAGGCGATGAGGCCGTTCATGTAGTCGTGGACCGTGCTGTAGCGGGCAAAATACGAATCGATGTATTCCTTGGCTTTCTGGCGGGAAATGGAGATATTCCGGGCCAGGCCGAAGTCGCTGATGCCATAGATGATGCCGAAATTGACGGCCTTGGCGTGGGACCGTTCTTCCGGCGTGACGTCGTCCAGGGGGATGCCGAAGACTTCCGACGCCGTCCGGCGGTGGATATCCTGGCCCTTCTTGAAGCCGTCGATCATGGTCGGGTCCTGGGACAAGTGAGCCAGGAGGCGCAATTCGATCTGCGAATAGTCGCCAGAGACGATGTAGTCATAGCCTTCGCCGGGCACGAAGAGGGAGCGTATCTTGCGGCCCTGTTCGGTCCGGATAGGGATATTCTGCAGATTCGGGTCGGAACTGCTCAGGCGTCCCGTCGACGTGACCATCTGGTTGAAATGGGTATAGATGCGCCCCGTTTCCGGCACGATGAGCGGTTCCAGGCCATCGAGATAAGTGGAAATGAGTTTCTTCAAGGCCCGGAAGTGCAGGATCTTGTCGATCATGGGATGCTTGTCGCGCAGGGCGTCGAGGACGGAACTGTCCGTCGAATAGCCCGTCTTGGTCTTCTTGATGACCGGCAGCTGCAACTTCTCGAAGAGGATGACGCCGAGCTGTTTCGGCGAATTGATGTTGAAGGTCTCGCCGGCGTCGTCGTAAATGGCTTCTTCCAGGGCATCAGCCTGGCGGGACAATTCGCTCTTCATGGTCATGAGGCGGTCCGTATCGACAGTGAAGCCGTTCATTTCCATGACGGCCAGCGTATGGATGAGCGGTTCTTCGATGGTATCGTAGAGCTGTGTCAGGGATGCCTTATCCAATTCAGCTGCCGCTTTGGGCCAGACCTGGAAGGCAAAGGCGGCATCGCCGGCCAGCTTCTGTTCGTCGTCTTCGGCCCCTTCCTGGAGGCTGACGTCGAAGGTCTCGGAAATATACGTCAAGCCGTAAGCCGTCCGCGTCGGGTCCAACAAGTAGGCTGCCAGGACGATGTCCTTCAAGGGCAGGCGGCCCGATGCCACGCGGGATGCGGCCTTGGTCAGATTCTTACCGTCATCGGTGACGACGGCCGCCGCTTCAGGCAGGACGGCGAGATAGGCGTCGTACTTGCTTTCGGGGACGACGAAAGCGCCGTCCTCGACAGCCATGGCCAGGGCCGTCACGGCCGGGATGGGCTGGCTGTCGTCATAGCGGGCGGCGACGGCGACGGTCTTCCCTTTCAGGCTGGCTGCCTCGGGAGCGGCCATGACCTGGACTGTTTCAGCCGGGGCCGCCCCTTCGGCCAGATGGGAAAAGCGGTCGAAGGCAGCAAAGCGTTCCAGGAGATTGCGGAAGCCCAGGCTGCGGAAGAGCTGGGCCACGTCTTCCTGGCGCGGCTGGGGCTGGAACATGTCCATGGTATAATCCAGGGGCACGTCGCAGCGGATGGTCGCCAAATCCTTGGACAAGACGGCCTTGTCCTTGTTATCGGTCAGTTTTTCCTGCAATTTCTTGCCCTTCACTTCGTCCAGGTGTTCGTAGACGCCGTGGACGCTGCCGAACTGGCTGATGAGCTTGAGCGCCGTCTTTTCGCCGACACCGGGGACGCCGGGGATGTTGTCGGCCGTATCGCCCATGAGAGCCTTCATGTCGATGACCTGGGCCGGCGTATAGCCGTATTCGCTTTCCATGACGGCCGGCGTGACGGCCAGCATGTTGGTGATACCCTTCTTGGTCAGATAGACCGTCACGTCGTCTGTGACCAGCTGCAAAGCATCGCGGTCACCGGTGACGACGTCGACGGCATAGCCATCGGCAGCGGTCCGCCGGGCCAGGGTACCGATGATGTCGTCTCCTTCATAGCCTTCCTGTTCGAGGACGCAGATGCCCAGGCAGGCCAGGACTTCGCGGATCAAGGCGAACTGCGGCCGCAGGTCGTCCGGTGCCGGCTTGCGCGTAGCCTTGTAGCCGTCGAACAAGTCGTTGCGGAACGTGTGCTTGCCCTTGTCGAAGGCGACGGCGACGTACTGCGGGTCCAGTTCGCCGTATAATTTCAATAACATGTTCAAAAAGCCATAGACAGCATTGGTCGGATGCCCCTGGGCGTCGGTCAGATGCGGAATGGCATAAAAGGCCCGGTAGAGCAGACTGCTGCCGTCGATGATGACGATATTTTCTTTCATAGAACCTCCCTACTCCCTTCACCGATGCAGCAGGGAGCTGACGATGCTGTAGATGCAGTAGATGACGAAGATGCCCAAGAGGTAGGGCATGGCCATGATGATGAAGCCCAGGGCGCCGATGATGACGGCGACGATGCAGAAGACGATGAAGCCCAGGGCCAGTTTGACGCGCCACGAGAGGCCGGACGTGACGATATGGATGCCGCTGTGCTGGCGACGCGCTTCCTGTTCCTGGCGCAGCCGTTCTTCATAGAGGGACTTCTGGTCGTGGACCGTACCATCTTCGTCAATGGTCTGGCCGCGGAAACTGTCCCGTTCGTGATCGGAAAGGATTTTGGGATCTTCTGAATTCATAGACGATTCTCCTTCTGTTAATAGTTACGGCTCTTCATGCGGCGTTCAATGTCGCGCTTGGCTTCTTTTTCAGCCAGGGCCTGCCGCTTGTCGTAGAGTTTCTTCCCGGTCACCAGGGCGACGGTCACTTTGACCTTCCCCTTTTTGAAATAGAGGTTGAGCGGGATGAGGGTATAGCCTTTTTCCTGGATCTTGCCCAGGAGCTTGATGATTTCATATTTATGGAGCAAGAGCTTGCGCGTCCGCAGGGGATCGTGGTTGAAGCGGTTGCCCTGGTCATAGGGGCTGATGTGCATGCCCAGGAGGAAGACTTCGCCGTTCTCGATGCGGCAGAAGCTGTCCTTCAAATTGACCTTGCCCTGGCGCAGGGACTTGACTTCCGTCCCCGTCAGGGCAATGCCGGCTTCATACGTTTCATGGATAAAATAATCGTGACGGGCCTTGCGGTTGTCCGAAATATATTTCACACCTTTTGTCGGTGACGTTGCCAAAACAAATTCCTCCTATTTCTTCTTTTTCTTGCCGCGGCTCTTCCGGCCTTTTCCCTTGCGCGCCGCTTTGCGGCCGGATTTCTTTTCTTTGCGGCCTTTCTTGTCCTTCTTGTCTTTCTTTCCCTTCTTGCCGATGGCCCCGGCGAACCAGTTGCGCTTGGTATCGGTGTCCTTCTTGTCGCTGTGCTTCCGTTTATGGCGCCGTTCGGCACTGGCTGCCATCAGCTGCTGGACGTCTTCCAGCGATTCATAGCGGCCCGGGACGAAGTCGATTTCGCATTTTTCCACATTGACCTGGGCCAGGGTGACTTCCATGGCATCGCCCAAGCGGTAGACCTTGCCGCCGTGCTGGCCGCGCAGGGTATACGACGCTTCATCAAATTCGTAATCGTCGTCGGTGAGCAGGGAAATATGGACCAGGCCTTCGATGCCGTTTTCCAGGCCTACGAAGAGGCCGAAAGACGTAATGCCCGTAATGTGGGCTTCAAAGGGCTGGCCGATGAAGGGCAGCATGTACTGGCACTTCTTGAGGTCGTCCGTTTCCCGTTCGGCTTCGACGGCAATGCGTTCGCGCGAGCTGGCCTGGTCGGAAGCGATGGTATGGTACGACAGGGACTGCTGCGATTCTTCCTCGGTCAGCTTGCCCCTGCGCTGGTACTGGCGGATCAGGCGGTGGACCATGAGGTCCGGGTAGCGGCGGATAGGCGACGTGAAATGGGTATAACATTCCGAAGCCAGGCCGAAGTGGCCGGCATTGGTCGTCGAATAGCGGGCCTGCTGCATGGAGCGCAAGGCGATGGTCTGGACGACAGCCGCTTCATCGGTCCCCTTGGTCATTTCCAGGAGCTTCTGGAAGTCTGCCGGCTTGACGGCTTCCGTATCGGGCATGGGCAGGTTGAAACTGGACAGGACGGTCCGCATCATTTCCAGCCGTTCCGGTTCGGGCAGTTCGTGGATACGGTAGACCGACGGGTTCTCGCTGTCCCGGAGATAGCAGGCTACGGTTTCATTGGCGATGAGCATGCTTTCTTCGACGATCTGTTCGGCAATGGTCCGTTCCCGTTTTTCCAGGCGCAGCGGCACGCCTTCCGGGTCGAGGATGACCTTGTATTCCGGAAAATCGAAGTCGATGGCCCCGCGGCGGAGGCGCATGTTCTTGAGGATCGTCGACAAAGACCGCAGTTCGTGGAGCATGGGCATGAAGGGCTGCAAATCATCGGGCACGATGCCTTCCAGGAGGGCCTTGCGGATTTCGACGTAGTTGCAGCGCCGCTTGACGCGGATGACAGCCGGACCGATGTCGGCCTTGAGGACCTTGCCGTTCTCATCGATTTCCATGACGCAGGTCATGGAGTAACGGTCTTCGTTGGCATTGAGGCTGCAGATGCCGTTGGACAGGACCGTCGGCAGCATGGGGATAACCCGGTCGACGAGATAGACGCTGGTGCCGCGGTTATACGCTTCCTGGTCGATGGCCGAGCCCGGGCGGACGTAGTAGCTGACGTCGGCAATGTAGACGCCCAGGCGGAAATGGCCGTTGGGCAGGCGGACGACGTCGATGGCATCGTCCAGGTCCTTGGCATCTTCGCTGTCGATGGTGATGAGCTGGCGGTCGCGGTAATCGCGGCGCCCTGCTTCCAGGGTGACCGCCGTATCGATCTTGGCGGCTTCCTTCTTGACGTCGTCCGGGAAATCGAAAGGCAGACCATGGCGGGCCATGATGACCTTGATGTCCAGGTCCTTGTCGCCGTCATAGCCGAGGACTTCCGTCACTTCCCCTTCGGCTTTGCGCCCTTCTTCAGGCCACTTGGTGATCTTGACCAGGACGCGGGCACTGCTACGGGCGCCGCCGGTCTTGTCGAGGGGCACGTAGATGTCTTCGCGGATCCGTTCGTCGTCAGGCGTGACGAAGGCGCTGTGCTTTTCCAGCTGGAACGTGCCCACCAGGGTCTTGTTGGCCCGTTCGACGATGGATACGATTTCCCCTTCCTGTTTGTGCCGGCCGTCGCCGCTGTGCAGGATGCGGACCGTGACCTTATCGTTGTTCATGGCCGTATGGCGGTTCTGTTCGGCAATATACACGTCTTCTGTCAAATCCTGGCTGAGGACGAAGCCGAACGTCGGCGTATAGCCTTTATAAATGCCGGTTATCTCCTGGGGCTGTTTGGCCGAGATATACCGGTCTCCTGCGATTCTCATGAGTTTCTCACTCCTCACTAATTCTTCAAATGTGTCAAATACGTCAGCCAGCCGGGCGCCGGTGATACCGAGCTGTTCCGCACAGTCCTCGACCGTCGCGCCGCCGCTGTCTTCATTACATATACTTATTATATCATGAGCCAGCTGTAAATCCATAGTTCCCCTCCTCAAATCGCAGTAGTCAGAAAAAAGGAGCCGCCGCATATGCGACAGCCCCTAATAATTCATTAAAAAGTATGCATCAGTCTGCCTAACAGCAATGTACAAATGGCAAATGCTATCGACAAGACGATAGTCAGTTTGGAAAGCAGGGCATCCATGCCGCGGGCCCGGCTCCCGAACAAGTCTTCGGCACCGCCGCCGAAACCGGCGCCCATGCCCTGGGTCTTGCTCTTCTGTGCCACGACGACACCGATGATGAGCAGTGCCAAAATGACAACGATGATTTCTAATGCTGTGATCACGCTAATCCTCCTCACACAATGACGCTAACAGTACTATTGTACACTCATTTGCCGTTTCTATCAATAGGTTCTTTCCCTTTCTCATCCGGTTCTTCTTCCTTTTCGGCATTGCGCGTTTCCAGATAATGTTCCAGCTTGCGTTTGACCCGCTGCAGGGCGTTGTCGATGGATTTGACGTGCCGGTGAAGCTGGCGGGACATCTCGTTGTAAGACTTGCCGTCGAGATAGGCCGTCAGGACCTGCCATTCCAGATCGCTGAGGATCTCATTCATCTTCAGTTCGATATCATTGAATTCTTCACGGCTGATGACCAGCTCTTCGGGATCGCTGACGCGGATGCCTGCCAGGATGTCCTGCAGGGTCCGGTCCGATTCGTCTTCATAGACGGGCTTGTTGAGGGACACATACGAGTTGAGGGGGATGTGTTTCTGCCGCGTCGCCGTCTTGATGGCCGTAATGATCTGCCGGGTAATGCACAACTCGGCGAAGGCCCGGAACGACGACAGCTTGTCGCCGCGAAAATCCCGCGTCGCTTTGTAGAGGCCGATCATGCCTTCCTGGATGATGTCATCCCGGTCGGCGCCGACCAGGAAGTAGGCGCGGGCTTTGGATTTGACGAAGTTGCGATACTTGTTGACGATATAATCGGCCGCCTTGCCATCATGCTCATCCTGGGCGATGCGTACGATTTCTTCATCGGTCATGCCTGCAAAGCGGTCATTTCTTTCTTCTGCATGGGACGCTGCCTGCATAATCGTTACCTCGCTTATCTAATGTTGATTTATTCGCCTGCCTGCCGCTGCCGCACGACTTCATACATGAGCAGGGCCGCTGCGACGGAGGCGTTGAGGGAATTGACGTGGCCGAACATGGGGATCTGGACCAGGACGTCGCACGTCTCCTTGACCAGGTGCGAAATGCCCCGGCCTTCGCTGCCGATGACCAGGACCACCGGGTCCGTCAGGGAACTGTGGAAATAGTCCGTCTCGCCATCCATGTCGGCGCCGATGACCCAGAAGCCGCGCTTCTTGAGCTGCTTCAGCGTCTGGGCGATGTTGCCGATCTGTACGAGGGGCATGTATTCGACGGCGCCAGCCGACGTCTTGCCGACGGTCTCGTTGATGGGCGCCGTCCGCCGTTTCGGCAGGAGGACGGCATCGACGCCGGCACATTCTGCCGTGCGGATGATGGCCCCCATGTTGTGGACGTCTTCAATGCCGTCGAGGAGGACCAGGAACGGTACCTTCCCCTTTTCATCGGCAGCGATGAGGACGTCTGTCAAATCGGCGTATTCCACGGGCTTGGCAAAGGCGATGACCCCCTGGTGGCGGTTGCCCGGTGCCAGGTGGTTGAGGACCTTCAGGGGCACGTCTTCGACGAGAATCTCCTTCCGGTCTGCCAGGTCGCGGATGCGCTGCAGCGGCTGCGATTCGTTGCCGGCAGCGACGTACAGCTTGGTGATGGACCGGCCGGCCTTCAGGGCTTCGGTGACACTGTTGCGGCCGATGATGATATTTGCCTCACTCATTCCATTCCTCCATGTTTCTCGTTACAATAGGCCTTCGTTTCTTCATAGACCTGGCCCATGACGGTGTCCAGCCGTTCCTGACGGCCGGCCATGACCAGGTAGCCCACCAGGGCTTCCAGGGCCGTACTGTCGTGGTATTCGGCGACAGTCGCGCTCTTGGGCGCCAGGGTATAGGCATTGCGGGCCCGCTGACAAACAGCCTTCTCTTCGTCCGTCAGGCCGTCGTGGATGCGGCGGTAGACATAGGCCTGGGCCTTGGCCGATACAAATTCTGCCGCCAGCGTGTGCAGGACCTGGACGTGGGGGATGCCCGTTTCCACCAGGCGCTTGCGCAGGGTCAGGGCGTAATAGGCATCACCGACGAAAGCCAGGTTGATCGAGTCGAGATGGGCCGCATCCTGGTCGGGCACGTCCAGGCGCTTGCCGTCGGCAAAGGCCCGATAGGCCCGTTTCTTTAAAGCTTGCAGTTGTTTGAATTTCACTTTTTCCAGCGTGCTCCCTGCGGCGAATCTTCGATAGTGATGCCAAGGGCAGCCAGTTTATCGCGGATGGCGTCGGCCAGGGCGTACTGCTTCTGGGCACGGCATTCCTGACGGATGTCGAGGATGGCCTGCATAAGGTCGTCGTAATCCTTGCTGCTGGCATCTTCCTTCTTGCCGGTCCAGCGGTCTTCGAGGATGCCCAGGATGTCCGTGAAGGTCTTGAAGACGCGTTTGACTTCCGACAGGGCTGCCGAATCGACGGGGACGCCGTTGTTGACGACGGCATTCTTGAAGATGTTGACGTTCTTGGCCAAGTCGAACATGGCGGCGCTGGCCAGGGCCGTATTGAAATCGTCGCACATGGCGTTTTCAAAGGCTTCTTCGTCTTTGTGAGCCGTTTCCAGGAGCTGCTGGGCTTCCGGCGATTTAGCACCGGCCGGCATAGCCAGGAGTTCCAGGACGTTGTCGATAGCTGTACCCAGACGTTCGAGGCTGCGCGTCATTTCTTCCAGCCGTTCATCGCTGAAGTCCAAGGGGCTGCGGTAGTGGTTGGAAATGAGGAAGAAGCGCAGGGCATCGGGGCTGTAGTGTTCCAGGACGTCCTTGACCAGGAAGAAGTTGTTCAGGGACTTGCTCATCTTTTCCGAATTGATGGTGATGAAGCCGTTGTGGAGCCAGTATTTGACCATGGGTTTCTTGCCGGTGAAGGCTTCGGACTGGGCGATTTCGTTTTCATGGTGCGGGAAGATGAGGTCGCTGCCGCCGCCGTGGAAATCGAAGGTATCGCCGAGGTATTTATTGCTCATAGCCGAACATTCGATGTGCCAGCCCGGACGGCCTTTGCCCCAAGGGCTGTCCCAAGACGGTTCGCCAGGTTTAGCCCCTTTCCAGAGAGCGAAGTCCATGGGATTGTGTTTGCGGTCGTCGACTTCGATGCGGGCGCCGGCCATCATGTCGTCGAGGCTGCGGCCGCTCAATTCGCCGTAGTCGTTAAATTTTTCGACGCTGTAATAGACGTCGTGGTCGATGACATAGGCATAGCCTTTGTCGATGAGGGTCTGGACCATGTGGATGATTTCATCCATGTGTTCCGAAACGCGGGGATATTTGTCGGCCCGGCGGATATGGAGCTTGTCCATAACTTCGAAGTACGATGCGATATAGCGGTTGGAAATGGTATCCCACGTGACGCCTTCGCCGTTGGCGGCGTTGATGATCTTGTCGTCGACGTCGGTGAAGTTCTGGATGTGCGTGACTTCATAGCCCAAGTGTTCCAGATAGCGTTTGATGACGTCCCATGTGACGAAAGGACGGGCATTGCCCATGTGGGAATGGTTGTACGGCGTGATGCCGCAGACATACATCTTGACCTGGCCCGGCGTAACGGGTACGAAGGTTTCTTTCTTGCGGGTCAATGTATTATATACTTTCAGTTCTCTCATACGGTAACCTCCCTGAAATTTGAACAAAAAAGCCACCATCCCCGATGACAGAGACGGTGGCCCGTGGTTCCACTCTGTTTTTACGGCACAGCCGTAATCTTTACTGCGCAGTAACGGGCGCACCCGGACCGGATTACTCCTTTCACCCGGCCTGCTCACAAAGGCAGCATTGCAGTTTTATGACCTGGAAAGGCTCTCAGCCGTGACCCTTCCTCTCTGTCGGATGCCACTGCAACTCATTTTGATCATCGCAGATTCTTATTGATACATATTATTAATTAATATGTATGTATATAGTACCCAATAATCCGTGCCCTGTCAAGTGCGAATTTAATTTGCAGATGGCAGTAAAAGGCGCCCCTAATAGGGGAGGCATTTTTTATCCGCAAATCTTATCGAGGCGCTGGAGGACCTTGTCGCGGCCCATGAGGGCGACGATGACGTTCAGATCCGGGCCGTGCATGACACCGGTGACGGCGACGCGGATGGGCATGTAGACGAACTTGCCTTTGACCTTGAGGCCCTTCTGGATTTTCTTGAACAGGGGCTGTACCGTGTCGGGCGTGACGTCGTCGAGGGCAGCCAGTTCATCGCGGAACATCTTGAGGACGGACGGAGCCGTTTCTTCTTTGAGGACAGCTGCCGTTTCTTCATTTTCCGGTGCGTAGTCGTCGGTGAAGAAGACCTTGGCAGCATCGACAATCTGAGCGCCGTACTGGACGTGTTCGCGCATAGCCGCGCAGACGGATTTCAGCCAAGCGGCTTCCGTTTCATCTGGCGTTTCGCTGGCATAGCCGGCCTTCTGCAGGTGCGGCAGGCAGACGGCATAAAGCTGGTCTTCATCGAGCTGCTTCATATAATGGAAGTTAATCCAGTTCAATTTTTCGATGTCGAATACGGCCGGGTTCTTGGCGACGCGGTCGAGGGTGAACTGTTCGATGAGTTCGTCGCGGCTGAAGATTTCCTGATCGCCATCGGGCGTCCAGCCGAGGAGAGCCAGGAAGTTGACCAGGGCATCAGGCAAATAGCCCATGTCGCGGTACTGCTGGACCGAGGTGGCGCCGTGGCGCTTGCTCATCTTCTTCTTGTCGGCGCCGAGGATCAGCGAGACGTGGGCGAACTTCGGTGCTTCGAAGCCCAGGGCCTTGTAGATGACGAGCTGGCGCGGCGTGTTGGAAAGATGTTCTTCCGCGCGGATGACGTGGGTGATGTGCATCAGGGCATCGTCGAGGACGACACAGTAGTTATAGACCGGGATGCCGTCGGATTTGACGATGACGAAGTCGCCGACATTGTTGGAGTCGAAGGATACGTGGCCGCGGACGAGGTCGTCCAGTTCAATCGTTTCGTTCTTCGGCGTCTTGATACGGATGACATGGGGACGGCCTTCCCTGAGGTACTGTTCGACCGTTTCCTTGGGCAGGTCGGCACATTTGCCGGAGTAGACCGGCGTTTCGCCCTTGGCCAGCTGAGCCTGTTTTTCTGCTTCCAGTTCTTCTGGCGTACAGAAACAGTAATAAGCCTTGCCTTCAGCTAAGAGCTTTTCCGTATATTTCTTGTAGATGTCCAGGCGTTCCGTCTGGCGGTACGGGCCGTTCGGGCCGCCGACATCGATGCCTTCATCCCAGTTGATGCCCAGCCATTTCAGGGCTTCCTTGATATTTTCTTCTGATTCCGACGTCGAACGCTTGCGGTCCGTATCTTCGATGCGGACGACGAACTTACCGTGGTTGTGCTTGGCAACGAGGTAGTTGAACAGTGCCGAACGGGCACCACCGATGTGGAACGGGCCTGTCGGGCTCGGAGCAAAACGAACGCGTACTTCCTGTGACATAAAAGATTCCTCCTAAAGACTATATATATGTATTATTGATAGCTAAGGACCATGGCTGCCGCCTGGGCTGCCATGCCTTCTTCCCGGCCGACGAACCCCAATTTCTCTGTCGTCGTCGCCTTGACGGAGACAGCAGCCTTAGGGATACGCAAGGCCTCGGCAATATTCGCAATCATCTGCGGCACATAGGGCTTGATTTTAGGCCGTTGTGCCAATAAGGTCACGTCGAGATTGACGATGCGGCAACATTTCTCCCGCAACAGATGGCGGACCTTTTCTAAGAGGACCAGGCTGGAAATGTCCTTGAAAGCCTGATCCGTATCGGGAAAATACGTCCCGATATCGCGGAGCCCGGCGGCTCCCAGCAGGGCGTCCATGATGGCGTGGATGACGACGTCGGCGTCAGAATGGCCGTCGAGGCCCCGTTCAAAGGGAATCTCGACGCCGCCCAGGACCAGGCGCCGCCCTTCCTTCAGGCGGTGGACGTCATAGCCTGTGCCGATGCGCTGGACTTCCCGTCCTTTCATGTACAGGGACAGAATGGGAATGTCGTCGCGCGTCGTCACCTTGCGGTTCTTCTCGCTCCCTTCAAGGATGACGACGGGCACGCCCATGGCTTCGACGAGGGATGCATCATCGGTAGCCTGAATGCCTTCAGCCCGGGCATGTTCATGGGCTTCCACGAGCAGGTCACGGTGAAAAATCTGCGGCGTCTGGGCCGCTACCAGGCGGCTGCGGTTCAGCGTATGGAGGCGGCCGTCGTCGCCGCGGACCTTGACCGTATCCTTGAGGGGAATGCCGTAAATGGCGGCCCGGGCCGTTTCCATCATGGCCGCGCCCTGGTCATACCAGTCGGGACCGGCAAAGGGCCGGGCGCCGTCGTGGACCATGACCACGTCCATGTCGCGGCTGACGGCCATGAGGCCGTTGTAGACCGAATCTTCCCGCTCGGCTCCGCCCAGGGCATAGCGCACGGGCTGGATGGGATGGAGGTCATCGACAAGGCGGCGGATTTCCTTCTCATCGACGCGGGAGTGGACGATGACCACTTCGCTGACCGACCGGGCCGCAAAGATGTGGCGCAGGGTATGCGCCAGGACGGGCTCACCGCACAAGGGATAGAAGAGCTTGTTCCGCTCGTAGCCGAAGCGGCTCCCCGTGCCGGCCGCTACGACGATGACAGATACTTTCACACATTTCACCTACTCATTTGCAATCTTGACGAATATCATGCGCCCAGCCGACGTCTGCAAGACCGACGTCACCGTCACGGGCACGGTAGAACCGATGTATTTCTGACCATCTTCGACGACGATCATCGTGCCGTCATCGAGATAGGCCACGCCCTGGTTCTCTTCCTTGCCAGCCTTGACGATGAGGACGTTCATGTGTTCCCCAGGGATGCGGGCCGGTTTCAGGGCATTGGCCAGGTCGTTGACATTGAGGACGGCCACGCCCTGGAGGGCAGCGACCTTATTCAAATTATAGTCGTTGGTGACGACTTTGGCATTGATCTTGCGGCCCAGGCGGACGAGCTTGGAATCGACGCCCTGGACGTCATCGAAATCATCGTTGATGATGCGGACTTCGACGTAATTATCTTCCTGCATCTGCTTCAGGATATCCAGGCCGCGGCGGCCTTTATTGCGCTTCAACAGGTCCGACGAATCGGCAATGAGCTGCAGTTCTTCCAGGACAAAGACTGGCACCAGCAGCGGCCCTTCCAAAAAACCAGTGCTGCAAATCTCGGCGATGCGGCCGTCGATGATGGCACTCGTATCGAGGAGCTTGCCGGAAAAGTCCATATCCTTGCGCTTGCCGCTGTGCTCCTTGCCGGACTTGCCCAGGCGCAGGTTGCTGACCAGGGCGATGATTTCGCTCTTCTTGCGGGTGGCAATGCTCATGCCGGCATAGCCGAAGACGATGCTGAAGACGATCGGGCCATAGGCCCCGATAATCGGCAGACGGGCGAACGCCAGGCCAATTAAATTCGCAATAATAAGTCCAAAAAGCAATCCCAGCGTCCCGACGATGATATCCTGGCTCTCGAAATCACTCAGGCCCGATTCGATGCGGTGAATCGCCGCCCAGATCAGGCGCAGCACGAACGGTGAAATCCCATACCCCACCAGGGCCCCGACGAGAATGCCGATGATGTAGGCCACGATGGTGATGATAGTCGTCCCGAAAATACTGCCGTGGAAAAATTCCCCTTCTATTTCGGCACTGATGAAGGGCGTCGTAATGACCTGGTCGGCAATCATGACAAAAATGACCGCCATGATCAGGACAATGACCCCTTTCATGATGTTGTCGGCCACATTGCGCCCATTGAATTTCTTCGACTTCGGCTCCTCGTGGTCCAATCCATATTTATCTTCCATAGAGTAGTAAGACACCTCCCCTTATGCGTAATTCTGTAACTATACTAGTTTACCACATTTCCCGACAATGTACCACCGGTGGCAGGTAAAGTTTTTACAGCCGTCCGCATATAGCATTTTGAACTAGTAAATCGTGATTTACTAAATTACGATTTACTAAATCCAATACTTACTCACACAAATACCGATAAAGTTTGTCCTCGACCGGCTTATCCAAGAGAAATTGGAAATTGACGATAGGCAGCTGCTGCCCTTTGTCATTGGCAATGGTCGTTTCGACAGGTTCTCCCAGGACGGTTAAATCGCCGATATAATAGAAATCGGCCCCTTCGGCATCACTCTTTTTCACGAACAATAATTTTCGCGTGTGCTCATTGCAAATCGCTGGAATCTGCGACGACGTCAGGTGAATCCGGGCCCGCGTCATCCAGCTGAACTGCTGCGGCGAAACGAATTGGTCTTCGTACTTCGTATTGGCTGAAATATCCTCCCGCTTCTCATAGGTGACGAAAATGGGACACGTAGCGCCGACAATCTGATAGCCATTGAGCGTGCCTTCACGGTTCGTTTCATAATTGAGGATGCGCGACACATCTTTTCGGGAATACCGGCCGTAGCGGACAAAGCCCCGGACGATTTCCGGTTCGTCATGAACATAGAGATTTTCAAAGCGATACGTTCCATAGTCAAGGATATCCTGAACATAACGTTGAAATTCTTCATTTTCTTTCAAGTCATTCCAATAGGAGGTGGCCACATACGCATGATTCTCAAAGGAAATAAGCGGCTGACTACCGTATTTTTTTCTGGCCGTTTTCGTAAAAAATTGCAAATCCAGCAGGCGGGCCACGCTTTCCATCGTTTCCGTAGACGGCAGGAAACGGTATTGTTCCGTCATTTCCTTCGCCAACGCCGCCGTAGACCAAGACGCTTCCGTCAACAAATGGCGCAAGACCAACAATTCCTCTATGCGTTTTCCATTGGCCAATTCCAAACTCAGCATCTTCAATACCGCCCGATGGGCTTCGGTCAAGGTCGAGGCATAAGGTTCCATATATTGAACAAACTCAAAAAAAGAGTCTTTCTTGGCGACGAACAAAGCCGGGTCCTTGTCCCCAAAACGGACAAAATCCATCATCATGGGCTGGCGGCCCAAGCGATAGGCCATATTGCGGTATGATTCTTTCAAATCCCGCAGGTCTGCCAAAGCACTTTTGGCATCAATAGCCGCGTAAATTCGTTCTTTGGCGATATCGTCAAAATGAACAGACGTCGGACCCGGCAAAAAATTGACCTGCATGAGACGGCGGACAAAATCCTTATCGTATGTCCGGTCGCCAAACAGGGCAATGGGAAGCAGGAAATTATTTTCATAATTGCCGATGAAATCGAGAACTTCCAAATAGCGCTTATGTGGATATTTTCGCAGTCCCCGGCCTAACTGCTGGACAAAGACGATCGCCGACGTCGTCGGACGCAGCATGATGACCTGATTGACCTGGGGAATGTCGACGCCTTCATTGAAAATATCACAAGTAAAAATATAGTCGAGATACTGCGGGTCTTCTGCCGCCTTCGCCTCCAAATGACCAATGGCCTCGCTTCGTTCCCTTTCACTCGACGCACCCGTCAAGGCAACGGCTCGTTTTCCATGCTGGCGAAAAGCTTCAGCCAAGGCCTGCGCTTCGTCTACATTGCGGCAAAAGACGAGGCCTTTGATGCGGTCAGCGTCACTGCCATACAAATCAGCATAATATAATATATGTTTTACACGTTCTTCACAAGTCAGTAAAGCAAAATCACTCATGTCATCTAACACCTTGCCGTTGACCGTAATTTCGCTGATACCGTGATAGTGAAAAGGAACGAGCATATTTTCTTCCAGCGCATCGTGCAAACGGATTTCATAAGCAATATGATGATGGAACAACGCATAAATATCGAAATCATCGGACCGTTCGGGCGTCGCCGTCATACCTAACAGAAACTTGGGCTGAAAATAGCGAATGACTTTTTGATACGTCGCAGCACCCCCGTGATGCACTTCGTCAATGACAATATAATCAAAGGTGTCGGGCGCAAAGGTATGAAGGATTTCGTCTTGGGACAAAGTCTGAATGGTCGCAAAAATATAAGGCTTATCCAATTCTTTATCATGCCCTGTCAGCAGCCCTGTATCGGCCGGATTGATGCCAATCCGGACATAACTATCCCGTGCACTTTTGACGATGATCTCCCGATGGACCACAAAGAGAAACCGCCGGGGCTGCATTTTTAAGACGTCAAAGGCTGATAAATAGGTTTTCCCAGTCCCCGTAGCTGAAATGAGCAAGCCTCGATCCTGCCCGTCATCGCGAAGCTTTTGAATTCCAGCTAAAGCCGCCTTTTGCATGGCGTTAGGTTGAATTTTATGGAAGGGCACATATACGGACTGCCGTTTCGGCTTATTATGCGTGTACACAGACTCGTAGGCCTGAATCCACGCTTCGTCCACGACTTCCGCCGTATCCCACAAGGCATCAAATTCTTCCTTCGTCTGCCGGATGAGAGAGCCGTTTTCTGCCGATGTAAAGAAAACATTCCATTCCTGATTGTGCGTCAAAGCGTTGGCCGTCATGTTACTGCTGCCAATGACCATGGTATAATTTTCCGGCCCTGCCTGAGGACGATGAAAGAGATAGCCCTTAGCATGAAAAGCCCGTTCTTCTGTTACCATGCGCAATTCGACATTGGGAAACTTCAACAATTCCCGCAACGCACCGGGTTCAGTGAAATTCAAATACTGAGAGGCTAAAATTTTCCCCGTCGCCTTCCGGTTCTGAATGAGCGCATCTTTCAGACAGGCAATGCCGCTTTTCGTCAAAAAAGCCACGGAAAACAAGAAAGAATCGCAGACGTACAGCTGCGACAAAATCGTATCGAGAACCTTGCGTTTTTTATCTTTATTATTGGTCAGAATCTTGGGAACATACCGCTGGTCCGCTTCTACCGTATAATCAATAAAACCTTCGCGTAAACACTGCTCCAAAGCCCCGTATTCAACCATGGCAGTCGCCTACTTTCCAGCAAGTTTTTTCATAATGGGCACATCGGCCGGCGCCCAATTCAACGTCGGCATGTCTTCGGGGGCCATCCATTTCGCATCGACGTGTTCTTTGCGGACGAAGTCTGGTTTATCCAAATGGCAGTAGAAGGCGTACATGGTCATGGAAAAATCGGGATAGTCATGATGGACTGTCATGTACAAATCCGATTCCTTAACAGACACATGGACATCCATTTCTTCCCGCAGTTCCCGTTCGATGGCCGTGTGCTTGGCTTCACCCGGTTCAATCTTGCCGCCAGGAAACTCGTATTTGAAACTGACATAGTCAAATTTCCCCTGGCCTCGTTCCATACAAAGAATTTTTCCATCATACTCCAAAATCGCAGCTACCACTTCTAAATGCTTCATCAAAAATTCCTCTTTTCTGTATTATTTCCTGCACCTTCTAAAAAACGTATTCCGACAGGCGTCTCATGGCTTCTTCCAGGCGAGTCCGGGGCAAGGCCAGGTTCAGGCGCATGGCGTCTTTCCAGGCGAATTTCCGGCCATCCTGCCAGGCGACGCCGACGTCCCAGGCTTTTTTCAGGAGTTCCGGCAAGGTCATCTGGTTGGCTTTCAAGTATTCCCCACATTCGACGAAGAGCATGTAAGTCCCCTGCGGCAGGCTGACCTGGCAGCCCGGGAAATGGTCCTGGATGTACTGGACAGCATAACGGCAGTTGCTTTCCAGGACCTGGTTCAGTTCGTCTGTCCATTCGTGTCCGTCCTGGCTATAGGCGCCAATCAGGGCGTGCATGGAAAGGACGTTCATTTCGTTATAACAGGTCCGTTGTCCGTGCTGCGTAACCTTTTCTCGCAAGAGCGAAGCGGATGTTTCAACCGTTGTTCCATGGCCTGGACGACAGCCGGGCAAGTCGCGAAATTCATGTCCGCTACCCACATGGGGATTTCATCGAAACCGGGCTTGGCCTTATCCGGTTCAAAGCCCCAAACGGTCTTGCCAATGCCATCGAAAGCCGTAGCATCTTTACCAGCTCGGTCAATAATCGTCGTAAAATCGTATTTCATCTAATTTTTCTCACCTTTCATCATAAAAGTTGCGATTCGTTGTTCATAAAGGCCCGTCAAAGCCCCAGAATAGGCTGTGGTAAATTCTCTCTAGCAGGTTTCCCACGTGGAAGCCCCTACACAACGGCCATTGGCCGTGTATTTTTTTCAATGAAAAATTCCTCTTTATCATAGTTCTTTCTCCATTGTACATCATCAGCCCTGCAAAAACCACTTTATCCTTCTTGATTATGTCGCAGCTCATTCCTACTGAACCATTTCTAAGCTGCCTATGTGGCAGCTAACAACATCCTTTTGTATGAATAGCCGGATTCTACCTAAGCTTGCGTCAGTTCTTTTTATCTTCCTCCAGCTAATTATCCCCCTACGGTCGATTCCTGTTGGGCCAAAAAGGCTTCTGCATCTTGGCGAATTTTTCCCAAATCCAGGCCCTGGTCGCGGGCACCGAAAATGCAACCGCAATAGGGCTGGCGGTAGAGGTGGTAGGCTTCGGTCATTTTCGTCGATGTAAGGAAGCCGTTGTTTTTCTTGAAATCCGTCGGCAAATAAGCGTAGCCGTATTGGTCTTCGATGTCCAGGCCGACTTCATTGATGACCTGTGAGTTCTTATGGGGGCTGACGGTCAGAAGTTGATGTAACCCCCAATTGTTAGACCTAACATCTAACTATTGGGGGTCAGCTCACAGCTCAAATACGACAGCTTCTTTTTTTATACATTATCTGCCTAAAGCAGCCTAATTTATCAAAGTTTTCCACAAAAAAGGAAAACACGAAAATTAGACTGCTTTTTTTATCCGTCTCCTTACGGGGATTATGGTTCTTATCGACCGCCATATCATAGATAAAATCTGCGATTTTGTCCAGTTTCCGTCCCCTTACGGGGATTATGGTTCTTATCTTTGAAAATCTTGCTAACAACAACGGTTATGGTGCTCCGTTTCCGTCCCCTTACGGGGATTATGGTTCTTATCTCCTCTGTCAACTTGATTGACCACGACAAGCCAGCAGATGTTTCCGTCCCCTTACGGGGATTATGGTTCTTATCATATAG
>JACXXQ010000409.1_pt1 | contig 23755 bp, 21 predicted proteins | sample 8621361 | NCBI WGS metagenome assembly JACXXQ01 (sample SAMN15503820, study PRJNA645414) | gut metagenome | isolation source: feces | host: Bos taurus | place: USA | collected 2016 | reverse complement strand
GCGAAGAGCGTTGCTGCCTAGGCTAGCCCCTTGTCACACAAACTACCGAAGCCTCATATAAATTCGCTTGATGTGCACGAGCGACAGGTGGCGCTCCTTTTTGAGTTTTGGCAACTGGCCGTGGCTATTTTGCCATCGCACACCCCCAAATGCTCATCCGCCGATGTCTAAACCGCAATCCGTCAAGCTTTTGGCAAGGTTGCCGCCCAGCTGGCCAAAAGCCGACCATCTACTTGCCAATTAATCCAGGGCGTAACCAATCAGTCCACACCGCAACTTCTTCTCAGCAAAACGCCGCGATGCCTGCGCCCTGCGGTATCCTTGAGCCACTTGCACCTGCAGCACCAAGGAGCCGCCATGCGCACCGAGCTCGATGTCCCCTTTTCGCACAAAGAAGAAGCCAAGGCGCTGGGCGCCAAATGGGACCGGACCAAGAAGATCTGGTATGTACCCAGCGGCGTCAACCCCGAGCCCTTTGCTGAGTGGCTGCCAGGTGTTGACCGATCCGACCCCTCAGCGCCGTATATATATCTAGTACTGGGCAAGCGCGAGTGCTGGAAGTGTCACAAAGAGACCTCGGTCGCGGCCTTCGGCATTCCCTATCGAACCGATAACGACGAGAGCATCGCCATCGCGCACGAGCCCAACGAAGCCGGGCACATTGCCATCGACACGGCCAACGCCAACGCACTCGCCATCGTGCCCGCTCTTGGCTGCGTGCCGGGCGAGATCCGCGACTACCTTCATAAGCGCTGCGGCTACAAGCCCGTAGGCGCGCGAGCCTCCAAAGCCCCGTCGCTCGGCAACACGTGCACCAGTTGCGACGCGCTGCAAGGCAGCCGCTATCTGTTCGAGGAGCCCTCGTCCCCGTTTGCCCTCACTGCCATCAACAAGCTGCCGGCACTGGAGTTTATACGCGTCGAAGTTGCCGGCGTCTTTGGCGTCCCGGCCACGCGTACCGACTTTGACCAGGCGCTCTTTACCTGGGCACGCGACCATCACGCCGAGTTCCACAAGCAACTCGGCGAGGGGATTTATTTGTAGAGGCAAAAGACACTCGCAGCCAACTCCTCTGCATCACCTATCCCTCGTCGCCGGCGTCGTACACGATATCGAGGCCACAAACAGGGCATTTCTCCGAATACACCGGCATATGAACACCTGTCCGTTTTCTCACTTCGTCGCTAAGTCTGTCGCGCGCATCGATGAACCGAATGTCGAGGCACGGTATTTGCGAGCCGCAGCAAGGACAGGCGACAGCAAACGACCCGCAATCAACTTCTATGCCCGGAAACATGTTGTTGTCAATAAGGGCACGCGGCAGCTTTCCGTACTTCCCCATCGCAATATCGCCTCGCCAGCTCACGCTCGCTCCCTTCCCGTTATTCAAACCAGGAAGAGCATGCACCAGCAAGTGCGCGTGAGATTGCATTGCCACGCGATCCGATCAAACAACACGATCTTAAAAGACCGCCAAAGCCAAATACGCTAATACGGCAGAAGCCCCGCCTTTTCACGCTTCTTTTCCGAGTGATCGAACTCAATGCGATGGGCCTCAAGAAACACCGTATTGGGTCCAAACCATCCGTTTTCGGGCTCGAACCGCTCAACAAACGCAAGGCCGAGCACCTTATAGCCCACCTCGGTTGCAAATATGACTCCGACTGGGACGCCACATTCCATGCAGTTGAGCATTTTACGGTTGTAATTCTGGTCTCGAAAACCAACGGTACCTGGCGCTTGAACCGAGTACTTAATGACCCACGTACCGTCATCCAAATAGAGCGGAGGCACATCGTTGATGCTCTCGGTTTGCCGCTGGCGCGCTTGTACCCCGCTACCCCACTCCTCTGTATACTGATGTAGCACGTGTTTCATCCGGGCTTGTTGGGCCGGGTCGTTCATGGGAGGGTCTTATGGCTGCCTCGAATCCGCCTAAGGGGAGCGTTTCTTCTTCGTCCATCAAGCCGGTTACGCGCAAGGCCGTGCGCTGCCAGCGCGAGGTCGCTTGGCTTGTCACGCAGGCGGCGGGCAGGCTTGTGGCGAGCACGGAGGACGTCAATGCGCCTACGCCGAGCTTTGTGTTAGCGGCGGCGCTGGATTTTGTGCGCCAATTGGAGCTTGCCGCGCAGGATGCCAGCGGCCACCTCGACTACCAGAATGTTATGGCGCCCGACCTGCAAACGTTCTGCCACATGGCCAAGTTGCCCGCCGCGCCCAATGCGCTTTCGGACGCAGGCTACATGTTTACGCTCTCGGGCGCGGACCTTATCCGCGACATCTATGCATACTGCAGCGAGCTCGCCGAGCGCCACGTCTTTGACATGGCTGAAGTCAAACCGGGATATGTCATCAAGCTGGTTCTTAGGCTGTTCTTGATGGACGGGTTCGGGGCCATGCCGGCGTAAGCCGAGTCTTCAGCATCACCGTCGACTGAGCAACAACCGCTTTACCTTAGTGGGCGCCAATTGAGGGTCGATTATTGGGTCGCCTCGTCCACTAACGCATTTATTCCACGCGCTCTGACAGTCGATACTTGCGGTTGCGGCTCGTCGCCGGCGCCGTGGGCTCAAGCTCGCCTTGAGCAATGAGCGCGTTGACGCGCGACCTAACCTGGGAAATTGTAAGCCCCGTGCGTTCTGCCAGCTCACGCGTCCCCAGCTCGCCGTAGTGTTTGAGTGCCGTCACAATTAAGCCCCCGCCATGATCGACCGGCTCGATCTTTGAACGGTAAAGTACGACCTTGAACCGATCGAACCCCGGGCAGAACAGGGGCTCGGCCAGACCATGCGCGCGCATGGCATCGATCATCATCGGGATGCCCGAGCCATTGCCCTCAGCCGGCGAACCTGCGCCATCCGGCAGCGGGACAATCGACATGAGTTTCACGAGCGTCGCGTTACGGCATCGGGAGCTGCCGTCAAACAAGTTCTCGCGAGTCTTTCCCCCGTAAAGGCCGCCAGGATTCGTCACCTCGACACGATCGTCAAAGACGTCGACGGCAATCGATTGTCCACAGAACCGATCCCCGTATTCTCGATGGATTACGGCGTTGGCGATTGCCTCGCGCAGAACCTCCTCGGGAATCTCCAGCGAGTCGACACGCGAGACGCCTTGGACGGTCGATGTTCGCCGCAAATTCTTGGCGACGGCCGCGACAGCATCCGAAATCATCTCGCCCAACGTTCCCTCACAGATTGTGCGGTCCATGAACCTCAGCGACCCCGCCGTGCCTTTCCGGGTCCCCGCATAGACAGCCATGTCGATAAAGAGCTTGGGATAAAACTGCTGAGGGTAGGTGCCCGCAACTAGGAGTCCAGCCTTGGTGACATTGCCCTGGGAATCAAGGAAATTTAGGCGCTCCAGCTTCGTTTGTTTGTCCGGCGCGCCGCGCATTGCCCGAGGCGTCAACGAGAAAGCCCGATCTATCGTACGGTCGACCAGCGCCTCGTCGAGATCGTCCGCGTCCGCGCCCGCCACCGCGTCGCGATCGCTCGGAGTCGCTCGACCGTATGACGCCAATGCGAGCACCTCGGTCGACGAGAGCGGAACATCTTTGTCATCGATGCGTTTGTAGCTGCCGCCTTGAGCGCCCCGCTCTATGACATAACAAGGCTTGCTCGACGGGTCGAGCTCCTCAATCGTGATGACCAGAACCACGGTGCCCTGGAGCTCCACGCGTTCAATGGTGTATTTGGGCGGATTGGCCAGTTTTCCGCGACCGCCGGCATCACCCATGCCCGCTACGAATTGGTTGAGCACCTTCTCGGTCTCAAAGTTCTCAACCGGGACAAAGCCCGCGCGCTCGCTCACGCCGAGCACGATAATTCCGCCAGCGGTATTCGCGAATGCGCTAACTGTTTCCCATACGTCGCGGGAAAGCGTCGTGGCGCTCTCCTTGACCTCGACGTTAAGATCGTCCGAGCCCATGCGCCTTAAAGACTCGAGCAGACCGGTCAGCTCGTTTTCGTTCATCTGCATGTCCTTTCGCTCGGCCCGGCGGAGAATGCCGCGAATAGATTTCCTTCGTCTCTCAGTTATCTCTCGTAATTATCTCTCATCTTACTGCTATCTCTCATATTAGAGATAATTGAGAGATGAAAGATAAGATGTCTGCCATCTGTTTCATGTAAACATGTTTTTGCTGGTAAAACAATCAGTATTGAGACAATATCATGATTGCTTGTCTCTTTGCTACTCAGTTATCTCTCATATTTATCTCTCGTCTTTCAGTTATCTCTCATATTAGTGACGAACTAGAGACGAGATATACGTGAGTTATGGAAGAGCGCGGATTATTGGACGGTCGGAAAATCCCTCAAATAAAAAACGGGGCCGGCCTTACGCCGAGCCCCGTTTTCAAACGGTCAGTTAGTTATCCAACGCGCGAGCATAGCAGTCAACATTACGCCGCCGCGAACACTCCCAAGCCCGTTCCGATGATGCAGATCGCAAAGATGCCCAAGATGATCCAAATGGTCTTGACGCCCTTTTTGTACAGGGCGACGCAGGCAAAGGTTGCCAGCAGGGGCAGCAGACCGGGGAAGATCGAATCGAACAGATCCTGCAGGACAATCTCCGAACCACCCACGTCAAAGGTCAAAGCAGTGGACAGTGAGACCTGTGCCGCAATCATGGCGCCGATAACGGTCATTCCGAGGACACCGGCAGCATGCGTCATGCGAGACATGAGGTTGTTCTCTTCGGACTGCTGCAGGAACTTGGTTCCCAGGTCGTATCCCAGATGGGCTGCGACGATACGCGTTGCAAAGTTAATCACGGAGTAGATGAGCGCGTACACGATGGGGCCAAGCGGGTTGCCCGTCGAAGCGATACCAATACCAATGCCGGCGGCGACCACGCGGAACGTTCCCCAGTAGAACGAATCGCCAATGCCGGAAAGCGGTCCCATGAGGCCGACCTTCATGGCGTTAATCGAGGACGTGTCGAAGTTCTTATCGGCAGCCGCCTGCTCCTCCATCGAAACCGTTAGGCCGGCTACAAACGGAAGCACATGAGGCGTGATGTTAAAGAACTCGGTATGGCGATCGAGCGCCGCATAGTAATCGTCGTCGTTGGGATAGATCTTTCGCAGGGGCTTCTGAATGGTGTACATGAAGCCCATTGCCATCATCTTGTCGTACGACTGCGAGCACTGGCTCGTAAACTGGCGAAGGAACATGCTCCGATACATATCGGGGGTCATAACCGCGTCCTTCTTGGCCTCCTTGAGGTCGGTGTTCTGGGTAGCCATTAGAAGTCCTCCTCTTCATCTGCAGCAACCGTCTGCGGACCGGACGAGCCCTCGCGGAAGGCCAGGAGCAGCGCGACGCAAATGGCAGCTGCGGCGACGCCGATAACGTCCATCTTGAGGTAGATGACCATAATGAATCCCAGGAACAGCCAAGGAAGCAGCTTGTTGTCGCCCATGGTCCTAATAAGAAGAGCGAAGCCGATGCAGACCATGACGCCGGACGCAACGTTGAGGCCGTCCATCACAAACTGCGGAATCGCGTTGAGCGCATTGTTGATGAGGTCGGCACCAAAGAAGAGCGAGCAAAACACCAGCAGTGCAGACGGAATGCCAATCGACAGCGGCACGATGGTCAGATGGTACAGATTCGCCTTGGCAAGATCACGATTTGCCAGAGCGGTCTCGATCTTCTTGCAGGCAAAGGCACCCGGAACGGCGTAGCAGAAGTTGCGCCACACCTGAAGGAAGACGGAGACGGGAAGGGCGAGCGCGACGGCAGTTGCCGTGCCCGTACCCGTAATGACGGCAAACGCGCAGCCAAGCACGCCGGAGGCATAGACCTCGGGAGGAACCGCCGCGCCGACCATGATGGCGCCCATGAACATGGACTCCAAAGCAGCGCCGACGATAACGCCCTGCTGGACATCGCCAAGAATCAGGCCGACAAACAGGCTCGTAAACAGCGGACGACCAAGCATCGTAATGCCAAATAATTGCTCGTCCATGGACGCAATAAATGCGACCAGTGCAATTAGAAGATACTGGACAACCATTTAGATCAACCCCAGAAACTGGTCTGCAGGCGAGGCATTCTTCGCAGCTCGCCTGCAGACAACCACAGCAATTTGAGAGGATTAGTAGTTCATCTGGTGATAGTAACGACGCGTGGTGAGCGGGTGGTTACGGACGTGCTCGAGATGGCAGCTCAGACGCTCGGTGATGGTGTAGGTGACCATCGGGGAGACGATCTTGCGGAACTCAGGGTCGCTGAACGGCAGCTCGACCTCGGCGGTGTCAAACTTGTTCACGCGGACGTTAACGCCCTTCTCGTCGGCGAGCATGTGGGTGAAGTTGTCCACGCGGTCCATGAGCTTACGGGTGTCGTCCTCGCCGTAGAGCATGATGAGGCTCGTGCCCTCCTCGCACAGCTCGATGGTGCCGTGGAAGAACTCGGCGGCGTGGATAGACTTGGTCTTGATCCACTGCATCTCCTCGAGGATGCACATGGCGTAGTCGTAGGCCTCACCCCAGAGCATGCCGGAGCCAATCACCATGTGGTAATCGGTGTCCTTGAAGTCCTCGGCCATGGCAGCGCAGCGCTCGTCCTGAGCGTCCTTGGCCTTGATGAGGTACGGAGCGATGTTGCCGAACTCCTCCATGAAGGTGTCGTACTTGGGGAAGGCGCCGGCGTTCTTAAGGAAGCGGGCGACCAGCGTGATCTGGTAGGTGTAGATGGCCTCGCACAGAACGTCGTCCTCGGCAAAGCTGAAGAACTTGTAATCGGCGTACTCAGTGGCCGGGGTGTTGTCGTTGGAGACATACATCAGCGTGCGGGCGCCCTGCTCCTGGCAGAACTTGGCGGCCTCGATGATCTCGGGGGTGGTGCCGGTACGGGTGGAGAAGACGCAGACCGAGTCCTTGTTGAAGGTCTTGGGCGGGCATGCGAGGAACTCAGCGGCGATCTCGCAGTGGACGTCGACGTCGGCCGTGGTGGTCTCGACCCAATACTTCATCGGGAGCGTGTGGGCCCAGGTGCCGCCGCAGCCGATGAAGAAGATGTTGGAATAACCCTGCTCGCAGACCTCGTCCACGGCAGCCTCAATCTGAGGACGGAGAGCGAGGGCATCGCTCACAACCTTCTCGTAACGAGGCTCATCGAAATTGAACATCCCTTACTCCTAACTCACTTGGATGAACCCTTCATTCATCCCATGACGTTATAATACTTTATATAACTAACTATGCAAGAACTATTTCAGATTTTTTTGATTTTTCTTTAATAAAAAGCCCGCCGATCAAATGATCGACGGGCTAAAGAAAGGAGGATCTAGTTAATAAATGCTAGACGATGGCATGTTTCCAGCTAGAAAACGTCCTTGGCAAATACCTTTGAGTCATTGGGGACCTGACGGATTTCGATAACCACGCCATCGTTGACAAGCTCTTGGATATGCTCGGCATCGGTTTCGGTCGCAAAGATCGCGGGGGTCGGATGAAGCGTGGTCTCGGGAGACTTTCGAGTTCCGCCCAAATTGATCTCCTTGATGTCTTTGCAACCCTTAGCAAGGCGATAAGCATCCTCGATCGTCTCGACAATGATAAACAGCGAATACTTGTCGGTGACGCCGCTGTTGAGCGCCTCGATGGCCGCGTTTACGTCTTTTATGACGAGCTTCACGCCGTTGGGACGAGCCAGCCTCAAAGCGGCTTTTCTCATGTCGTCTTTTGCCACGGCATCGCTGGCACACAGGATGCAATCGACATCCAGCGCATGCGTCCAAGACATGGCGACCTGGCCGTGAATCAATCGGTAATCGACCCTCGTAAGCTTAATCATCGTAATCATCTCCGCGCGTAATAAAGGTAATGACAGGGTTGAATTATTCGTTGAAGCTTGAGCTAGAACTCTTCTTCTTCGACATCGGCAAGCATGTCCGCCGCCTCGCAAAGCTGAATAAACGAACGCGACCCCTCGACCGCGGCTTTGGCCTTGTCCGCATCCAGGGAGTCCAGCTGTGTAACCATTTCCACCAGCAGCGGCAAGTTCATTCCGGCGATCAACGTAAACGATCCGGTGGTCTGTCTCTGAATGAATTCGTTGTTTACAGAGCCGCCAAAGATGTCAGTCACGACAAACCAAGAGTCGGCAGGGTCCTTCGACTCCATCCAAGCATCGATAAGCGCCGCGACGTCTCTTGAATCGTCATCGACATAGGCGCACAAACACTCGATTCGGTCGTTAGCGCCCATCAGAATCTCAAGAGAGCTCTTCATACCTTGGGCGAGATAGCCATGACTCGCTAGCAAAATCTTATTCATAGTTCTCCAATATCAATAAGACGTACTATATTGTCATAACAAAGTATATTAGCAATCTTCCCGGCGCGGAGTGTCAATTTTCTAATTCCGCGAACGGTAACAATCAGTCGGTAAATCGACGGATTTATTTACAGATAGAACTTCAGACGCTCAGTGCAATACACCTGACGGGAGATGAAGAGCGGCTCGCCGCCCGGAGCATAACGTCTATCGACAAACAAGAGCAGCGAGGAGTCCAGCTCCACGTTAAGATATGCCGCCTCGAGCTCGCTCGCATAGCAGACCTCGAGCGTACGCGTGTTGGGGCCCATCTTGATCCCCTGGCGATCGAGTACCGCCATCAGCGAATCCTCGAGGGATTCATGCTCCAAAAAAGAAAGCGCAGCGGAATAGCTATTGGTTTCCAGCATCGTGGGCTTGTCATCCACAAGGCGCAGACGACGACTACGCAATACCTTTTGGGTATCGTCTACGCCCAGGAACTTCGCGTCTCGCAGGCTTGGGAAGTCCCAGCCCATTGCGAGAACCCTGGTAGACGCCTGTTTTCCCGCAAGCTGGCACGAATGGGTAAAGCTCTCACGGTCGTCCGCGGCATACATCTGTGTGTCCGACGAAACGAACGTGCCCTTGCCGCGGGCCCTCTCAACAAGCCCAGCATCTTCCATTTCTTTAATTGCGGATCGAACCGTTATTCGGCTCACGCCAAATTGCTCGATGAGCTCCGCCTCGGTCGGGAGCTTATCTCCCGGGCGGTACGTGCCGTTGGCGATCGAATCAGAAAGCGCACGAACAATCTGTTTGTACAGGGGGATAACGCTATTTGCTTCAACCATATCAACCATACCTTTGCAAGGAATCAGCAGCTTATAGATAGATGACTTATATTGTATTAGAACTTTTTAGGAGTCCATATATTTCCTAAATGATTCGGTAAACGGGGTGTTATTTCACTTTAGCGGGATGCAGCGGCTACCCGCGGCATTCGTTATCAACCTAGCTAGGCTAGTCCACCCACATCGTCTCCAGTTCGCCGCAGAGCCGCGGCCCCATATGGGTATACTCACGAGGATTCGACTCGATTCGCCCCCACTGGGACGTCAAAGGAGACTGCATATGTCCACCACCTCAACCGACCCGCGCGCCGCTGCCGCCGCGCTGCTGGTGCCCGGCACCACCTGTCACGGCTTTGCCGTCGAGCGCTGCGAGGCCGTGCCCGAGCTCGACTCGGACGCCTACGTGCTGCGCCACACCGCCTCGGGCGCTCGCCTGCTGTACCTGGCGTGCGACGACGAAAACAAGGCTTTTGCCATTGGCTTTAAGACGCCGCCGGCCGATTCCACCGGCGTGTTCCACATCCTCGAGCACTCGGTGCTGTGCGGATCGGCCAAATTTCCCGTCAAGGAGCCGTTTGTCGACCTGATCAAGAGCTCCATGCAGACGTTCCTCAACGCCATGACCTACCCCGACAAAACCATCTACCCCGTCGCCACCACCAACGAGCAGGATCTGCACAACCTGATGGACGTGTACCTGGACGCGGTGTTCAACCCGGCCATCTATACCAAGCCCACCATTTTTGAGCAGGAGGGCTGGCACTACGAGCTGGACCTGCCGAAGGGCGCCGAGGGCGAGGGCAACGGCAGTTCCGCAAGCCTGCGCGAGGGAACGCTACGCTATAACGGCGTGGTTTTCAATGAGATGAAGGGCGCGCTGTCCGACCCCATGAGCGTGCTGGACGATGCCGTCAACGCCGCGCTCTATCCCGACACCGCCTATGCGCACGAGAGCGGCGGCGACCCGCGCGCGATTCCCGTGCTCACCTACGAGCAGTTCCTGGACACGCACGCGCGCCACTACAATCCTTCCAACTCCTACATCACGCTCTACGGCGACCTAGACGTGGACCGCGCGCTGGCGTTTTTGGACGAGCGCTATCTGTCGCAGCCGAGTGCCGCGAGCCGCCGCATGGACGACGCCGTTGCAGCCGGCGAGGACCCGTCCACGCTGGCACCCAATCCGCTGGTCGTGCAGGCGCCCGTGACCTGCGAGTACAAGCGTGTCGAGATGGCAACCACACCCGAGAACGCCCTGGTGGGCCTTGGTCTTGTGCTGGGCAGCGCGCTCGACCGCAAGCGCACGATCGCGGCGGACATCCTGTTCGAGGCACTGCTGGGTTCCAACGAGGCGCCGGTTAAGAAGGCCATTCTTGCCGCCGGCCTGGGCGGCAACGTGGTGAGCTACACCGCGGCCGAGAGCCTGCAGCCCTACGAGCTCATCATGCTGCAAAACGCGCAGCCCGGCGTGGCGCGCGAGCTGCGCCGCGTGTTCCAGGACGCCTGCCGCGACCTGTGCGAGCACGGCGTTCCGCGCGAGCGCCTGGAGGCCATCATCAGCAGCAACGAATACGACCTGCGCCAGCGCGACTACGGTATCGCCGACGGCGTGGCCATTGCGTGCGACGCGCTGAGCACCTGGCTCTACGATGACGACGCCGCGACGCTGGCGCTCAAATACGGCCCGGTGTACGAGGAGCTGCGCGGCGAGCTGGACGGCAGCTATTTTGAGGACCTGCTGCGCGAGCTCGTGCTGGAAAACGACCACATGGCGCTGGTCGAGCTGGTGCCGGTGGATGCCGCCGAGGGTGCGGAGAGTGCCGAGGCTGCCGAGCTGGCAGCCAAGCGCGATGCCATGACCGATGCCGAGCTGGCCGATGTGGTCGAGCGCACGGCCGCGCTGCGCGCCGCGCAGGAGGCGGATGACACGCCCGAGGCCAAGGCCACGCTGCCACGCCTTCGCGTGTCCGACATTGGCGAGGCGCGCCCCGAGCCGCCGCTGGTCGTGGACACGACCGCGCCCATCCCCTGCCTGCGCCACGGCATCCCCACCAACCGCTTGGCCTACGCCATGCAGTATTTCGACCTGAGCTGCGTCGCGTTTGAAGACCTGCCCTATGTGACGCTACTCTGCCGCCTGCTCAAACAGCTACCCACGAGCGAACACTCGGCCGAGGAGCTCGACAACCTTATCGCCGGCAAGCTGGGCTTTTTGAGCTTTACGACCGAGGTCATGACCCAGCCCGACGTGGACGGCGTGCGCCCCTACCTGCTGGTGAGCGCCGGCGCCCTGTCCGAAAAGATCGATGCGCTGGCGAGCCTGCCGCGCGAGGTGTGGTCGAGCACGCTGTTGCTCGATGCCGACGCCGACCGCGTGCGCGACGTGCTCACGCAGATTCGCATTGGGCTTGAGCAGGGCTTTATTAACAACGGTCACTCGGCGGCGCTTGGTCGCGCGATGAGCTACAGCTCGCCCTCGGCCGTGGTGCGCGAGCAGCTTTCGGGCGTGGACTTCTACCTGTTCCTGCGCGATCTGCTCGACCACTTTGACGAGCGCCTGGACGATCTGCGCGCCAAGCTTGCCGAGCTGGCAGGCCGCATCTTTGTGGCCGACGGCTGCCTGGCGAGCTTTACCGGCAGCGATGAGGACTTTGACACGTACTGGGCCGCCGCGGGCGACCTGGGGTTGGGCTCGGGCGACGGTGCTGTTGCCGGCCGCGACACGCTCGTGGTGCCGACGCCGTGCGACCGCCACGAGGCTTTCGTCATCCCCAGCGACATCTGCTTTGCGGCAAGCGCATGCGACCCGCGTCGCCTGCACATTGACGTGACGGGCGCCTGGGCGGTGGCTGCCAACGCGCTCTCCTACGACTACCTGTGGAACGAGATCCGCGTGAAGGGCGGTGCGTACGGCTGCGGATTCCGCGCAGCCGGCGAGCGCCAGACGGCGTTCTACACCTACCGCGACCCGGTGATCGATCCTTCGATTGAGCGCGTGGAACGCGCGGGCGAGTGGCTCGGCAGCTTTGAGCCCGACGAAGCCGCCTTTGAGGGCTTTATCGTGAGCTGCGCGAGCGGCATGGACGCGCCGGTGAAGCCGTACGCGCTCACCAAGCGCCGCAACACGACCTACCTGGCCGGCCTCGATCCGCACGCCCGCGAGGAGCGCCGCGCCCAGATGCTCGCGGCAACGCCCGCTGAGCTACGCTCGCTCGGCGCCGACGTCACACGCATCGCGGCCGAGTCGCCCACCTGCGTCTTCGGCGGCCGCGAAGTCATCGCCAAGAGCAACGCCGGCTTCAACGTAGTCGACCTGCTGGGCTAAGGCACCAAGGTAGATTTTTGGGACATGCCCGAAAATCTACCTTCTTTCTGCGGATTGGGCGGAGCGGCGCAGCCCACCGCGGCGGTTTGTCTCGATCTGTAACATCTAGACGGCAATATCGGCTCCAGATGTTACAGATCGAGACGTTCCCGAACGGCACCAGCTCTTTGTCTCAATCTGTAACAACTAGGTCCAATTTTGCCGAGTTACTGTTACAGATCGAGACAAACTGCCGCAGACGCCCACTCCCAAGCAAAAACCACCACAGAGGTGCCTGCCCCCTTTCTCAGTGGTGATTCGAACACTTGTCCTATACGTACACATGTTCTATATTATGAGTGTCTGGATCGGAGTTTGATTGCAACTATAATTTAGTTGCAAGATGTGAGGCAGGATGACTCGGATCGACAAACTCATCGCCCAGCTGCTTAGCTGTCCTTCAACGTATAGATTTGCTGACTTTCTTAAAGTTATGGCTTTGAAATGGACAACAAAAGCAAGACATCCGGATAGCGCATTCGCTTCTACAGGCCATCGGACGGCAGAATGTTCGTGATGCACGCGCTCCATCCATCTGATGAATTGACGGCGGGGACCATCCGAAACATCGTTCGATTTCTACAAGATGTCGGAGGCAGCCATGAGTAACGTTTTGGCTTACAAGGGTTATTTCGCCCCGGTCGAGTTCGATGCCGAACAGCACGTGCTGACAGGTATGGTCGCTGGCATTAGGGACGCAATTGTGTTCGAGGGCCCTACAGTCGAAGAAGTGGAGCGGTGCTTCCACGACGCCGTCGATGATTACCTTGTGTTTTGCGCCGAGAAGGGCAAGGAGCCCGAGCGGGCTTTCAAGGGCTCGTTTAACGTAAGAACGGGATCCGAGCTTCACAAACAGGCGGCGCTGGCAGCGGCAAAGAGGGGCGAATCGCTCAATAAGTTTGTGACCGAAGCGATCTCCGCGGCGTTGAAATAGAGACAAGTCGCCATCAAAACCACCACAAAGGTGTCTGTGTCCCCTTTGTGGTGGTTTTTGCTGTTTGCCCAGATAAAACCTGCCAAAATAAACCTGTCCCTTTTTGGTAGGTTTGGAGGCTGGGATGGATAAGGTTGAATTGCGGCGGGCGATGATTGCCCGGCGCGATGCGATTGAGCGGGATGTTCGGACGGCCAAGTCTGCTGCCATTTGCGCGCGGCTTGTTGAGTTACTGGACAGTTCGGATCCCGCAGCCCCGCGCACCGTTGCCGTCTATGCCGCCATGGGCTCCGAGGTTGACCCTGCCGGCTTTGCCGTCGCGGCCCATGAACGCGGCTGGCGCGTGGCGTATCCTTGCATGCTCTCGGCAGCTGATGCCGCCGCATGTGGCCAGCGTATGTGCATGCGGGCAGTCTCCGCCAGCGACGCGCCCGCGGCTCCGTTTATCACCCATCCCACGCGGACCTTCGCGGCCACGGACATCGACGGCAACCGCTTCCCCATCGTGCCTGCCGAAGCGCTCGATATGATCGTTGTGCCGCTCGTGGCCTTCGACCAAACCGGCGCGCGCCTGGGCTACGGCGGCGGCTGCTACGACCGCTACCTGCCCACGCTCTCGGCATCGTGCCACATCATCGGCATCGCCTATGACGAACAGCGCGTCGACCGCATCCCCACCGACGCCCACGACCTGCCGCTGCCCAACATCGTCAGCGCCTAACCGCCGGCGCGTCTCTCGGCAGCCTAGCGCTCCTCGCCGGCTCGGGCTAGGTCGTAGGGCGTGGTCTGGTAGACGTAGTAGTTGAGCCAGTTGGTGTAGAGCAGCTGAGCCTGGCTGCGCCAGACGTTGCGCGGCTCGGCGGTGGGGTCGTCACCTGGGAAGTAATGCGCCGGCACCTGGGGGTTGAGCCCGCGCTTCACGTCGCGCTCGTACTCCAGGCGCAGCGTGTCGGTATCGTACTCGGGATGGCCAAAGACAAAGAAGCGGCGGCTGTCGGTCGACTTGACGATGTACAGGCCCACCTCGTCTGATACGGCCACGACCTCAAGCTGCGGCTCGGCCTCCACGTCCTCGCGGCGCACATCGGTATTGCGTGAATGCACGGCATAGAAGCGGTCGTCAAAGCCGCGGACCAGCGGGCTTTGCGGCTTCACCAGATAATGCTCAAACACGCCGCTCGCCTTGGCCGGCAGGTCGCACTTCTGGATACCGTAATGATGGTAGAGCCCTGCCTGTGCACCCCAGCAAATATGCAGCGTAGAGTGCACGTGCGTGGTGGACCAATCCATGATCTGGCAGAGCTCGGGCCAGTAGTCGACCTCCTCGAACGGCATCTGCTCCACCGGCGCACCCGTGATGATCAGGCCGTCGTAGTGGATATCGCGGATGTCGTCGAACGTACGGTAGAACGTCTCCAGGTGGCCGGCACTCACGTGCGTGGCCTCGTGCGTCTTGGTGCGTAGCAGGTCCACCTCTACCTGCAGCGGCGTGTTGGAGAGCTTGCGCATGATCTGCGTCTCGGTGGCGATCTTGGTGGGCATGAGGTTGAGGATGAGCACGCGCAGCGGACGGATGTCCTGGTGCAGCGCGCGGTACTCGGTCATGACAAAGATGTTCTCGCTCTCGAGCTGCGCGGCGGCAGGGAGGGCGTCGGGGATGCGAATGGGCATGGATGCTCCTTACGAGTCAGTTGCAGCTATGGTACAACGAGCGGCCCCATCCGCGCGAGTGCATCGCCCCGAGACACCGTCAGCGGCCCAAATCACTCCAAAAGTAGAGATTAAGGCATGTCCCAAAAATCTACGGCGCTTTAGCCTAGCAAAGTGGCAGCAGGACGTTACAATGGTTCGATGCGAAAAACTCGGCCGAAAGGATATGAATATGTACCAGACGCGTAAGATCGGTGTGGTCGGCCAGGGCCACGTAGGAGCACATGTCGCCAACAGCCTGCTTATGCAGGGCATTGCCGATGAGCTGTACCTGTGCGATATCAACGAGGCCAAGGTGACGTCCGAGGTCCAAGACCTGCGCGACTCCCTTTCGTTTGTCCCGTACAACACCAAGATCGTCAACTGCTACGACCACTACGAGGAGCTGGCCTGCTGCGACATCATCGTTAACGCCGCCGGCAAGGTCGCGCTGGCCGCCGGCAACCGCGACGGCGAGCTGTTCTTTACCACCGACGCCGCCCGCACCTTTGCCAAGCGCATCGTCGACGCCGGCTTCGACGGCATCTTCGTGAGCATCTCCAACCCTTGCGACGTCGTGTGCACCGAGCTGTGGCACCTGACCGGCTACGATCCCAAAAAGATCATCGGCTCGGGCTGCGGCCTGGATTCCGCCCGTCTGCGCACCGAGATCTCCAAGAAGGTCGGCGTGAGCCCTAAGTCCGTCGACGCCTACATGATCGGCGAGCACGGCTTTAGCCAGCTTGCCGCCTTTAAGGCCGCGACCATCGCCGGCAAGAGCCTCAACGAGCTTCAGGCCGAGAACCCCGACAAGTATGCCTTCGATCACATGGAGGTCGAGGAGCTCGCGCGCAAGGGCGGCTATGTGACCTACGCCGGCAAGCAGTGCACCGAGTACGCCGTCGCCAACTCCGCTGCGCGCGTCTGCGCCGCCGTGCTGCACAACGAGCACGCCGTGCTTTCGGCCTCCACGCTCATGACCGGCCAGTATGGCGAGGAGGGCATCTTCACCTCCCTGCCGTGCGTGATCGGCGCCGAGGGCGTCGAGGAGGTCTACACGCTCGACCTTTCCGAGCACGAGCTCGAGGGCTTCCACAAGAGCTGCCAGCACATCCGCGACAACATCGCCCAGCTCGACTGGTGGGACACCGAGGCCTACGACGCAAAGTAGGCCGCTGCCTGCCGCAACCTTGCGATTCTAAGCGCGATACTAAGCGGGCCGCGCCGGAAATCCCCGGCGCGGCCCGCTTTTTTGACTCACGCAGTGCCCTTGCGAATCGAAGGTGAATGGTTTTCCCGTTACTTAGTACTGCTCGATGCCCATGTAGCGACGGATCTCGGGGCTGTGGTCGAACACCTTGCCGCGGGCGGCGCGCAGCTCGCAGCTCATCGCATAGAAGAAGATCGGCTCTAGGAACGAGCGCACGCTAGCGGGCACCTCGCCCACGCCGTACTCGAGCGCATCGAGCACCATGAGCGTGTCGGTGTGCGTGTTGAGGAACGCAAGCGCGCGCTCCTCCATGGGGCGGCACTCGCCTGCGCCGAGCTGCACAAAGTAGAACACGCCGGGCTCGGTGGCCTCGAAGGGGCCGTGGAAGTACTCGCCGGAGTGGATGTAGCAGCAGTGCTGCCACTGCATCTCCATGAGCGAGCAGATGGCCATGGCGTAGGTCTGGCTAAAGTTGGGGCCGGAACCCAGGATGTAGAAGAACTTGTGCTGCTGGCAGAGCTCAGCAAAGCGGGCGCCCAGCTCGGCGTTGACCTTCTCGCGGGCGGCGGGCAGCAGCGCGTCCATCTGCTTAAGGCCTTCGTACATGTCGGCGAGCGCTTCGTAGCCCTCCTGCTGGTCGAGCAGTTCGGCGGCGATCAGAGCGCCGATGCCCTGCGGCACCTCGGCCTGCGACACGCCCTCGCCCCACGGATAGACCCAGGTAGTCCACTTGCCGTTGTCGATCTTTGAGTCCTCGCAGTCGGTGAGGGCAACGACTTCGGCACCGGCGGTCAGCGCCATCTCGCAGCCGTCAACGACCTCTTGCGTGTTGCCGCTGTGGCTGCAGGCGATGACGAGCGACTTCTCGCCAAGACTCTTGGGAGCCATCAGGCAAAACTCGCGTGCCGTGTAGACCGTCGAGGTAAACGTGGTGGCCTCACGCTTGAGCAGCTCGTTGGCCGGCATGAGATCGATCATCGAACCGCCACAGGCGATCCAAAAGACGTTCTCGATCTTGCCCTTGCGCTCGATGATTTCCTGAACCAGATCATGTGCGTTCATGCTGATGCTCCTCCTTGTGGGGCGGCTTTGAACGACGACAGCTCGTACCTGCTGTCGTTCTATGTTGTCCTATTTATAGCACGTGTAACAACGCCCGTGAAGTCATCTCAGCAAATTTGTTCTATGTTGTTCTATCTGTGGACGTTAGATGTCGAAGACGTAGCGCGAGCCCACGATCTTTTGGCGGCCGAGCAGTAGAGGGCGCCCGCCGGCGTCGGTAAAGTAGGCCTCCATATAGAAGAGCGGCTCGCCGACCGGCACCTCCAGCAGCGGGGCCGTCTGAGTATCGGCAAGCGCAATCTCCACGGTGCAGGGGTCGGACTTGAGCGGCGAACGACCCGAATGCTCGGCAACGAGCGCAAAGATTGAATTATCGGTGAGGTCCTCGTCGGCCAGCGTCTGCAGGTAGGGATGGTCGGCGAGTACAAAGGCGTTGTTCTCGAGCATGACGGGGATGCCGTCGGCCGTGCGCACGCGTTCGACCACGATAAGCTCGCAGCCGGGCTCCACGCCAAAGAACGCCGCATCCTCGTGCGTCGCCGCGACCACCGTGCGCGACACCAGACGCGCACCCGGCACCATGTCGTTGGCAGCACAACCCTCAGTAAAGCTCTGGACGTCACCCTTCTGGCGAATCTTGCGCTTGAGCTTGGGAGCGCACACAAACGTGCCCCTCCCCTGCTGGCGGTTGAGATACCCCGCGCGCGACAGCTCCTCGATGGCACGGCGCACGGTGATACGCCCCACGCCGTAGGACTTCGCGAGCTCCATCTCGGCAGGGATGCGCGAGCCGGCAGGGTACACGCCGCGCGCGATCTCGCCCTTTAGGTCGTCCATGACCTGCTGGTACAGCGGCACGGCGGGCACCTCGGCGCGCTCGGAACGTTCGGTCTTGCTATCGGCTGCCATCATTACGCTCCATCCCGCGCATGCTCGGACTCAAACTCTTCAATCGCCGCCATAAACTGTTCGCCAAAGGCGTCGGCTTTTTTCTCGCCAATGCCGTTGACCTGGACCAGCTCCTCGCGCGTCTGTGGACGCAGGCGGCACAGGCCGCGCAGGGCTTTGTCGGAAAAGACCATGTACGGCGCCATCTCCAGCTCGGTCGAGATTTCCTTGCGCAGGGCACGCAGGCGCTCGAACAGCTCGGCATCGTCGCCAACGCGCGGGCGCTGATCCAGCTCGGCCTCCTCGCGCAGCAGATCGACGGCGCGGCGGGCGCGGGCCGAGGCCTTGCGCCTGGACGCGCGACGCTTAACGGTAAAGGCGAACGCCTCGTCCTCGACCTCGCCGGCACGCGGACCCAGCCCAACGACCGGGTACTGCCCCTGCGAGGTGGCCAAATAACCGCGACCGCACAGCTGGCCGATGATGTCCTTGATGCGTCCGACCGATTCGCTCGACAGCTCACCGTAGCCGTGGTCCTCGTCCAGATGCATCTGGCGAATGCGCTCGGTGTTGCCGCCGTGAAGCACATCGGCGATCAGCGACTTGCCAAAGCGCATGGGTCGCGTGGCCACATAGCGCACGGCGGCGCGGGCCATGCCGGTGACGTCCTCGACCTCGAACTGCGTGAGGCAGTTGCTGCAGTTGCCGCAGCCCTCGGCGTCGTCTGCCGTGCCGCCCGCGGCGGCCGCCGCATGCTCGGCCGCAGCCTCGTCGCCAAAGTAGCGCAGCATGTATTCGCGCAGACAGCCGGTGGTATTGCAGTAGCCCTCCATCTGGCTGAGCAGGCGATAACGGTTCTGGAGCGCCCACGCGCGCTGCTCGTCGTCGAGCGCCTCGTCGGCAGCGTCGCCGCGGTCGATCAAAAAGCGGCGCATGCGAAAATCGTTGCCGTTCCACAGCAAGTAGCAGCTAGCCGGGTCGCCGTCGCGGCCGGCGCGCCCCGCCTCCTGATAGTAGGCCTCGATGCTCTCGGGCACGTTGTTGTGGATCACGTAGCGCACGTTGGGCTTGTCGATGCCCATGCCAAAGGCGTTGGTGGCAACCATCACCTGAATATCGTCGTCGATAAAGGCACGCTGGCTTTGCCTGCGGGCGTCGTTGCCCATGCCGGCGTGGTAGCGACCAACGTGAATACCGCTGGGTCCCAGCGCCTCGGCAAGCTCCGCGGCCAGCGCGTCGACCGTCTTGCGGGTCGAGCAATACACGATGCCGCTCTCGCTCGAATGCGCGATCACATAGTCGCGCACCCACGCGGCCTTGGCCTTGTCGCCCATCTCCTCGCAGCCAAAGTAGAGGTTCTTGCGATCGAAGCCCGTCACCACCGTCGCGGGGTTTTGCAGGCCGAGCATCTGCTGAATGTCCGCGCGCACGCGCTCGGTCGCCGTAGCGGTAAAGGCCGCCACGATGGGGCGCTGCGGCAGGGAATCGATGAACTCGCGAATCTGCAGGTAGGCGGGGCGGAAATCCTGGCCCCATTGGCTTACGCAGTGGGCCTCGTCAATGGCCACGAGCGGCACGCCGATGCCGCCGTCCGCCGCGGCCTCCTGCGCAAAGGCTAAAAAGCGCGGCTCGAGCAGGCGCTCGGGCGCCACGTACATAAGCTGGTAGCGACCCTCGCGCGCCCGCTTGAGCACGGTGTTTTGCTGGGCCGGAGTAAGGCTGGAGTTGAGATAGCTGGGGCGTGCACCCGCCGCGAGCAGCGCGCGGGTCTGGTCCTCCATAAGCGATAGCAGCGGGCTCACCACAAAGGTGATGCCAGGCAGCATGAGCGCTGGCACCTGGTAGCAAATGGACTTGCCGGCGCCCGTGGGCATAACGCCCAGCGCATCGCGACCGGCAAGGATCGCATCGACCATGCGGTCCTGCCCCGGGCGAAACGAGGTGTAGCCAAAATAGGCGCCGAGCGTGTCGAGCGCCATCTGCTGCATGCTATCGGTCATGGTTTCCTAACGTCCAAGTCATCTGCCGCCGATTATACGCCGCCACGCGGACCGGTGCCGCACGGCTGCCGGCCACGGGCAATGTAATCCGATGGGAACGAGCGTGGATAATCTCCCACTTTGAGCCCGTACACAGGCCAAAAACGGTGGGTAGTCATTGGGGACATTCTTGACAAGCGCGGAAACGTCGCTGGTTGAGCATAAGTCAGCGAAAACGCCCCTAAGCGAGCAAGGTGACGTGAAAGAGAAGGGAAGCGTACTTTTGTACGCGACCGACGATTGAACGTCAGATTGCCGCTTAGGGGCGTTTGCAGCGTCGACCGGTTCGCCGTTCGTTAGAACGGCGGAACCAAAGGCGTAGCGTCGAGCCGTTACGCGGTTTGGTAAAACCGCGTAACTTATATGACCATGACGTAGCGGCTGCCCACGTAGTACTGTTTGCCGAGCAAGACCGGCTCGCCATTGGGACCGATAAAGCCGGCGCGCAGGTTGAGCAGCGGATCGTGCGGAGCGATGCCCAGCTCGGCCGCCTGCTCAGCGCTGGCGCGAACGGCCTCGACCGTACGGTAGCCAGCCGAGACAATCGGGGTTCCGCCAACACGCCCGACCTCGGCAAAAATCGACTTGTCCTCAAGGTCGGCTGTCAACAGTTCGCGGTAGGCGTCAAACGGCACAAAGACGTTCTCCTCAAAGATGGGCTCGCCGTCGGCCGTGCGCACGCGCTTGATATGCAGCAGTAGCGCGCCCTTCTGCAGGCCAAAGAACTCCATCTCGTTTTGGCGCGCCGGAACAATCTGGCGATCGACCACATGTGCACCGGCCTTCATGCCATTGTCGGCACACAGCGCGGTAAACGTCTGCAGCGTCGAGGCGTGGAACTGACGGTTGATGTGCGGCGTGGAAACAAAGGTGCCACGGCCCTGCTGCTTAACCAGGTAGCCATCGGAGCACAGCTCCTCGACGGCGCGGCGCACCGTAATGCGGCTCACCTCGTACTGCTCGGCTAGCTCGAGCTCGGACGGAATACGCTCCTTGGGTGCATAAACACCTTTCTCGATCGCATCCTTGATTTCGTCGTAAATCTGCTGGTAAAGCGGTGCATTTTTGGTCGCGGGCATATCTGATCACTCCTATCAAAATATCGAAATTACTAATACGTATATAACGTCTAGCTCTATGTTACATCATAACGATAAAACGATACACCCTGCCTACCAAAAAGCGACAGGTCTATTTTGGTAGGTTTTATCTGGTCAAACGAGAGCCCCTCGAAAGCAACGGGGCTTTCGAGGGGCTCATTCGAATGGGCTGCGCTTGACCGGCAAAAAGCCAAAACCCTACTTGCCGTCATCCTGCTGCAGGCTGTCCTGCTCGCTGAGGCGCGCCTGCCTGCTGGCCATGCGCGCGGGCTTGTCGGGATCGGGTACGGCCGTGGGCATGGGCTCGTCGACATGGCAGCCCCACCAGCCGCCCACAAAGTTGAGCGTGTGAAACACATTGATCACGGCGCCGGGATCAATGTCGCACACCAGCTTGATAATGTCCTGGCTCTCGTAGGTCGAGACAACGGCGTGCAGCAGGTACATCTTCTCGCGGCTATATCCGCCGATGACCTCGGCGCAGCTAATACCATGCTGAAAATGGTCAACATAGGCGGTCATGACCTCGTCTGCCTTGCGCGTCGTGATCTGCAGCGTCACGCGGTCGTAGCGGCGATAGAAACTGTCGATGGTCTTGGTCGAAATAAACTGGAACACGATGGAGTACGCCGCATTGTCCCAGCCAAATATAAAGCCAAAGATCGCCAGGATAAAGCAGTTGAAACCAAAGATGACGCCCCAAATGGTCTTGCCCGTGTGGTTGGAGACCCACAGCGCGATAAAGTCGGTGCCGCCGGTGGATGCGCCGGACTTAAGCGCGATGGCAGCACCCAGGCCCGAGACCACGCCGCCAAAAATGATGAGCATGATCTTGTCGCCTAAAAACGGCGCAAAGTGAAAGACGTTGAGGAACAGCGACGAGAGCACGACCTGCATCATCGAGAAGATGACAAAGCGCTTGCTAATGCCGTTCCAGCATAGGAGCGCCACGGGGATGTTGAGTGCGAGCATACCGAGCGAGATGTCGATGTGAACGCCGCCTAGCGAGGTAACGCGATCGAGCAGGACCGCGACGCCGGTGAGACCGCTCGGAAGCAGGTCGGCGGGCTGAATGAACGCCTGGATCAGGAATGTTTGGAGGACGGCAGAAATTGTGACCGCCACGGCAGTAATGGCGCGGCGGACGATGGTAAGGCGGCCGAGCACGAGCACGCGGTCCGTGAGCTGATCGATGGCGTTCGCCACGGAGGCTCCTTTCGAAGGCAGATGTAGTTGTGGGGCATGCCCGCGATTGTAGCATGGACCACCTCAAAGGTGCCTGTCCCCTTTATTATGAGCAGGACATTGTCAAGAGGCAAAATCGGGCCCGACCCCAACGATATGGGGTCAGGCCCTCTCCCTATATCAACCCGTCCGCGGCGACCTCGGCGTGTCTTCCCGACGCTCGTCTTTGCAGTTTATTATCCGCCCGTGGCGATCTCTCGCTGGGCAATCCGTTGCTACGGCTGAGGCTTCTTCGTCGAACCGACAGTCTGTGGACGCGTGTGGCGCCCTGGGCGCTCGCAAAAAGGGGACCTGAGGTTCGCCTCAACGGCTTCGGATCGAACCGCTTCCGGGGTGAATGGCTTATGTGCGGGGGAGCGCCCCCCTACGCCTCCTCGGCCATGAGGCCGACCGCCCACACCCAGCAGGCGAGCTCGCGCGCCGTGGCGACGTTCGCCTTGTTGTTGTGGACCCCGCGCGCGAGCAGGGCCTCTCGCCTCTCGACCAGCCTCCGCACGCCCTTGGCGGCATGCCTGCGGGCGCCCGGGTCCGGGGCCTGGCCACTGGCGGGGTCCTTCGGCCGAGCTGAGCACGTCAGGTAGTGCCACGCGGCCTCGACCAGCGTCTTCCTCAGGTGCTTGTTGCCGGCCTTGGTGATCGCGCCCCTGCGGTCGCTCTCGCCGCTCGAGTGCTCGGAGGGCGTCAGGCCGACCCACGCCGCGAACGAGCGGGCGTTCCTGAACCTCGAGAAATCGCCGGCCTCGAAGACGAGGTCGGCGGCGGACGCGGTGTCGACCCCCTTGAGGCAGCGCAGGGAGTCGACCCTCCTCCTCCACCTGGGCTTGCGGGCCTCGGCCTCGACGAGCCCCTCGAGCCTCGCCTTCTCCTCCGCCGCCCGCCTGACCGCGTCGACGTAGTAGGCGAGCACGTCGCTGTCGGCCTTCTCGGCGAACTCTATCGACTCGATCCAGGACCAGTGCGCCCGGGTCCAGTTGCCCCTCCTGCGGCCGGTGGGCGTCCTCTCGTCGAAGACGAGCCCGTGCCTGAGCAGGAACTTGGAGAGCCGCTGCTTCGCGCGCGAGAGGTCGTCCCTCGCGTCCTCGAGCGCCCTGGTCAGGT
>JACXXQ010000406.1_pt1 | contig 23809 bp, 16 predicted proteins | sample 8621361 | NCBI WGS metagenome assembly JACXXQ01 (sample SAMN15503820, study PRJNA645414) | gut metagenome | isolation source: feces | host: Bos taurus | place: USA | collected 2016 | reverse complement strand
GCGGTCGGCGGGGCCATTGTGGCTCTTGACAGCGGATTGGGTCATATGAGCGAAAACCCGCCAGAGCGAGCAAGGTGCCTTGAAGCGAGGCGGCATTGACCTTTTGGTCATGCCGCCGAAGCCGAAAGGCAGATTGCCGCTTTGGCGGGTTTACAGCGTCAACTGGTTACGCGGTTTGGTAAAACCGCGTAACCATTAAAGCTCCAACTCGTTTAGGCGGAGGATCGCCACGATATAAATCTTGAGCGCTTGCTTGAGCTGGTCCTCGTTGACACACTCGTTGGGGCCGTGCATCTGGCCGCCCCACTCGGGCAGCTCCAGACCGGTCTCCTCGGGGCCAAACGAGACGGCGCGGGCAAAATTGCGCGCATACGTGCCGCCGCCCATGGCAAAGGGTTCGGCATGCTTGCCGGTGAACTCGTTATAGGTATCGATAAGCGCCTTCACGGCCGGATCATCGGCAGAGACCGAGAACGGCACCTTCGCGCGACCCAGCTGGCACGTCACGCCAAAGCGGCCCACGAGCGGTTCGAGCAGCTCGCGGATGGTATCGGCACTCGTGCTGTCGGGGAAGCGCACGTCGATGACCTGCTCGATGTGGCCATCCGCCACGCGAATGACGCCGGGATTGCACGTGAGCGGGCCAAACGCCGGGCTCGTCGCATCGATGCCCAGGCCACGACCATAGGCGTCCGCATGCACAAAGGTCAGAAACTTGACAAACTCGTTCTCGGCAGGCGTCAGCAGGCGCTCATCGCGTGCGCCAAAGGCGTCCTCAGCCTCACGCAGATACGACACGATCAGACAGACGGCATTGATCGTCCCCTCGGGCATCGAGGCATGACCGCCAATGCCGTGGGCGAAAATCTGCGCATGCCCGTTATCGAGCGCTGTGATCTCCAGGCGGTCGGCGTTGTCGACCGGTGCCGGCAGTTCATCGGCGGCAATCGCAAGCTCGCAGATGGACTGCGACGGAATAGCGTTGCTCGCCTCGGCACCGCTCCAGGACACAATGCGCCCCCCGTCGATCTTAGGGCTCACAAATGTCGCCCCAAACTGGCCCTTCTCGGCATTGCATACCGGGAATTCGGCATCGGGCGTAAACAGAAAGTCGGGGTCTGAGTGGTTCTCCAGATAATGGTGAACGTCGGACATGCCCACTTCCTCATCGCAGCCCAGCAGCGCGCGGAAGGTATAGCGCGGCACAATGCCGTGCTTGAGCAGGTAGGCGCCGGCGTAGAGCGACAACACGGCCGGACCCTTGTCGTCGATCACGCCACGGCCGAGCAGCCAGCCCTCGCGGCGCTCCATCGCAAACGGGTCGGTGTTCCAACCAGGACCGGCTGGCACCACGTCCACGTGGCAGATGGTCGAGAGCTGCTTGTCGCCGCGACCCGGGATGTCGGCAATGCCCACGTAGCCCTCGTCGTCACTTGTCTGGTAGCCGAGCTTTTTCGCGATGCCGAGCGCGCAATCGAGCGCGTCACGGACCGGGCGGCCAAACGGCGCGCCGGGCTCCGCATTGGCAGAAACCGCCACGGACGGACAGCTCACCAGCTGCTCGATATCGGCGACGACATCTTCCCAAACCTCGTCGACATACTCGGCAACGCTCTGCTCCACCTGATTCATGGACGACCTCCTTAACAATAAGGGGTAAGCGTACCGCCCCTCACATCAAGAACTTATATAGCGAAAAGTTTAGCAAGCTCGGGCACCGAGTGCACCACTGCATCGGCACCCGCCGCCTCGTGCTCCCCCGGCGCCGCCGCGCCCGAATAGATGCCGATGCAGGGCACGCCCATTGCGTGCGCGCCCTCCACATCGTTAAAGCGATCGCCGATCATCACGGCATCGTCCGCCGTCGCGCCGAGCGCCGCTAGGGCATCGCGGACCGAATCGGCCTTGGTCTCGCGTCCCAGCGACGGATTCATGCCAACCACCGCCTCAAACTGAGAAAGCCCGAGCTCGCACACCATATCGATGCACTTCGCCTCCATGCGCGACGTCGCCACGGCCATTCGCTTGCCCTGGGCGGCCAACCCATCCAGCAGCCCGGGGACCCCGTCGAACACGGGATACTCCTCCGGCCCCAGCTCATCAAAAAAGGCGCGGTACTCATCGGCCACCACAAGCGACTCCTCGCGGGAAAAGCCATAAAAGTCGTGAAAGCTCTTCCACAGAGGCGGCCCGATCATGCGGCACAGATCACCCATCTGCGCTCCCGAAAACCCGCGCGCAGCCAGCGTCTTGCGCGTCGAGGTCATCACCGCCCGACCCGTATCGGCCACCGTGCCGTCAAAATCGAACAGCACAACCGGCCGCTTGCATATCTCCTGGGCCTCCATCGGTATCCCTCTTCCCCAGTTGACGATTTCTACACCGACACTTCAAACTGTTGACTATTCAACAATTGAACCTAGTAATGTGGAACGACTCTACTATACTTGTCGCACCTTGCTCTCAGAAGGCGGCGCGTAGACGCCCCAACGAAAGGTGCAATTATGTCTTTTGCCATCATAACCGACTCCACGTCGGACATCTCCCCCGCCCGCGCCCATGAGCTCGGCATTTACGTGATTCCACTGCATGTGATTATCGAGGGCGAGGACCTGCTCGATCAGGTGCAGATTACCGCCGAGGAATACGTCGCCCGCATGGCCAGATCCGAGCAGCTGCCGCACACCTCGCAGCCGAGTGCCGGCGAGTTCAAGGCACTCTTTGACCGCGTGCGTGCTGACGGACACGACAGCGCCATCTTTATCTCGCTGTGCAGCGAGTGGTCCGCCTGCTATGCCAACGCCAGCTTGACGGCCGAAACGCACGAACTCGACGTGCGCTGCATCGACTCACGCACCGGCTCGGGTGCCGAGGGCCTGCTGGTGGAGTACGCACTGGCCATGCGCGAGGACGGCCGCAGCCTGGACGAGACCGAGGCTCAGATCCGCGCGACGCTGCCCGACGCCCATCTGCTGCTGATTCCCCGCACGCTCGAGAACCTGGTCAAAAACGGCCGCGCTCCCAAGCTCGCCGGCCAGCTGACGCAGATGCTCAACATTCGCCTGGCCGTTTCGCCGGAGTGGAAATCGGGCGAGATCAAGGCAATCAAAAAGGGCCGCGGCGCCAAGCGCATCGTTGCCACCACCATGGCCGACTGCCTCGCATTTTTGGCTGAGCACCCGGGCTCCAGCGTGCGTGTGCTCACGACCGGCGCCGCCGAGGAGCAGGAGCTCGTCAGCCAATCGCTCGCAGGCCAAGACTATGTAGACGCCGGCACCGGCCCCATCGGCTGCACTATCGCCACCCACGTGGGCGTCGACGCCATCGCCATCAGCTACTGCCCCCGCTACCAACCTGCCAATTAGGGACAGCCCCATCAGTTGCGGTGGAATAGGGACTGTTTTTGGCTTATCAGCCGCCAATCAGTCCATATTTCACCGCAACTTTTTACGCCTCCAGCTACCCGCATGACCGCAAATCCTGATTATCAAAGGCCGTCGCGGTCGCGCCTTGGCATCGACCGAAAGCCGCTCGCGGAATATTCCCTCACCATTAGCGAGTTTGAATCGAAATTACATATCCCAAAAAGCCGTAATGCCGTACCCTCGTCTCAACAACTCCAATACAAGGACGGCATTCAAATGGGCAACGCCATGCATCAATACGCCCTCTTTGGGACCGCACAATTTAAATACGATCAGACGATCACACATATATCGGACCAACACCGACAAATCGTCATTTGCAACAACGGTTCAGACGTACGCTACGCAACGCTAGAAGAGTGGGCAGAAGCTGGCGCTTTGTTCGATGAACGAGCGCAAATCGAGGGCATCGTCACCAGCGCGAGTCCGGCACGCGACAAGCTCGAGCTCTTTCGCAGTCTCTTTACTGGGCGTAAAGATGTTTACGCCCATGGATATCGCAGAAAGGACGGGGGCATTGGCTATACGCCTGCTTGTGCAAATGAGTGGAAGCCGGGAATTTGCCCCAAAGCAGCCTATCAAAGAGTTAAATGCGTAGAATGCAGCAATCGCGTCTTCCCCGAATTAAACGATGCGGCAATCATTGCTCACTTTAAAGGCAACGATGATAAGTTCCGTGATGTCCTCGGGCAATATGTTCTCGACAGGGACTGCAACACAAAAGTTCTCGTCGTTGATTTTGACAAAGCAGACTGGAAAGAGGCAACAAATGCCGTACGGCTTGTTGCAAAGCGGCGGGGCATTAACGCCGCCGTTGAGCGCTCAAGGTCCGGCAACGGCGCACACATCTGGTTTTTCTTCCTCGAGCCAATCAGCGCAAAGGCTGCCAGAGAGTTTGGAAGTTGCCTTATAACCGAAGCTGCGGCGCATAATAAGACAATCACGTTCGAGGCCTTTGATCGAATGCTACCCGCTCAGGACACTATTCCCGATGGAGGCTTTGGAAACCTCATCGCACTTCCCTTTCAAGGCAAGGCACAACGTGAAGGAAACAGCGTATTTGTAGACGAGCAATTTGAGCCCTTTCCCGACCAATGGCTTTATCTGTCGCAAGTCCAGCTGATTCCACGCTCGACGGTGCAAAAACTGATCGACACCACTGGGAATAACCCACACGGGCTAGCAACAGTTACGGTAGCAAACAAGGCCAAACGATATGCCCAAAAGCCACGAAAGCGGCCACCACTCACATCGCGGGACTTTCCCTCATCGCTGCCCGTCGCACAAGCCGACATGCTGTACATACCCGAGAAATCTCTGAGTCCAGCGGCTCAAATGGAAATCCGCGGACTTGCAACATTCGCCAACCCGGAATTCTATCGCGCGCAGGCCATGCATCAATCAGTATTCGGCAAGCCGCGACTCATAGATCTTAGCGAACTGAGAGATGGTTATATTGCGATTCCCCGGGGCTGCAAAACCCAACTTGAGCAGCTGGTTCAGGAGACAGGCGTTACTGCCCGCTATTCAGACGAGCGCAAATCGGGTAATCCGATTGTTATGGCATTTAAAGGAGCCCTTCGCCCTGAGCAGCAAATCGCCGCTGATCAGATGCTCATATACGAAGACGGAATCATGTCCGCGCCGACAGGCTTCGGTAAAACGGTCGTCAGTGCTTATCTTATTGCAGCCATTGGTCTTCCAACGCTCGTCATCGTTCCCAAAACCGCGCTCATAACCCAATGGAAATCCCAACTCGAGCGGTTTCTCGATATTACGGACAACAGAGAACCTGTCAGGACCCCAAAAGGACGAATCAGCAAAAGACAGCCTCCGCTCATTGGGCAAATCGGAGGTGGCAAAACGGCCGTAAGCGGCCTTGTCGACATCGCTTCGTTCCAGTCGCTGTCTGGCAAAGACCACCAAACCGGAGAGCCGATAGTTAAGGACCTTGTTCGCAATTACGGCCTCATTATCTGCGACGAATGCCACCATGCCGCAGCGCCACAGCTCGAGCTTGTTCTCAAGTCCGCCCCGGCCAAATACGTATACGGCCTTTCTGCGACGCCCGAACGGTCCGACGGCCTTACGCGGGCGCTCTCCATGCTCTGCGGCCCACTCCGTTATGCCATCGATCCCAAAGCACAAGCGATTCAGCAGGGCATCCAGCGCATCGTACGGCCTCGCTTTACCGGAATTCGACTACCCGCCTACGAGCCAGGTGCAAGCTTCAATCAGATTCTCGACCTGCTATGCGCACATGCAGCCAGAAACGAATTGATTGTCAACGACGCCATTGAAGCTGCGTCAAACGGTCGGCATCTGCTCGTGCTGTCTAAAAGGAAAAAGCATGCCGAGGAGCTGTTCGGAATGCTTAAAGACCAAGGACACAAACCCATTCTCCTGACCGGGGAAATCGACGCCAAAGAAAGAAAAGCGATACTGAACAGTCTTCCCTGCTTCGAGCATGAACATCGAATCATCGTCGCCACCGAAAGCCTTCTGGGCGAGGGCTTCGATCTGTCCTACCTTGACACTCTACTCATTGCCACGCCGATATCGTGGGACGGCAGCATAACGCAGCAGGCGGGCAGGCTCCATAGAAGCCACGAGGGCAAGCAACGGGTTGAGATATTCGACTACGTTGATTTGTCGATACCTATGCTTGCCCGCATGTACCAGAAGAGACTCAAGACCTACGCTAAACTCGGATACGAAGTCTGCGTGACCGAAGGCGGCGAACAGTCCGATCAAAACATTCTCATAGAACCGGCTAATGCCATAGAGACTCTGGTTGAAGACATCGTCGGTACCGCCAAGAGCATCTGCATTGCCGCACCCTACGCATCCGCCTCCTGCCTCGCAAAGCTCGGCGATGCAATCAGAGGTGCCATTGTCCGAGGGATTGTCCTTGAGATTTACCTTGCCTCAACTCCGCGTGAAGATGCAAAAGAGGCTTTGGACGAAATGAACATCGAGTATGTCATTAGAGCAGAAGGACGTTTGTGTGCAGCGATAATTGACGAAGAAACGGTCTGGTACGGAACAATCCCGCTGCTAGCTTTCCCCCAGAAAGAAGACTGCAGTATCCGGTTCAAAAACAGCGAGATCGCAGCGGAGCTCTTAGACGAAATCAGCCAAAAGGGAAAGCCGGATGCTGCATCAGCAAGCGGGACATCCCCATCACTTGCGGTGGAATAGGGACTGTTTTTGGCCGATCAGCCACAAATCAGTCCCTATTCCACCGCAAGTTAGAAGTAGGCAATCAGCCCTGTGGGCCCTGGAATAACTCATCATGTGAGCCCGTTCTTACCAGCCGGATCACTGGGTTAGTCTTATGGGTCAGATAAAGAACGGCCACATTGACCAAGCCATCAGATAGATGGAAATCGATGTGGCCGTTGTAATTGCCGCCCGGGTTTGAGAGCTCGTGGGCACCATATTCGGCGGGCAGCGATCCGTGAGCCAAAAGCTCGACGATAGCTGCTATAAACTCGCTTTTTAGCTGCGGAGGGACGCGCATCGTCCGTTTGTAATCTGTCTTAAACTGAGCCTCGACCTTGATCTCAAACATCGCTAGTCCTCATCGAGGACGTTGCGGTAGACATACGCGACCTCCTCGCCCTCGCCTTTTGCATCAGTATACCCAATATAGATGGCAGCCTGATGTTAGATAGCATCAGGCTGCCATTCACAGTTATATCGGCAGACGCGCTCGCCCTACATCAGCCCGCTCAGGGCGATGTCAACGGCTTCGTTGAGGTCATCGGTAATGTGCACCAGGTCCGGATCGAGTGGGCTAATCATGCCGGCGTCCATCACCGGGCCGTTGAGCCAGTCGAACAGGCCCTGCCAGTACTCGGTGCCCACCAGCACAAGCGGCATGCGCTTGACCTTGTGCGTCTGCACCAGCGTGAGCACCTCGAACATCTCGTCGAGCGTTCCAAAGCCGCCGGGAAACGCGATGGCGCCCGAGCTGTACTTAACGAACATGGTTTTGCGCACAAAGAAGTAGCGGAAGTCCATACCGAGGTTCACGTATTTGTTGAGCCCCTGCTCGTGCGGCAGCTCGATCCCTAAGCCGACCGACTTGCCGTTGGCGCTCGCCGCTCCCCTGTTGGCCGCTTCCATGATGCCGGGGCCGCCGCCGGTGATGACCGCCACGCCACGTTGCGCGATCTTGCGGCCGACGGTGCGCGCCGCCTTGTAGACCGGGTCCGTCTTGGGCGTGCGGGCGCTACCGAAGATGGTCACTGCGGGTCCGAGCTCGGCAAGCGCGCCGAAGCCATCGACGAATTCCGCCTGAATACGCAGCACGCGCCACGGATCGGCATGCAGCCAGTCGGTCGACTCCTCGGGCGCCAGCAGGTTGGCGTAGGTGTTGTCCTTAGGAATCATGGGGCCGCGCATGACCACGGGGCCGCGGCGGTACGTCTCGTCGTAGGAAGGCTCGCCCTCGACATTCTCGTTCTTAATCATGGGTACTCCTATCGAGAAAAAGAAAAACGGGCGGGGTCGACGCCATGCGCCAAACACCCGCCCGAACATCAACTATTCGGTATGGTACCCACGATGCATCAAGTGCTTGCAAGCTATCGGTCAGCGATCGCGCAGACGGTGTTGGCGAACGTGACAATCGATCGCCGCTTGGCCCTTGCCGCCGCTCACGCTCTGCAAGCTCGCCCGCCGTTCTTAGTAATCCACCGCGGCAGGACTGTTCATCCAGTCGCTCACAAACGCGCCGTAGCGGCCCTCGATAATGGCCTGGCGAGCACGCTGCATAAGGTTGAGCAGGTAGTAGATGTTGTGCATCGACAGCAGAATGCCGCCGAGCATCTCCTTCTGAGTGACCATGTGACGGATGAGCGCGCGGCTGTAACCGCCCGTGCACACCGGGCAGGTACAGGTAGGATCTATCGGGCCGTCGTCATGCGCAAAGCGAGCGTTGCGGAAGTTGAGACGACCCTCGCTGGAAAACGCCGTGCCCATGCGGCCGGTGCGAGTCGGCAGCACGCAATCGAACATGTCGATGCCCACGCCCACACCGCGCACGAGCGTGGTCGGATTGCCGACACCCATCAGGTAGCGCGGCTTGTACTTGGGCATGTACTCGCTCGCGAGCGGTGCCAGGGTCTCAAACATGGTCTCGTGGTCCTCGCCCACCGAATAGCCGCCGATGCCGTAGCCGGGGAAGTCGCCGCACTCCTCCAGATGGCGCAGCGAGCGTAGGCGAAGGTCCAGATGCATGCCGCCCTGGACGATGCCAAAAAGTGCCTGGTCATCGCGGGTGTGCGCCTTGTAGCAGCGCTCGGCCCACATACTCGACAGCTCCACGGCGCGCTCAACGTAGGAGCGCGTGGCGGGATAGCCCGGGCACTGGTCGAGCTGCATGCAGATGTCGGAGCCGAGCTTCATGGCAATTTCCATGTTATCCTCGGGCGTCCAGAACACGTGGCGACCGTCGTAGTCGTTGACGATAAAGCGCACGCCCTCGTCGGTGAGCTTGACGGCATCGTTGTGGCTGAAGACCTGGAAACCACCCGAGTCGGTGAGGATGGGGCCGTGCCAGTTCATAAACTTGTGCAGTCCACCCAGCTCGGCAATGGTGTCCTCGCCGGGACGCATGGACAGGTGGTAGGTGTTGGCAAGCACGATCTGCGCGCCGAGCTGCTTGACGGTCTCGGTGGGGATGCCCTTGACGTTTGCCTTGGTGCCCACGGGCATAAAGATCGGCGTCTCGATGTCGCCGTGCGGGGTGTGCAGCACGCCGGCGCGCGCGTGCGTGGTCGGGTCCTCGGCGATCAGGTCGAATTTAAACAGGCTCTGGTCCATAAACTGGAACTCCTTGGTAGCGGTTCATACGCAGACCATTATAGGGGCGACCCGCGAACGAGCCGCCCCTATACATCAAACGGGCATGTAGACGGTGCGCGCGGACAGGGTGCGCCATCCCGACTGGCGGGTCGGGCGGCGTCGTGGACCGAGCCGCGCCACGCGGTTGGCGCGCGATTAGCGCTGCGCGCGCAGCTTGACCGCGGCGGCGACCATATGCTCGAGCGAGGGCCAGACCTCCGCATCGCTGCGGGTTTTGAGGCCGCAGTCGGGGTTGACCCAGAGCTTCTCGGGCGCGACCTTCTGCAGCATCTTGGCCAGCGCGTCGCTGATCTCCTGCTCGGAAGGGATACGCGGCGAGTGGATGTCGTACACGCCCGGGCCCACCTCGGTCTCAAAGTGGTTTTGGGCCAGCGAATCGAGAATCGTGAGCTCGGAGCGCGAGGCCTCAAACGAAATAACGTCGGCGTCCATGGCGTCGATCGCCGGGATGATGTCGGTGAACTCGCTGTAGCACATGTGCGTGTGGATCTGCGTCTGAGGGCGGCAGCCGCTGTGGACCAGGTTGAACGCGGGAATGGCCCAGTCGAGGTACTCGCGCTGCCAGTCGCTGCGGCGCAGCGGCAACTTCTCGCGGAGCGCGGCCTCGTCCACCTGGATCACCTTGATGCCGGCGGCCTCGAGGTCGAGCACCTCGTCGCGAATGGCAAGGGCTACCTGGCGGGTGCTGTCGCGCACGGGGATGTCCTCGCGCGGGAAGCTCCAGTTGAGGATCGTGACGGGGCCGGTGAGCATGCCCTTCATGGGCTTCTTGGTGAGCGACTGCGCATAGCTCGACCACGCGACGGTCATGGGCTCGGGGCGCGAGACGTCACCCCAGATGATCGGCGGCTTGACGCAGCGGGTGCCGTAGGACTGGACCCAGGCGAAGCGCGTGAAGACAAAGCCGTTCAGGCGCTCGCCGAAGTACTCGACCATATCGTTGCGCTCGAACTCGCCGTGAACGAGCACGTCGAGGCCGATCCCCTCCTGGTGACGCACGACCTCGGCGATCTGCTCGCGCAGGAACTCGTCGTACTCGTCCTGCGAGATCTCGCCGTGGCGACGCTTGGCGCGCATGGAGCGGATCTCGCGCGTCTGCGGGAAGGATCCGATCGTGGTGGTCGGGAATTCGGGCAGGCCGAGCTCCTGCTTTTGGATGGCCTCGCGCTCAGCGCGGGCAGGCAGGCGCGTCTCGGCCTCGGCGGGCACGGCGGCCACGCGGGCACGGACGGCCTCGTCGACGCTGTCGGGACGGGCGCCCATGAGCGCCGCGTTTGTCTGGGCGGCCGGGGTGGATGCGGGGTCTTCGCTGTCGAGGACGGCAGCGAGCTCGTGCAGCTCGCCGAGCTTCTCCTCGGCAAACGCGAAGTGGCGGCGATAGGACTCATCGAGCTGGGTCTCGTGCTCGAGCGTATAGGGCACGTGGAGCAGCGAGCAGGAAGTGGAGAGGACAATCGTCGCCTGCGTGGCCTGGCGCAGCGCGGCGACAGCGTCGATGGTGCGGCCGTAGTGGTTGCGCCAGATGTTCTTGCCGTTCACGAGGCCGGCGAAGAGCGTCTTGTTGGCGGGGAAACCGTTTTTGACGACAAGCTCGGCCGTCTGCACACCCTCGATGAAGTCGAGGCCAATGCCGTCGAAGTCGAGCGCGCACACGTCGGCGTAGCAGTCGCGGATGTCGCCGAAGTACGTCTGCAGTAGAACGCGGGACTCGCCACGGGCGGCAAGGACGAGGGCGTAAAGCTTCTTGAAAAGGGCGATATCCTGGGCCTCGAGGTCGCGGACAAGCCAAGGCTCGTCGAACTGGACCCAGGCGGCACCGGCATCGGCCAAGCGAGAGAGCAGGTCGGCGTAGGCGCGGGCCAGCGGCTCGGCGACGTCGGCGAGCTGGCGGCTGCCGGTGAAGTTAGCAAGGTTGAGCAGCGTGAAGGGGCCGAGCACGACCGGCTTGGTCTCGATGCCCGCGGCCTTGGCCTCGAGGTATTCGTCGAGCGGCTTGGTGCCGACGAGCGCGATGTCCGCAGCGTCATCGATCTCGGGAACGTTGTAATGGTAGTTGGTGTTGAACCACTTTTTCATGGGCAGCGCGTGGACGTCGCCGGCCGATCCTTGGTAGCCGCGGGCCATGGCGAAGTACATATCAAGAGGCGAAAGCTCGAGCGCGCGGTAGCGCTCCGGCACCAGGCCAAAGAGCGCGGCGGTGTCGAGCGTGGTGTCGTAGAACGAAAAATCATTCGAGGGAATGAGATCGATGTCTGCGTCGCGCTGCGTCGTCCAATGGGCAAGGCGCAGGTCACGGGCGGTCTGGTCGAGCTCTTCAGCCGAGAGCTCGTGGCGGAAGTACTTCTCGCAGGCGAACTTGAGCTCGCGCATGCGACCGATGCGGGGGAAACCCACAACCGAGGTCTTCATGATGATTGACCTTTCAAGATTTTTGGCAGGAATCGCACCCGGGCGCGTGCACGTCCGCCCAAGAGCTTGGCAACCATTAGACCACCGAAGGCCGATAATCGGAACTACGAAAAAACTGGTCCCGGCCATAGATAGCAACTATGGCAAATACATATTTGTAATAACTGACCACACTCGGAATTGCGACTGTTTTTGCAACCGCGAAAACAGGGTCAATAAATTCGGGGCCAGACGAAAAGCCTGGCCCCGGTAAGGTCATTTTGCTTGAAAGGAGACCCGTTTGGCTCTACGGGCGCTGGCCCATGCCGCCCTCGAGAGTGACGGTCTCACCGTTCATGTACTTAAAATCGGGGCCGCAAAGCTGAACGACCACGCGGCCGATCTCCTTCTCGACGTCGCCGTAGTGACCAGCCGGCGGCATGTGGACGTTGGCCTTGAACACCTCGGGATAAGCATCTTGGAAGTTCTCGAGCGCGGCAGTCCAGGCAAGCGGGCACACGATGTTGACGTTGATGCCATCGGGACCCCACTCGTTGGCGGCAACGCGAGTCAAGCCGCGGATGCCCTCCTTGGCAGCGGCGTAGCTGCACTGGCCGAAGTTGCCAAACAGGCCGGCACCCGAGGCAAAGTTGACAACGGAGCCCTTGGTCTCCTTCAGGTGCGGATAGGCCTTCTGCATATACAGGTACGTGGCATACAGGCCGGAGTAAATGGCCAGGTTGAACTGGTCCATGGTGTGATCGGCGATCGTCACGCCCGAGGCGCTGGCCTGGGCGTTGTTGACGACGGCGTCGATGCGGCCGAACTCGGCGATAGCCTGGTCGATAACGTTCTGAACGACAGCCTCATTGTCCTGACCAGCCGAGACATCGGCCTGAACGGGCAGGACCTTAACGCCGTACTCGGCCTCGAGAGACTCCTTGGCGGCCTCGAGCTTGGCAACGTTGCGGCCGGTGATGACGAGGTTTGCGCCCTCCTTGGCAAAAGCGATATCGATGCCGTAACCGATGGAACCAGCGGAGCCGTCCTTGAGCGTGGCTTTGCCGCCACCCGTGATGATCACGGTCTTACCAGTGAAAAGTCCCATACAAAGTCCTTTCAGAATCGCGACGGGCGTACCCGCCGACTGCGCGCATCCAAATAAACGCGCCAAAAGCTGAGATGTAACTTTATCGTGTTCAAGTGAAAATAAAAGACCGCGGTAGGCGAACGGCATCACGTCGTTCGGCGAAGGGATTGTCAAGTACAAACTCGGTAAAGCCGCAGAGTTTTTGTTGTCGCACGAGCCATCGAACACGTTTTGAAACTTTGCTGCGGCGCGCGGGATGTCGGCGCGAGACTTTATCATAGGGTGACAAACAACGATGAGGAGCACATGCCTATGACAGACGAGCTGGACCCCCAGACTCAACAGCATATTGATGATTCCGCAGACGCCGTCGCAGAGGCTGACGCTGTGACCTGCAACGATACCGACGTCGACGGCCCCACCTTGAACGAAAGCGCTACGACGGAAACCCCTGCCGCAGAAGTCGCCGACGAGCAAGACGACGATGCGCCCGCTCAGGACGACGCCCCTGTACAGGATGCCGCCCCACAGGCAACGGGCCCCATCGAGGTGTCTTCGGAAGAAGAGCTCGACGCCGTCATGGACTCCATGATGGATGCCGTCAAGGCAATGAAAGACGCTGTCGCCGATGCCGATGTCGACGCCGAGGAAGAGGAGGCCGCTGAGGCCGCCTCGACCTTCGTGCCCGGCGAGACCCCGGTTGCCGACCAGGGCAGCACCATGCCCTCGTTCCTGCAACTCGAGCATCCCACGATTGGCGCCGATGCGGTCGACCCGCACACAGCAGGCTTTTCCGTGATCGAAGGCGGCACCGGCGATATCGCCGCGCCGCAGACTGCCGACACAAATGCCGCCGAGGCCGCGCACCCGGCCACCTCGCACGCCCCCGCCACGAGCCGCGATCTGGGGACCGCCGTCTCGAACACCGCCAACGCCGTGGGCACCTTTATCGCCCAGGGCGCCTCGGCCATGCGCGAGATGAACGCCGCGAAAAAGGCACTCGCCGATGCCCGCGCCCACCTAGCCGAACTTGAGCAGCGCATTGCCGATCAGGCCGAGGAACTCGAGACGCGCCAGGACATCGCATGCCGCTACGACCAGATCGTCGCCGACCAGCGCCAGGCGATTGCCACGGCCCAAAAGACTGCAGCGGCCGCCGAGATTGACCGTGATGCCCACGCCGCCAAAACGACAGAGCTCAAGGGTCAGCTCGAACAAATGAAAACGGAGGATGACGCGGCCGAGCTCCGCCTGAAGGCCGCGCTCGACGCCGTGGAGGCCCGCGAGGCGAGCTCGCGCGAGACCGGCAACCGCCTCGTTCGACGTCTTGAGGATTCCAAGCGCATCCGCGACAAGGTGAAGGCCGAGCGAGACGCCGGCGTTACCGCCGCACAGCAAACCGTCGACGCTACGCGCGCCCAACTCGAAACGCTGCGTCGCGAGTATGCCGAACTGCAGCGCAATCCTTCGGCAAATCCCGCCAATTACACGGTGCGCACCAGCGAGCTTTCGATGCAGATCTCCGACACGGCCGATGCCCTGCGCAAGGCCGAGGAAGACGTCCCGCGCATCACCGCCGATCTTGAGCACTCGCTCGCGGCGGCCGAGCGCGCCGTCGAGCAGGCACAGGCTCCCATTGCCGATGCCAAACGCGCCCATCAGGCCGTGACAGCCGAGGCCGATGCTGCGCGCGACGAGTTGCAGACCGCAAAGGCCGCCGCCGCAACGCGCCAGCGAGAACTGCGTGAGAAGATCGCCGCCGAGGACAAGGCCCGTCGAGAGCAAGAGCAGGTCATCACCAATGCTCAGGCAGATACCGTGCATGCACAGTCGATCATCGAGCAGGCGACCGAAGTACACGACCATCCCGAGATCACCGAATCGCTCGCGGGCTCTCTGGCCCGCGATAAGGCCGAGTACGCCGAAACCGAGCGCGAAGTTGCCCAACTCGAAGCCACCGAGGACGACGTACGCGAGCGCACCCGCGACTCACGCATCAAATTCACCGGCGCCATCGTCTGCATCATCTCCGTAATTCTGGTAATCATCGCAATCTGGCTCTCCACGAGCAAGTAAGCCAGTCGCCAAATACACCCCAACGCAGTTGCGGTGAGATAGTTCCTGCCTAGCCCTCAAAAAGGCCAATCCAAGCACTATCTCACCGCAACTTTTTGGTAGTCATTGGACGTTCTTAAACGACTAGTCAAACAAGAACACCCAACGACTACTTTGCCCAATGTGCCAAAACTAGGACTGTCCCCAAGTGCCGGCAGAAAAGGAGCGTCCCTAACTGCCGCATCCGGAGTATGACAACTCCGCAGGTAAAGGATGGACGAGCGGGTCGCATTTGAGGCAAGGTGACGTGAAACGAAAGGGCGCTGACCTTCTGGTCGCGCCCTTGAAGTTGAACGTCAGATTGTCCAAATGCGGCCCGCGCAGCGTCGGCCGGTTACGGCGTTTGGAAAACGCCGTAACCTACAAAATGAGCATTGCATCACCAAAACTGAAGAAACGGTAGCGCTCCCCGATGGCGGCGGCGTAGGCGTCCATGATCTGATCTCGGGTGGCAAACGCGCTCACGAGCATCATGAGTGTGGAGCGCGGCACGTGGAAGTTCGTGATCAGCGCGTCGACCACGTGATAGGTCGAGCCGGGCATGAGATAGAGCTGCGTTGTCGCGTTCTCGCGCACCACGATGTCGCCACGGCCGAGCGTGCCGGCCCCGTCCTCGCAGCCCTCAAAATAGCGCGCCGTCACGGCTGGATCGGACACCGGCGCATCGGCATCAAACGAGCTCTCGAGCGAGCGCACCGCGGTGGTACCGACAGCGATCACGCGATGCCCCTCGGCCTTCGCCTTGTGCACGGCGTCGACCACCTCCTGCGACACGTGGTAGCGCTCGGTGTGCATCACGTGCTGCGTGGGGTCATCCTCCTCTACCAGGCGGAAGGTATCGATGCCCACCTCGAGCTCGACGGCGGCAAACTTGGCACCCTTGGCCTCGATAGCAGCCATCAGCTCGGGCGTGAAGTGCAGGCCCGCCGTGGGGGCAGCAGCCGAGTGCTCCTCCTTCATGGCGTAGACGGTCTGGTACTTCTCGGGATCGCCCTCGTAATCGGTAATGTAAGGCGGCAGCGGCACGTGGCCGGCGGCATGAATTGCCTCGTCGAGCGTGCGCGGCTCGCCGGCAGCATTGCAACCTGCCGGCTCAAAGCGCACCAGGCGACCGCCGCGGCTGTCGGTGACAAAGTCGACGACCTCGGCCGTCAGCACCGCGGGCGCTCCCTCGGGCGCATGAGCACCGCCCGCGCGATACTCAATCTGAGCGCCGGGCTTCAGACGCTTACCCGGCTTGACCAGGCACTCCCAGACGTGACCCAGCGGATCCACGTCCTCGCGGCGCTTGAGCAGCAGCGTCTCGACCACGCCGCCCGAGCCGACCTTGCGACCGATCAGGCGGGCCGGCATCACGCGCGTCTGGTTGATAACGAGCACGTCGCCCGGCTCGATGTAGTCGATGACGTCGCGGAAGATACGATGCTCAACGGTACCGCCGTGCTCCAGCGGCTTTCCCGCCTTAGAGCCCTTGCGGTCCACTACCAGCAGGCGGCAGGAGTCGCGCGGCTCGGCAGGAGCCTGGGCGATGAGCTCTTCGGGCAGATTATAGTCAAAATCATCGGTACGCATAGACACGTCGGATTCTCCTTATATAGCTAAAGTTCGCTCTACATCCTAGCAGGCTGCCAGCCCAAATGAGCTACTTTTTGGAAGCTTTGCGCTCGTCGCGGATGCGGGCACGGTCCATGGCTGCCTCGACGGCCGAGAAACGGCAGCCGCAATAGTTCTGCCGATACATGCCCAGCTCGCGCGAACGGCGTGTGGCATCGGGGTAGTACGGGCGAAAATCACGAATCACCGGCGTAAGTCCACGAGCCGTCGCCAGGCGTTCCAGCACGTCATTGCAGGCATCGAACAGCTGATACGGCGAGACGGCAAGCGTCGTACCCACATATTCAAACCCGCGCTCCTGAGCCACACGACAGGCCTCGAACAGCCGCAGGGCATAGCACGCACGACAGCGACGGGGTCGATCGGCACCCAACGGGGCCACGCCGGCCTCCCAGCGCTCGCGGTCCTCCCCGGCCTCGATGAGCTCGATGTCGCCGTCGGCACACCACCGGCGCAGCTCGTCCAGACGCCGCCGCCATTCATCGTGCGGCTGAATATTGGGGTTGGTCCAGCAAATCGTGGGCTCAAACCCCTCCTCACGCAGCAGGCGAACCGGCTCTAGCGAACACGGCGCACAGCAAGCATGCAGCAGCAACGGCTTCATCAACATCTCCTCACCCAAAAAAGCGCACGCCAAAGGGTGTGTCCTCACAGGCGACAATGCGTCGGTCGCGCAAGATCGTCCGCACGTAATACCAATCGCCCACACAGCCCGAAAGGTGCAAACCAGCCGCCAGGTAGCACAGCAACGAATACCCCGAAAACGCAAAGCCCAGGGCAAATGCAGCCGTCACAACAACCGTCGGCGACAGACAAATTGCCATGTACCGCAAGTGCGAATACACAACGCCCTCAGCGCAGGCATAGATCATCGCCGTCTCGCGATTCGCCCCAAAGGTCACGTGCGCACCCGCGGGCGCCAGCAGCTTAAAGAACACCGCGTGCACCAGCTCGTGCACGGCAAACGACGCCGCCGAAACCGCAGCCAAGCCGACCATCCAGCCCACGACCGCCGTCCAGCCGCCAGCATCGGCCGCATCCAGGTCAACAGGCCCACCCAGCAGCATAAACACCGGCACCAGGCACACGGCAAATGCGCCAAGCACGGCCATCCCCCACACAAAGCAAGCGTGCAGGAAATCCTCGTCTTCAAACGCATGTATGTTGGAAATCTCATTCATAGCATCTTAGGATAGCGCCCCTGCCACGTACCCGTCCGCATGTGCGATAATGTCGAACGATATGCACGAATTGACCACCGCGCGGCCAGGCGATACGCCCGGCCGCGCTCTCACCATATGCGAAGGAGTCCCATGGCATCCAAATACTCCATGAACGACCGTCCCAGCTGGCCGCGCCGCGCCATCGTTACCGCCGGCGAGCCCTACGGCAATAAGGGCCTGCACTTTGGCCACGTCGGCGGCGTCTTTGTCCCGGCCGACTTCTTCGCCCGCTTCCTGCGCGACCGCCTGGGCCGCGAGAACGTTATCTTCACCTCGGGCACCGACTGCTACGGCTCGCCCATCATGGAGAGCTACCGCAAGCTCAAAGAGGGCGAAGGCTACGACAAGTCCATTAGCGAGTATGTCGAGTCCAATCACTCCCGCCAGGCCGCGACCCTCAACAACTACAACATCAGCTGCGACATCTACGGCGGCTCGGGCCTTGAGCCGGCAGCCCAGATTCACAACGAGGTGACCGCCGAGATTATCGAACGCCTGCACGAGCAGGGCACCATCTCCAAGCGCTCCACGCTGCAGTTCTACGACGCCAAGGCCGGCACGTTCCTCAACGGCCGCCAGGTGATCGGCCGCTGCCCCATCCAGGGCTGCAAGTCCGAGAAGGCCTACGCCGACGAGTGCGATCTGGGCCACCAGTTTGAGCCCGAGGAGCTCATCGCGCCCAAGAGCCAGCTCACCGGCGAGGTGCCCGAGCTGCGCCCGGTCGACAACCTCTACTTCGACCTGCCGGCATACCTTGACTTTATGAAGACCTACACCGCCAAGCTCGCCCAGAACCCGCAGGTTCGCTCCGTGGTTTCCAAGACCATGGAGGAGTGGCTGTTGCCGGCTCAGCTCTACATCCAGAACAAGTTCCGCGAGGCCTTCGATGCCGTCGAGGATCAGCTCCCCGAGCACACCGTGCTGGAGCCCGAGGGCAACAAGAGCAGCTTTACCGTCACCTTCCCCAGCTGGAAGGAGCGCGATGACGCCCACGCGGTGCTCGCCAACGGCGGCGTGCGCTTCCGCAGCGGCAAGGCTCTCGTGCCCTTCCGCATCACCGGCAACATCGACTGGGGCGTTCCGGTGCCCCAGGTCGACGGCGTGACCGACGTCACCTGCTGGTGCTGGCCCGAGAGCCTGTGGGCGCCCATCAGCTACACGCGTACCGTACTCGCCCGCGACGCCCGCACCGCCGGCGCGACCGAGGGCGTCGCCGCCCAGGATGCCGCCCTCATGGGCGAGCCCGCCGCCGATTCCACGCAGGTCCCCGCACCCACCTACCAGCACAGCTCGCTCGACTGGCGTGACTGGTGGTGCTCGGACGACGCACAGATCTACCAGTTCATCGGTCAGGATAACATCTACTTCTACTGCATCGCGCAGACCGCCATGTGGGAAGCCCTGGGTTGGGACCTTACGCAGAGCACCGTCAGCGCCTGCTACCACCTGCTCTACATGGGCAAAAAGGCCAGCTCGTCCTCGCAGACTCCTCCCCCGCCGGCAGACGACCTGCTCAACCACTACACCTGCGAGCAGATGCGCGCGCACTGGCTGTCGCTCGGCCTGTCCGAGAAGCCGGTGAGCTTTAGCCCCAAGGCATACGACACGCGCGTGACCGGCAAAGACAAGGACGGCAACGAGGTGCGCGCCTGCGACGACAAGCGCGTTATCGACCCGGCCCTTAAGGAAAGCGCGCTGCTAACCGGCGTCTTCAACCGCCTGGCCCGCAGCTGCTTCTACGGCGTCGCTGTCAAGGAAGGCGACGAGAGCCCCTACCGCAACGGCTGCATTCCCGCCGGCACCGCCTCCGACGCCGTGGTCGAAGCCGCCGAGCAGGCAGCCCTCGCCTTTGAGCAGGCCATGTACAAGTTCGAGACACATCGCGCGCTCGCCGTGTGCGACGACTACCTGCGTGCCGCCAACAAGCGCTGGAGCGATGCTTCCAAGGCCGCCAACAAGCTCGAGGGCGAGCCGGCCAACGCCGCGATGACGCAGGCCCTCGTCGACGCCTTTACCGAGCTGCGCGTGGCGACCGTCCTGATGCACGGCATTGTGCCGGCCGGCTGCGAGCTCATCTGCGAGTACTTCGACGTCGACCCGGTCGCCTTCTTTAGCTGGGATAACATCTTTGCCTCCACGGACGAGTTTGTGGAGAGCCTGGGCGAGAAGCCCGGCGAGCACCGCGTAAAGCCGCTGCCTCCGCGCTTCGACTTCTTCAGCAAGCACGAGAGCCAGTACTAAAACATTCGACATGTAATGGAATGGGAAGGAAAGACGGATGTCCAAGCCGCGTCGTCGTAAGCAGAAAAAGCAGGTCAAGGCCGAGCTCAAGCTCAGGCAGTTTGCTGCTACCGAGCTTTCCGATCAGCTTGCCGCCCAACACTCCGCCGCCGACCTGCCGCGCTTTATGGTCGACACGGTCGCCGGCGCCTATACGCCCACCGATGCCGAGCTCATGATCGAGGGCTTCGGCGCCGCGGCAACACGTCCGGTCACGCTGCGCGCCAACACGCTCAAGGCGACCGCCGAGGACATTGCCGCCGCGCTCGACGCCGCCGGCATCGCCCACAACCCCGTCGCCTGGTACCCGGACGCCTTCATCCTGCCCGAAGCCCAGGTTTCCGACCTATGGGACCTCGACATCTACCGCGACGGCAAAATCTACCTGCAGAGCCTGTCGTCCATGATGCCGCCGTTGGTCCTGGGTGCCCAACCCGGCGAGGACATCTTGGACATGTGCGCGGCCCCCGGCGGCAAGACGACGCAGATCGCCGCCCTCACCCAGGGACAGGCACACCTCACCGCCTGCGAGATGAGCATCCCGCGCGCTGAGAAGCTCGAAGCCAACCTGGGCCGTCAGGGAGCCAAAAACGTGCCCGTCATGCACATCGACGCACGCGAGCTCGACGAGTTCTTCCGCTTTGACCGTATCCTGCTCGACGCCCCCTGCACCGGCACGGGCACCGTCACCAGCGGCAACGAGAAGAGCCTGCGCGGCCTCACCGAGCAACTGCTCAGCAAGTGCGCCCGCTCGCAGCGCGCGCTTCTGGATCGCGCCATGGGTGCTCTCAAACCGGGTGGCACGCTGGTCTATTCGACTTGTTCAATCTTGCCGCAGGAAAACGAGGACGCCCTGCAAGAGGCCCTCGACAAGCACATGGACTGCGAGCTCATCCCCCTCGACGGCACGCCGAGCGAAAGCGAAGCACGCCGCGCCCAGGAAGCCGGCGAGGAGCCGCGCATCGAGTGCAACACCCTCACCGAGGCCATCGCTGCCGGTCACGTCTCGTCCGTCGCCAACGGCCTGCCTGGCACGCTGACCATTCCGCCCAGCCGCGACTTCGAGGGTTTCTACATCGCCCTGATCCGAAAACGCAGCTAGCGCACGGATTCGAAACTCAACAAGCTATCTCCGTGCGCGCTTGTCCTGCTGGTCACGATGTTGCTTAAGCGCTTCGCGCTCCTTGCGCTCTGCTCTTTTGCCCTTAATAGCCGTGACCACAAAGTAGATGACCGCGGCGGCAACGATTGTGCCTACGCACAGGCCAATCGAGCCAAACATTGCTGTCAATTCCATACCGCGTCACCTCTCTTTTGTATACGGGACATCCAAGATAGCACCTCGATTCCCGCCACCACAGCTCCTTCACGTTCGCCGACCCTTCGGTCTAACGGATGACATGGCGGGGAAAAATCAACTCGTCAAACGATTTAGCAAGCACAATGCCGCCGGCACCCTGCCGGCCACCATCACATAGAATCGAGCCTCCATGGATGACCTCAACGATCTAAATGAGCGCGTCGACGCCTTCGTCGGCACCAGCTCCTTCGACACGCCCGCTGCGTCAAACGACCAAGCTCCCATCGATGTGCCCGCCGAGGTTCACGAGGACATCGTCGCCTCGGTCGATTTCTCCGAGGTCGAGCTCGCAGACGAGTTCACCGAGCCCCAGGTGGCCGTAACCCCCAACGGTCTGTTGCCCATGGAGCCCCTGCCCATCGACGGACGCCTGCGCAAGGCGGCCCTTCGCATGCCCAACGAGATCGAGGAGGCCAGCGGTTTTACGCTCTTTGGCCGCCGCATCAAATCGCTCATCTACACCACCGACGTGGCGGTCATCCGCAACTCCAATGCCGACGCCGTGTTTGCCGTCTACCCCTTCACGCCGCAGCCCGCCATTACGCAGGCGCTGCTGACTGTTGCCGAGTGCCCAGTCTTTGTGGGCGTTGGCGGCGGCACCACCACCGGTAAGCGTTCCGTGCAGATGGCGGCCGTCTCCGAGATGCAGGGCGCGGCGGGCTGCGTGGTCAATTCCCCCGCTACTGCCGAGATGGTCGAGCACATCACCAACATCGCCGACATCCCCGTCATCGCCACGGTCGTTCGCTGCGATGACGATGCACACGCCAAGGTTCGCGCCGGCGCCAAGATCCTCAACATCGCGGCCGGCAAGAACACGCCGCAGGTCCTGCGCGAGCTGCGTGAGCACTACCCCAATTTGCCGCTCATCGCGCCGGGCGGCAAGACGCCCGAGAGCATCCGCGAGACCATCGCCGCCGGCGCCAACGCCATCATCTGGACACCGCCTTCGGCCCAGCAACTGCAAACCGACATGATGGAGCGCTACCGCAAGATGAAAGAAGACGCCACGCCTGTCATCTCGCGCGACGACGTGCCCATTATCGACCAGGTTGCCGCCGCCGAGGTCAGCCAGGTCGAGAACATGAATCCCGACGTGCCGATTCCCGACGAGGTCATCGAGCGCGTCGCTTCGATCCACGAGCGCGTTGAGGAGCGCCGCGCCAACCGCGGCCTCAAGCCGTCGCTGCACGGCTTCTTCTTCCGCGGAAAGAAACACTAGCCGCAACAGCAAGGCCCGCCCCACAAAACGTGAGGCGGGCCCTCTTTCGTTGAAATGCTGAGGGGCAAAGCGCTAATCCACGCGCTTGTCGCCCATAAAGAAGACGGCCACCGTACCAGGGCCGGTATGCGAGCCAATCAGAGCACCGATGCTATTAATCTCAATCTTACCTTTGAGCTGCGGAACCTGTTCCTCTATCAGCGCCGCAACAGCCTCGGCGTCCTCGCGGCACGCCGAGTGCGACATGATGCACTTGCCCGAATAGTTCACGCCGTCCTGCACATGCGCCATCACGATCTTGGCCATCTCGGAAATCGCGCGCTTCTTGGTGCGGATCTTCTCACGTGGCGACAGCCCGCCCTCGCAATCGACGGTCATAAGCGGGCAAATCTTGAGTGCCGTGCCGATGATCGCGCTTGCGGCCGAAATGCGACCGCCGCGCAGGTAGCTCGACAGATCGGTCGAGAAGAACCAGTGGTGCAAGTTGAGCTTGTTCTCCTCGATCCATGCAGCCGTCTCGTCGAGTGAAGCCCCGCTATCGCGAACGTCGGCGGCACATTCCGCCAGCAGGCCAAAGCCCGAAGACGCCGCCAACGAATCGATGACGCGCACCTTGCCGCCCTGGGGATAGCGATCCGCGAGCATTTGCGCCGCAACGCAGGCCGATCCATACGTGCCCGAAATACCCGACGACAACGTTAGGTGCAGCACGTCTTTACCCTCGGCAACGAACGGCTCCCAAAACTCCTCGTACTCACCCACGCTCACCTGAGACGTCTTGGGCATGGCGCCCGCGGCAATCTGGGCAAAAAACTCGTCCGGCGTAACCGACTGATACAGATCGTCCGTATAGACAACATCGTCGATCTCGTAATGAAAACACACGACAGGGATATTGCGCGACGCAAAGAACTCACGGGTTCGGTCGGCGGCGGATTCACAGGTCAGGACAAAATCACTCATATGAGGCTCCTTACTCATTGCTGCGCAAATTATCGCACAGCAAGCCTAAATACGGTACAAATGTCCACTATTTACCATTTCGAACCATTCGTATTGAACATCTTTATCATGAACATCTCTCTCGTCGCCATACGCCATCACGGGCAAAAATGCTCTTTCGTCTCCACCCAACCGACACATCTACCCTAACTAAATCGATTTTTAACAGTCTAGGAAACGGGTGATGGATCCGGCCCCGACATGGTCCGCCGGGCG
>JACXXQ010000404.1_pt1 | contig 23899 bp, 25 predicted proteins | sample 8621361 | NCBI WGS metagenome assembly JACXXQ01 (sample SAMN15503820, study PRJNA645414) | gut metagenome | isolation source: feces | host: Bos taurus | place: USA | collected 2016 | reverse complement strand
TGAGGTAGTAGTCGATATGGTCAGTCCGCAGGCGGCGCAGCTGCTCATCAAAGAAGCGGTCGAAATCCTCCGCGCACTTGCACGAGGCGTGAGGCAGCTTGGTCGCGAGCAAAACCCGATCGCGCAGGCTCAGGCGCTCAAGCGAAGCGCCTACGCAAGCCTCGTTGCCGGGATAGAGGTAGGCCGTGTCAAGGTAGTTAATCCCTTGCTCCACCGCACGGGAAATGATGGCGTCTGCCGTCTTCGCATCGGGGCGCCCCGGCGCACTGGGAAACCTCATGCAGCCCAGTCCCAGCGCCGAGATACGGTTGCCGCTTTTGGGGTCAACGCGGTATTGCACGGCCCCTCCTCTCCCCTCAAAGCTCTGGCAAGGCGAAACAAACCCGCCACGCCATCGAAACACATTTGAATCGCAATTGAGACCGTATCGTAACGCAGCAGAAATCGAGCCGTCACGGCACCGCTTTAACATCAGCAAAAAGCCCGATGAAAGGAGGCGACCGTGACCACACGCGAGAATGCCCACCCCTATCCCGGCGAGCAATACATCCTCTCGGTCGACCGCTATCAGATCGAGGTCATGGACCATCTGGACGAACTCCCCGCCACGGGTGCCGTCATCTTCTGCACCTTCCCCAAGGTCCGCGATGGCGTCGGATACCCCGCCCGCGTCTTTGCGGTCTGCCCCGCAGCGTAAGCTCCGCGCGTCCATTCATTTAAATTTCGCCACCCCGCATGCACAAGGTGCGCCGGCGGCATACAATCCATCAGGCGCCCCTACGCGGGCGTCTTTTATATGGGGAGATGATTCATATGCAGATCAACAAGGTCGCCTTTATCGGCAAGGGCGGTGTCGGCTTGCTCTACGGCAGCATGATCGCCCGGGCGCTCGGCAACGACGCCTTCGAATACGTCATGGACGATGCACGCTTCGAGCGTCACGCGAACGACGCGCTTACCATCAACGGCGAGCCTTGCGTGCTCAAGTCCGTCCGCGTCAGCGAGGCAACGCCCGCCGATCTGGTCATCCTGACGGTCAAGACCACCGGCCTCGACCAAGCGCTCAGGACCATGGAGCGCGTCGTGGGTCCCAGCACGCTCATCGCCTCGCTGTGTAACGGCATCACCAGTGAGCAAAAGATTGCCGAGCGCTTTGGCTGGGAGCACACCGACCTGGGGATCTGCCAGGGCATGGACGCGGTATTCCTCAACGGCGCACTTACCTTTACCAATGCGGGTGAAATCCGCTTTGGCGCAGCTGCCGGCACCGATCCCGCGACCGTCACCGCCATCGACGAGCTCTACACGCGCTGTGGCATCGCCCATACCGTCGAGAGCGACATTGCGCACCGCATGTGGGCCAAACTCATGCTCAACGACGGCATCAACCAGACCTGCATGGCCTACGGCGGCACGTACGGAAGTGCCACGGAACAGGGCTCCGAGCAACGTCGCTGCTTTGTCTCCGCCATGCGCGAGACGCTTGCGGTCGCCAACGCCGAGGGCATCGGGCTCACCGAGACAGACCTGACGCAGATGGTGCATCTCATCGAGGGACTCGACCCCGCCGGCATGCCCTCGATGGCGCAGGACCGCGCCGCCCAGCGCAAAACCGAGGTCGAGGAGTTCGCGGGCACCATCTGCCGCCTCGCGGCCAAGCACGATATCCAGGCGCCGCAGAACGAATGGCTCTATCAGCGTATACGCGATATCGAGGAGAGCTGGTAGCGCCGACGCGCCGCATTCAACAGCCTTAATAGCAAAAGCCGCCACAAGGGACACTCCCCCTGCGGCAGCTTTCATCTTTATCTATGACCAGCGGTCAACCTCACAACCGCTAGCGTTGCGACTCCGGCATCTCGTCCTCGTCATCACGGCAAAGAGCCACGCCCGCGCTGCCCAGCAATGCGGCAGCGATTAACGCGCCAACCACAATACGAGCAGCCCCGTATGACCCCTGCATACCCGCGACGAGCGCGGCCGTAGGACCAAGGCAACCAAGCATCAATGCAACGGCGGCAACGGCAATATCTCGAGCGTTCACAGAACCACTTCCTCCACGAGAAAGACCTTATTTCTCATGAACTAATGTGCCCTGCGCCCATATGCGCGGCGTACCGTCACGGTAAGGGCTCTGTTAACTCAAGCGCACACATAGAACGGGCGTCCTTACGTTGCCCAAAAGCTCGGTAAAGACGCCCGTCCGCCAAACAACTATGATGTCGAAAGATAACCAGCCGGTGTAGTAGTCGGTGGTTCCGGCTGCGTAACCCGAACTCGACCTGGCTAATGCGGCCCGCCGTACACAGTCAAGCCCCATCGCAGAGAGTCAGTTGCCACATTCAGGGTCAACGTAATTCTGCATGTTCGTTGTTCACGCCCCAAATCCAAAAAACAGTAATCTATATAAAGCTAAGGAATCCAAGGGAAGCCGCGCAGGGTGACGGCTACGGCTTTCTTGTTTTTTCCTTCTGATTCTTTGGGGGAGTTTGCCCATCGTTCGATAACGGCTTCAAGCTCCTCGCCAAGTCTAAACAGCTCGTCGGAATTCAGATGAAGGACGGTGTCGAAGCCAAGCTCAGCCCCGTGCCAGCAATCATCATAGTCATCAAACTTGTCGAGATATCGTGAATAGGCGGCAAAATAAGACTGGCTCGAGGCCCTTCGAACAGCAAGCAGATCGGTAACTTCCGCTCCATCATCAAATTCTTCAAGCGGACCTAAAGGCAGGGGGGTAATGGTCCACCAGCTTTGACGTTTATCGCCTTTGCCTTCGCACTTCGTTATAAGCCCCGCGGCGCTCAACCGCTTAAGGTGATAACTCACGCTTCCCGGAGCAAGCCCAATCTTATCGCTAATCATTCCAACATTACATGGGCCAATATTGCGCAATACTGCAAGGATTCTCATTCGCTCAGAGTTTGCATAAACCCTCAAAGTGGAAGAATCAGTCGCCCTGTTGATACGATCCACCATTTCTACCTCCAATCATCATTCTCCCATAGAAAAAGAAAAGATTTGTTGTAGATTTCTACAACAGTCGTTGTACAATTCTATTTCGAAAGGAGTCTCGCACATGCACATCAATTCACTAAGCGAGTACAACGAGCTCGCCAAGGCATACGACATATTTAAACGGGACGATAATTATCCCGCCTTCTTCTCCCTCCTAAAAAGGGAGTTTATCGATGTCTGCAAGCTGGGCAGGGATGTACATTCACTCGAAGTTGGCTGCGGTACGGGGACGTTCACACATCTCTTCAATGAAGCCGGATTTAACATTGATGGAGTCGACCTTTCTCCAAACATGATTTCTGTAGCACAAAATAAATACCCGGATTTGCGCTTTGCCGTAGCAGATATTTCGAAAGACCCTCTCAATACTAGCGAATACGGTTTATGCGTAGCTCTCGATGACGTTTTGAACTGCTTGCCCGACGAGATTTCTCTAAGGTCTGCAATTATCAATATCGCATCAAGCCTTACTGCGGGCGGCTACTTTCTCTTTGATCTAGTTTCACTTAGCTCTTTCAAAAATTACATGGGCTCAGTCGATTTTCGCAAATATGAAGACGCTTGCGTTCTTTCCTATCCCCTATCCTCGTTATATAACACAGGTCGAGACCCCTTCGTCTTAGGCTTCTCAATCCTGACCTTTGACGGTCGTGCGGCCACCTGGAACAAAAATGACTACACAGCAACCGAGCGCTTCTACCCAAAGGAAGACGTTGAGGCGATTCTTCTCAAAGCGGGGCTATCCATCGCCGCAAAGCGCGATCTCGTTCAGGGCGAACTTGTCGCCCCGGATTCAACAAGCGCTTCTTGCATACAGAAACACCTTTACTTGTGTAGAAAGGAGGCAACAAATGACGATCGAAGAGCAGGCCAAAAAGCTTGATGCGTCTGAAATTATCAAGAACATCTAGCGCAATGGGGCGGCATGCCGCCCCATAATCGGAAGGGGAAAAGATGGAGAATATCAAACTAAAATCTGGCGTAGATTTCTTTATTTCTGCTCATTCAAAATCACTGATAATTAGCCCCACATTCGGAACATCCACATTTCAGATAAATGAGCCTTATGATTTAGCGTGGCAAATGCTGAAAACGCTTTCAGAACCAATATCAGTAGCGAATCTAAAGAAACAATTCAGATCTGATGATCCAAATTCATTCGACGTATTCCTTAGCTTTCTTGTAGAGAAAGGGCTAATCACCAGCCAAAGTAACGACTCACAGCTGAATAATCACGACGCGATTAAATACAAACGGCAAATGGCCTATTTCGAGCAATCTGAGACCTTTTCAGAAGAATCCTCTAGATGTCAAAAAGGGTTAGCCACAAAAAGCATTGCAATCATAGGTTGTGGGGGCGCTGGAGCGCCGATAGCGGAGCTGTTGGCGGCTTCAGGTATTGGGACAATTGAATTAATAGACGGCGACACAGTCGAATTAAGCAACCTTGGACGACAGATAGCCTATGACGAACAAGATGTAGGGCAACCAAAGACCACATGCCTTTCAAAAAGGCTCAAGCGCATCAATCCCGATATAGCAGTCAAAACGACCGAGCGCTTCGTTACAGAAGAAAATATATGCGGGGTCCTATCCGAAAATGACTTCACGGTAGTCGCTGCAGATTGGCCAATGCCCGATTTACTCTATTGGGTTGATAACGTTTCCTTCAAAAATCAAACATGCTATGCCTGCATCAGCAACTCTCTTCCGACAATACGTGTCGGGCCCATTTTCGACCCAAGCAAATCTCTTTGCTATCAAAAATACGAAAATGCGTTAGAACAGAAATGGCCAGAGGTTAAAGAATACGAAAGAGTTGCGAATTCATTCGAATACAACAAATCGGCAACGCCCTGGGCCTGCTATTCCGCAGCATCAATTCTTGTTGGCCAGATTATCCAGAAACTACTAACGGGACATTCCACTTTAGATGGAAAGACATTCCTGCTGAATCTTGAAACTTTAGTTGCCCGCAAGGGAATTGAAATATGAAATCGAGCTATTCCACCTTTCTATCATCCGTTGCGATAGGCCAAATCTGTGATGCTCTTTTACTAACCTACTTGTCTATTTGGGCACTGGCGCTTTCAAATGACGCTTTAGCCCCATCACTCGTTCTCTCGGTTTCATCGATTGCCCGCTCACTCCTATTCCTCCCTGCGGGGAGAATATGCGACAACCATCCCCCTAAAATAATATTTACAACGATTTCGCTAATTCGACTTCTTGCGTTTTTTGGTTATTTCGCAGTAACCGTATTATTCCAACAGAACTTAATAAGTATCCTAATAGCCTCGGCAGTTTTAGGAGGTATAGAGGCTCATTATGCGACTTCATCCCAAGCTGTGGTCATTCAATCCTCCGCCCACCAAGGCATTGCAAACCTTCAAAGGCGCTATTTAACGGCCCAAAAAGCCGCTGCCGTAGGCTCCGCCCTTCTTCTTGGATTGCTTTCAGGGTCAACGGCCAAGCATGTTATGGCCTTACTATCGGCCCTCGCGCTGTTGTCCACTAGCCTCCTCTGGATTAGCCCGATTCTCAAGTTAACCCCCGAAACGTCTCAGAAAAAGGTCGAATCGGAACCAAAAACTATAGTCGAAACCGTTAAAGCGGTCATGAGCAGCAGAAGCGCCCGTTTGATGTTGCTGTTTATTCTAATTGCCGAAACAGCGACGTCATCTATTCAAGGGCCGGGCTACATATCCTTGTGCGCACAGAATAAGTGGGGGGATGCAATACTGAGCAACCTGCTTCTTGCTTTTTCAATCGGAACAACAGCTGGATCGGCAGCAACGCGTTTATATAAAAAAGGCCCATTGACGTTACGGATACCGTTGCTAGTTCTTGTAATATCTTTTTGCGCGATAGCGTTCTTTTCATTATGGCAAATAGCGATCATCTTATCGTTGCTTTCAGGCATTTGTTGCGGATTGATCTCAACGCAACTTATAACTGAATACCTGAGAAACACGAAAGAACTAAATCGGCCGGGCACGATAACCTCAGTTCTCAACCTCGCCGCTTTCGGTGCCGTTTCCATAGGAGCTTTACTGTTTGGATTTATTGCCAACATAGCAGGCCTGGGAATCGCCTTTGGATTTTTCAGCGCATCTTTACTTTTGGTAGCGTTGCTCATGTGAGCAGCGAAAGAACGGAAACGCAATTGGCTCGAATCGTAATCTTTCGAAGACCCCTTCAAGCATAACCATGACAAAAGCATCAGACATATTTCGGACAGGTCGGAAGCAGATCGCTACGTCTCAGCAGCGCCCTCTTCATTGCCACGGCAGGAATGAAGCCCGACGCCAGAGAGGATGACAATCGCAAAGGCCACAAAGCCAGCGACCATCGCCGTCGCGGCGAAGCTCAGACGCACCTGCGCCTCGACAACCAAGACCACCGCCGACTCCAGACCGCCCACCAAAAAGGGGAATGCCGCAATCAAGACATCCTTCATCTTCACGAACGCATCTGCATCCATACCGGGCTCCTTGCCCGCGGGTACGGATGTGAGATGTTTGACGCCTGCGTCGCAAACGCCAGCACTCCGTTAACTCAAGCACGCACAAAAACGGACGCCCTTACGTTGCCCGAAAGCTCGGCAAAGGCGCCCGTCTGTCATGTCCTATTGGCTTATGACAGATTACCAACCGGTATAGTAGTCGGTGGTTCCGGCAGCGCAGCCGGAGTCATAGACCTTGCACTCGCCCTTGGATCCGGTAAACGTGGAGCCCTGGGCCTTATCGCCCGCGGCCACGACGTAGTAGCCATCGGAATCTCGCCAAAAGCCCTCGGCGTCCTGCGTCCATTCGTCCGTGCGGTGGTGATACAACACGTTGCTGCTGTAATAGGTCTCGCGACGACCGTTGTAGTTATTGACGCCGCTCGAGCGCGTCAGGCCCGAGCCGTTCGCGTAATACGCAGCAGACGCGTAAGACGAGCCGGAGCCGGCGTTGTAATACGAAGCCTGAACGGCCTCGGCAGCTTCTGCCTCGACGGCCGCAGCCTCGAGCGCCTCGCGCTTAGCATCCTCGAGCGTGGAGCGAAGCTCGTCGAGCTCGGCCGACTTCGCGTCGACCTCCTCCATCGTCAAAAGACTGCCCGCACCGTCGATACAACCCTGCAGTACAGCGCGCTCGTCATCGGTGGCATAGTCACCGTACATGTTCATGATGATCTGCGCGCGGACCTCTAGGGAATCGCGCTTGGCCCCCATCGAGGCGTTCCACTCCTGCATGGAGCCAAAGCCGTCGCTACGATAGTCGACGGGCTGCATCAGGGTCGCCTCGGATGGCGTTGATCCGACCGCGTCGGACAGTGTTGCCGCGTGGGCATCGGTTACGCCGGCACCCACTAAAAGCGCCACGGCAAGCGTGGCAGAAAGGGCGGCGGCCTTCGGTTTTCGTGAATCGATCCTCATGTAGCTGGAAACCTCCGTAGTGCGTTTTTGCTGCGTTTGAGCTGCGTGTGATTCGATCGCGCTGCATAGTACCCCGAGCAAATCGCGACCTGCGGTTTTACTCAAAAGGCGCACGTCAATTGCGTAAAAGTCACATCCTCTCAACAGGAGTTTTACACAACTCGAATGCATATAGCATGCCAAAAACCCTGTTTTGGAGCCCTCTCTATGCAAAAAAGCGCCTGTGCAAACATTGTTCGCACAGGCACCTTGAGCAGGCATTTTATGCAGTTAAACCTATCGAGTCGCAAGGGGTCCTTGCACAAGTCGCCTTACTCGTCCAGCGCGGCGAAGGCCTGCTTCAGATCCCAAATGATATCCTCGGCGTTCTCGGTACCGATGGAAAGACGGATCGTGGAGGGCGTGATGTTCTGCTCGGCGAGCTCCTCGGCAGAGAGCTGGGAGTGCGTGGTGGTAGCCGGGTGCACGACGAGCGACTTGACGTCGGCCACGTTGGCGAGCAGCGAAAACACCTGCAGATGATCGATGAACTTCCAAGCTGCCTCCTGGCCGCCCTTGATCTCGAAGGTAAAGATCGAGGCGCCTCCACGGGGGAAGTACTCCTGATAGAGCTCATGGTCGGGGTGCTCGGGCAGGCTCGGGTGGTTCACCTTGGCGACGTGGCTGTCACCAGCCAGGAACTCAACGACCTTCTTGGTGTTCTCGACATGACGGTCAACGCGCAGCGACAGGGTCTCGGTGCCCTGGAGCAGGACCCAGGCGTTGAACGGGCTGATGCAGGCGCCCTCGTCACGTAGCAGGATGGCGCGGACATAGGTTGCGAAGGCGGCGGGGCCGGCAGCCTCGGCAAACGAAACACCGTGATAGGAGGGGTTGGGCTCGGCAATCTGAGCATACTTGCCGCTCGCCTTCCAATCAAAGTTGCCACCGTCGACGATCACACCGCCCAGCGACGTGCCGTGGCCACCGATAAACTTGGTTGCGGAGTGGACGACAATGTTGGCGCCATGCTCCAGCGGACGGAACAGATACGGGGTGCCGAAAGTGTTGTCGACGACAACCGGCAGACCATGCTTCTTGGCGATCTCGGAGATAGCGTCGATGTTGGGAATGTCGGAGTTGGGGTTGCCGAGCGTCTCGAGGTAGATGACCGTGGTGTTGTCCTTGATGGCACCCTCGACCTCGTCCAGGTTGTGGGCGTCGACAAACGTGGTCTCGACGCCAAACTGGGAGAGCGTATGCTCCAGCAGGTTGTAGGAGCCACCGTAGATGGTCTTCTGAGCCACCACGTGGTCACCGGCCTGGGCAAGTGCCTGCAGGGTATAGGTGATGGCAGCGGCACCGGAGGCGACGGCAAGACCGGCCACACCGCCCTCGAGCGCGGCGATACGGTCCTCTAAGACGCCCTGAGTGGAGTTGGTCAGACGGCCGTAGATGTTACCGGCGTCGGCAAGACCAAAGCGGTCGGCAGCGTGCTGGGAGTTGCGGAACACATAGCTCGTGGTCTGGTAGATAGGCACGGCGCGGGAGTCGGATGCGGGATCGGCGCTCTCCTGGCCAACGTGAAGCTGCAGGGTATCGAAACCAAAGGTGTGCTCGGGGTTGTTGATGAACTGGCTCATGATGATCTCCTTGATCGAACTAAAGAAAACAAATAAGAGAGAAGTAAGTCGCTGTCTCCTGATCACGCCGGCGGACGCAAACAGGAGCCCGGCATTCGTCTTGGTGAGCAATTCATATGCGGGTCTCCTTTCGCATCCCGGTTCCGTGGTCGGCTTTATTACCTACCTCCTTTGTGTGTTTTGAATAGTACGGGCATTGTTTCGCTGGGTCAATCACTTAAAAGCGCTAACCTGTTATCGGTTTTATAGATAGCAATCGAAAGGATGGCATCGATGACCCTTCAGCAGCTTCGTTTTCTGATCGCCGTGGCAGAATCAGGCTCAATCAACGCCGCAGCTCAGCGCCTCTATACCGCACAATCCAACATCTCCAACGCCGTCAAAAGCCTGGAACAGGAGCTCCATATCGAAATCTTTACGCGCTCGAGCCGCGGAGTCGCGCTCACCAACGACGGTACCGAGCTGTTGGGCTATGCGCGCCAGGTTGTGGAGCAGGCCGATATGCTCGAGGCCCGCTACGAGGACGGCGGTACGCCCCAAGCGCGTCTTGCCATCTCGGCCCAGCATTACGCCTTTTCGGTCGAGGCCTTTGTCAACGTGGTCGAACGCTGCCAGGACGACAAGTTCGAGTTCATCATGCGCGAGACCACCACGGCGCAGATCATCGATGACGTCCGTGCGTTCCGCAGCGACATCGGCATCCTCTACCTGGACGACTTTAATGCCCGTGTTCTGCAGAAGGCCTTTACCGATGCCCGGGCGAGTTTTCATCCCCTCTTTGACGCAAAGGTCCACGTGTTCGTAAGCGAGCGCCACCCGCTCGCCCGCCGCCCACAGCTGTCCCTTGCCGACCTCACGCCCTATACGCGTTATAGCTTTGAGCAGGGAACTTCAAACTCCTTCTATTACGCCGAGGAACCGTTTAGCTACACCCCCTGCGACCGCAACATCCGTGTGTCCGACCGCGGAACACTCACCAACCTGCTCATCACCTCGAACGGCTATGCGCTGTCGACCGGCGTCCTCTCCAGCGAAATGCAGTGGGGCATGGCATCGATTCCCCTAGCAGACGCCCCAACAATGCACGTAGGCTACATCATGCATGATGAGCGCAAACCCTCTCCCCTCTTGCAGCAATACCTCGACGAGCTCAAGCGTATCATCCAAGAAAACCAGCCGTCTGGGGACGGGGTAGAAATGGTAGAGTGCTAGCCCACAACGAACGTGGCGCTACAATGGACACCCACGAGAGAAGCGCCCAGCGAAAGGAACCATGTGAAGGTCATCATCTACACCGACGGCTCGGCCCGATCAAATCCGGGACGCGGCGGCTACGGCGCCGTACTCAAATACACCAACCCCGCCGGCAAGACCTTCACCTCCGAGCTTTCACGAGGCTACGCCAAGACCACCAACAACCGCATGGAGCTTATGGCGGTCATCGTGGCGCTCGAGGCGCTCAACCGCCCCTGCGACGTCGAGGTCCATTCCGATTCGCAGTACGTCGTCAACGCTTTCAATAAGCATTGGATCGACGGCTGGAAAAAACGCGGTTGGAAAACTGCCAACAAGCAGCCCGTCAAAAATCGCGACCTATGGGAGCGCCTGCTCAGCGCCAAGAGTAAGCACAAGGTTCAGTTCATCTGGGTTAAGGGGCACGCCGGCCACGAGCTCAACGAGCGCTGCGACGAGCTTGCCACCACGGCGGCCGACGGCAGCAACCTCGACATCGACACCGGCTTTAACGAGAGCGACCTCTAGCGGTGTTTTCGTGCACTTACCGTGCGCCTGCGTGCTACACTCATCCTGCTGACCAAATAACGCAAGGGGGACGTATGTTGCGCATTGCGACCATCGGCACATCCATGATCACCGACGACTTTATCCAGGTCGTCAACGCCAACGACCAAGCCGTGTTTGTAGGCACGCTCTCGCGCGATGCCGATCGCGGTGCAGCCTTTACCGCCGAGCGCGGCGGCGAGCGCAACTTCACAGCACTCGACGAACTCGCGGCAGCCGCCGACGTCGACGCCGTCTATATCGGCAGCCCCAACGCGCTTCACTACGAGCAGGCCCTTGCCTGCATCGCCGGTGGCAAGCACGTCATCGTCGAGAAACCCTTCTGCGCCACCGAAGCGCAGGCGCTCGAGGTCTTCCGCGCTGCCGAGGCAGCAGGTGTCGTGGCCCTCGAGGCCATGCGTCCCCTCCACGATCCCGCCTTCCACGCCATCGAGGACGTACTGGGCGAGATTGCTCCCATCCGCCGCGCCTCATTGCGCTTTGGCAAATATTCCTCGCGCTACAACGAGATTCTCGCGGGGCGCGCCACCAATATCTTCGACTGCCACATGGCCTCGGGCTCCCTCATGGACATCGGCGTCTATACCGTCGAGCCCATGGTCGAGATCTTCGGCATGCCTTCCGGCCTCACTAGCATGACCACGTTGCTCGACCCTGGCACGCAAGAGCTCACCCATGGCGCCATCGACGGGTGCGGTTCTATCCTTGCCAGCTATGGCGGCGGCCGCATCTCCGTCGAACTCGCGCACTCCAAGATCACCAACGACTTGCTGCCTTCGCAAATCGAAGGCGAGCGCGGCACCATCCAGATCGACCATCTATCCACGCCCCGCAATGTGCGCATCGACTACCGCGGCGATGTCGTACGCGGGTCGGCGACCGAGGCACCGCGCGAGCAGGGCGACAACTGCCGCGAGCTCGACCTTCCCAAGTCGAGCAACACCATGGAGTACGAGCTCGCCGATTTCATCGCGGCCATCGACGGCATCGATGACGTTAAAGAAGAGATTTGGGAGACGCCCGCCGGTCGTCACGAGCTTGGCCACTACCGCGACGTCACCCTCGTTTCGCTTCGCATCATGGATGCCGTACGCCAGCAAGCCGGCATCACCTTCCCCTCCGACTCCAACGAGCTGGCCTAGCGATGGGCTTTTTCGACACGCTCTTTTCCGGCATGACCGGCGGCAGCCGTGAGCCTCAGAAGCCCTCGAGCGTCGAGCTCGAGCTGCGCCGCAGACTTACCGTGCTCGCAAGCGACAAGGCGACACAAGATGCCCCGCAGCGCTATTTCCTGCGGTGGGAGGGGCAAGTCCAGGGCGTTGGCTTTCGCTTTATCAACACCAACCTCGCGCAGGCACGCGCGCTCACCGGCTGGGTGCGCAATATGGAAGACGGCTCAGTCGAGATGGAAATACAGGGCGCGCCGGCAAACATCCTGTCTCAGCTCGAGGCACTCCATGCCTCCTACGAGCGCATGGGGGCCCGTTTTCGCCTCGAAGACGCCCAGGCCAGAGCCCCGCTTGCCAATGAAGACGGCTTCAGTCCTCGTTATTAGTATTGTGTGCTAAATAAGGTATCATTTACCTACGACCGTTGATAGAAAAGAGGCGAGGCGCATGGCGGTGCAAAGAAGAAATACCGAACAGCGAAAGCTGGTTCTCGACGCCGTGCGCCAAAGCTATAACCATCCCACCGCCGACGAAATCTACAACGCCGTGCGCAAGCAGGATGACAGAATCAGCCGCGGCACGGTCTACCGCAACCTCAATCTCTTGACCGACGCCGGGGAGATCCTCTCCGTTAAGACGCCGGGCGGCAGCCGCTTCGATCGCACCATCGAGCCGCATGCGCATATCATCTGCACCTCGTGCAGCCGCGTCATCGACGTACCGCTCCCCTTCGACGCTCAGCTCGATACCAAGGCGTCCGAGCAAATCGGCTGGCACGTCATGTCACACTACACCATCTTCGAGGGTCTCTGCCCCGACTGTCGGTAAGCATGTCCCAAAAGACTACTCGGCGAGCAGGCGACGCAGCTCTTCTTCGACCGTGTGCACGTAACGGACGCGGCCGTTGATGCCACGCATGGTGGGATTGCAGCTCTCCATCAAATAAGGATGGCCAACGACGTTAAGCATGTCGCGGTCGTTTTCGTTATCGCCAAACGCCATCATCTCATCGGGCGAAATGCCCAGGGCACGACCGTAATCGGCAAGCGCAGACCCTTTCCCCGAGTTAAAACCGATAAAGTCCGTCCACTCGGTTCCCGACGTCATCACGTCAACGCGGTCGCTAAAGTGACGCTCGAAATACTCCAGCGCCGCCGGCTGTTCGTCCTCGGGCGTCTGGAATGCAATCTTAATGACGTCCTCGTTGATGTCCTCGGGACGGTCAACTACCGCCACATCGCAATGGACCTCATAGCGCAAATGGTCGACGAATGCATCGTTGCCGCTCATGGTGTAGAGGTGTCCCTCGCACGAAAGGGTCACGTCGGCGTGGGGGTACGCAACCACGGCATTCGCGATATCCATAGCTAGGCTGCGCTCCATGGAGCGCTTGACGATGGCGCGACCCTCGCTCATGACTAGGGCACCGTTCTCGCACACGTAGCCCAGCTCATCGGCCACCGGCGCAAAGAGATAACGTAAGCTCGCATATTGGCGACCGCTCGCCGGCATAAACACAATGCCACGACGATGCAGCTCATCGATGAGCTCAAACGCCTCGGGACGCGGCTCACGCTCCCCCGGATGCAACAGCGTGCCATCCAAATCGCAGGCGATCAGCTTGATTCCCTCAAGACCCATGTGCTTCCCCCAAAGCATCTCATTGGCAGCAAGACGGACTTTGAATGATTGCCCCTCAAAGTCCGCCCCGCACATACCGGCGCTTAACCACGCGCCGCCTTTACGATTGTAAAGTCGGGAGCCATGCTCACGACGACGTCCGCCGCGCTCGACGCAAAACGGCGACTGGCATCAAGCTCGCAGGTAACAACAGAGAGCCGAACGCCCTCGATGCCCCGGAGCATGCGACCCAAAACCGGCTGAAGCGGCGTATACATGCGCACGGTATGCTCGTCCGAGTCGCCTCGAAACAGAGGCGCATGCATATTGCCGATCTCCCAGCATACATGCGCAAGCGCAATCGGGTCCATGCGGTCAACTTCGACCAGATAGACTTCGGCACTGCGTAGGCGCACGACAACCGCCACGGACACCGTGTCCGAGCGGTCGATGACAAGCACATCGCCATCGACAAGGCGATCGCCATCGACAGCGACCAGCCGAATATCGACCGTACGCCCCAGCTCCGTCACGCCCACAAATGTGCGGGCATCGGCCTGGTCCCAATCGAGCAGTAGCTCATCGACCTCAAAGACACCGCCCAGCTCCCGGCGAAGCAAAAGCTCATAGGACGGATCGTTGAGATTTCCGAGGCACGCTGTCGAAACCAGATTCGCAGGCATAGCCTAGTCCTCGACCTCGACAAGCTCAATGTCAAAGTTGAGGTCTTTGCCGGCCAGCTCGTGGTTGGCATCGAGCGTCACGGCCTCGGGCGTCACGTCGATGACCACGGCGGGGACGGGCATACCGCTCGGCGTGGACAGGAAGAGCTTCACGCCCTTCTCGATCTGCTCGATGTTGGGAACCTGCTCGGCCGGGAAGGTCAGAACCATCTCGGGATTGTGCTCGCCGTAGGCATCGGCAGCAGGAATGTGCACGGTCTTCTTCTCGCCCACCTGCATATCGACAACAGCGGCGTCAAAGCCCTTGATCATCTGGCCGGCGCCACAAGTGAACTCCAGCGGCTCGCCACGATCGTAGGAGCTATCGAACTGCGTGCCGTCGTCGAGCGTGCCGCGATAATGAGTCTTGACCCTCTTGCCCTGGTTGGACATGGAAACCTCCGTGATTAGGGCGGTGCACAAAGCGGGCCGCCATGAACATATGGCGCTAACTATACCCCAGTCATACAATTTGAAGACAGTTTGCAAAGAAACGCTGCAACCGGAGGAACCATGGCATATCCCGTATTTGACCTACACTGCGACACCGCCGACCGCATCGGCTGGGCCACGCTCGATCTCGACTTGCGCTTTACCGCCGGCACCGACGGCTATTTCCCCGGCGACGAGACGCATCCGCAGGATTTCGACCTCATCGAGGGCAACGCCTGCGCCATCTCGCTCGCAAAGATCGGCAACACGCCGTGGGCACAGTGCTTTGCCACGTTTGTCCCCGACGAGATTCCCGCTGCCCACGCCGCGCGCTTCCAGGCGCAGATTATGGCGCACATGAGCGGTCAGACCATGCTCAACCACGACCGCATGGTCAACGTGCGTGACGCCGCGGACATTCGTCCCGCGCTCAAGGACGGCAAGGTCGCCTGCATCCATACCATCGAAAACGCGACGTTCTTTGCCGAGGACCCCGCGCTGATCGAAGTGCTCAAGGGCCTGGGCGTGCTCATGTCGTCGCTCAGTTGGAACGCCCAGGGGCCGCTCGCAAGTGGACACGACACCCACGCCGGCCTCACCGCCGCCGGCATCGAGGCACTCACGCAGATGGAGCACGCCGGCATGGTGCTCGACGTCTCCCACCTCAACGATGAGTGCTTTGACGAGGTCGCCGCCCGCGCCACGCGTCCCTTCGTCGCCAGCCACTCCAACTCCCGTGCGGTTTGCGGCGCCAAACGCAACCTTACCGACGACCAGTTCCGCACCATTCGCGACATGGGTGGCATCGTCGGCCTCAACTACTGCAGCGAATTCCTTTCCAACGATGCAACCGACAAGACCGCCGCAGACGTCACCTTCGATCAGCTGGCGGCACATATCGAGCACTGGCTCGACCTGGGCGGCGAGGACGTCATCGCGCTCGGCGGCGACTGGGACGGCGCCACGGTGCCCGCTTTCCTCTCCGATGCCAGCAAGATGCCCGAGTTCCAGAACATGCTCTCCAAGCATTTTGGCAAGACCGTGATGCAAAAGCTCTGCAGCGACAACGCGCTTGCCTTCTTTGAGCGTTATTAATTTCACATCCCTTGAGCGGGCCGGCATGCCGAACGGTCGACATGCCGGCCCGTCCCCAATCTGAAGGACCGCTTTTGACGCAGCAGTTTACGATTTCCGTATCCCGACCGGATGGGATGCCCATCCCCGTCGTCGTTACCAAAAAGCGTGTCAAGAACTTCAACCTACGCGTCACATCGAGCGGTGAGGTCCACGCCAGTGCGCCGCTCGGTGCCAGCCGCAAGCGTATCGAAGCATTTGTGAAGCGCAACAGCGCCTGGATTATCAGCCGACTTGCCCAGCGCGAGCAACGTCAGGCGACGGAGCGAGAGCCGCTCAGCCCCTCGTCCATCATTGCGCTTTGGGGCAAGCCCATCACGGTACAAGATGCGCTCGATCACAACTTTGCATCACCCGCACCGCGACCCAAACAGGCCACCTTCGCAAGTTTTATGGGTACCGACGAGCCAAGTGGGCGCGCGCAGGCAAAGCAGCGCACGGCCCTCGACGGCCTAACGCCCGATGAGCTCCAAGCCCGCATCGACCAGCTCTATACATCCGAGGTCACCACGGCGCTGCGCGATATGGTGCGCACATACGAAATCGCAATGGGTGTCGCCGCTTCCCGCGTTTCCGTGCGCAGCATGAAAACGCGCTGGGGCTCGTGTACGCCCAAAACCGGTGCCATTCGCATCGCACGCGAACTGGCCGCCTACCCCATCGAGTGTCTTGATATGGTCGTTGCCCATGAGCTTGTCCATCTGCTTGAACCGAGCCACAACCAGCGCTTTCACGCTCTGCTCGATACGTATTGCCCCAACAACAGAGCACTGTCGCAACGGCTCAAGCGACCGCCCCTCGATCAACCTTAAACGCGAATTAGCCGTGGTTTAAGCCTGCCCTAGATTTATAAACGAGCGTTTCCGCCCCGCTTCTCCGGCGGTATAAAGCTGACATCAGCCGACCAAAGGAGGCAGCTATGAAATGCAATCCCTCGCCTAGGCGCACCGCGCTTCGCATCACCCACCGCACCGTCGCCATCGTCGCAGGTCTCTCTTATCAGCGAAGGTATTGCCGGCGCGGCCACTGTTGCCATCACGGCCCCGGCGCAGGCACAGGAACAGGCCACCGGGGGTCCAAGGACAACCGAACAGCGCCGGCACGCAGGGCAGTGGCATACAGGGCGGCGCCGACACGAAGACGTTCGACTATACCGGAAGCTCTTCGGGCACCCTTGCCGCCGACGGAGAATCCCTCTCTCTTCTTCCGGCGAAACCTTCACCGCAACCGAGTCCAGCGCGTCCACGCGGGGCTCCGGCTCACCCGTTCTCTACTCCACTGGCGATATCGAAGTCGAGAGCCTCACCGGTACGGCATCGGGCAGTCAAATCGCCGGCATGGAAGACCTTAACACCATCGTGATCGAAAACTCAACGCTCGCGAGCAGCATTACCGGCAAAACGGCATCCGACCCTATCGCCAACGGCATCATCATCTATCAGTCGACTTCAGGCGATGCCGAGACAACGACCGGCAGCACTGCCACGTTCATCGCCAAGGATTCAACGCTGAGCTCGACCATCCAGTCCGGTTCGATGTTCTACCCCACCAACACGAGTGCGACCGTCACGCTCGAGAATACCGTACTCGATTTCGATAGCTCGCAAGCGGCACTCCTCACCGCCAGCGGCAACGATTCCAACAACTGGGGCCAAGCCGGCAGCAACGGTGCCAGCGTTACGGTCAAGGCAGTCAATCAAATGCTTGAGGGCGATATCGTGGCAGACACCATCTCGAGCATCAGCCTCAAGCTCACCAAGGGTAGCACCTGGACGGGCAGCACCGTCATCGAAGAGAACGCGGACGCCTCGAACGCAACCGACGTGCCCATCTCAATCACCGTCGGCAAGAACTCAAGCTGGATCGTTACGGGCGATTGCACCGTCTCGAACCTGACCGTCAAAAAAGGCGCCAACATCACAGACAATGACGGCCAGACCGTCGGCATCGTTGCAAACGGACAGACCGTCGTCGAGGGGACCGGCGATGTCACCATTACGGTAACGGGCACCTATACCGAAGCCTAGCGTCGACTAGCGCACGCGCTCGATCTCGACACCACAGCTCGCCAAGGGCAGGCCAACAGGCGCCCACGGCTTATCGAGCTTGATGCGCACACCAAGCAGCAAGGGGTAACGACGCAGCAGCATCTGAGCCGTCCCCTCGGCTGCGGACTCGATGAGCTTAAACGTATGCTCGCGCAGATAGCCATCGACGTCATGGCACACCGAGCCATAGTCAATCGAGACGTCCAAGCTATCGTGCTCCCCTGCCGCACGCAAGTCGGCATAGAGCACCAGAGACACGATGAATTTCTGTCCCAGGGCGTTCTCCTCGGGATACACGCCATGGTTGGCAAAGACCTCAAGGCCGTCAATGACAATGCGGTCGGCATGGCGAAGGTCGTCATAGCTCACATGGGGTACCGCCGTCGCAGTAGAAATGTCACCCCTGCCACGACGGGCGAGCTCGGCGCCCTCGACCCTGGTTGCATTCTCGGGTAGTTTTTTATTAGTCATCGCGATCGTCTCCTTCGCTTAGAACCCCGACCGCGCATACCGACTACACGCGAATCGACAGGTTCTTTTTATCATCGCTCCAGTTGCAAGCATTGCGCGCAGGGCAAGCGAAGCAGGCACGCGATGCCTTGTCGGCCGCATAGAGCAGGCGCTCGAGCGGCTGGCTGTTCACACGCAGCTTTCGATGACCCAAGATAGCCGTCTTAATGGCTGCGGCATCGGCTGGCGCAAACGCCACATCATCAGGCATGCCGTCGAGAATTGCATCGGCGACGCGCTCGCTTGCAACATCATGGGATATACCCGATTCGTACTGTTCATCTTTGCCGATATCGTGAAGAAGTGCTGTGGCATAAATGACCTCACGGTCAAATCCGAGCCGCTCTTCAAGATTCTTGATCCACATAATGCGAGCGACATCCAGAAGATGGTCGATACCGTGACGGCAAAAGATACGCTCCGATTCCAAGCGCGCAATATTGCCCAAATGGCGTCGGAACAGCCCGCTGTCGACAATATAGTCGATGCGAGGCATGGTGCCAAAGGGGGCCAGGCCCGAAGCCATAAAGCCGCGACGCGGCGTCCCCTCGTCGATCTTCGATGTAAAGTCGTTGACGACCCTCATGCTAACGTCCCAGCATCCTAAAGAACCGCTCCTCGAGCGCGGGATCGGTCTCAAAGACACCGCGACGAGCAAGCGTCACGGTCTTGGTGCCAGGCTTTTGGACGCCGCGCATCGTCATACACATATGCTCGGCCTCCATGAGCACAATCGCGCCCTGGGGAGCAAGATGCTCCATGAGGGCATCGGCAACCTGCGCACACAGCTGTTCCTGCAGCTGCAGGCGACGGGCGTAGACCTCAACCGTACGGGCGAGCTTTGAAAGCCCCGCCACGCGACCGTTAGGGATATAGCCGATGGCAGCCTTGCCGTAAAACGGCAGCAGATGATGCTCACACAGGGAGTAAAACGTGATATCGCGCTCGATAACCAAATCGTTCGAAGCGACGGCAAAGGTTTTGGACAGGTGCTCCTCGGCACTCTGGTCCATGCCGCCGGCAATCTCGCCATACATACGGGCAACGCGCGCCGGCGTCTCCAGCAGGCCCTCACGAGTTGGATCCTCGCCTATGCCCTCAAGCAACAGCTTAATGGCAGCCTCGACTTTTTCCTGATCGACCATCTGGGCCTCACTTTTCCGATTTTGCGTTCGCACTATGGTACCACGCCTTCTGGCATCGGCCACAAGCTACATAGTATGGGTCGAATAGACTGGATCGTCCCGCCAAAGCTCCACAGCGTCGCAAAGCGCAACACCCTCACGCGCAGCACGGGCGCGCGTAGCGTTCATATCGATCACACGCTGGTTACTCGAGCCCCTAAAACGCAATGAGATATCGTACAGGTCCTGAACAAACGGGCCATCCACCAACATATCGAGGCAGGCAAGGATACGGTCCGTCACCTCGGTATGGTGACGACCACCCAGCATAAGCTCCTCGAGCTCGTCGCCGGTAAAACACCAAATGGTCTTTCCTGACCCCGCAGGATAAGCGGCACGAACACGCTCGATAAATTCAACGAGCCCCGCCTGGTTCTCGGGCTCCATAGGCTCGCCGCCCAGAATTGTCAGACCGTCAATAAAGGGATGATCGAGGCTCTCGATAATCTTGTCCTCGACGGCACGATCGAACGGCTCGCCCGCGGCAAAGTCCCACGCGACAGAGTTAAAGCAATTCTTGCACCCACGACGGCAGCCGCTCACAAACAGAGAAGTACGAACGCCTTCCCCATCAGCAATGTCGAAATACTTAATGTTCGCGTAGTTCATAAATGACTCTCCCGGGAGGCCGGGACATATCATCCCGTCCTCAAACATTCTCGGCCTGCGGCCTGCGAAACTGCGGGCGGGACGATATGTCCCGGCCTCATGCAAAGGGCAACTCAATGAACGAAGCGAACATCGAGTATAGGGTTCGAGATCCAATAAATACTGAGCTGCAGCTCAACCGCCATTGCAAGCGAATCGTCATTGCAGCTCAACTCATTTCCGCTAAGAACTTCGAGGAGTGAGCAGACCGCCTGCTGCATCTCAACTACGATAACTTGGCTGCCCCGTAGCGAGGCCCCGGACCTTTGCTCGATATGAGTTCCGCACGAACAGGAGGCGCCAGTGGCGCCTCCGTCGTGAGCCAGGACTGTCCGAAATAGCGAGTAAAGGTCCGGGGCCTCGCTACGGGGCAACCTAGGATGGTTATTAGAGATGCAGCACGCGGTCGCGGATCTCCTCGGTTCGACCCTGGTTCCAGAATTGGGTACCGATGTAGCCGCACGTACGACGGGCGACATTCATCTTCTCCTGGTCGCGGTTGCCGCAGCTGGGGCACTCCCACACCAGCTTGCCGTCATCCTCGACAATCTTGATCTCGCCGTCGTAGCCGCACGCCTGGCAATAATCGCTCTTGGTGTTGAGCTCGGCGTACATGATGTTGTCGTAGATGTACTGCATCACGCGGATAACAGCCTTAAGGTTGTCCTGCATGTTGGGAACCTCGACGTAGGAGATGGCACCGCCCGGCGAAAGCTGCTGGAACATGCCCTCGAACTTGAGCTTGTCGAATGCGTCGATCTCCTCGGACACGTGGACGTGGTAGCTGTTGGTGATATAGCCCTTGTCCGTCACGCCCGGGATGATGCCAAAGCGACGCTGCAGGCACTTGGCGAACTTGTAGGTCGTCGACTCCAGCGGCGTACCGTACAGCGAGAAATCGATATCGCTCGCGGCCTTCCACTCGGCGCACTTGTCGTTCATGCGCTGCATGACGGCCATGGCAAACGGCGTGCCCTCCTTCTCGGTGTGGCTGTGGCCCGTCATGTACTTGACGCACTCATACAGGCCGGCATAGCCCAGGCTAATGGTGGAGTAACCGCCTACGAGCAGCTTGTCGATCGTCTCGCCCTTCTTCAGACGAGCGAGGGCGCCGTACTGCCAAAGAATCGGTGCAGCATCCGAAAGCGTACCCATCAGGCGCTCATGACGGCACAGCAGGGCGCGGTGGCACAGCTCAAGGCGCTCGTCGAAGATCTTCCAGAACTTGTCCATGTCCTGATGCGAGCTCAGCGCGACATCGGGCAGGTTGATGGTCACAACGCCCTGGTTAAAGCGGCCGTAGTACTTGGGCTTGCTCGGGTCGTAGTTCAGCGCATTGGCAACATTGTTGAAGCCGTTACCGGAGCGGTCGGGCGTCAGGAAGCTGCGGCAACCCATACAGGTATAGCAGTCGCCGTTGCCCGCGGTCTCGCCCTTCGACAGCTTGAGCTCGCGCATCTTCTTCTCGGAGATATAGTCGGGCACCATGCGCTTGGCGGTACACTTCGCAGCCAGCTGAGTCAGGTAGAAGTACGGGGAATCCTCGTAAACGTTGTCGTCCTCGAGCACGTAGATAAGCTTGGGGAACGCCGGAGTTATCCACACGCCGGCCTCGTTCTTAACGCCCTCATAGCGCTGACGGAGCGTCTCCTCCACGATCATGGCAAGGTCGTGCTTCTCCTGGGCCGAGCGAGCCTCGTTGAGATACATGAAGACCGTCACGAACGGCGCCTGGCCGTTGGTGGTCATAAGGGTCACAACCTGATACTGAATCGTCTGGACACCGCGACGGATCTCGTCACGCAGACGGTCCTCAACAACCTCGCGAACCTTCTCGGGAGATGCGGAAACGCCAAGCTCCTCGAGCTCGCGGGCAACCTCGCCGCGAATCTTCTGACGACTCACCTCGACAAAGGGAGCAAGATGGGTCAACGAAATCGACTGGCCGCCGTACTGGGAGGAAGCAACCTGGGCGATGATCTGCGTCGCGATATTGCAGGCCGTCGAGAAGCTGTGCGGCTTTTCGATCAGCGTGCCCGAGATAACGGTGCCGTTCTGGAGCATATCCTCCAGGTTCACCAGATCGCAGTTATGCATGTGCTGGGCAAAGTAATCCGAATCATGGAAGTGAATCAGGCCCTCATTATGGGCATCCACGATCGCCTGGGGCAGCAGCACGCGCTGCGTCAGGTCCTTGGAAATCTCGCCGGCCATGTAGTCACGCTGAACGGAATTGACGGTCGGGTTCTTGTTGGAGTTCTCCTGCTTGACCTCTTCGTTGTTGCACTCGATGAGCGACAGGATCTTGTCATCGGTCGTGTTCTTCTGGCGCTTCAGGCTCTGAACATAGCGATAGATGATGTAGTGGCGAGCGACCTCGTAGCAGTCGAGACGCATGATCTCGTCCTCGACCAAGTCCTGGATCTCCTCGACCGAAACGGTGTGACCGGCATTCTCGCATGCCTCGGCGACGTTCTGAGCCGCGTAGATCACCTGGCGGTCGGTAAGGCGAGAACCTTCCTCAACCTCCAAGTTTGCAGCACGGATCGCATTGACGATCTTATCGATGTCAAAGACAACCTCGGTGCCGCTGCGCTTGATGATCTTCATCCTCTTGCCTCTTTCGCGTCGAAATCCCATTGCGCTTCAGAGCCAAACGATGCCCGGCAGGGCTTACCCCTGTCTTGCGGCGCCGTCGCGCAATCTGTGTTCTCGATAAACCATAGGTCCTCATGCGGACAATCCTCGTAGCCGATCAAGCGGCTCATAGGTCTGTCCGAATAGGATAAGTTAGGTCCTCGTTCTCTGTCCGCCATCTATCATACGACAAAGACGCATCTATATCCTGTATTCTTTTTTTAGGTCAAACACAACATATAGTGTTTCAGCAGGTCAAGGCAATTAGTCATTTTGCAGACGCATTAAAAATGAGGGGTCTTTGGTAAGTCGGTAAAACGTTACCAACACGGCTACCTGCACGGCAGCTATAAAACCCCCTTAGCCAAGCCGCTGACAAATCCTACCAAAACCAAGCCGCTCACGCCAAAAGAATCCAAAAGATTATGCTTGACCAACATGTTGCGGTCGAGACCGATCAAGATTTACGAGAGGCGACAGCAGTACCGGAGCAGCATGAAAGCATCATGGACAGAACAATGATTCAATTTTTGCTGACAAGTTTGTTGACATAAAACAAAACAGCCCAGAGGCAATGCCTCTGGGCTGCGAACATTTGGTGGGCGTTACAAGATTTGAACTTGTGACCTCTTCCGTGTCAGGGAAGCGCTCTCCCCCTGAGCTAAACGCCCAAATGGAGCGGACAACGGGGCTCGAACCCGCGACCCCAACCTTGGCAAGGTTGTGCTCTACCAACTGAGCCATGTCCGCCTGCGAGGATTTAATATACGGGATGATCCTCCCGAATGCAAGAACTATTTTCGAATAATTTGAAAAAAGTTCGAGCCCATGCGATGGGCACGAAAAAGCCCGGCTACCGTAGTAGTCGGGCTGTTGCGCTTGGAGCGGACAACGGGGCTCGAACCCGCGACCCCAACCTTGGCAAGGTTGTGCTC
>JACXXQ010000399.1_pt1 | contig 24000 bp, 17 predicted proteins | sample 8621361 | NCBI WGS metagenome assembly JACXXQ01 (sample SAMN15503820, study PRJNA645414) | gut metagenome | isolation source: feces | host: Bos taurus | place: USA | collected 2016 | reverse complement strand
TCGCCCGCAGCCATCACTGACCGCGGGCGAAAGTGTAAAGCAGGTGCCTTACCATCCTGACCTGACAACCGGATATGCGGGGATTACTCCCCGCACAACGGCTACTTCTTCGGTTCGTAAGCGAGAACAGCCTTAAACTCAATATTACGTTCCTTTACGGTGAACTCACACAGCGAGTCTCCGACCAGAAGCGTAAATCCCAGCACCGTTAAACACAGCACTATGACTGCCGCAAGGGCATATTTCGTCAGCATGTTTATATTGCCTCCATGCGAAGAAGGGACTACCATCCGAGTTGTTGAGGCTCGGAGTGGCAGCCCCAGGATTGATAGAAATATCTCCTGGGGCTTCATCTTTCCAGACCTCAGAGTAAACCTGAAACCGGAAAGCTTCAGGCACCCGCCGTTATCTTACCCTTCCTCAACAAAATAGCTGTTTATTTATACAGTGAATCCTGTTTCGGACTTCTGTCGGCAAAACTCATCATTGCTCTTAAAACGAAATCGCCCGCAGCCATCACTGACCGCGGGCGAAAGTGTAAAGCAGGTGCCTTACCATCCTGACCTGACAACCGGATATGCGGGGATTACTCCCCGCACAACGGCTACTTCTTCGGTTCGTAAGCGAGAACAGCCTTAAACTCAATATTACGTTCCTTTACGGTGAACTCACACAGCGAGTCTCCGACCAGAAGCGTAAATCCCAGCACCGTTAAACACAGCACTATGACTGCCGCAAGGGCATATTTCGTCAGCATGTTTATATTGCCTCCATGCGAAGAAGGGACTACCATCCGAGTTGTTGAGGCTCGGAGTGGCAGCCCCAGGATTGATAGAAATATCTCCTGGGGCTTCATCTTTCCAGACCTCAGAGTAAACCTGAAACCGGAAAGCTTCAGGCACCCGCCGTTATCTTACCCTTCCTCAACAAAATAGCTGTTTATTTATACAGTGAATCCTGTTTCGGACTTCTCACTCCCCATTTGATCAACTGAAGCTGAACCCGTTTTTTTCTGCATGCCTCAATCGTCAAAATTCTTCGCCACCAGCCAGCCGTGCCATAACTTGTCACATTGCAAAAGTAGCCAAATTGCTTCAGTCACCATCACCAAAAAAAGAAACATTCCAGAACTTCCGCATCTCGCCCAGCCGCTCCGACTTCTATACTGAATAGAAAACGCCAACTTAAGAGAAACCTATGCCATTACCCGATTTTCATGTTTCTGAACCTTTTACCCTCGGTATTGAACTGGAAATGCAGGTGGTTAATCCGCCGGGCTATGACTTAAGCCAGGACTCTTCAATGCTGATTGACGCGGTTAAAAATGAGATCACGGCCGGAGAGGTAAAGCACGATATCACCGAAAGTATGCTGGAGCTGGCGACGGATGTTTGCCGTGATATCAACCAGGCTGCCGGGCAGTTTTCAGCGATGCAGAAAGTCGTATTGCAGGCAGCCGCAGACCATCATCTGGAAATTTGCGGCGGTGGCACGCACCCGTTTCAGAAATGGCAGCGTCAGGAGGTATGCGAAAACGAACGCTATCAACGAACGCTGGAAAACTTTGGCTATCTCATCCAGCAGGCGACCGTTTTTGGTCAGCATGTCCATGTTGGCTGCGCCAGTGGCGATGACGCCATTTATTTGCTGCACGGCCTGTCACGGTTTGTGCCGCACTTCATCGCCCTTTCCGCCGCGTCGCCGTATATGCAGGGAACGGATACGCGTTTTGCCTCCTCACGACCGAATATTTTTTCCGCCTTTCCCGATAATGGCCCGATGCCGTGGGTCAGTAACTGGCAACAATTTGAAGCCCTGTTTCGCTGCCTGAGTTACACCACGATGATCGACAGCATTAAAGATCTGCACTGGGATATTCGCCCTAGTCCTCATTTTGGCACGGTGGAGGTTCGGGTGATGGATACCCCGTTAACCCTTAGCCACGCAGTAAATATGGCGGGATTAATTCAGGCCACCGCCCACTGGTTACTGACGGAACGCCCGTTTAAACATCAGGAGAAAGATTACCTGCTGTATAAATTCAACCGTTTCCAGGCCTGCCGCTATGGGCTGGAAGGCGTCATTACCGATCCGCACACTGGCGATCGTCGACCGCTAACGGAAGATACCTTGCGATTGCTGGAAAAAATCGCCCCTTCCGCACATAAAATTGGTGCATCGAGCGCGATTGAGGCCCTGCATCGCCAGGTCGTCAGCGGTCTGAATGAAGCGCAGCTGATGCGCGATTTCGTCGCCGATGGTGGCTCGCTGATTGGGCTGGTGAAAAAGCATTGTGAGATCTGGGCCGGTGACTAAGTAGGGAATTGCCTTACAGAAGAATATCCCTGACAATGGTGTTTTAACTTACATTTAACAATGTTATGAAACACCCTTTAGAAACCTTGACTACCGCAGCAGGCATTTTGCTGATGGCTTTCCTCTCTTGCCTGCTGCTGCCCGCCCCCGCACTGAGGCTGACGCTGGCACAAAAACTGGTGACCATGTTCCATCTGATGGATCTTAGCCAGCTTTACACTTTATTGTTTTGTCTGTGGTTTTTAGTGCTGGGCGCTATTGAGTATTTTGTTCTGCGCTTTATCTGGCGACGCTGGTTCTCGCTGGCGGATTAAACGTCGATTATCGCCGTACTTCGCGGCATACTTTGCTTATTCTCCTTCGCCTAAAGGAACGTTTATGGATAAGCAATCACTGCACGAAACGGCGAAACGCCTGGCCCTTGAGTTACCCTTTGTCGAGCTTTGCTGGCCTTTTGGCCCGGAGTTCGATGTTTTTAAAATTGGCGGCAAAATTTTTATGCTGTCGTCGGAGCTGCGCGGCGTCCCCTTTATCAATCTGAAGTCCGATCCACAAAAATCCCTGTTAAATCAGCAGATATACCCGAGCATTAAGCCAGGGTATCACATGAATAAAAAGCACTGGATTTCGGTGTATCCCGGCGAGGAAATCTCCGAAGCGTTACTTCGCGATCTGATCAACGATTCGTGGAATCTGGTGGTTGATGGTCTGGCTAAACGCGATCAAAAAAGAGTGCGTCCAGGCTAAAGCGGAAATCTATAGCGCATTTTTCTCGCTTACCATTTCTCGTTGAACCTTGTAATCTGCTGGCACGCAAAATTACTTTCACATGGAGTCTTTATGGATATCATTTCTGTCGCCTTAAAGCGTCATTCCACTAAGGCATTTGATGCCAGTAAAAAACTTACCCCGGAACAGGCCGAGCAGATCAAAACTCTCCTGCAATACAGCCCATCCAGCACCAACTCCCAGCCGTGGCATTTTATTGTTGCCAGCACGGAAGAAGGTAAAGCGCGTGTTGCCAAATCCGCTGCCGGTAATTATGTGTTCAACGAACGTAAAATACTTGATGCCTCGCACGTCGTGGTGTTCTGTGCAAAAACCGCGATGGACGATGCCTGGCTGAAGCTGGTTGTTGACCAGGAAGATGCTGATGGCCGCTTTGCCACGCCGGAAGCGAAAGCCGCGAACGATAAAGGTCGCAAGTTCTTCGCTGATATGCACCGTAAAGATCTGCATGATGATGCAGAGTGGATGGCAAAACAGGTTTATCTCAACGTCGGTAACTTCCTGCTCGGCGTGGCGGCGCTGGGTCTGGACGCGGTACCCATCGAAGGTTTTGACGCCGCCATCCTCGATGCAGAATTTGGTCTGAAAGAGAAAGGCTACACCAGTCTGGTGGTTGTTCCGGTAGGTCATCACAGCGTTGAAGATTTTAACGCTACGCTGCCGAAATCTCGTCTGCCGCAAAACATAACCTTAACCGAAGTGTAATTCTCTCTTGCCGGGCATCTGCCCGGCTATTTCCCCTCAGATTCTCCTGATTTGCATAACCCTGTTTCAGCCGTCATCATAGGCTGCTGTTGTATAAAGGAGACGTTATGCAGGATTTAATATCCCAGGTTGAAGATTTAGCGGGTATTGAGATCGATCACACCACCTCGATGGTGATGATTTTCGGTATTATTTTTCTGACCGCCGTCGTGGTGCATATTATTTTGCATTGGGTGGTACTGCGGACCTTCGAAAAACGTGCCATCGCCAGTTCACGGCTTTGGTTGCAAATCATTACCCAGAATAAACTCTTCCACCGTTTAGCTTTTACCCTGCAGGGGATTATCGTCAATATTCAGGCGGTATTCTGGCTGCAAAAAGGCACCGAAGCGGCAGATATTCTGACTACCTGCGCGCAGTTGTGGATCATGATGTATGCGCTGCTTTCAGTCTTCTCGTTGCTGGATGTGATTTTGAATCTGGCGCAGAAATTCCCGGCGGCATCTCAGTTACCGCTGAAAGGGATATTTCAGGGGATTAAACTGATCGGCGCGATTCTGGTCGGCATTTTGATGATCTCGCTGCTGATTGGTCAGTCGCCAGCGATTCTGATCAGCGGTCTTGGTGCAATGGCTGCCGTGCTGATGTTGGTTTTTAAAGATCCGATTCTTGGTCTGGTGGCAGGTATTCAGCTTTCCGCGAACGATATGCTGAAACTGGGCGACTGGCTGGAGATGCCGAAATACGGCGCGGATGGCGCGGTGATCGATATTGGGTTAACCACCGTCAAAGTGCGTAACTGGGACAATACCATTACCACTATTCCCACCTGGTCTCTGGTTTCTGACTCCTTTAAAAACTGGAGCGGGATGTCAGCATCTGGCGGGCGACGTATTAAGCGCAGTATCAGTATTGATGTCACCAGTATTCGTTTTCTTGATGAAGACGAAATGCAACGTCTGAATAAAGCGCATTTGTTAAAGCCTTATTTAACCAGCCGCCATCAGGAAATTAATGAGTGGAATCGCCAGCAAGGTTCTACGGAGTCGATATTAAACCTGCGCCGAATGACCAATATTGGAACCTTTCGTGCCTATCTGAACGAATATCTGCGTAACCATCCGCGGATTCGTAAAGATATGACTTTAATGGTACGCCAACTGGCTCCAGGTGATAACGGTTTACCGCTCGAGATCTATGCGTTTACCAACACCGTGGTGTGGCTGGAATATGAAAGCATTCAGGCTGATATATTCGATCACATATTTGCGATTGTCGAAGAGTTTGGTCTGCGACTTCATCAGTCGCCAACCGGCAATGATATTCGCTCTCTGGCGGGTGCATTTAAGCAGTAATTAAAAAAACCGCTCTCATCGAATGGATGAGAGCGGACATCGTTTTGTCGGATGTAGCGTGAATGCCTTATTTCCGACGCAGCGTTTTAAATGCCACAAACAGGAATACAATCCACACCGGCAGCAGGATCGCTGACAAGCGCATATCATCCATCGTGCACATCAGCAGCAAAATCATGCCGAGGAAGGCAATGCAAAGATAGTTGCCGAACGGATAGAGCAGCGCCTTAAACTGTGTTTCACGCCCCTGACGTCGCATCGCTGCACGAAAACGCAGATGCGCCAGACAGATCATAATCCAGTTCAACAGCAGCGTTGCTACCACCAGCGCCATCAGCAGACCAAACGCTTTTTGCGGCAGCAGATAGTTGATTAACACCACCAGCGAAGTGATCGCTCCGGAAAGCATCAGCGAGTTAATCGGCACACCGCGACGGCTGACGCGAGTCAAAAACTTCGGCGCATTACCCTGCACAGAAAGGCCAAACAGCATGCGGCTGTTAGAGTAAACCCCGCTGTTATACACTGACAGCGATGCTACCAGAATGACGAAGTTCAGCGCAGAAGCTACCACGTTGCTGTCGAGATTATGGAAAATCATCACAAACGGGCTACTGTTGGATTTCACTTCCACCCACGGATAGAGCGCCAGTAAAACCACCAGTGAACCGATGTAAAACAGCAGGATGCGATACACCACCTGATTTACCGCTTTTGGAATGCTTTTTTCCGGATCGCGCGCTTCAGCGGCAGTAATCCCAATCAGCTCCAGACCGCCGAAGGAGAACATAATTACCGCCAGCGACAAAATCAGCCCATTCCAGCCGGTGGCGAAGAAACCACCGTAGCGCCAGAGGTTGTCGATACTGGCTTTCTCGCCGCCGTGACCAGAAAACAGCAGCCACAGGCCAAAGCCAATCATACCGATGATCGCCAGCACTTTAATCAACGCAAACCAGAACTCGGTTTCGCCATATAAGCGCACGTTCACCAGGTTAACGGCGTTGATGATAATAAAGAAGGCGGCAGCCCAAATCCACGTTGGAACATCCGGGAACCAGTACTGCATATAGATGCCCGCAGCGGTCAGCTCTGCCATCCCCACCAGCACGAACATCACCCAGTAGTTCCAGCCAGAGAGGAAGCCCGCGAACGGTCCCCAGTATTTATAGGCAAAGTGGGCAAACGAACCGGATACCGGCTCTTCGACCACCATCTCGCCGAGCTGGCGCATAATCAGGAAAGCGATGATCCCGGCGACGCCGTAGCCCAGCAATACAGCCGGACCCGCCATCTGAATCGCCGGGCCAATGCCAAGAAACAGACCAGTACCAATTGCGCCACCCAGCGCAATCAGTTGAATATGACGGTTATGTAATCCGCGATGAAGCGTCGGCTCTTGATTCGACGCAGTATCTTCCGATACGGTTGACGCGTTTTTCACGCCTTTCCCCTGTGTGTCTTTTTTGTTGAGGGGCACCTTTTAACATTTAGTGCCCATCGTCGCAAGACACAATCCACACGGTTAAACGGGGTATCCTGCTTTTATTTCCGTACCCGATGTCGGTGCAGCCACATCAGCTTATACGCCGCCGGGATAATAAACAGCGACAGCAAAGGTGCGGTGATCATGCCGCCAATCATCGGTGCGGCAATCCGGCTCATCACCTCTGAACCAGCCCCCGTTCCCCACAGAATCGGCAGCAGACCGGCGATAATCACCGCCACCGTCATCGCTTTCGGGCGCACGCGCAGTACCGCGCCGTGATACAACGCCTCATCCAGCTTCTGCTCACTGAATGTTTGCGGATTATTCAACGACGGCTCGGCCTCTATGGCGTGACGTAAATACATCAGCATCACCACGCCAAATTCGGCGGCGACCCCGGCAAGGGCAATAAAGCCAGTACCCGTCGCCACAGAAAGATGAAAGCCCATCCACCACAGCAACCAGATGCCGCCCACCAGCGCAAACGGTACGCTGCTGATAATCAGCAACGCTTCGCCCACCCGACGGAATGCCAGATACAACAGCACGAAGATGATCATCAGTGTCATCGGCACCATGAGTTTCAGCTTATGGTTGGCGCGCTCCAGTAGCTCGAACTGCCCGGAGAATGCCACGCTGGTGCCCGGTTTTAACTGCACTTTTTCAGCTATCGCTTTTTGCAAATCGTGAACCACCGACACCATGTCACGATCGCGGGCATCGATATAAATCCAGCTCGTCGGGCGCGCATTCTCGGTTTTCAGCATCGACGGTCCGGTAGAGACTTTAACGTCGGCCACGTCTGCCAGGGTGATTTGCTGCTTCATCGGCGTCAGGATCGGCAACTGGCGCAGTGCCTGCGGACTATCGCGCCAGCTTTGCGGATAACGCAGATTAATGGGATAACGGGCAATCCCTTCCACCGTTTCGCCAACCATCGCCCCGCCCACCGCAGAAGTCACAAACAACTGCACATCCGCCACCGTCATACCGTAACGCGCGGCTTTTTCACGGTTAATCTCAACGTTGATATAGCGCCCACCTTCCAGACGCTCGGCAAGCGCAGAAGCCACGCCTGGTACCGTTCGTGCCACCTCTTCAATTTGCTCCGCCATCGCGTCGATATCCGCCAGCACAGTGCCGGAAACTTTAATGCCGATGGGGCTTTTAATGCCAGTCGAGAGCATATCGATACGGTTACGAATTGGCGGCACCCACAGATTCGCCAGCCCCGGCAGCCGCACGGTGTTATCCAGTTCCTCAATGATTTTGTCCATCGTCATGCCAGGCCGCCACTGATCCTGCGGCTTAAGCTGGATGGTCGTTTCTACCATCTCCAGCGGAGCAGAATCGGTGGCGGTTTCCGCTTTCCCGGTTTTGCCAAATACCCGCGCCACTTCAGGTACGCTCATAATTAGCTTGTCGGTTTTTTGCAGCATACTCGCCGCCTCTGCTGCGGAAATCCCCGGCAGCGTCGATGGCATATACAACAAGTCGCCTTCATTGATCTGCGGTAAAAATTCCCCGCCAACTTTATTGAGCGGCCAGAGAACCGTCAGCACCGAAAGCGCTGTCACCAGCAGCGTGGTTTTCGGCCAGTGCAGTACTTTCAGCAACAGCGGATGATAAACACGAATCAAAAAGCGATTGAGCGGGTTACTGCTTTCCGGCGGAATTTTGCCACGGATCCAGTACCCCATCAGGATAGGGATCACTACGATCGCCAGCAGCGCCGCGCCCGCCATCGCATAGGTTTTAGTGAACGCCAACGGGCCAAACAGACGCCCTTCCTGCCCTTCCAGGGTGAAGATCGGGATAAACGACAACGTGATAATCAGCAGACTGATAAATAGCGCCGGACCCACTTCAACAGATGCATCGGTGATCACCTGCCAGCGCGTTTTATTATCCAGCGTGGCGTCAGGATGCTGGTGCTGCCACTCTTCCAGCCGTTTATGTGCATTTTCGATCATGACGATAGCGGCATCGACCATCGCCCCGACGGCAATCGCAATGCCGCCCAACGACATAATATTGGCATTCAGTCCCTGGAAGTGCATGACAATAAAAGCAATACACAACCCCAGCGGCAACGAAATAATCGCCACCAGCGCCGAGCGCACATGCCAGAGAAACAGCGCACAGACTACCGCCACCACAATAAACTCTTCCAGCAACTTGCCGCTGAGGTTGTCGATGGCGCGGTCAATGAGCTGGCTGCGATCGTATGTTGTAACTATCTCCATGCCTTCCGGCAGACTACTTTTCAGCGTTTCCAGTTTGTCCTTCACGGCGGCGATCACTTCTCGGGCGTTTTTGCCGGATCGCAGGATCACCACCCCGCCCGCCACTTCGCCTTCGCCGTTTAGTTCGGCAATGCCCCGGCGCATCTCCGGGCCAATCTGGACCTTCGCAACATCGCGCAGATAAACGGGCACGCCATTTTCACTGGCTTTTAAAACGATGTGATTAAAGTCGTCGAGCGTTTGCAGATAGCCGCTGGCGCGCACCATATATTCCGCTTCCGCCAGTTCGATCGACGAACCGCCCGCTTCCTGGTTTGAAGCATCCAGCGCGCTTTTTACTTCGGCGAGACTGATGCCATACTGCGCCAGGCGCTGGGGATCGATAACCACCTGATACTCTTTCACCACACCGCCCACCGACGCCACTTCCGCAACGTCAGGGATGGTTTTCAGCTCATATTTGAGAAACCAGTCCTGCAATGAGCGTAAATCGGCCAGATCGTGCTTACCGCTGCGATCCACCAGTGCATATTCATAGATCCAGCCAACACCCGTGGCATCTGGTCCCAGCTCGGCGCTGACTCCCGCAGGCAGCTTACCCTGTACCTGGTTGAGGTACTCCAGCACCCGCGAACGCGCCCAGTACGGATCGGTGCCATCTTCGAAAATGACATACACATAAGAGTCGCCAAACTGTGAGAAACCGCGCACAGTCTTCGCGCCAGGCACCGACAACATGGTGGTGGTTAGCGGATAAGTCACCTGATTTTCAACGATTTGTGGTGCCTGACCGGGATAGCTGGTTTTAATAATAACCTGCACATCGGAGAGATCCGGCAGCGCATCCACTGGCGTATTAATGATGGTCCAGGTGCCCCAGATGCTCAGAAACAACGCGCCCATCAGCACCAAAAAACGGTTCGCCACCGAGCGACGAATAATCCATTCAATCATTGGTTATTCCCTCAATGCGCATGGGTAGCACTTTCAGAGCGCATCCGCTCCAGTGCGCCAGAAATATTGGCTTCGGAATCAATCAGGAACAGGCCGCTGGAAACCACCTTTTCACCTTCCGCCAGACCAGAGCGTAATGCGGTGACGCCTTGCGATGCCTGGAAAACAGCAACGCGTTTCGGTACAAAGCGCCCGTCGGCATCAACGGTAATCACCCGCTGTTCGCTGCCGGTATCAATCAGCGCTTGTGACGGAATGAGCAGCATCGGTTCGCTGGCGGTGTTGAGTTGCAACCAGGCGTTCATGCCCGGTTTTAGCGCCTCGTCGGCGTTGTCGACTTCCAGACGCAGCTGCAGCGTGCGGGTCGCGGCATCCACGCCAGGTAGCAGCGTCCATTTGCGGATGGTGAGTGTTTTATCCGGTCGCGCCGGAACGGTGAGGGTAAACTGCGAGGCATCTTTCACCAGCCAGGCGATGGACTCCGGGATCGCAGCAGTGACCCACACCGGGTCCATACCCTGAATTTTCGCGACCACGTTATCTTTGGCGATATTCATTCCCGCGCGCAGATCAAACGCGGTGATCACGCCATCAATGGGCGCTTTGAGCGTAAAGCGAGTCTGGATTTTTTGCGTGGCGATCAGGCGGCGAATATCCGCCTCCGGCATTCCCGCCAGTCGCAGCCGCTCAAGAATGCCTTCAGTCTGGGTCGCCGTACCGCCGGTTTCGCGCAGCAGTAAATACTCAGTCTGCGCTTCCACCCAGTCAGGAATGGTCAGGTCGAGAAGCGGTGTGCCCTTTTGTACTTTATCGCCCACGGTAAGCGGATACACCTTGTCGATAAACCCGGCAGCGCGAGCCTGCACAATGGCATACTGATACTCGTTGTAACTGACATTCGCCGGGAAACTCTGGGCAAAAGTCAGCGGTCCGCGCGTGACGGTAGCCGTTTTCACCCCCAGATTCTGCGTCTGAGTCGGGTCAATGCGCACACCAGACGCAGAACTCTCTTCATCGGCATATTTCGGCACCAGATCCATATCCATAAACGGCGATTTACCTGGTTTATCGAACCGCGTATTGGGATACATCGGGTCGTACCAGAATAAGATTTTACGTTCTGCGGTCGACGTTTTTTCTGCAGGCGGTTCCGCCTTTGCAACCCAGGTAAAACCTGCCGCAGAAATAATACCGCCCGCGATCATGCTGCCGATAATAAGCGCGATTTTTTTCATCTCATTAAACCTGGGTTACTGGCTGACTTTAATATCCTGTAATAAAGAAAGGTTGCCCTGCTGGACAAAATTAAACGCCACTTTGTCGCCAGTTTTAATTTCACTCATTTTCGTCTGCGGAGTGATGGTAAAGCGCATGGTCATCTCCGGCCAGTTCACGGCAGCAATCGGATCGTGATGGATGGTGATTTTTTTGCTTTCCAGATCAATACCCTTTACCACGCCAGTGGCGCTAATAACCTGCGGTTGTACTTCGCTCATGGTTTCATGATGATGTTCGTTAGCCTGGGCATTAAAGCCAATAACGGTAAACAGACTGAACATTGCGACTTGCAGTGCTTTTTTCATTTATTCTCTCCTGGAGTTAAAAGTTATTGCTGCCAACCGCCACCAAGTGCGGTATATAAAGAAATTTCGTTAACCTGACGGGCATAATTCAGATCAAGTAAAGTTTGTCGGGTTGCAAATAAAGAACGCTCGGCATCCAGCACTTCCAGATAACTTACTGCGCCGTGCTGATATAATGCCCGCGCCCGTTGCAAAGTAATTTGCAGCGATGCCAGATAACGCTGCTGGGCGCTAATTTGATCGTTCAGGCTTTGACGTAATGCCAGCGCATCTGCCACTTCTTTAAAGGCGTTCTGGATTTTCTGTTCATAATTCACTACCGACTGCTGCTGGCGAATTTCGGCGATATCCAGATTGGCCTGGTTGCGTCCGGCATTAAAAATGGGGATCTCAATTTTAGGAATAAAATTCCACATCCCGCTGCTGGCGTTAAATAATGACGACAGATCGCTGCTGGCGGTTGATATTCCGCTGGTCAGGCTTATAGATGGGAAAAATGCCGCGCGTGCGGCCCCAATATTGGCATTAGCCGCCATTAACGCGTGTTCAGCTTCCATAATATCCGGGCGCTGCAATAAGATTTGCGACGACAAGCCCGCCGGTAATTTAACGCTTTGCAGGCTGTCGCTGTTTACTGTCTGCGCTTGCGGCAGCTTGCCGTAGCTTCCCAGCAACAGTTGCAATGCATTATTCGCCTGCGCCAGTTCCCCCTGACGTTTAGCGATGTCGCTGCGGGTACTTTCTATCACCCCGCGAGCCTGTTCCAGCGCCAGAACATTACTGCTACCTGTCAACAGTTGTTTTTCGACAAACGCATATGACTGCTGATAATTACGCAGCGTTTCTTCAGCTATTTGCAATTGCGCATACGCCAGTTGCTGATTGAAATAGCTTTGCGCGACATTAGAAACCAGCAGAATATGCACCGCGCGCTGAGCTTCCTCAGTGGCTAAATAATTTTGGCGCTCGGCTTCGCTCATGTTCTTTAAGCGACCGAAAAAATCGAGGTCAAAGCTGGCGTTAAGGCCGGTCGAAAACTCCCGTGTCGTGGCGGTATTCCCTTTAAGATTACCGCTCCAGCTGCCGCTGCCCTCGCCATTGAGCTGTGGGTAGCGGTCGGCATCGGTCAGACGATATTGCGCCCGTGCCTCCTGCACTTTCAGCGTCGCCATGCGCAAATCCCGGTTATTCACCAGCGCCTCGCTAATCAGCGTCTTCACCTGATTATCAACAAAAAAGGTGCGCCAGCCCGCGTTCTGATAGTTATCTGCTGCGTTAACGAGGCCGTTCTGGCTGAGTGAGAACTGCTGCGGTACGGGCATTGCCGGGCGCTGATAATCCGGTGCCAGTGAACAACCGGTTAGCGCAAGGGCCACACAAAATGGCAGAAGTTTACAAGGAGACATAGGCTCATAATTTCTGATGATTTTATGCCGCCAACTTTACTCGCCAGGCTCTGATTTTCCGGTGACAGGAAAATGACAAAATTGTCATTTTGCCAATAAGCGATTGCCATCTGATCCCGCTACTCTAGAATTGCCCGGGCAACATGCGGAGGAAATATGAAACTGTTGATTGTCGAAGATGAAAAGAAAACCGGAGAATACTTGACCAAAGGGTTAACCGAAGCCGGTTTTGTGGTCGATTTGGCCGACAACGGGCTGAATGGCTACCATCTGGCGATGACCGGTGATTATGATCTGATAATCCTCGATATTATGCTGCCGGACGTGAACGGCTGGGATATCGTGCGCATGTTACGCTCCGCCAATAAAGGGATGCCGATTCTGTTGCTTACCGCGCTTGGCACCATTGAACATCGCGTCAAGGGGCTGGAGTTGGGGGCAGATGACTACCTGATGAAACCATTCGCTTTTGCTGAACTGCTGGCGCGGGTGCGCACTCTCCTGCGGCGCGGGGCGGCGGTAATTATCGAAAGTCAGTTTCAGGTTGCCGACCTGATGGTCGATCTCGTCAGCCGCAAAGTCACCCGCAGCGGCACGCGCATCACTTTGACCAGTAAAGAGTTTACTCTGCTGGAGTTTTTTCTCCGCCATCAGGGCGAAGTGCTGCCCCGCTCGCTTATCGCCTCGCAGGTGTGGGACATGAATTTCGACAGCGACACTAACGCCATTGATGTGGCGGTGAAGCGGCTACGCGGCAAAATCGACAACGACTTTGAGCCGAAGCTGATTCAGACCGTGCGCGGCGTGGGCTATATGCTTGAGGTGCCGGATGGTCAGTAAGCCATTTCAGCGCCCGTTTTCGCTGGCAACCCGTCTGACCTTTTTTATCAGCCTGGCCACCATCGCGGCGTTTTTCGCCTTTGCATGGATCATGATCCACTCAGTGAAAGTGCATTTTGCCGAGCAGGATATTAATGATTTAAAAGAAATTAGCGCCACCCTTGAACGGGTACTTAATCATCCTGACGAGACGCAAGCCCGACGCTTAATGACGCTGGAAGATATCGTCAGTGGTTATTCCAACGTGTTGATTTCCCTGGCAGATAGCCACGGCAAAACGGTGTATCACTCCCCCGGTGCGCCGGATATCCGCGAGTTTACGCGTGACGCCATACCCGATAAAGACGCGCGGGGCGGTGAGGTGTATCTCCTTTCCGGCCCGACGATGATGATGCCAGGCCACGGTCACGGGCATATGGAACACAGCAACTGGCGGATGATTAACTTGCCGGTTGGCCCGTTGGTGGACGGCAAACCGATTTATACGCTCTACATCGCGCTTTCGATCGATTTTCATCTTCATTACATAAATGATTTGATGAATAAACTTATTATGACCGCATCTGTCATCAGCATCCTGATCGTCTTTATCGTGCTATTGGCGGTACATAAAGGTCACGCGCCGATCCGCAGCGTCAGCCGTCAAATCCAGAATATCACCTCGAAAGATCTCGACGTTCGCCTTGACCCGCAGACCGTGCCCATTGAGCTGGAACAGCTGGTACTGTCGTTCAACCATATGATCGAGCGTATTGAGGATGTCTTTACCCGCCAGTCCAATTTCTCAGCGGATATCGCTCACGAAATTCGCACGCCGATTACCAATCTCATCACGCAAACGGAAATCGCCCTCAGCCAGTCTCGCAGCCAGAAGGAGCTGGAAGATGTGCTCTACTCTAATCTCGAAGAGCTGACGCGAATGGCGAAAATGGTCAGCGATATGCTGTTTCTCGCTCAGGCCGATAACAACCAGCTAATCCCCGAAAAGAAAATGCTCAACCTGGCGGATGAAGTCGGCAAAGTGTTCGATTTTTTCGAGGCGTTAGCGGAAGATCGCGGCGTGGAGTTGCGGTTTGTTGGCGACAAATGTCAGGTTGCGGGCGATCCGCTGATGCTGCGTCGGGCGTTAAGCAACCTGCTTTCTAATGCCCTGCGTTATACGCCACCCAGTGAGGCTATTGTAGTGCGCTGCCAGACGGTCAATCATCAGGTGCAAGTTTCCGTCGAAAACCCCGGTACGCCCATTGCGCCCGAGCACTTACCGCGATTGTTTGACCGTTTCTATCGCGTTGACCCTTCCCGCCAGCGAAAAGGTGAAGGTAGCGGTATTGGGCTGGCGATAGTGAAATCGATTGTTGTCGCGCATAAAGGCACGGTTGCGGTAACGTCAGATGCGCGGGGGACAAGGTTTGTGATTATGCTGCCGGAGAGAGAGTGATTATTAAGTTCAAATTCAGGGCGTGGTGCATCACCTCCTGGTATTGTTGATCAACAAATTAGAGAAAAACTTATTAAACATATGAAATATCGAAGGCTTTTATTTTTCAAAGTTTCACGAGATGTTTGTATATGAAACTTAGTTAAATCTGTGTTTCTTCCAATTGTAGATCACAATGCCCTTTCTAAATTTTCATCGTTATAAACAAGCCATCTATCATATAAAGCAATGAATAATTTAATCGCGATTAATCATCATTAATTGTTATATTATTCACTCAATCTATTTATCAAGTGAATTTGATAAATTCCTAATTTAAAATATCCACTATTGAGCCAGTATTTAACAACGTTAAGATGTGCAATGTGCAGATCATGTTATCAGGGTGGAGCGGTAGCATATATTTCTTATGCAATCATTCATTTTAATAATGTTAATTGGATTATTTATTGCTGTGAATAAAAATATATTATGAATATTGGTTTAACTTTGCGTTTTTGTTACTCGTTGTGATATGCGTACCTGTCCTGAATAACGCCAAGAAACAAGAGGTTGAGCTTGTGATTATTTTTTTGACTGAACAGACACCCGTTTCTGTAAAGTAATATTTAAACAAAATTCTCACATAACCATAGCATTTTCTGTTCCTTCCCTAATAACGTCTGAAGTCGTCCCGCTTATCACATTATCCGCAGTTGTACGGTACGGATCATTATTCATTTTACTGGAGGTTGCTATGTCAACCGGATTACGTTTCACACTGGAAGTGGACGGCCTGCCGCCGGATGCTTTTGCGGTGGTTTCCTTTCATCTGAACCAGTCACTCTCTTCGCTCTTTTCCCTCGATCTCTCCCTGGTCAGCCAGCAGTTTCTCTCCCTTGAATTTGCGCAGGTGCTGGACAAAATGGCCTACCTGACGATATGGCAGGGCGATGACGTACAGCGCCGGGTGAAAGGCGTGGTGACCTGGTTTGAACTCGGGGAGAACGACAAAAACCAGATGCTGTACAGCATGAAGGTGCACCCGCCGCTGTGGCGTGCCGGTCTGCGCCAGAACTTCCGTATCTTCCAGAACGAGGACATCAAAAGCATCCTCGGCACGATGTTGCAGGAAAACGGGGTGACCGAATGGAGTCCGCTGTTCAGCGAGCCGCATCCTTCCCGTGAGTTTTGTGTCCAGTACGGTGAGACTGATTACGATTTCCTGTGCCGGATGGCGGCGGAGGAAGGCATCTTCTTTTATGAGGAGCACGCGCAAAAAAGTACCGACCAGAGCCTGGTCCTGTGCGATACCGTGCGTTATCTGCCGGAGTCCTTTGAGATCCCCTGGAATCCGAACACCCGTACCGAGGTGAGCACCCTCTGCATCAGCCAGTTCCGCTACAGCGCACAAATCCGCCCTTCTTCCGTGGTGACCAAAGACTACACCTTTAAACGCCCCGGCTGGGCCGGACGTTTTGAACAGGAAGGCCAGCACCAGGACTACCAGCGCACGCAGTATGAAGTGTATGACTACCCCGGACGTTTCAAGAGCGCCCACGGGCAGAACTTTGCCCGCTGGCAGATGGACGGCTGGCGAAACAACGCAGAAGTGGCGCGCGGAACAAGCCGTTCGCCGGAGATATGGCCGGGACGGCGAATTGTGCTGACGGGGCATCCGCAGGCGAACCTGAACCGGGAATGGCAGGTGGTGGCAAGTGAACTGCACGGCGAACAGCCACAGGCGGTGCCAGGACGGCAGGGAGCGGGGACGGCGCTGGAGAACCATTTTGCGGTGATCCCGGCAGACAGAACATGGCGACCACAGCCGTTGCTGAAACCGCTGGTCGACGGCCCGCAGAGCGCTGTCGTGACAGGACCGGCAGGCGAGGAAATCTTCTGCGACGAACATGGTCGCGTGCGGGTGAAGTTCAACTGGGACCGTTATAACCCGGCAGACCAAGACAGTTCGTGCTGGATCCGTGTGGCACAGGCGTGGGCAGGCACCGGTTTTGGCCACCTGGCGATACCGCGTGTGGGTCAGGAGGTGATTGTGGACTTCCTCAACGGCGATCCGGACCAGCCGATTATTATGGGGCGTACCTACCACCAGGAAAACCGCACCCCCGGCAGCCTGCCGGGAACAAAGACGCAGATGACCATCCGCTCCAAAACGTACATGGGCAGCGGATTTAATGAGCTGAAGTTTGATGATGCGACAGGGAGAGAACAGGTCTACATCCACGCGCAGAAGAACATGGATACCGAAGTGCTCAACGACCGTACCACCACCGTAAAACACGATCACCGCGAAACCGTAAAAAATGACCAGACGGTCACGATCCAGGAAGGTAACCGCCTTCTTACGGTGGAAAAAGGCCACAAGATCACCGGAGTACTGAAAGGGTCTTTATCTGAGGATGTCTTTCAGGACAGAGGCACGATTGCCGGTTCGGTGCATGTTGACGCTGTAAACAATGGTGGCGAAGGCGACGGTATACAGGCTTATACGGCGATTAAGGAAATTTTGCTGGCCGTGGAGGAAAGCAAAATTGCGCTGACGCCGGATGGCATTCAGCTACAGGTCGGGGAATCGACGGTAATCAGGCTGTCGAAGGATGGCATCACCATCGTGGGCGGTTCTGTTTTCATCAACTGATTCACTCAGATTATCAGGGAGTATTTTATGCAGTTCACTTTTAATGAAGGCCACATTCAACTGCCGTCTCAATGGCAGGATCAGTCAATGCAGGTCCTGGTGTCCACAGATAACAGTGGCATCAACCTGGTCATTACCCGCGAAGCCGTTCCACAGGGAACCCTGACACCAGAGCTGTACCAGGAAACGCTGGCGCTGTACCAGGGCAAACTTGATGGGTATACCGAACATGCCTGCCGGGAAATCACTCTGGCAGAGGCCCCGGCCTGGCTGCTGGATTATTCCTGGAACGGTCCGGAAGATGAGGGGAATCAGGGGCGGATTAGCCAGATAGCCGTATTCCAGCGGCGTGGAGATACGCTGCTGACCTTCACTTTCAGCACCTCCTTATCCCTGAAGAACAGTCAAAAGACGATGCTGCTGGAGGTGATAAAGAGCTTCACCCCGTTGCCACCGGAGAATGACATCCAAAAGGACCAGCCGCGCTGACATAAACGAGGGATAACACATGAGTGAAGGACCAGGCGGGCCACAGGGAGCGACCGCAGGCGGTACGCTGGCAATGCGAATGCTGTCACAGCAGGCGATGGTCGCCAGCCAGATGAAACGGGCAGCCAACGACAAAGCCATTGCACAGATGCTGGCATCAAAAAAGTCTGGCCCCCCCGCCGCCAGGCTGGGCGATGAAATTCAGCACAAGAGTTTTTTGGGGGCGCTGGCAGGGGCCGTGCTGGGGGCGATAGTGACCATCGCAGAAGGTTGCCTGATTATGGCCGCCTGTGCCACCGGCCCTTATGCGCTGGTTCTGGTGCCTGCGCTGATGTATGCCAGCTATAAGGCGAGTGATTATGTGGAGGAGAAACAGAACCAGCTTGAGTCATGGATAAACAGTTTTTGTGACACGGACGGCGCCATCAATACCGGTTCTGAAAACGTAAAAATTAACGGAAAGCCCGCTGCCAGGGCCGCCGTCACCCTTCCCCCTCCTCCCCCACCTGGAGCAATACCTGAAGTCCCACAGGGGGAACCCTCATGGGGTGATATTGCCACTGACCTGCTTGAATCGGCAGCGGAAAAAGCAGTACCACTGGCGAAGGCCTGGGGGAACGCTGTTATCACCCTGACGGACAGCAATGCCGGTTTTATGGATCGCGTCAGCGCCGGCGCATCGCTTCTGTTTCCCGCCGGTCCGGTATTAATGGAGTTTGCCACCATGGTGGGCGGGCGTGGCGAAATCAAAAAAGATGTGGATTTCCCGGAAGCCGGTGAGGACACGGCGCTCTGCGACAAGGAGAACAAACCACCGAGGATAGCCCAGGGCAGCAGCAACGTCTTTATCAACAATCAGCCTGCCGCACGCCAGGGCGACAAACTGGAGTGCAGCGCAGCAATCGTGGGAGGTTCGCCGGACGTCTTTATTGGCGGTGAGCAGGTGACCTATCTGGATATCCAGCCGGAGTTCCCGCCGTGGCAGAGAATGATCCTGGGGGGAATAACGATAGCCAGCTATCTTCTGCCGCCAGCGGGACTGCTGGGAAAACTGAAGAATCTGGCGAGACTCGGCAAACTGGGGAACCTGCTGGGGAAAAGCGGGAAGCTGCTGGGGGCAAAGCTCGGCGCGTTGCTGGGGAAAACAGGTAAGTCGTTAAAAAGTATTGCCAATAAAGTCATCAGATGGGTAACAGATCCTGTCGATCCGGTAACCGGCGCGTACTGCGACGAACGTACCGACTTCACCCTGGGCCAGACACTCCCCCTCTCCTTCACCCGTTTCCACAGTTCTGTACTGCCGCTGCATGGCCTGACCGGCGTGGGCTGGAGCGACTCCTGGAGCGAATACGCCTGGGTGCGTGAACAGGGAAACCGGGTGGATATCATCAGCCTGGGAGCCACGCTGAACTTCGCCTTCGACGGTGAAAGTGATACGGCGGTTAACCCGTATCACGCCCAGTACATCCTGCGCCGCCGTGATGATTACCTGGAGCTGTTCGACCGTGATGCCCTGAGCAGCCGCTTCTTTTATGACGCCTTTCCGGGAATGCGTCTGCGCCACCCGGTGACTGACGATACCAGCGATGACCGCCTGGCACCCAGCCCCGGTGACCGGATGTATATGCTGGGCGGGATGAGTGACACCGCCAGCAACCGCATCACGTTTGAGCGCGACAGCCAGTACCGGATCACGGGTGTCAGTCACACCGACGGGATCCGGCTTAAACTGACGTACCATGCCAGCGGCTACCTGAAAGCCATTCACCGCACGGATAACGGCATACAGACGCTGGCGACCTACGAACAGGATGCGCGGGGGCGGCTGACAGAAGCGGATGCGCGGCTGGACTACCACCTGTTTTATGAGTACGACGCTGCGGACCGGATCATCCGCTGGTCCGATAACGACCAGACGTGGAGCCGTTTCACCTACGATGCACAGGGCCGGTGCGTGAATGTCACCGGGGCGGAGGGCTATTACAACGCCACGCTGGACTATGGTGACGGCTGCACCACCGTGACGGACGGCAAGGGCATTCACCGTTATTACTATGATCCTGACGGCAATATTCTGCGGGAAGAAGCGCCGGACGGCAGCACCACCACGTATGAATGGGATGAATTCCATCACCTGCTGGCCCGCCACTCCCCTGCCGGGCGGGTGGAGAAGTTTGAATACAACGCCGCACACGGTCAGTTAAGCCGTTACACGGCGGCAGACGGCGCGGAGTGGTTGTACCGCTATGATGAGCGCGGCCTGTTCAGCAACATCACCGACCCTGCCGGGCAGACGTGGACACAGCTGTGCGATGAACGCGGCCTGCCGGTAAGCCTGGTGTCGCCACAGGGCGAAGAGACCCGGCTGGCGTACACCGCTCAGGGGCTGTTGTCGGGAATATTCCGCCAGGATGAACGGCGTCTGGGCATAGAGTACGACCACCACAACCGGCCGGAAACACTCACCGACGTGATGGGCCGTGAACACCACACCGAATACAGCGGTCACGACCTGCCGGTGAAGATGCGCGGCCCCGGCGGTCAGTCAGTGCGGTTACAGTGGCAGCAGCACCATAAACTGAGCGGCATTGAACGTGCTGGAACCGGCGCGGAAGGATTTCGCTATGACCGCCACGGCAACCTGCTGGCGTACACGGACGGCAATGGTGTTGTCTGGACAATGGAGTACGGCCCGTTCGATTTGCCGGTGGCGCGAACGGACGGTGAAGGCCACCGCTGGCAGTACCGCTACGATAAAGACACGCTGCAACTGACAGAAGTCATTAACCCGCAGGGCGAATCATACCTTTATGTTCTGGATAACTGCGGCCGGGTGACGGAAGAGCGTGACTGGGGCGGCGTGGTCTGGCGTTACCGCTATGACGCCGATGGCCTCTGTACCGCCAGGGTTAACGGCCTGGAGGAAACCATCCTCTACAGCCGGGATGCCGCAGGCCGCCTGGCAGAAGTCATCTCGCCGGAAGGGAAAACGCAGTATGCCTATGACAAATCCGGCAGGCTGACGGGTATCTTCAGCCCGGACGGCACATCACAGCGCACCGGCTACGACGAACGCGGGCGGGTGAATGTCACCACTCAGGGCCGACGGGCCATTGAATACCACTACCCCGACGAACACACCGTCATCCGCTGTATCCTGCCACCGGAAGATGAACGCGACAGACATCCCGATGAATCCCTGCTGAAAACCACCTACCGTTACAACGCCGCCGGAGAACTGACGGAGGTTATCCTGCCGGGGGATGAGACGCTGACGTTCAGCCGTGATGAGGCGGGACGTGAAGTGCTCCGGCACAGTAACCGGGGTTTTGCCTGTGAACAGGGCTGGAATGCAGCCGGTCAGCTTACCAGCCAGCGCGCCGGACTTTTCCCGGCAGAAGCCACATGGGGCGGGCTGCTCCCCTCACTGGTACGGGAGTACCGTTACGACAGCGCGGGTAATGTGTCAGGCGTCACCAGCCGGGAAGATTACGGACGGGAAACACGGCGGGAATACCGGCTGGACCGGAACGGCCAGGTCACGGCGGTGACAGCCTCAGGCACCGGGCTGGGCTATGGCGAAGGCGATGAGTCCTATGGCTATGACAGTTGTGGCTACCTGAAGGCGCAGTCTGCGGGCAGGCACCGGATAAGTGAAGAGACTGAGCGGTATGCCGGAGGCCACCGGCTGAAACAGGCCGGAAACACGCAGTATGACTATGACGCCGCAGGCCGGATGGTCAGCCGGACAAAACACCGTGACGGCTATCGCCCGGAAACAGAGCGGTTCCGGTGGGACAGCCGTGACCAGCTGACCGGGTATTGCAGCGCACAGGGTGAGCAGTGGGAATACCGCCACGACGCCAGCGGCAGACGAACAGAGAAACGCTGCGACCGGAAGAAAATCCGCTTCACGTATCTGTGGGACGGCGACAGTATTGCGGAAATCCGGGAATACCGCGATGATAAACTGTACAGCGTAAGGCACCTGGTGTTTAACGGCTTTGAGCTGATAAGCCAGCAGTTCAGCCGGGTACGGCAGCCGCACCCGTCCGTGGCCCCGCAGTGGGTGACGCGGACGAATCACGCGGTGAGCGACCCGACGGGCCGCCCGCTGATGCTCTTTAACAGTGAAGGTAAAACCGTCTGGCGACCGGGGCAGACCAGCCTGTGGGGGCTGGCACTCAGTCTGCCCGCAGACACCGGCTACCCGGACCCGCGCGGGGAACTGGACCCGGAAGCCGACCCCGGCCTGCTGTATGCAGGACAGTGGCAGGATGCGGAATCAGGGCTGTGCTATAACCGGTTCCGGTATTACGAGCCGGAAACCGGAATGTACCTGGTGAGTGATCCGCTGGGGTTGCTGGGCGGGGAGCAGACTTACCGGTATGTGCCGAATCCTTGTGGGTGGGTTGATCCGCTGGGATTGGCTGCAAGTTCTAAAATCAGCAGTTTGATGGACTATATTGGCGATGGTCGTCGTGTTAGTGGGCATACGGGTTTCCTGGATGGGGTTCGTTTATCACGTAGTCAAATAAACAATATTGCTAAAGAAATGGAGAAGCTAGGAATTAAAGTAATAAGGAAAGCAGATAAATATTTGCCACCAAATGCTAGGGCAGCTTTTGATTATGGCCTTCGCAATATTTATCTTAGGAAAAATGCTACCTTATATGAGGTGTATCATGAAGTGATTCATGCTAAGCAATTTGCGAAAATTGGACGAGAAGCATACGAAGCACTAGGACGTTTATCTAGGGAGGAACACGTTCTAAATGAAATATTAAAAAGTAAAAATTTATTCAATGAAGCGGAAATAGCTCATGCCATAAAATATGTTGAGGGATTGAGAGAAAAATTCATGATGGGACTAACAAATTGATAAAACATAACAAAATAACTATCGAAATGGCTCTTGACTTGGCTCGGCGTGAGTTAGAGTTAAGGGAAATTCCTTATATTAAAAATAGTCTACATGCCAATTACAGCTATAAATCTATTAGTATTGGTTCTAAGCAAGGTTGGTTAATTTCAGCGAAATTAAAAGTCCCTGAAACTTTTGAGCCTGATATGATATTTATTGAGATATCTGACCCAGAAGGTTTTATTAATATTCCTGATGTATTATAAACTACGTTAGAGGTTTTGTTATAAGGTAATCGGTTTCTTTACAGACCGCTGGCGTACATCGCACAGAGGCTGCTAACAGGGATATTCCTGCCTGGATGAACGCAAGGCAAGATCATGGAAATAGTGATATACATCACTATTTCCATCCTGATTTTAGATATCGCATTAATAAAACAGCGGATGTTAGCCAATATCGAAACCAGTAACCCGTATCACGCCCAGTACATCCTGCGCCGCCGCGATGATTACCTGGTGCTGTTCGACCGTGATGCCCTGAGCTGCCGCTTCTTTTATGACGCCTTTCCGGGAATGCGTCTGCGCCACCAGGTGACCGGCGATACCGACGATGACCGCCTGGCACACAGCCCCGCAGACCGGATGTATACAGGGAAAGATCATCAGAAGTACACTTTTTGTACTAAGTAATTCACATTTTATGTTTAAAAATTGAGATATTCCTCATTACCTGAAGCTGTTTTTTATTGCTTATACATGATCAAATACTCCTTACATAATTAAGGAGAACAAAATGGAACTTAAAAAATTGATGGAACATATTTCTATTATCCCCGATTACAGACAAGCCTGGAAAGTGGAACATAAATTATCGGATATTCTATTG
>JACXXQ010000395.1_pt1 | contig 24114 bp, 15 predicted proteins | sample 8621361 | NCBI WGS metagenome assembly JACXXQ01 (sample SAMN15503820, study PRJNA645414) | gut metagenome | isolation source: feces | host: Bos taurus | place: USA | collected 2016 | reverse complement strand
ACTTCAAAGCGTGGTTACGCGATATTTATTTGTTCAAAAAGTTGTAAACTGCTGTATTGATATCATAGAATCAGAAAAAACCCTGGAGACCTCCCGCTCCGGGGCTTTTTCTATTCTGCTGCCTTCCTCTGACCGTGGCATCGTGGTATGATGGGGGTAATAGGATTACGAAAGGAGTTATCATCATGACTAATACAGAAAAAGAACGGCAAAAAGCTATTACGACGGCTGGCAATCCGGCCAAACCGACGGGGGAAGCCGGCCAGCAGATGCTGGCACGCATGAACGAGAGCCATGCGGCCCTTACGGCTTGGGGCCTGTCCCACTTCCATTGGCACGGCGATGAAGCGGTCTTGGATATCGGCTGCGGCGGTGGGGCCAATCTCCATCGCATGAGCGCCCATATCACGACGGGCCATCTGACCGGGATCGATTATTCGCCGACGTCGGTCCAGACCTCACGCCAGACGAATGCGGCCGACATAGCCGCTGGAAAAATGACCGTCTGTGAAGGCTCCGTCGAAGCCCTTCCTTTTGCCAACAGCACCTTTGACAAGATTACGACTGTCGAAAGCTTCTACTTCTGGCCAGACCCGCCGGAAAACCTGAAAGAAGTCCGCCGCGTCCTCAAACAGGGCGGAACCTTCCTGCTCATCGCCGAAATCTACAGCCACGACGGCCTCAGCGCTGAAGTCCAGGAAAACATCGAACACTACCACCTCTATAACCCGACACCGGAAACCTTTGAAACCATTTTCCACCGTGCCGGCTTCCCCTCCATCCAGGTCCACATCGAAAAAGACCACCGCTGGATCTGCGTCGAAGGGCAATAAAGAAAGGACTTGCCGCACGACGACAAGTCCTTTTTTCTATTCACCTTATTTCCAAAAAGCTTCGGCTTTGGCGATGTTGGCGCGAATCGTGGCGCAGCATGCCTTGAAGTCTTTCATTTCCTGTTCCGGCAGATTATATTCCATGACTTCCTCGATGCCTTTGGCGCCGATAACCGACGGGACGCCGCAGAAGATGCCCGTTTCGCCGTATTCGCCATCGAGCGGTGCGCTGGCAGCCATGATTTTCCGTTCATCCCGCAGGACAGCCCGGACCATGGTAGCCGCCGTCATGCTGATGCCGTATTCCGTACAGTGCTTGCCCGAATAGGTGACCCAGCCGGCATGAATCGTTTCATCCTGGACGCGGGCTTTATCGAAGACATAGGCAGGATTCTGTTCCAGTTCTTCCAGGGATTTGCCGCCGAACTTGATGAGCGACCAGGGAACGATCTGGGAATTGCCGTGTTCCCCCATCATGTAGGCCGAGAAGGAATGATGATCCAGGCCCGTCTGCTGGGAAATAGCACTGACCAGACGCGAGCTGTCCAGCCCCGTGCCGGTGCCGAAGACATGCCCTTTCGGAAGACCGCTCTTCTTAGCGATGAGGTCCGTTACGACATCACAAGGATTGGTGATATTGATGATGATGCCCTGGAAGCCGCCGGCCATGACCTTGGGGATATAATCAGCGACCTGGGGCACGGTGAAATGCATTTCGTCGTCGCGATTCCCGGACGCACAAAGCGTAATATCGCCGATAGCATTGACAATGACGTCGCAATCTGCCAATTCTTCATAGCTGGCAATGGTGTAATTGACGCGATGAGGCATAAACATGACCGCATCCATCATATCCTGCCGTTCACTGACCAACTTCTCCGAATTTACATCACATAACTTCACTTCATCAGCAATCCCGAGGACCCCTAAATTAAAAGCCACATGAGCCCCGACATGACCTAAGCCGATGACACCGACAATACGTTTCTTGAACGTCATAGAAAACGCCTCCTGTTCATTATACATATACCAAAAACCTATTAGTTTATTATATCAAAAAAAGTTTCCCTTTGTCTGTTGTAACGACAACAAAAATGCAATTTCACTTAGCCCCCGCCGTTTTCAAAGCTGCTTCACAATTGGATGGCCTCTGTTCACTAGTCGCAAAATGCGGTTCGCTCGGACTCAGATGCTGCTGCGCAGCAACAAACTCAAAAGAACAACGACGCTTCGGGATACCCTCAGCGCGTAGCGGGCCGCCCAGCCACAGCTGCCCGTTTTGGCAACCGTCCTATGCCTCCCGTTGGTCGGCACCTGTCTGTCCAAAAAGGCTTGGGACGGCCCCTACGCACAAGGCCGTTGGCCGTGTATTTTTGTAGCCAGTAAACAGAGTTCCCATTTATCGCCTGGCTGCGATATCGTAGGGGACGTCCCAAAGGGCGTCCCGCCGTGAATCCTGTGCATAGCCGGAATTTATGACAGATAGCAACCGGTCATAATATAATCATGAGTCTGTCGCAACGTAGCCACATCTGAGTCCGAATATCACAAAAGAAAAAAGGACCCGCGCATGATGAAACACCATCATGCACGGGCCCTTTAAATCATTCTCGGGAACTATACTTCCCTCTATTCTTTTTCCGTATCGCCTTTAGCTGTAATTTCGAAGGGGATACGTTGTTCCCCGACGGATTTTTTGATGAAGATGTTGATTCCTGTGGACATACTCATGCCCACGGAATCGCAAAACTTTTCAAATTCTTTTTTCAGCTTATCGTCGATGCGTATGCAAATTGTTGTCTGTGCCATGATTCCCCCTTTTATCCATTCAGGCGAGCCAGGATTTCCTGAATCTGTTTCTTCATTTCCTGGTTTTCTTTTTCCAAGGCATCGATTCGTTTATCCTTGGCAGCATCGTCAGCTTTGATAGCCGAGATTTCCGTAGCCTGGTCGTGGATGGTCTGTGCCATTTCAGCCTTGCTGACGCCGTTGTATGCGGAGCCTTTGCCAATCTTGAAGGAGACACCGGCATTGAAGCCCGGGTCGCCGTTGCCAAGAGAAATGCCCATGTTGACCATGGTATTGGCATTCGGCTGGTAGAAGGCGCCGACAGCCGCTGCATTGGCATTACGGTAATGACCATAACCGACAGCAAAGCTTGCTTTATCAGCCGGGTCGAAATCAAGCGGATGGAGCGCTGCCAAAGCATTGCTGCCGGCTGCCGCTCTGTTGATATTCGTATCCAAACGGCTGTACGCGTTGTTCATGTCGCGGTAAATCTGCTGCGTGTTGGCGGCAGTCAGGCCGTTGACGTAGCCGACGTTAGCCGCACTGTTCGGGTCGTTAGCATCGCTGACAACACCAGTAATGACGCGGCCTTTGCCATCCTTGCCATTGACATCAATCTTCGTAGCCGTGCTATTGCCACCAATCTGAATGGTGTCACCTTTAGTATTCGTGTGGATGAGGTCGCTCGTCGTCTTGAGGCCGGTATCCAGAGCGGACAGGTTCTGGCCGACAGTTTGGCTGCCCTTGATGTAGGAGCCATCCGTCGTGACATGGACTTCATTGTAGAGCGTGCCGCCGGAGATCAGACCCGTATCGCCAGGAGCGACCTTGCCCGTGCCTTCGACGTTGACAGTATATTTCGTCGAGGTCGTATCAGTACCTTCGGTCTTCGTAACCGTCGTATTGGTACCAGCGACAACTTCAACCGCATCTTTGGCGATGTTATGGATAGCCGTCTTGCTGGCATCTGTAAAGTCACCATTTTTGATTTTATTGATTTCAGTGGTGTTATTTTCCACCTTCTGGTCGACTTTCCAGAGCTGACCACCATTTACAGCTTCTTTACCGTTTTCAGTCAATGTACCATCTTTAACATTATCAATGGTCGTGCCGTCTTCACCTGCCAGCGTGACTTTCGACTTGTTGGTGTCCTTATCGTACTGAACAGCGTTGTCACTGAGGTTAGATACATCTCTAGAAATCTTACTGATTGCATCAGCATTATTCTTGACCTGACCATCAAGGGTACTCAGGTTCTTAGAAATGGAATCATCTTTCTTGATGTAATTTCCATCCTTATCCAGAGTACCAATCTTTTCATTGATAGCCTGATCAGCTGCTTCGCGGGCTGTCTTTTCATCGCCAATAGCCTTAGCAACAGTATCACCGGTTACAAGACGCTTTTCACCAGCTTTGATTTCACCTTTACCAAGAGCATCGCCCCAAGCTTCTTCGTTAGCTTTCTGTTTGTCGGTATCGGAAGAGATATTCGCTCCGATATTGGAAGCATTCACATTAGCTTTATCTGCCAGTTTCGTATCGGTAGCATCGGAAAGCCCCTTTACAGCCTGGTTGACCATGTTGTCCACGTCTCCGATATTGGCCGCATTGGATGTATTGTCTTTTGTTACCGTATACTTGCCATCGCTGCCTTTTTCGATACCGCTGTCTACGTTGGTGATGACTTCGCTGCCACCATCGATACCGTTATTGGTAATGCTCGGGCCGTTCTTAATCGTCAAGCCGTTGCCGTTGACTACGGTCGTAGAAGTCGTTGCCGATTCTCCTTCGCCAGTCGTGGTTGTATAGGTAGTGCTGTTCAGTCCGGTCAGATCTTTGGCCAGCCGGACATTCAGTTTGCCATTTTCACTGACGACACCGATGTTGCCTTTTGTCAGATTATCTTTCGCACCACCGATGATTTCCAGGGTATTATTCAGTTTCTTGGAAATGACAGTTTCGTCATCACCTTTGAACTTCAGGCCGTCTTCCATGGTGGCAATCTGGTGTTCACCAGTACCATCTTCGTAGACGATACGACTGATGCCGTCCTTGCCATCGACGCCGTTAGTGCCATTGATGCCCTTGGCGGTATCATCATAACCTTTCTTGACGGTGATATCGACCGCACTGGTGCCATCCTTGCCGTTGGTCCCATCGGCGCCGGTCAGCCCGATATGGCCCTGCTTGCCATCCTTGCCGACAATGATCTTGTCTGCCGACATATTTTCATCCATGAGGATCTTGATGTTGCCTTGATCATCCACTTCTGTGGTCAGGTTATCCGAAGTGTATGTATGGTCTGCCTTCTTGGCCGAACCCTGGATGGTCACCTTGGAACCTAACTTGGCCGTATATTCGCCCGTATTAGCTGCAAAGGTCAAGCCTTTGTTCGTCAGTTCCGTAGTCGCATTTCCGGCAATCTTCTGGACATCGCCGATATTAGCAGCATTGTTCTTCGTTGCATCCGTGTAATTACCGTCTGCATCTGCGCCACTGCCTACATTCGTAACAGCTTTGCCGCCGCCATTGATGCCGTCTTTCGTGACACTCGGGCCACCCGTGACAGTCAGGCCGTTGCCATTGACCACTACCGTCGTAGAAGTTGTTGCCTGTTCTCCTTCTCCGGTTGTCGTCGTATAGGATGTACTGTTAAGGTCTTTCAGATCCTTGGCCAGCTGAACTTTCAGCTTGCCATTCACGTTGTTGACGCCAATATTTTCTTCAGTCAATGCTCCCTTGGCACCACCAATGATGTCTACGGTATTATTGAGCTTCTTGGCAATAACCTTTTTTGCATCAGTCTGCCCATCATCGCCGGCATACTTCATACCGTCTTCCAAGGTTGCTACCTGGTGTTCACCGGTTCCATCTTCGTAGACGATACGGCTGATGCCATTCTGGCCATCGACGCCGTTAGTGCCATTGATGCCCTTGGCGGTATCATCATAACCTTTCTTGACGGTGATATCGACCGCACTGGTGCCATCCTTGCCGTTGGTCCCATCGGCGCCGGTCAGCCCGATATGGCCCTGCTTGCCATCCTTGCCGACAATGATCTTGTCTGCCGACATATTTTCATCCATGAGGATCTTGATGTTGCCTTGATCATCCACTTCTGTGGTCAGGTTATCCGAAGTGTATGTATGGTCTGCCTTCTTGGCCGAACCCTGGATGGTCACCTTGGAACCTAACTTGGCCGTATATTCGCCCGTATTAGCTGCAAAAGTCAGACCTTTGTTGATCAAGCCGGTTTGTGCAGTTTTCAACTGTGCCACGTTTACCGCATCGGTTTCGTTCGTACCGGCAGCCACGCCGTTGATCTGGCGGGTTACTGTGCCATCTGCTTTACCGATGGATACAGCTGCATTGGTGGCCTGCCAAGTAGAAGTAGTCTTTGTTGAATTCTTACCAGTAGCAGGATCATATCCTTCAGTAGACTTATCAGTAGTAGCTTCAGACCCGCTGCCGATGGCTACGCCGCCTTCGGCGCTGACTTTTGCGTTATGGCCGATGGCTACGACGTCGGAGGCTGTCGTTTCATCGTCGGCAGTATCGGACGAACCGATAATGACGTTGTTCTTCTGATTCGTCAGTTTATGGTTGTCGCCGAAGACGATATTGGACTGATTCTTGTCTGTGCTGTCTCCGCTGACCTTGTTGTTCGAACCGATGATATAGTCATTTTTGCCGTTGGTCAGTTCGTTCTGGAAGCCATCGACGAAGTTGTACTGCGTCGATGTGCCTTCTGCATAGGTGCTGTCTGCGCCCGTGACGTTGTTACCTACACCAGTGACCTGGGTCATATAGGCTTTGTCAACCGTGTTGCCGCCGCCCATAACCATGACCTGTCCGCCGCTTTCCTTGACGGCATTCTGCATAGCCTTACTGAGGTTTGTCGGATCGGATACATTTCCTAAGATAGCCAAAGCTTTATCCTTATCAATCGGACGGTAGGAATTCGTAACGGTGTTGCCTGCACCATAGATAATCGCAGCATTCGAGTCAGTCGTCATGTTGGCCTGGCCGACAATACTGTTGGCTACACCGCTGTGTTCTTTCGCGGTATCCGTATTCTGGTTGACGTTGAACGTGCCATAGGACAGAGCCGCTGCACCGCGGAGGTCACGCCCCTGTGCATTCCCCGAATTGATGACACCGGAGTAGGAACCGGCTACTGTTGAAGCAATGCCGTCTGCATGCGTGACAAAGCCTGCGGCCAGGCTGCCCTTGCCTTTAGCACCGTCATTATTTTCGTTTGTATAACCTTTAACCGTCAGCGGCAAGGTTTTAACCGAATAATACTTGATGTTGCGGTTTGGCTTGTTTAGCTCATCTGCATTGGCTTTGACCTGTGCATCGAGGGCACTCAGGTTCTGGCCAGTCGTATTGTTGGCATTAACATAATTCGTCGAACCGGTTGGCTTATCATAGTTGTACAGCGTCTTGCCCGTTACCAGCTGGTCGGAAGTAGAAGCATCCGTAGCAGCATCGGATTTACCTGGAGTGAACGTGTCTGCGCCAAGAGCCTGGCCCCAGGCGTCTTTGCTTGCATTCTGATCGTTTGTCGTGGCGTCTTTATCCTCGACAGGGTTTTTATCTTTATCAAGCTGCACGTTGCCCTTTTCATCTATCGTGTAGACCTTGATGTTGTTGCCGAGATTTGATGCATCTTTTTCAGCATACTGCTTCAGCTGTTCCATGACGACGACATCGTGGTCATCAATACCGTCTGCGACTTTGACAGGCGGTTGTAGTAAGCAGAGGTATAAGGAGCTTTCTTTTTCACTGATTTTGGTGCTTTGGTATAGTCATTTGTTGTGTCATCAATAAGATTAACTTGTCCATCAGGTAATTGTTCCCATTCATAAGTATAACCAGATTCATCACCAGCATCATGACCGAAAGCAATTGTTCCAGGTTTATTTGCGGTTGCTTGATAACCCAATGCCGTAGAAAATTTATCATAGTGAGTAACTTTGGCGTGCCCCATACTGCTATCTGGATCCCATTTATAATAGCCTGATAGAGACTCCATCTTACTTTTATCGCCTTCTCCATATGCCTCCAAAGCTTCTGAATATTTATTAAGTTCATCTGCATCTTCAGGGTTATCTTCACTTAAATCAGTTTTTTCTATCCCACTGTCAGCTACAAGAGACTGATAACCGGCGGCCAAGGAAAACATGGCATCTTTTCCTGTAGAGCCACCTGCTACTCCAGTCGAATACATTCCATTGACGCTAGAATTACTTCCGCCCAGTGATGAAGAAACGTCTCCTGTTGCACGATTATAAGCCCCCCCAGCAGTGTATGAATATATGCCAGAAGCCAGATTTCCACTTCCGCCTGTTACCATAGAGGCATTACCGATAGCTATATTGGCTTGTCCACCAGCAACAGTAGAAATCAACCCATTAGCTATATTACCGTTACCACCCAAAATGGTAGAAGCATTTCCAGAAGAATGGTTAGCTTCACCACCAACAACAACAGCAAGAAGATGGTCAGCAATATTATTCTCACCACCAAAAATAGTAGCAGCGATACTTTCTCCTTCTATTGTATTGCCAGTGCCGCCAAAAATAGCAGCCCCTGTTGGATCACTTTTATCGCTTTTTAGTATGTTATTCTTTGTGCCTCCAAAAATAGATGACAGCTCTCCCTCATTTTTATTGACGGTTCCTCCAACGGTCATTGAATAAAGGCCTGATGCTTCATTGCGATTACCACCAATTAAGACAGAACCATCACCTTCTGCTTTATTATCAGCTCCACCAACGATAATAGCATCTGTGCCGGTTTGTTGTACTTTATTTGTGGAAAGAGTTTTATTGTTAGTTCCACCAATAATCAGTGCTCTTTCACTGTTTTCGTCAATATCATTATTCATGCCGCCTACAAGAACAGAATCTTTTGCATGAGCACCAAATGTAGAGGCTTTATCTCTCTCACCCCGACTATCATTGATTGCACCGCCACCAAGAATCAGTGAGTTTTCCCCATCTGCTTCAAAAGTAACCTTGCCCTTTCCACCGTATGTATTCCCATAGTTCTTTCCCAGATTACGTTCCAGACTGATTGTATTGCCTTCTTTTTCAAGGCCCCAGCCGGCATTGACTGTCAAATCCTTCGTCAAATCAGTTTTTACAGCATTCAGCTGTTGGCCTGTAATAGCATCAGTAGACGTAGTACTTACATCGCCATTTGCCAGACCAGTAACCTTGTGTTCGCTAACGTTGACATCGCCGCCGGAGATGGTGGTACCATTTGCTCCTAATTCAATTTTGGCACCGGTGGAGTTTGTTGTGCTCTGGCTGGTGATGGAGGTGATGCCTTTCAGGTCCTTATTCAGCTTGATTTCCAGTTTGGATGCCTGAGTCGTGCCATCCGCACTTTCTGCTGCCGGAGTTGAAACGACACCGATATTTCCTTCTGTCAAATCTTTTTCCGTTGCAGCGCCGCCCGTGATATTGAGCGTCGTGTTGAGTTTTGTTGGAGTTTGGGTGTAGTCTTTCGGCACATCTTTTTGCACATCGCCGGTAAAGGTAATGCCATCATCCAGATTGGCAATGTATTCAGTCCCATCTATAGCATTTGAATATACCAGACGGCCTTTCAGGTCATTCGGTGCATCAGTAGCACTATGTAGATAGGTAGAACCTATTGTCCCCTTAGCATCAATATTGTTAAAGGCAATATATCCTTGTGCATTATTGTTATAGTCTTCTCCTACACCGAGGACGACGCCGCGCTTTGTCCCTGAAGTACCGTCTTCTTTTCCATAGTTGACACTAACCGTAGATCCATCAATGCTCACACGATTTCCCAAGTTACTGGCTTCAGTAGAATCGGAATACACATTCAGGCTGCCACCCTCGCCTTCAGTCGCTTCCCCAAGGACGATATCCTTGTTCAGACCGATTTTGACGTTAGAGCCATCGTTAGAAATCTTTACGTTTTTATGATCCGTTGTCCCGTTCTTTCCATCAACAGCAGGCGAAAAGTCGACAGTCTTGCCAGAGGTAATAGTTGTGGAAGAGCTGTTACCGTTGGTGCTTAGGTTCCAGCCCGTAGTCCCGATGGACTCAATGGCTTTGTTCATCTGTCCCACCGTAGCCACATCAGTGTCACCTGTACCGTCAGCAACATTGGTAATTCGGCGCTGTAACTTCGAACTACCTACGGAAACATAGGGTGTAGCAGAACTTGTATCCGTAGCCTCTGAATAGGCACCGATGGCGATGTTCCCGTCTTTGGCTTGAGCGCTATAGCCTAAAGCAACGGAAGACCATTTGATTGACGGTTTTAATTTGATCCCATAATTATCGTCTTGTACCGTACCGGAAGTTCCTGCACTTCCTTCGTGATATACTACCTGGCTGGTTTCTTTGGTATTTTCAGCGACGGCATTGGAACCGATGGCAATGGAACCCCAGCCGGTGGCATTAGACTGGAAACCAACAGCTGTTACATAATTGTTTCTCATTCCGACAGGATCATTCTTTCCCCCGTCATTATATCCGTCGAGTTCCCCGATAAACACACTGCCTTTTGACTGTCCGGCATTGCGGTTCCCAATGGTAACCGTCTGCTCTCCTGCCTGTGCATACAAGCCCGCAGTGACAGCACCCGGTTCCTTTGCACCGCCGCCCTCATAGTTGGGTAATTCTTGCCAAGAGCGGTTATTGTTGATACGGCTTATTTTATATGGATACTTCTCCCACTGATTTGTTTTTTCATCAAAGTACCAGTAGTAACCATTGGCTCCTACATAGTCATTATTTTTCATACTTTCAGTTCCGTCTGCTGCCTGCGCCACTGGCATCCCTACAAACGAGAAAGCTCCCAATGCCAGCAATACAGCTGCCGTCAGGGCTGTTTTGCTTCTGACTGTATGACTTTGTGTGGTTTTGCAATGACTTTTTGCTAGTTCCGAGACGACAACGTAGCAATGTCTGGTTTTGCTGTAAATGACTTTAAATATCTTGTTCATAATTTTGCGCATCCTTTGCTTATAATGACTTCACCTTATATACCATGTAAGATTTTTTCGATGCACTGCCTTTCGCTATATTGCATTTTTATGTATTTTATATGGTCTTTTTGTGGTATCATTATAGCACTTATTTTTTGTTAATAAAAGGCTTAGTAAAGGCATTTTACAGCTGTATATACATCAATTTGTTATTGCATTTTTATTATTTTTATTGTAAATTATTAATATTTATTTAATACTGTATATTAATAAAATATTACAAAAAATTTTGCAAAAAAAAGAGCATTTCATGAAAACCCTCGCTTGAGGGATTCATAAAATGCTCTTTTTTTGTATATAGACATGGGACAATTTTGCAGGGAATCTGCACAGAAAAAAGACGGGCTTGTCGCATGACGACAAGCCCTTTAAAGTTGTTAGTGGCTAGCAGTTAGTTGTTAGCGGATGGCTTTAAATTTGAAGGTTTTCTCTGCAAACTACAAACTCTGTGCTACAAACTATAAAGTAAACGGGGCCTCGCATGATGGCAGAAACCTTCGTGCGACAGCCCCATCCCGTTAATCCGTTTCTGGCCCGAAATCCCAAAATCCGGTTCCTGTTTCCGGATCATATTTCCGCCGAATTCGTCCGCCAAGGACGGGCCGTAATTCGATTTCAGCCGTGTACAGAACTTCAATCGACTTGATATGCCCTGCCGCAATATGATGTTCGCCATCTTTTTTATAAGAAAAAGCCGCGTGGGTGTGATGGAAATAGGCACCCGCATCATCAGTAACGACATTCCCAGTCAGCGAGACTAGTTCCAGCATCCCTTTCAGCTCTTGGACCTCAAAACTCCCCGTTTCCGGAATAAACGTCTGGATTTCGGCCGAACGGCAGCCGCCAATACCCGAAAAAATAGCCGATTCAATCTGTTCTTTCTGACAAATCCCTAAAATCGAACTGATAATCTCATCGCCCCGATCCAGCCGAATATAATAAGTTTCCCCAAATTTCCGATAATCCATTGGTTATACCTCCTCTGGCTTAACCATCGCATTTCTGATTCATCCATTTCGTAAAAACAGGTCTATCTTCGTGATTCACACTATATTTTAAAACCAAATGAATCAACTCCATTTGGATTGGAGGGGCACACAAAGTCCCTCCTGGAAAAGCAAGGAACCAACCGCCTACCGTTTTAGGCAGAACCTCGGATTTAGTATATCACAGGCAAACATTGCCGTCTACTTGAAAAATTCAATCATCAAAAATCTAGTATAACAGGCGCTGTCACGCGAAGACAGCGCCTGTTTGCTTTGTCCATTTCAAAATCATCCGATTGCGATTTCGTGATTCGTAAAGGCCTGCTATTATAGCATAACAGGCTATGGTTGAATCTCACAGCGGGCCGCCCTGTCCGGGACGGCCCCTACGCACAAGGCCAGAGGCCGTGTATTTTTTGTAGGCGGTGAACGTTGTTTCCATTTATCGCCTGGCTGCGATTCCGTAGGGGACGTCCTGAGCAAGGCGTCCAGCTACAGCTGTCCGTTTTGGCAACCGCCCTGCGCCTTCCTCTGGTCGGCACCTGACGGGCCAAAAAGGCCGCGTGAATCCCGTGTACAGCCAGAATTTATGACGAATGGCACAGGGTTCTAATACAATTCTGAGTTTATCGCGGCGAAGCCGCATCTGAATCCGAGGAAAATCCCGTGAATCGTATTTCGTAAAGGCTCACTATTATACTCGAATGGGTTGTAATCCACTCTCATAGCGGGACGCCCTTTGGGCGTCCCCTACGCACAAGGCCGTTGGCCGTGCAGTTTTTGGCGACCTGCGGCCTGCGTTCTTTTCCTGTCGCCTGTATGCGATAACGAATGATACATGGCCATAATCTCATCGAGATAGGATTAACAATTTCCTAAAAAATCGAAGGTCGATTTGGGTCTAGCTTCTTCTAAGATTACGGGTCATCATTGCTCTCAAGGATAAATTGTGAGATAATTTAATAAAGATATAGATTTTGGGTAATATGCTTCAACTTGCAAGGAGATTAACTATGGAACCTGCTGTTTGTACAACGAATCTGAAACCGTTCACGGACATATTCGAGAACTTACCCTGCTGTTTTTACATCGTGCAGGCACAGGAGCCTTTTTCACTGCTTTATGCCAATGGAGAAACGCTGCGGCTCTTCGATTGCCGGAATTTGGAGGAATTTCGTCACCTTATCCGTAATAACGGACGCAATGTAGTCGCCATAAATGACCAGCCCCGATTTATGGAAGAAGTTCAACGGGAGCTGATAGAAAAACAAGGCCGTTTCGCTCATGTCCAGGCCCATTTGTTCACGCGGGAAAACCGCATCCGCTATGCGGACATATCCGGTCGCAAGGTGGATACGGAAATCTGGGGAAAGGTAATCTACTGCACCCTCCAGGAAATCGACATTCCCCAGAACGGTCATCGGGTAGACCGGGACATCCGGGACTATGTCACCCAGCATCTGGACGAAGCCCTGGAAAAGCATTGGATTCAAGTATACTATCAGCCGATCATCCGCACTTTGACGGGAAAACTATGTGGCATGGAAGCCCTGGCCCGCTGGGTCGACCCCCAGGTCGGCTTTCTGTCTCCGGCTTCTTTCATCCCGATTTTGGAACAGGTCCGTCTGATCCATCGCCTGGATACGTATGTACTGGAGGAAGTCTGCCGGATGCTGCGTCAGCGCTTGGATGAAAACCTGCCCATTACGCCGATTTCTTTTAACCTGTCCAAATACGATTTTGACAATATGGATGTCTTCACGGTAGTAGAAAATATGCGAAAAAAATATAGTCTGCCCCGCGATTTCCTCCATGTAGAAATCACAGAAAGCGTACTGGCACAGAATGCCCAGGAAATACACCAGACCATCGACCGCCTGCGGAACGAAGGCTATGAAGTCTGGCTGGATGACTTCGGCAGTGGCTACTCCTCCCTGAATGTCTTGAAGGACTACCGGTTAGACTTGATTAAACTGGATATGAGCTTCCTCCGGAACTTTACGGAAGTCTCCCGAAGTATCGTGTCCTCTGTCATCATCATGGCCAAACGGCTGGGAATCAAGACTTTGGTCGAAGGGGTAGAAACCAAGGAACAGGCAGATTATCTGGCCTCTATTGGCTGTGGCCGTCAGCAGGGTTACTATTATGGCAAACCGCAGCCCCTGACCGGCGTCTTAGCACATATGGAAGCAGAAGGCCGCACGACGGAACCTCGGAAATGGTTCCATTTCTACGACATGGCCAGTATGTCCATCCATGAAACGGACCGGACCAGCGCCCTTTACGAGATGGATGAGACAGGCTATCTCCGCTATATCTATACGAACCAACCCTATCGGGATGAAATCCGAAAAATGGGCTACAGCCTAGCGGACGTCGAAAAGAATATGAATCAGCCGAAAAAGCTGAAGGTTATCCGTACTTTCCGCACTTATATCGAATTATCCCGGAAAAGCCATCAGCTGGAAACCTACTACTATATCGACGACGGAGATTATATCGGCGTCCGAATCCGAGTAATCTGTGAAATGAACCGCCATCTGCTGATTCATACGGAGTTCCAGAACATTTCCCAAAGCACTCCCGGTCTCCAGCAGAACAAGCTGGACGCCAATCTCCGGTACTTGTACGATTTATTTGAAGATGTATACCTGATATCCCCTCAGGAGGACACGATAGAGCATCTTTACGCCAACAATAACAGCAGCCAGTTTCTCTTCCAGGGAAAGGCGCAGAACATCCAGGAAACACTCCAGCAATTTGCCCAGCAGCGCGTCTACGAAGAAGACCGGGCCAGTTACCTGGCCTTTGCCGACCTGACCACCATAAAACAGCGGCTCAGCCAAAATGCGTCGGGAAGCCTCTCCTGCTTTTTCCGTTCCAAAGATAAGCATGGCAACTACAAATGGCGGGAATGTATGGTCGTCCTGCTATACAATGTCCAGCATCCCCTGCTGCTGGTAGCCGTCCGGACAGTCGATAACCCCGTGACGGTATCTGCTGTTTCCCGCGGAACCACCGATGCTCTCCCTGCCCTGCTATGGGCCAATTTCAAAAAAAATACCCGCTTCAATTATTTCTGGAAAGACAAAAATCGCCGCTTCCTGGGAGCCAGCCAGTCCTTTCTCCATCACTACGGTCTTCAGTCAGAAGAAGAAATCATTGGCAAAACCGATGAGGATATGAATTGGCATATGGATAATGCCCCTTACCGAAATGATGAACTGGATGTACTACACCAAGGAAAATTTATCGAAAATGTGCCGGGCGAATGTATTGTAAAAGGAATCCTCCACCACATCATCTGCTATAAATGGCCTATTTACCAGAATGGCCAGATTATCGGCCTGATGGGGGCCTTCTTTGATACGGATCAACTCTATCGCAAACTCCGCCAAAACTTGTCTGACCCCTTTAACGACCCCATCTCGGGCCTGCAAAACCGTCAGGGCTTCCTGAATGATTTAATGACCTGCCAGGAAACGTGGGATACAGCGCACCAACCGTATTGCCTGATTTTGCTGGAAAGCCGCTTTGACGAATATATGAAAAAATCCTATGAACTGCCGCTTTTGCGCAAACTAATCCGACAAGAAGGGCAGATCATCCAGGAAATGGCCGGAACAGATTCCACCATCTCCCGGGTCTTCAACTCCACCTTTGCCATCCTGCGCCAGGAAAAGAGCCCAGAAGAATCGGAAGCCCTGGCCCAGAAAATACAGCACCGCCTCCAAGACATCCATCAAGTAGACGGCAGCCCCGTCACCATCACCTTCCACTGGAGCATCGTCCATTCCACGGACCCCCTGTTAAGAAAAGATACTACCATGAAAGCCCGCCGCTTCTACCGCCTGGCCATGAAACGATTGAGAAACGAAGATAGATAAGCCAGGGCACAGTAAGTCCATTCATCGCCTATATGCAATTCCGCAGGGGACGGCCCCTACGCACAAGGCCGTGGGCCGTGTATTTTTTGTAGACGGCTGACAGTAATCATTTTTTATCGCCTGGCTGCGATTCCGTAGGGGACGTCCTGAACAAGGCGTCCAGCTACAGCTGTCCGTTTTGGCAACCGCCTTGCGCCTTCCTCTGGTCGGCACCTGACGGGCCAAAAAGGCCGCCTGAATTTTGTGCATAGCCGGAATTTATGACGAATGGCACATGGTCGTAATACAATCGTGAGTTCGTCGCGGCGGAGCCGCATAGAGTCCGAAAAAAGTGACGTGGTTCGTGGTTGGTGATTCGTGGCTCGTAAAAACCTGCCATTATAGCAGAATGGGCTGTGGCCGCATCTCACAACGGGCCGCCCTAACCGGGACGGCCCCTACGCACAAGGCCAGAGGCCGTGTATTTTTTGTAGCCAGTAAACAGAGTTCCCATTTATCGCCTGGCTGCGATTCCGTAGGGGACGTCCTGAGCAAGGCGTCCAGCTACAGCTGTCCGTTTTGGCAACCGCCCTGCGCCTTCCTCTGGTCGGCACCTGACGGGCCAAAAAGGCCGCGTGAATCCCGTGTACAGCCAGAATTTGTGACGAATGGTACATGGTTGTAATACAATCGTGAGTTCGTTGCGGCAAAGCCGCGTTGAGTCCGAGGTGAAACCTATTGTATTTTGGTACACTTTGGGAACTTTTGAAAAAACAAAAGCCTTACAAATGGCTTGGTTAAGCGATTTGTAAGGCTTGTTGCAACTATTCCCATTCGATGGTAGCAGGTGGTTTGCTGGTAATGTCGTACACGATGCGGTTGATGTGGTCCACTTCGTTTACGATACGGCTGGAAATCTTATCGAGGACATCGTAAGGGATACGTGCCCAGTCAGCCGTCATGAAGTCGGTTGTGGTGACACCGCGCAGGGCCAAGGTGTAGTCGTAAGTACGGAAGTCGCCCATGACGCCGACAGAGCGATTGTTGGTCAAGACGGCGAAGTACTGGTTGATATCGCGCTGCATGCCGGCATTGGCGATTTCTTCGCGGAAGATGGCATCGGCATCGCGGAGGATGGCCAGTTTTTCTTTGGTGATTTCACCCATGACGCGGATAGCCAGGCCCGGTCCCGGGAAAGGCTGGCGCCATACGAGGTATTCCGGCAGGCCCAATTCAGCGCCGAGTTCGCGGACTTCGTCTTTGAAGAGGTTGCGGAGCGGTTCGATGAGGCCCTTGAAATCGACGACAGCCGGAAGGCCGCCTACGTTGTGATGGCTCTTGATGACGGCAGCATCGCCGGCACCGGATTCGATGACGTCGGGATAAATCGTCCCCTGGGCCAGGAAATCGACGGAACCGATTTTACGGCCTTCGTCTTCAAAGACGCGGATAAATTCTTCGCCAATGATTTTCCGTTTCCGTTCAGGATCGCTGACGCCTTCAAGTTTCTTGAGGAAGCGTTCCGATGCATCGACGCGGATGAAGTTCATTCCGCTGTCCTTGAAGGCCGCTTCGACTTCGTCGCCTTCATTCTTGCGGAGCAGGCCATGGTCGACAAAGATGCAGGTCAGCTGACTGCCGACGGCTTTGGAGATGAGGGCTGCCGCTACGGAGCTGTCGACGCCGCCTGAGAGGGCCAGGACGACTTTGCCGTCGCCGACGGTTTCTTTGATATTGGCAATAGCTGTCTTGGCATAGTTAGCCATGGTCCACGAGCCGGTGCAGCCGCAGACTTCAAAGAGGAAGTTATGGAGCATTTCCTTGCCGTGTTCCGTATGGAGCACTTCCGGGTGATACTGCATGGCATAGAGTTTCTTTTCCGGGTTCTGCATGGCAGCGACCGGGCAATTGGCCGTATGAGCTACGATTTCAAAGCCTTCCGGGATGGAAGCGACGTAGTCCTGATGGCTCATCCAGACGATTTCTTTTTCCTGTAGGCCCTTAAACAAAGGCGATGCCGTATTGACATCGATTTCGGTCTTGCCAAATTCGCGCATGTCGGCGTGTTTGACTTCGCCGCCTAAGGTCTGTGCCATGAACTGCATGCCATAGCAAAGGCCGAGGACCGGGATGCCGAGATGGAAGACTTCTGCTTCGATCTTCGGCGCATTGTCTTCATAGACGCTGCCAGGACCACCGGTGAAGATGATGCCCTGGGGCTGAAGTTCTTTGATTTTAGCAACGGCTTTGTGATACGGGTATACTTCACAGTATACGTGGTTTTCACGGACGCGCCGTGCAATGAGCTGGTTATACTGACCACCAAAATCGACAACGATGACGAGTTCTTTGGTATCCATTAAGTGCCTCCTCGTGAAATACTTTCTTTGACAGCGGCGGCTGCCTAAATCATTCGATTATCATATTATAACACACGAAGATGAGAGTGACTAGTCACAAAGGGGCTAATTACGTCCATTCCCGGTACAAATCTTTGAGGATGCACGCCCGGGTGATCATACCGACGACACGCTTATTGTCCACGACGGGAAGGACTTTCAAATGTTCCAGGATCATGACGGCCGCTACCTGTTCGACGTCAGCTTTGGGCGTAGCAATCATGACGTTCTTGGTCATCAGTTTCGAGCAGGGCTGGTCGAGGAGGTTCTTGAACTCCTTGGCATATTTGCCGACGCGGCTGGTATAAATCTTGGTGCCGATGAAGGGCAGGCGCGGGATGTGCGGCTTCGAGCTGCGGTACATGAGGTCGGCACTGGAGATGAGGCCGATGAGATGGTCTTCTTCATCGACGACGGGCACGGCCAGGAGGCGGTGCTTGATGAAAATGCGGAAGACGTCGCGGATGGGAATATCCGGCGTTACCGAGACGAAAACCTTTTCCATGACATCTTTCACGCGGACAATTGGTTTTTCTTTCATTTCTTCAGCCATGGTACGTCCCCTCCCCTTAGTCATCGCCGTATTCGCGATACAATTCATCGAGGATGTTGCCGCGGGTAACGATGCCGACGATATGTTTTTCCTTGACAATCGGAATGACTTTCAGATGTTCTGCAACCATGACGCCGGCAATCTGTTCGACTTCCGCATCAGGCGCAGCGATGATGACGTCTTTGGTCATCATGTCCTTGGCCGTGCAGGCCATGAGTTTCTTGAAGCCCTTGTCGTATTCACTGATGCCGTTATAATAAATGCTGGCTCCCAAAAGATTGACATAGTGCGGGACATGAGGCTTTACCTTCTTGTAGAGCAAATCGGCATCGGTAACGATGCCGGCGAGCTCTTCCTTTTCATTGATGATAGGAATGGCCGTAATGTGATTCTTGACGAACATGTTGACTAAATCAAAGACAGACGTTTCCGGCGAAGCCGTAACGAAATTCTTTTCCATAATATCTGAAGCTGTACGTTTAGACATAGTTATCACTCCTTTTCTTATATTATAAGTATTAGACACAAAGGCCCTGATTTCCTGCTTGGGAGGTAAAAAAAGGTCCTGTCGTATAACGACAAGACCTTTTAAGTGGCTAGTGGCTAGTTGTTAGTAGTAATCCAGCTTATTTTCCGCAATAAGCGATGACTTCGACTTCTACGAAGACGTCTTTCGGGAGGCGGCTGATTTCGACGCACGAACGAGCCGGCAAGGTCTTCTGGAAGTATTTGCCGTAGACTTCATTGACAGCGCCGAAGAAGTTGATATCCGTCAGGTAAACCGTCGTCTTGACGACGTCATCATAAGAAAGGCCGGCTTCTTCGAGGATAGCGCCGACGTTCTTCATGCACTGTTCGGCCTGTTCGACGACGCCGCCGGAAACGATTTTGCCTTTTTCCGGGTTGATGGCGATCTGGCCGGAAGCAAAGAGGAAATCACCGGCTTTGATAGCCTGAGAATACGGGCCTACTGCGCCCGGAGCTTTCGTAGTACTGATAACATTGACTGCCATGATAATGCATCTCCTTAATTTTAATCTAACTGTATTATACCTCGCAGGCCCTGGGAAAACCATAGGCCTGCGACAATAATCACGTTTCTGATTTAGCTTCAGCCCCTTCGATGAGGTGTCCTTCCCTATCATACTGCTTCTTGTTCAAACCGCAGGCGAACCAGGCGGCGATGACAGCGGCGATGAAAACCCACGACGAGAAGATGGACATGCGCGTGTCAGGGTTGTAAATCATGCCGATAGTGACGAGGATCAGGAAGATGATGCAGAAGTAATTGGAATAGGGATAGAGGGGCGATTTGAAAGGATGTTTCGCCATGACTTCCGGTCCCCAGGACTTGCGGAAATTTTTCTGGGCATAGGCCAGGACGAACCAGGCGACCATGCCCGGAAAAACGGAGGCACTGTATAAGTAAAGGAATAATTTGGAGTCCGGCACGAGGTAGTTGAGGATGACACCGATAGCCAGGACAACGACGGTGACGGCAATGCTGTTGCGCGGCACGCCACTCGGCGACAATTTGGCAAAAATCTTGGGAGCCTGGCCGTTCTGGGCCAGCGTATAGAGCATACGGCCTGAGCTGTACATACCGCTGTTGCAGCCGGACAGGGCCGCCGTGAGAACGACAAAATTGATGATGCCTGCTGCTGCCGAGATGCCGACTTTAGCGAAGGTCATGACAAAGGGGCTGCCGATATAGCTGACTTCATTCCAAGGGTAAATACAGAGGATAACGAAAATCGAGCCGATGTAGAAGATGAGGATACGCCAGACGATATTGTTGACGGCCTTCTTCAAAGTGTGTTTCGGGTCCTGAGCTTCGCCAGCTGTAATACCGATGAGTTCAACGCCCTGGAAAGACGCGGCGACAACGCACATGGCTGCCAGCATACCGCCCCAGCCATTGGGCATGAATCCGCCGTGGTCCCAGAGATTGCTGATACCGACAGGAACGCCGCCATTGCCGAAGCCAAAGAGGATGACCGCAGCTCCGACGATGAGCAGGATGATGATGGTGACGACTTTGATCAAGGCGAACCAGAATTCAAATTCGCCGTAATATTTGACGGCTGCCATATTAGCCGCTGCGACGATGGCCATGCCGGCCAGGGCTGATATCCATTGCGGCAGCAGTGGGAACCAGTAGTGGACGTAAATGCCGACAGCTGTGATTTCCGACAAACCGACGACGACCCACAGGAACCAATAGGAGCAAGCAGTAAGGTAGCCGACGAAAGGACTGATATATTTATGCCCATATGTGGCAAAGGAGCCGGTAACGGGTTCCTGATAAAGCATTTCCCCCATGATGCGCATGATGAAAAACATGACGACGCCCGTCACGGCATAACAGAGCAATACCGACGGTCCCGCCATCTGAATGGTGTTGGCCGATCCCATGAACAGGCCGACACCAATCGTCCCCCCAAGAGCGATCATCTCTACGTGGCGCGGTTTCAGGCCGCGTTCCATTTTCTGCTGTTCCATGATCTGCCCTCCATTACTTCAAGGTAACAAAATAATGATGGTCTTTGAGCATGGTCATCAGTTTTTCAACGTGCTTTTCGTTGGCCGTTTCCAGTTCCAGCGAGACGGCGGTCATGCCCATGTCGATGCCGTGCTGGCTGCGTTCATGGGTGATGGAAAGGACGTTGGCATTGGTGCCGGCAATAAGGGTCAGGAGCTTGACCAGTTCGCCCGGGACGTCGGGGATGACGGTCTGGAAGAAGATCTTGCGCTGCGACTTGATCAAGCCCTGGTTGATGACGCGGGTCATATTGTTGACGTCGATGTTGCCGCCGCTGACGAGGGCTGCGACTTTCTTGTTGCGGATGCCGGAAATCTTGCCGCTCATGAGAGCTGCGACCGGTACGGCACCGGCCCCTTCGGCAACGGTCTTGCCCCGTTCCAGGAGAATCAGGATAGCGCTGGCGATTTCCGATTCATCGACGGTGACGATTTCATCGACGTATTTCTTACAGATATCATAGGTCAAGTCGCCCGGTGTCTTGACGGCGATGCCATCGGCCAGAGTAGCCTTGCCGTTGTAGGTAATGACCTGTCCTTTTTCGATGGATTCCTTCATGGACGGCATGTTTTCCGTCTGGACGCCGATGACTTTGATCTTAGGGTTGACGTTCTTAGCGGCTACGGCCAGGCCGGAAATGAGGCCGCCGCCGCCAATCGGTGCGACGATAGCATCGACTTCGGGAAGCTGTTCGATGATTTCCAGGGCAATAGTCCCCTGGCCGGCAATGACTTCCGGGTCGTTGAAGGGATGGACGAAGGTATAGCCGTGTTCCGTCGTCAATTCAACGGCTTTGGCTGCGGCTTCATCGAAGAAGTCCCCATAAAGGACGACATTGGCACCGTAGCCGCGGGTCGCCGTAATCTTACTCAAGGGAGCGTGTTTCGGCATGCAGATGACGGACTGGCAGCCATATTCGCTGGCAGCCAGAGCCACGCCCTGGGCGTGGTTTCCGGCCGAAGCGGCGATGACGCCTTTTTCCCGTTCTTCCGGGGTCAGGGAAGCGACTTTGTTATAGGCCCCGCGCAGTTTAAAGGAGCCTGTCCGCTGGAGGTTTTCCAGTTTCAAATAAACTTCGCAGCCAGCCAAATCGCTGACGGAATTACTGTACGACAGCCCTGTTTTCTGGGCAACGCCTTTCAAGCGTTCCTGGGCATCTTTGATCATTTGTAAGGTTACTTTTTCTTCACTCATGTTGTGTGCTGCCAAAGGGCAGCCTCCCTCCTTTTCATTTCATTAATGATACGTATGCTTTATGGTTTCATCATACGCCGTTTATTGTCTACTGTCAAGAGAGTATTTGCGTATATGTATCTTTATAATAGACATTTGTTCCAGAACGGGCGGTGTACAGGATTCGCGCGGGCCGCCGATTAGGGCGGCCCCTACGTTGCTGGCGGTTTACCCACGACTCACGACCCACGGCAAACGAAAAAGGCCTGTCGTTATACGACAGGCCTTTTCATATGGTGACCCCTACGGGATTTGAACCCATGTTCTCGCCGTGAAAGGGCGATGTCTTAGACCGCTTGACCAAGGGGCCACGTAATGTGGAATGTGGTGATCCACCCGAGATTCGAACTCGGGACACCCTGATTAAAAGTCAGGTGCTCTGCCAACTGAGCTAGTGGATCATAATGGCAGGGGTAGTAGGATTCGAACCTACGGATGACGGAGTCAGAGTCCGTTGCCTTACCGCTTGGCGACACCCCTGTATGGCTCCTCAAGTAGGACTCGAACCTACGACAAATCGGTTAACAGCCGATTGCTCTACCAACTGAGCTATTGAGGAATATCACTTCAAGCTCGTTCCGAATCGGAACAATTAATATTATACTTGAATAGATAGAAAAATGCAAGTCTTTTTTACGATTTTTTTTGATGACTTTCTCCTGCCCTGCCGAGGAAATGGAAATAGGCCGTAAAACAATACACGGCAGCGACTAAGCCGATGGCTGCACCGGCATAGCCGATATACGGCAACAGGCCATGAGCCGTGACCTGCCCGCCAATCCAGGTACCACCGCCGATGCCGACGTTGAAGATGCCCGAAAAGATGGACATAGCCACCGGTGCCGCCCCCATCGGGACGTGGCGGATGAGTTCGGCCTGGAAGGTGACGTTGAACAGCGTCGAAGCACAGCCGACAACCAGGCAAGCAGCGACCATCGTCCCTGCCCCGCCAGCAGCAGCCTTCCACAAGAGGAACGGAATGACCAGCCCCAGCAGTCCGGCCCGGATGATGCCATAGCGGAAATGATTGTAAAAATGGGAAAAGACAAAACTCCCTACAAGGCCGCTGACGCCGAGAAGCATGAGTGTCGACGTGATTCCCTGGTCGCTAAAGGCAGCGACGATTTTGAGAAAGGGTTCGATATAGCTGTAGGCCGTGAAATAGGCCGTCGCAAACAGGACGGACAAGATATAGACACTGACGACGACGGGATTCCTGAGCAATTTAGGCAGGTCATCGCGGGAAAAAGAGGCATCACTGGCCAATTTCGGAAAAACGAAGGCCAAATAAAGGAGCACGGCTAAAGCCGTTGCCGTAATGGCCAAGAAAGTCATGCGCCAGCCGGCATAGAGGCCAATAATCCGCCCCAAGGGCAGACCGAAGATCATGGCGACAGCCGAACCGGTGACGATCATACTCAAAGCCAAGGGGCGATGAGTCCGCGTGACCAGGCGTGTCGCCATCGGAGCTGCAATGGACCAGAAAATAGAATGAGCGCAGGCGACGCTGATACGGGCTGCCATGAGCATGGGAAAATTCAAGGCCAGCCCCGACGCCAGTTGTCCCAAGACAAAGAGACCCATAGTCCCTAACAAGAGGCGCCGCATCTCCATCTGGCAGACGAGTAGCATGAGCGGCAAGGACAACAAGGCTACGACCCAGGCGTAGACAGTGATCATAATGCCCGTCTGGGACTCAGTCATTGCGAAGGACTGAGAAATGTCCATGAGCAGACCGATAGGCGTCAACTACTCCCGACTAAAGTCGGGAGCTTGTAAGTCGGAACTGCATAGGTACTAACGACATCTAAAAGATGTCTTCCTAAATCCGCCTACATCATCGGGTGGCTGACAACACCCGCTTTGCTAAGGAGTT
>JACXXQ010000389.1_pt1 | contig 24303 bp, 22 predicted proteins | sample 8621361 | NCBI WGS metagenome assembly JACXXQ01 (sample SAMN15503820, study PRJNA645414) | gut metagenome | isolation source: feces | host: Bos taurus | place: USA | collected 2016 | reverse complement strand
GATCTCCACATCACCCCAGTGGTATGATGTGGAGATCGAGCGGGTGTCGCTCAGTCAGGAGGATCCCAACCGGAACATGGTAATTCGCGTGACCGACCCTCAGCTGCTGAGCAGCACCGGCGGCATCGTGCAGGGCATGAGCGGCAGCCCCATCGAACAGGATGGCAAGCTGGTGGGCGCAGTAACCCATGTGCTGGTGAACGACCCCACCCGGGGCTATGGGATTTTTGCCCAGACCATGCTGGAAACAGCGGATATATTGGCGACGCAAGGCAAATCCAATGCAGCCTGATCCGTTAGGATTACTGTCATCTTTTGGCTGCTTTGAAAGATACGGAGCAAAATTTGCTGGAATGGAGAAGGAAAAATTTTCCAAAAGATGGTAAAAACTGGAATTTACTATTGCAATGACTGGAAATATATGGTAAAATTCCCATTGTTGAGACAACACAGCGAAACCACCCGCAAAACGGATGTAAAAACAGGAGGAAGCAACAATGGAGACCATGAAATTTTTGATGACCGATCTGGGCGAAGCCACCGCAGCCTGCGTTTCAGCGCTGGAAAGTCGCGGCCTGGAAGTAACCGTCTGCCCGCGGGACGGTGCGCAGGTGCTGGAAAAGCTGCTGGAATGCCGGCCCCGTGCTGTTCTGCTGGAGGTGTTCATGCCCGGCCTGGACGCGCTGGCCGTGAAGCAGCGGTACGAAGCGCAGGGCGGCACCGCGGTCTTTTTCGCCACCGGCCCGTTCCAGAACGAGGAGGCGGAGCAGGAGCTGCTGGAAAGCGGGTTTGCCTTTTATTATGTGCGCCCCTTTGATGAGCAGATTCTGGCCGGCCGGGCGCTGAAGGCGCTGGGCAAAGCACCGGTGCACCGGCAGATCGGCACGGGCAGCGACGAGGTGCGGGTCAGCGAGATCCTGCATCAGATTGGGGTGCCTGCCCACATTAAGGGATACCAGTTTTTGCGGGATGCCATTTTGCTGACAATGGAGGATCAGGACTACATCAACGCGGTGACCAAGCGGCTTTATCCGGAAATTGCCAAGCAGAACGGTACCACGGCCAGCCGGGTGGAGCGGGCCATCCGCCATGCAATTGAGGTGGCCTGGGACCGGGGCGATGTGGATACATTGAACAGCTATTTCGGCTACACCATCCACAATCTGCGGGGCAAGCCCACCAATTCGGAATTTGTAGCCATGATCAGCGACCGGATGCGGCTGGACAAAAAGCAGCGTCAGGCCTGAGCGAAAAGAAAAGAACAGCAAGCAGGGGGCCGTTCCGGTGCGCAGCGCCGGAACGGCTGCTTTTTGTGCGCACACTGTATACATTTTGTGGATTTTTGGAGCAGGATACGATATAATGAATCTGTTACAAAGAATGAAAGCGGAATCTTCTGCCAGAGCGGAAGGTTTTGCATCAGGAGGCACCCGAGCATGAACAAAACCGTAACTGCTGTGATCGTGGCCGCCGGCTCTTCCCGCCGGATGGGCTTTGACAAACTGGCCTGTCGCCTTTCCGGCGGCACCGTGCTGGAGCTGAGCCTGCGGGCCTTCGACCGTCACCCGCTGGTGCAGGACATCGTGCTGGTGACCGGCGAGAACGATGGCCCCGCCCAAAAGGCAGCTGCGGGGTGTGAAAAGCCGGTGACACTGGTGCGCGGGGGCGAGACCCGGGCCATCAGTGTGCGCAATGGGGTGAACGCTGCCACCGGCGAGCTGGTGGCCATCCACGATGCAGCCCGCCCCTTTGTGAGCGAGGCGGTGATCACCCAGGCGCTGCATGCGGCCGCTGCCACCGGTGCAGCAGCCCCGGCAGTACCGGTGAAGGATACGATCAAGCAGGCGGAGGACGGCCGGGTGAAATCCACACCTCCCCGCGAGAGTCTGTTTGCGGTGCAAACGCCCCAGTGCTTTGACCGGGCGCAGTATCTGGAGCTGCTGGCACAGGCGGCGGACGATTCCATTACCGACGACTGCCAGCTGTTCGAGAAGGCCGGCCGGCCGGTGGTGCTGACTGCGGGCGACTACGCCAACTATAAAATCACCACACCGGAGGATCTGAAAGGAGAGGCGAGCATGCGTATTGGTCATGGATACGACGTACATAAGCTGGTAGAGGGCCGCCGGCTGATTCTGGGCGGGGTGGACATCCCCTGCGAAAAAGGTCTGCTGGGCCATTCCGACGCGGATGTGCTGGCCCATGCGGTGATGGATGCGGTGCTGGGTGCGGCCGCTCTGGGTGACATCGGCAAGCATTTCCCGGATACCGACCCTGCCTATAAAGGGGCGGACAGCCTGGAGCTGGCCCGTCATGTGGCCCGGCTGATGGCCCAGCAGGGCTGGAAGATCGAAAACATCGACTCCACCATCCTGTGCCAGGCACCCAAGCTGGCACCCCATATTCCTGCCATGCGCCGCAATCTGGCACAGGCGTTTGGCATCACTGAGGAGCAGGTGAGTGTGAAGGCCACCACCGAGGAAAAGCTGGGCTTTACCGGAGCTGGGCAGGGCATCGCGGTGCATGCGGTGGCACTGATCACCCGCTGAGCGGCAGGTAAAAAAAGGTTTTCAAGCCTGCAGGCGTGTGCTATACTAAAAACGGTATCATGCTGAAGTATGGCGTGACCGGGGCGGGCGAAAATCTGTAAGAAGCCCGCTCTTTTCACGGAGCATTGCCGGTTGCCTGTAAAGCCGTGGAAGGCTTTGAAGCCGGCAAAAAGGATAGCATGAAATTACGAAACGCTGTGCCGCCGGGCAAGGAAAGCTGCGGCGGCATGCACAGGAGGTTTTTTTGTGGCGAATGGGTTTGAGATCAGCCAGTTTGTGGGCAATCTGATGTCCATCTGGCTGCAGCCGCAGAATATTCTGGATATCGCCATCGTCGCCTTTGTGATCTATGAGCTGCTGGCGGTGATCCGCAAGACCCGGGCGGCTCAGCTGGCCAAGGGCGCAGTGGTTGTGGTCGCGGTGTATGCGCTGGCCTATATTCTGGGGCTGCGCACCGTGATGTGGGTTATGAACAGTGTGCTGCAGGTCGGCATTCTGGCGCTGGTGGTATTGTTCCAGCCGGAACTGCGCCGGGCGCTGGAGCAGATGGGCCGCACAGACAAGTGGGCGTCCAAGCTGCTGCGCAGCCGTCGGATGGACCCGGGCCTGCGGGCCCAGTGGCAGAATGCCTGCCTGGCCATCTGCGACGCGGCGGAGCAATTGTCCGACACAAACACCGGCGCGCTGATTGTGCTGGAGCGCAACACCAATCTGTCTGAAATCATCCGAACCGGTACCCCGCTGAACGGCGATGTGAACCGCGAGATGCTGGGCACCATCTTCTATGAGGGAACCCCCCTGCACGACGGTGCAGTGGTGGTGCGCGACGGTATGCTGAAGGCGGCGGGCTGCGTGCTGCCTCTTTCGGATAATCTGGAGATCGGCAAGGATATGGGCACCCGCCACCGGGCCGCGCTGGGCATGAGCGAAAACTCCGATGCCGTGGTGGTGGTGGTCAGCGAGGAGACCGGCATCATTTCGCTGGCAAGAAACGGCGTACTGATCCGCCGGCTGGATCGCCAGAATCTGTTCAATATGCTGCAGGAGGAGCTGGTTCCGCCCGAGCAGCAGGAAACTCCTAAAAAATCTTCTTTCTGGAGAAAAAAGAATGAAAAAGGACAAAGATAAGTCTCTGCTGGACGACCGGCGTTTTTCCATCCCCCTGTCCGTTCTGTTGGCGGTGGCACTGTGGATGGTGGTTACCATGGTGATCAATCCCAACCAGAGCACAACGATTTACAATGTGCCGGTGGACTTTACCTACAATTCCACCAGCTACACCAGCAAGGGGCTGGACATCGTGAACAACCCCCAGAAAAACGTCTCCCTGAAACTGGAAGGCAACGGCTACGATCTGAGTGGCCTGAAGGCCGAGGATTTCGTGGTTTACCCGGATTATTCCTCGGTGAACGGGCCCGGTGAAGTAACCCTGCCCCTGCGGGTTCTGGTGCGGGACAGTGCCAGCCAGGTGAAAGCCTCTGTGAACAAGGACGAACGGGTTACCGTTGTGTTCGACTCTGTGGAGGAAAAAACCTTTACCGTCCAGGTGCAGGCCAGCGACCTGACCATTGCCGACGGTTATAAGCTGCAGGGAACGGTGGCTTCTCCCAGTATGGTGACGGTAAGCGGCCCTGCCAGCGAGGTGGACCGGATTGACCGGATTGTTGCCCGGGTGGAGCCCAGCTCCGATCTGGAAAACATGTCGGAAAGCAAGATCAAGACAGTCACACTGGAGGCGCAGGACGCAGAAGGTGAGGCCCTGAGCCTGCAATATACCACCATGGACACCACGGTGGTGGATGTGACCATTAATATTTACCAGACCAAGGAACTGCCGCTGGTGGTGAACTTCATCAACGTGCCGGAGGGCTTTGATCTGAACACTCTGAAGTACAGCCTGTCTCAGGAGACCATGGTGGTGAGCGGCAAGCCCGAGACCCTGGAGTCCCTGACCGAGCTGGCGGTAAGCGATTTTGACCTGTCCACCTTCGAGATGGATAAGTCTTACAGCCTGAACGTGAACCTGCCCAAGGGTGTGGAAAGCAAGGATAATGTGAAAACCATAACCCTGAGCTTTGACACCACCGGCCTTGCCAGCCGGACGCTGAACGTGGCGAACATCCGCACCATCAACACACCGGATGGTTACAGCGTAAAGGTGAATGACACCCGGGTGGCGAATGTGACCCTGATTGGCCCCGAGGACGAGCTGGAAGAACTGTCGCCCAGCAGCGTGGTGGCTACGGTGGACATGAGCCAGAGTCAGGTGGTTGAAGGCACGGAGAGCCTGTCGGCCTCCATTTCGGTACCCTCTTCCAGCACCATCTTTGCGGTGGGCAGCTATTCGGTAGAGTGTTCCATCACAGTAGATTCCGGGAGCTGATCAGAAAAGATGCTGTTGATACGAGGGCTTCGGGTGGGGCTGAATGTGCCCCAGCCCGAACAGCAGGCCAAAGCCATGGCCTTAAAAACCCTGCGCCTGCCTGAAAGTCAGGTGGCCAGCGCGGGGGTGGCAAAACTTTCGGTGGATGCCCGGCACGGTAAGCCCGTGCTGGTGTATACCATCGCCATCACCTTGAAAAACGAGGGTGCGGAACCGGCCTTGGCCGGGGCCGCGCCCTGCGTTGCTATATCCAAGCAGGTGGAATTTCGGCCGGTTATTGCAAAAACACCGCTGGGTGGCCGCCCGGTGGTGTGCGGTCTGGGCCCGGCGGGTCTGTTTGCTGCTCTGGCACTGGCCCGGGCCGGGTATCGGCCCATCGTGCTGGAGCGTGGCCCTGCGCTGGAAGAGCGTGTCCGGGCGGTGGAGCATTTTTCCGCCACCGGTCAGCTGGATCCCAACGCCAACATTCAGTTTGGCGAAGGCGGTGCGGGTACTTTTTCCGACGGTAAGCTCACCACACGCATCAACGATGAGCTGTGCGGCTTCGTGACCCAGACCCTGCTGCGCCACGGCGCACCGGCAGAGATCGCCTATCGGCAAAAACCCCATGTGGGCACCGACCTGCTGCGGGGCGTGATCCAGTCCATCCGGGGTGAGATTCAGCAGCTGGGCGGCGAGGTGCGGTTCAATACCCGGCTCACAGGGCTGATCCGGGAAAACGGTCGGCTGTGCGGCGTACAGACCACCGGCGGCGACATCACCACTCCGGCGCTGATTCTGGCGGTGGGCCACTCGGCGCGGGATACCTTCGAAATGCTGCAGGAGGAGGGCCTGCCCCTTGTTTGCAAGCCTTTCTCGGTGGGCTTCCGGGCGGAGCACCTGCAAACCGAGATTGAAAAAAGCCTTTATCATCAGGCGGCGGGTCACCCGGCCTTGCCCCGGGGCGAATATCAGCTCAGCCAGCATGTGGGCGAGCGCTGCGTCTATACCTTTTGCATGTGCCCCGGCGGCCAGGTGGTCGCCTCGGCCAGTGAGGAGGGCGGCGCGCTCACCAATGGTATGAGTTACCACGCCCGTGCAGGCAAAAATGCCAATGCGGCGGTGGTGGTCAGTGTGGATGGCCGGGATTTCGGCCAGAACCCGGCAAAGGCCATCGCGTTCCAGCGGCAGCTGGAACGGGCGGCCTATGCGGCGGGCGGTGGCGGATACACAGCGCCCGCCGAGACCGTGCAAAGCTTTTTGCAGGGCAAGGGCCGGCTGGATCTGGATCGGGTACAGCCCACCTACGATCGGGGGGTGCGCGCCTTTGATCTGGGCAGCCTTCTGCCCGAAGAGCTGGCCGGAACCCTTCGCACCGGGCTTTCCGCCTTTGAGCGCAAGCTGCGGGGATATACCGCGGCGGACGCGGTGCTCACCGGCCTGGAAACCAGAACCTCCAGCCCGGTTCGGCTGGAGCGGGGGGAGAACCTGCAATGTACTGCGCTGCCGGGGCTGTACCCCTGCGGCGAAGGTGCGGGCTACGCGGGCGGAATTGTGAGCGCGGCAGTGGACGGCCTGCGCTGTGCCCGGGCGTTGATGGAAACCGGCGGCCCGCAGGAATAACAAAAACGGCGATTCGACCAGGAGCACGAATGCCGGAAGGGAATGGATGGGGAAGAGAGCATGGCAGAAAAAAGACCGTATGAATACGATGCCTGGGGCAGACAGGGGCAGGAACGGCGCAGCCAGAATGGCAGTGGCCGTGCTCCCGGAAGCCAGGATCCCTGGGAAGAGGTGTGCCGCAGCATGAATGAGCTGGGGGCTACCGTGGCCACCGAGGTGGGCCGCGGCCTGAAAGAGGGCTGGGATCAGGTGCAGAAAAGCCTGAACGAAGCCCAGGCAGCAGGCAAGCAGGGCCAGCAGCGGCCGCAACCGGTGCGGCCCTCTGCCACTGGTACCCCCCGTTACAAGGCGCCGCAGACACACGCTGCTGCAAACCGTGCGGCCGCCCGGGTGGATCGGGCGGTGGATCGGCTGGGAGAGACAATGGCCAATGGCCTTTGCATGATGGGCGGCACCGTTGCTACCGGCTGCGCAGTGGTGCTGGGGCTGTTTGGAATACTGATTTTCGTGGGCGGCCTTATGAGTGGTATCCCGGAAGTTATTGCAACAGATGTTGTGCTCAGTTTGTTCTCGCTGGCGCTTTGCATCGCCGTTGGATTGGGTGCCCGCTGGCTGTTTTTGCAGCCGGGCCGCCGTTTCCGCCGCAAGCGCTATCTGGTGGGGATGGGTCAGCAGACCAATGTGCCGCTGGAACGGCTCAGCGAGGTTGTGCAGCGGCCGGTACCCTTTGTGAAAAAGGATCTGGCCCTCATGATCCGCAGAGGCTGGCTGCCCAATGCCTATCTGGATGAGGAAGAAAACAGGTTCTTCCTGAATGCGGCAGAATATCGGGAACTGCAGCACCAGCAGGAGGAGCAGCGCCGCGCAGAGCAGGCCCGCCAACAGGCGGATGCACAGGATCCTGCAGGGGCAGAGCTGCGGGCGACGCTGGATCAGGGAGCTCAGTTCCGGAAGGTGCTGGGTGAGCACATTGCTGCGGCGGCGGATGAACCGGATCTGCAGCAGGAGCTGGTGCGTATGCAAAGCCAGACCGGCGAAATTCTGGGCTGGGTGGAAGATCACCCGAACAGTGCCGGAAAGGTGCGCCGTCTGGTGCGGTATTATATGCCCACCACCCTGAAACTGCTGAAAACCTACGATGATGTGAAGGATCAGAAGGGCGATGTGGCAGGAAACATCAAGCTGGAGATCACCGGCATCCTGCACACGGTGAACCGTGCCTTCGAGAACCTGCGCGACGATCTGCTCAGCGATGCCGCGCTGGATGTGTCCACCGAAATCAGCGCCATGCAGGCCATGCTGGCCCAGGATGGCCTTTCCACGGACGATACTTTCTACTCAAAGGAGCAAAACAACCAATGACCTATCGAGCCTGGCAAGTAAAGCAGCCCGATGAACAGGCCGCCGCCCGGCTGGCAAACGCCATCGGCGTGCCGCTTCTTCTGGCGCGCATTCTGGTGGCCCGTGGCATGAGCAGCCCCGAGCAGGCCATGGAATTTCTGGAGCAGGATGCTCCTCTGTCCGACCCGTTTCTGATGCGGGATATGGACAAAGCAGTCCAGCGGATTTTACAGGCGGTGGACGAAGAGCAGCCCATTGTGATCTTCGGCGATTACGATGTGGACGGCGTGACTGCCACCGCCCTTTTATATTCTCACCTGCGGGGCATGGGCGCCAATGTGCGCTGCAAGCTGCCCAGCCGTGAGGAGGACGGTTACGGCCTCACCAACGCCATTGTGGAGCAGCTGGCTGAAAAGGGCTATAAGCTGATTATCACGGTGGACAACGGCATCACCGCTATCCCCGAAGCCCGGCGCGCCCGGGAGCTGGGGGTGGATCTGGTCATCACCGACCATCACCTGCCCGGCGAAGAGCTGCCGGATGCGGTGGCGGTTGTGGATCCCGCCCGGAAAGATGACGAAAGCCCCTGCAAGACCCTTTCCGGTGCGGGCGTGGCCTTCAAGCTGTGTGCCGCGCTGGACGGCTGCGAGCCGGAGATGCTGCTGGATTTCTGCGGAGATCTGGCGGCCATCGGCACCGTGGCGGACGTGATGGTGCTGCAGGGAGAAAACCGCACCATTGTAAAGCATGGCCTGTATGCACTGCAGAACAGCGAACGGCCCGGCCTTCTGGCACTTTTGGAAGCCTGTGGTCTGGGCGACAGGCCCGTGACCAGCGAGAGCATCAGCTTTGCCATCGCGCCCCGGCTGAATGCCGCCGGGCGGATGGATTCCGCGGTGAGCGCCTTGCAGCTGCTTCTGTGCGAGGACGAGGGCAGGGCCCAGCAGCTCACCGATCAGCTGGTGGCCAGCAACACTGCCCGGCAGGAGGCGGAACAGCGCATTATGGCTGAAGCCGAGGCCCAGCTGGCGGCGGACCCCGCCCGCCAGAACGACCGGGTGATTCTGGTCTGGGGCCAGGACTACCATCCCGGCGTGATCGGCATTGTGGCCAGCCGGCTGGTGGAGCACTACGGTAAGCCGGTCATGGTGATTAGCGTGCAGAACGGCGAGGGCAAGGGCTCCGGCCGCAGTGTGCCCGGCTTTAATCTGCACAAGGCCATCAGCGCCTGCGGCGACCTGCTGCTGCGCTTTGGCGGCCATGCGCTGGCTGCCGGCCTTTCGGTGAAGGAAGAGAATATTCCGGCGCTGCGCAAGGCGCTGAATGAGTTTGCTGCCCGGGAATATCCGGTGCTGGAAAGCCCGCCGCTGGAACTGGATGTGACCGTCCGGCTGGATGCGCTGACCGTGCAGGAGGTGGAGGGCCTGGACTATCTGGCTCCCTGCGGCAACGGAAATCCCGCGCCGCTGTTCCTGCTGGAAAATGCCCAGATCGAGGGTGTTTATCCGGTGAGCGATGGGCGGCATTGCCGGCTGCGGCTGCGCCAGGGCGCAGGCTGCCTGTACGCCGCCTATTTCGGCGTGAGCGTGGCCCAGCTGCCCTACCAGACCGGCGACCGGGTGGACGCGGCCATTACTCTGTCCATCTATCAGGGCAAAAACGGGCCCCAGCTCTCCGGTCGCATCCGGGAACTGCGTCCGGCGGGTCTGCCTGCTCAGACGGCCCGGCAGGCGGCTCTCTTTGAAGCATTTTTACACGGCAGCAGGCTGCCGGATTCCCAGCGGCGGGAACTTGTGCCCCAGCGCGCCCTGATCGTGACGCTTTACCGCATGATCCAGAAGGGCGAGGTGTGGGCGCAGGATCTGCAGCCGGTATTTGCAAAACTTGGCCCGGAGAACACCGGGCGAATTCTGGCGGGTTTGACCGCCCTGACCCAGCTGGGTCTTGTGGAAATCTGCGAGACCGGCGGGGCCAAAAAGTATGCGCCGGTACCGGTGGCCCAGAAACAGGATCTGTTTTCGGCCCCGATACTCAAGGCACTGGAGGCATGATCCATGGCTGGATATGTAGTATATGATGATTTAAAACAAATGGTCCTGGAGTCGGGCCGCCCCTACGATATGGAGATGCTGGACAAGGCATACCATCTGGCGGAGCGGGCCCACGACGGCCAGTTCCGCCGCTCCGGTGAACCCTATATCTGCCACCCGCTGCATGTGGCCATGCTGCTGGTGGATCTGGGCATGGACACCGAAAGCCTGGCCGCCGCCCTGATGCACGACGTGGTGGAGGACACCTCAGTCACGCTGGATGAGCTGGAAAGCCAGTTCGGCGCGGATGTGGCCCACATGGTGGACGGCGTGACCAAGCTGACCAAGATCAAGTTCTCCTCGGTGGAGGAACAGCAGGCCGAGAACCTGCGCAAGATGCTCATGGCCATGAGCCAGGACGTTCGGGTTATGATCATCAAGTTGTGCGACCGACTGCACAATATGCGCACCGGCGATGCCTGGCCCGAGCAGAAACGGCGGGATAAGGCGCTGGAGACCATGGAGGTCTACGCGCCCATCGCCCACCGACTGGGCATCAGCAACATCAAGGAAGAGCTGGAGGACCGCAGCCTGCGCTATCTGGACCCGGTGGGCTACCAGAACATCAAGGATCTGCTGGCGGAAAACGGCGGCCGGGAATTTGTAACCAATATTGCCGAGGTCATCCGGGAGCGGCTGGCGGAAAACGGCATGCCGGAAGCCATCATGAAAAGCCGGGTGAAGAGCGTCTACGGCATCTACCGCAAGATGTTCATGCAGAACCGGGACTTTGAGGAAATCTACGATGTGTATGCAGTGCGCATCATTCTGGATACGGTGGCCGAGTGCTACAACGCTCTGGGCGTGATTCACGACATGTACCATCCGCTGCCCAACCGGTTCAAGGATTATATCTCCACCCCCAAGCCCAACGGCTACCAGTCGCTGCACACCACCGTGATCGGCCACGAGGGCATCCCCTTTGAGGTGCAGATCCGCACCCGGGAGATGGATCAGATGGCAGAATACGGTGTGGCGGCCCACTGGAAATACAAGGCCGGTATCCAGAGCGGCGGCAGCGACCGGCTGGAGGAGCGTCTGGCCTGGGTGCGCCAGTTGCTGGAAAGCCAGCGGGAAAACGAGGACGCCGGCAGCCTGCTGCAGGACATCAAGGGCGACCTGCTCCCCGAAGAGGTGTTTGCCTTCACTCCCAAGGGCGACGTGATCAACTTGCCTGCCGGGGCCACCGCCATCGACTTTGCCTATGCCATCCATTCGGCGGTGGGCAACCGGATGATCGGCGCCAAGGTGAACAGCCGTATTGTGCCCATTGACCATAAGGTGGTTACCGGCGAGATCATCGAGATCATCACCGGCCCGGCGGACAAGGGCCCCAGCCGCGACTGGCTGAAGATCGTTACCACCAGCGAGGCCCGCAATAAAATCCGCAACTGGTTCAAGAAGGAACGCAGAGAGGAGAACATTCAGGAGGGCCGTGCCGCACTGGAACGGGAAATGCGCCGCAACCTGATTACCGTGCCGGACGACAAGTGGGATGACTTCATGGCCGAGATCGCCCGCCGTCAGCGCCTGAACAGTGCCGACGAGATGTATGCGGCCTTGGGCTACGGTGGCTTGCAGATCAGCCGCCTGATGGGCAAGATCAAGGATGAATACGCAAAGCTCAAGGCGGGCGATGAGAAGGCCGCCAACCTGCTGGCAGACATCCCCCTGAAGAAATACAAGGGCAGCGACGGCGTTGTGGTGGAAGGCATCGACAACTGCCCCGTGAAGTTTGCCAAGTGCTGCAGCCCTCTGCCCGGCGACGAGATCGTGGGCTTCATTACCCGTGGCTTTGGCGTGTCCATCCACAAAAAGGATTGCCAGAACGCCCAGGTCAGCATGAACGACCCGGAAAACAAGGGCCGCTGGGTGCGTGCCTACTGGGAGGATACCAAGCAGGAAAACTACAAGGCAACTCTGGAGCTCACCGCCATGGACCGCAGCGGTCTGGTGGGCGATGTGGCCATGGCCCTGACCGATCTGCGGGTTCCGGTGTATGCCATGAGCGCCCGCGCAGTGGACAATGGCCGCGCCTCCATGTCGCTGACCATCGGCATTGCCAGCACCGAGCATCTGAACAGCGTACTGGCCAAGCTGCGCCGCGTGAAGGACGTGGTCAGCGTGATGCGTGTATGACCCCCAAAAGGGAAGGAGAACATCAATGCGAGCTGTGATTCAGCGTGTAACCGGCGCCAGCGTGATTGTGGACGGGGGCGAGCCCCGTCCCATCGGCCCCGGCCTGGTGATTCTGCTGGGCGTGAAGGATACCGACACCCTGGCCATTGTACCCAAGCTGGCGGAAAAATGTGCACACCTGCGCATTTTTTCCGACGAGGCGGGTAAATTGAATAAAAGCGCCGTGGAGCTGGGCTATTCCGCCCTGGTGGTGAGCAACTTCACCCTCTATGCGGACACGAAAAAGGGCAAGCGACCCAGCTTCATTGCTGCCGCAAAGCCACCGCTTTCAGTGCAGGCTTACGAGCTGTTTCTGGAAAAAATGAACGAACAGGGCCTGAAGGAGGTTCAGCACGGCGAATTCGGCGCCGACATGCAGCTGAGCCTGACCAACGACGGCCCGGTGACCATTGTGATCGACACCGACGAGTGGTGATCGCTGTCCCCGGAAAGAAGGAGACCCCATGAACGTATATCATCTGCGGGGCCCCGCGCCCTATTACACCAACAGCTTTGTGATTGTCACCGATCAGGGCAATGCCGTGGCGGTGGACCCGGCCCCGGCGGCGGACGAGATCGACCGTCTGCTGGGTGAGAAAAACGCAAAGCTGACCCGTATTTTTCTAACCCACGGCCACTTCGACCATGTGTACAGTGTGGAGGAGCTGCGCCGCCGCTGGAATTGCCCGGTCTGGCTGGATCCGGCCGACGCAAAGGGGAATGAGCTATACCCGGTGGCGAAAAGCGACGCCTGCTACGAGGACGGCACCCCCATTCAGGTGGACGAGGCGGAGTTCACCCCCTGGCACACCCCGGGGCACACCGCCGGTTCCTGGATCATCGAGTGCGCCGGTCTGCTCTTCGCGGGCGATACCCTGTTTGCCGGCGGCGTGGGCCGCACCGATCTGGAGGGCGGCAGCCCCGCTGAGCAGCGGGCCAGCCTGAAAAAGATCAAGGGCCTGCCCCTGCCGGATGACACCACTGTGCTGCCCGGCCACGGCGATTTTACCACCCTGGGTCAGGAAAAGACCGAAAACCCCTATCTGATGTTTGTCTGAATACAGAACAAGGAGCATTTATGCTGATTCATATCAAGGGCGGCGTCTCCGGCTACGAGCCGGAGAACATCGCCCGCATGTTTTTCCCCGGAGCCACGCTGACGGCCAAATACGTCCGCGGCGAGGATCTGGTGTTTGCCGCTGCGGGCCGGTTCCGGTTGGCGGCGGGTGTGCGGCGGGGCGGTCAGTGCCTGGTGCGCACCGCGCCCCTGCCGCAGGAGGGCGAGAGCGTGGAGTTTGCCCTGTGCAGCCTTCTGTATGACCTGCTGGGCCAGGCCACCGGCCTGCGCATGCCCTGGGGCAAGCTCACCGGCGTGCGTCCGGTGCGCATCATCCATGACAAGCGGGCCGCGGGCTGGTCGGAGCAGGCCATTCGGGAACTGTTTGTGGACCGTTACGACTGCACCCCCGAGCGATTTTCTCTGGCGCTGCAGATCGCGGATCTGCAGCGGCCCATCATCGCCGGCCGGCAGCCGCTGGATTACAGCCTTTACATTGGCATCCCCTTCTGCCCCTCCCGGTGCAGCTATTGCAGCTTTGTGTCCCGCACCATCGGCCGGGATCAGAAGCTGGTGCAGCCCTATGTGGATAAGCTGTGCGAGGAAGTGCGGGAGATGAAGCGGCAGGCTGAGCACTGCGGGCTGAATCTGAAAACCATCTACATCGGCGGCGGCACCCCTACCAGCCTTTCGGCTGACCAGCTGCGCCAGCTGATGGGCACCGTGCGGGAATGCTTCGATCTTTCCCGGCTGGAGGAATACACCGTGGAAGCCGGCCGCCCGGACTGTACCGATGCGGAAAAACTGGCGGTGATCAAAGAGTACGGCGCCAGCCGCATCTCCATCAACCCCCAGACCTTCAACGATCAGGTACTGGCCAACATCGGCCGAAAGCATTCCGCGCAGGACATCCTGCGCTGCTTCGAGGAGGCGCGGCAGGTCGGGCATGGGAACATCAACATGGATCTGATCGCCGGTCTGCCCGGCGATACGGTGGAGAGCTTTGCCGCCAGCCTGGAGCAGGCCATTGCTCTGGACCCGGAAAACATCACCGTGCACACCCTCACCCTGAAGCGGGCATCCAATCTGGTGATCGAAAACCGGGATGAGGCCTACGCGGATGTGGCCGCCATGGTGGAGCTGGCCAATCAGCGGCTGGCTGCCGCCGGTTATCGGCCCTATTACCTTTACCGGCAGAAAAATACCCTGAAAAACCTGGAAAACACCGGATGGTGTAAGCCCGGTTATGAAGGGTACTATAATATCTATATCATGGAGGAGATCCATTCCATCCTGTCTGCCGGGGCAGGCGGCAGCACCAAGCTGTGCCAGCCGGGCGGCAGCCGCATCGAACGGATCTTCAACTACAAATACCCGGCGGAATACATCGATGGTTTCGATGAAATTCTCCGCCGCAAAGAAGGAGTGAGTGCATTCTATGCCCGCTATCTGGATTCCGAAACGACTGGTTGAAATCAGTCTGATTAATACCGCCGCCGAAAGTGCGGCCAGCTTTGCCCGCCACTGCGAACACGAATACGAGGGCAGGGTGCACGCGGCAGCCAGCGAAATTCTTGGCAGCGGTTGTTCGGTGGTTATGCTCACCGGCCCCTCCGCTTCCGGCAAAACCACCACGGCACATAAGCTGGCCGAGGCGCTCCGGCTGCGGGGAACTGCCTCTCAGGTGGTCAGTCTGGATAATTTCTACAAGGATCTGAAGGAATATCCCCGTCTGCCGGATGGCACCAAGGATTACGAAAACATCACCGCGCTGGACGTGGACGAGATCCAGCGCTGCCTGAACGAGCTGATCACCACCGGCCGCACCGATCTGCCGGAATTTGATTTCCTCACCGAAAACCGCAAGCCGGATCGGATTCCGCTGGAGCTGAAGGGCGGCGTGTGCATCGTGGAGGGCATCCATGCGCTGAATCCGCAGCTTACCGACAGCCTGCCCAGAGATCAGGTGTATAAGGTGTACGCAGGCCTGCGGGAGGAATACAGCTACCGGGGCCAGCGGGTGCTGCCCACCCGGGATATCCGCCTTGCCCGCCGCATGGTGCGGGATTACAAGTTCCGCGGGCACAGCCTGGAAAAAACCCTGAATATGTGGGATCGGGTGTGTGCCGGCGAGGATAAATTCATCAAGGTGTTCAAAAAGGAAGCAGACCTGCTGATGGATACCTCGTTCAGTTACGAAATCTGCCTGCTGGCTCCCTTTGTGACCCCGCTGGCGGGCGAACTGCCGGAGAATCACCCCAACGCCGAGCGGCTGAATGCGCTGGCCGGGTGCTTCTCGCTGGTGGAGCCGCTGAGTCTGGATCTGGTACCGGAGCACTCCATGCTGCGGGAATTTTTGGGCTGAGCCGTTGCATGTGTCAAAGCCTTAGAGTATAATGAAACAACAGACAATGCATTTCCGGCGCAGCGCTGCGCCGTACCAAGAAAGAGGTGTCAGGCAATGAACATTGATTTGGATAAGATCCTGGAGACCGGCGCGCAGCTGGCCGACAGTGCAAAAAAGACCGCAACCGATCTGGCTCAGAAGGGCAAAAAGCAGGTGGATCTGATGAATGCCCAGACCCGCCTGAGCAAGGCGCAGCGTCAGCTGGGCGCTCTGGTGTACAGCCTGGAAAAGAACGGCGAGAAAAACGAGCTGCTTGTGAAAAAGTATGTGGATGCCATCAGCACCATCGAGGAAGAAATCGAGACGCTGAAAAAGCAGGAAAGCCAGGGCCAGACCAGCTATACCTACACCTACACTGCACCCGCTCAGGAGCCGGGCAAGAAAACCTGCCCCCAGTGCGGCGCGGAGGTCGACGAGGATGCCCTGTTTTGTTCTTGCTGTGGGGCACAGCTTTAAGATCGGAGACGCAGGCATAGGCAGGGCTGTGGTTTTTACATTGCCCTCCAAAGAAGCGAAAAACGACTGATTCTTTGCCGGCCGGTGGGCGCAAAAGCGCCTGCCGACCGGCTTTTTTGGCGGAAAATACGGCATGAAAACTGTCGAAAAATCTTTGTTTTTACCATAAAAAAAGGGCAAAGAAGCAAGGATTTCTATCGCATGGTATGAAAACGGCCTGCAGGGGCCAAAAATAGGGGAAAAGGGCTTGAAATGGCGCTTTATCTAAGGTAGAATATGAGAAGTCACAAGGTGAGGGGGCGGTTTCCGTGGGCTTTACACCCAAAGAGCGGTACGATGCACAGGATCTGATCCGCATCGTTGCGCAGCTGCGTGCGCCGCAGGGCTGCCCTTGGGATCGGGAACAGACCCATGCATCCATCCGGATGAACTTCATCGAGGAGACCTATGAAGCGGTGGATGCCATCGACCAGAACGATGCACACCTGTTGTGCGAGGAGCTTGGCGATGTGCTGCTTCAGGTGGCGCTGCACAGCCAGATGGAAGCCGAGAAGGGCACGTTCAGCTTTGACGATGTGTGCGACGGCATCTGCAAAAAGCTGATCTACCGTCACCCCCATGTGTTCGGGGAATCGTCTGCTGCCACCACCGGTCAGGCTCTTGCCAACTGGGAGGCGCTGAAGAATGCAGAAAAGGGCCGCGCTACCGCAAAGGACCGGCTGGAAAGCGTGCCCCGCAGTTTTCCGGCGCTGATGCGCGCAGCAAAACTGCAAAAGCGCGCCGGGGCCTACGGCTTTGCCTATCAGAAGCCGGAGGACGCCCTGAACGACGTGAAGGACGAGATGGCCGAACTGGAGCAGGCGATGCAGGGGCAGGGAAATGCCGCCGAGGAGGCGGGCGACCTGCTGTTTGCTGCCGCCGGGCTGGCCCGTGCGCTGGGCGCAGACCCGGAGCAGGTGCTCACCGGTGCTTCCGACCGGTATCAGAGCAGGGTGATCCGCTGTGAAGAGCTGGCCGGCAGTGATGCTCTGGCAGGCCTGAGTGACGAGGAGCGCCGCGCCCTCTGGAAGCAGGCCAAACAGGAGGAGCAGTCCTCAAAGGTGTAACGCCTTTGTTACTGATAAATCATTTGGAGGTATATGAATATGACGAAAGTTGAACTGATTGCCGCCGTCGCCGAGAACGCCGGCCTTTCTAAAAAAGACGCTGAGCAGGCTGTGAACGCTACTGTAGAGGCTATTACCAAGGCTCTGGCTGAGGGCGATAAGGTATCTCTGGTTGGCTTTGGCACCTTCGAGACCCGTGAGCGTCCCGCTCGCAAGGGCCGCAACCCCCGCACCAAAGAGGAGATCACCATCCCCGCTACCACCACCCCCGCTTTCAAGGCTGGCAAGGCCCTGAAGGACGCTGTGGCGAAGTAAGGTTTTGGATACACCGCCCGCTTCCGGCGGCCTCAGGGCCCCGGCGGCGGGATTTTTCGTATCCGAGGAAAGGAAAGAAGCAATGCGTATCGACAAATATCTGAAGGTAAGCCGCCTGATTAAGCGGCGCACCGTGGCCAACGAGGTTGCCGATGCCGGCCGGATTCTGGTGAACGGCAAGCCCGCCAAGGCAAGCTACGCGGTGAAGGTGGACGACGTGATCGAGATCACCTTCGGCAACAAGCCCGTCAAGGTGAAGGTACTGTCCACCGATGCTCCCATGGGTAAGGACGTGGCCCGGGAGATGTACCAGGTCATCGAGGAATAATCCCCCGCTGCTTTTGCATACAATGTGCAAAAAGCCCGTTGCGGCAAAAGCAGGTGAAAGAATGCAGGAAAAACGTTTTGAGCAGCCCGCGCCGGATCCGGTCAAGCTGCCCCACAACCTGATCGTGGAGGATCGGCGAACCCTTACCGCCACCGGTGTGACCCGGATCGTGAGCTACGATGAACAGGGCGCAACACTGGAAACCCAGCAGGGCACGCTGGTCATTGGCGGGCGGAACATTCAGGTGAGCGAGCTCTCCATCCAGACCGGCGAGTTGAAGATCTACGGCACCATCGAATACATGCAGTATTCGGAGCCGGTAAAGAGCCCGGGCGGCTTTCTGCGCCGCCTGGCCCGCTGAGCGTGTATGGCGGCGCATGTTCCGGAGGCGCTGGCACTGGCGGATGCGCTGTGCTGCCTGGGGCTGGGGTTGCTGCTGGCTGTGGGCTATGACGCTGCGCGCTGGCTGCTGGGCGGCAGCCGCCCGGTGTGCTTTGTGCTGGATCTGACTGTATTCGCCTGCGCGGCGGTGTTGCTGCACAGCTTTGCTGCAGGCCGCAGTTACAGCGGGGTGGTGCGCTGGTATATGGTTGCCGGAACGGTGGCCGGCCTGTGGGGCTACTTTTTTGTGCTGGCTCCGGGCCTTGGCACGCTGCGAAGCCTGGCGGAGTGGCTTGTACTGCTGCCGGTGCGTCTGACCTGGATCACAGCGGTTCGCCCGGTGGGGCGTTTGTGTGGCCGAAGGCTGGAACGCACCCGGGAAAAACTGCACAGCGCTGTGGTAAAACGACAAACAAAACAGTTGCAAAAAAAGGCCAAGGTGTTGTATAATTCTAATCAATACCAGGTTTAAGGCGTATCAAAAAGCACGCCGGCAAAGGGGGGGCTGCCGGGTATGACCAGAATTGAAAAAAAGAAGGGTGGCTTTTCCTCCCTCGTGCTGCGGCTGGGCCTTGTGGCGCTGGCCGCTTATCTGGTAGTGGGCATGGTGTTCAACCAGGTGGAGATCGCCGCCAAACGGCAGCAGCTGGAGGCGGTGCAGCAGCAGCTGGAAGCCCAGCAGGCCCAGAACGACGAGCTCAGCCGTGTGTTGCAGTCCGGCACCGACGAAGAGATTGTGGAGCGGGTTGCGCGGGATCAGCTGGGCTACGCAAAGCCCAACGAGCGGGTCTTTGTGGATATGACCGGTAAATAAGATGCAAAGGGCGGCCGGGAGCGAGTTCCGGCGTTGCGGGCCTTTTACATAAAATAATTTTTGAAACAATAGGAGAAACAGGGGTTACATGGCGTTACAGTTAGAGGTAGGAGCGATCCTGGAAGGCAAGATCACTGGCGTGAAAAAGTTCGGCGCATTCGTCGCGCTGCCGGAAGGCAAAACCGGCATGGTACACATTTCGGAGGTTTCCAACAGCTTTATTGAGGACCTTTCCACGGTTCTCACCGAGGGGCAGACCGTGAAGGTAAAGGTGATGAACATCGGCGAGGACGGCAAGATCGCCCTCTCCATCAAGCGCACCCTGCCGCCGGAGCCCCGTCCGGCCCGCCCCGCCCGTCAGGGTGGTGCGAACGGCGGCCGTCCTCCCCGTCAGAACCGGAACGACGGTCCCCGGGTGTGGCAGCCCAAGGCGCAGCAGCCCCAGGGCGACCTGAGCTTTGAGGATATGATGGCCAAGTTCAAGAGCCAGAGCGAAGAAAAGATTTCCGATCTGAAGCGCGTTACTGAAAACCGGCGCGGCGGCAGTTACTCTCGCCGGCGCGGTTGATCGATTCAAACAACGAAAGCAAGCCCGTGGTCTGCTGCCCAAAAAGCAGGGGCCGCGGGCTTTTTTGCATGTTTTTCTGACCAAAAGCGTTTTGTCACTGTTGCAACACAAAAAGTTTACAAGTTAGTGCGGTTTTACTCTGTTTCTTTTTGTACAATTGTGATACAATATAACCATCAGAAAGGCGTATATCAAAGCGGATAGCACAAAATATGTCCGGGATATTCGCCACAAAGGAGGCATTGGTTTTATGAAGGTCACATGCACTGGCAGAAAAGTTTCCCTGAAACCCAGTTTCATCGAGAAAGCGCAGGCAAAGCTGGACAAGCTGGACAAGTTCTTTGCCGGCGAAGCCGAGGCGCAGGTCACGGTGACAGTGGAGAAAAGCGGCCAGACCGTTGAGATTACAGTGCGGGAAAAGGGCCTTGTGATCCGGGCGGAAAAAATGCAGGAACGCATGGAAGACGCCCTGGACGATGCAGTCGATCTGCTCGCCCGCCGCCTCGTGAAGAACCGCAAGCGCCTGGGCGATAAGCTCACCCGTTCGGCCGCCGTGGAATGGCCCACCGAGCCGGAACCGGAGGAAAGCTACGATGTAATCCGCGAGAAGCGTTTCGTGGTGAAACCCTGCACCACAGAAGAAGCAATCCTGCAGATGAATCTGCTTGGCCACAGTTTCTATCTGTACCGCAATATGGACGATGACCAGATTCAGCTGGTTTACCGCCGGGCAAACGGCACCTATGGTGTGCTGATTCCGGAAGATTACTGATTCCCGATCAAAAGAGGGGCGCTCATCTGGAGCGCCCCTCTTTTTGTAACAAAGCGGAATTTTCGAAAACTGAGAAAAACTTTTCGAAGGTGGAAAGAAAATTTGAAAAGCAGAATCGGTGGCATGTTACGATGTGCTGCCGCTCCTGCTTTTTGTTGTAAAATGGGTGCTTATTTGACAGGCAAAACAGGAAAACATCGGTTTGCGACCGGATGCCCATCCGGTCGGCTGACCGGGTTGTGCCCGGTGTTTACAACAGCAGGGGAGATGCTGTGCGATGAAATGCCATACCAATCGGCCGCGAATTCAGGTGGTGGATCGTCTGGCAGATGTGGTGTGAACCGGCGAAGGCGGGAGAAAAACAGGAAAGGCCTGAGATTGCATTCATGTGTGATCGGTGTGACGGAGAAAACATGATCTTCGCTTTTTAAAAATTTTTCATGTCTGTATTGGGGGAGAGATGCGGCCTTCATGAGAAAAAACACGAATGGATCACGAAAACTTTTGATAGCAAATTCTGCGTTTTGGTTGCATGATTCGACGTAAAGGAGTATTATTAAGAATGATTATAATGAATTCGTATGGTCAATTTTCAAGGAACGAATGGAACAGAGAAATTTGGGAGAATTGATATACTCAATCGATGAAGGATGGGCCGGTTCTCAAAAAGATTTTTGAGAACCGCAAGGTAAAAATATTTTGCAAGGGTACATTGTTCGAAATGGTTAAATTTCAGAGTAAGAAGTGATAATGAATGTGGCACTTGTTTCGTTTATATTCATAGAGAGGAAGAGCGACGATGAAAAAAACGTATGACTATCTGATCGTAGGTGCAGGTTTGTATGGTGCGGTATTTGCCAGAGAACTGACCAGGGCTGGCAAGACCTGCCTCGTGATCGACAAGCGGGATCATATTGCCGGCAACATCTATACTCACGAGATCGAGGGCATCCAGGTGCATCAGTATGGCGCACATATTTTCCATACCAACAATAAGGAAGTATGGGATTACCTGAGTCAGTTTGCCACCTTCAACCGTTACACCAACAGTCCGATTGCAAACTACAAGGGCGAGATCTACAATATGCCCTTTAATATGAACACCTTCAATAAGATGTGGGGTGTGATTACTCCCGCGGAAGCTGCCGCCAAAATCGAGGAGCAGCGCAAGGCCAGCTACACCGAAAACCCCAAAAATCTGGAAGAGCAGGCCATCAATCTGGTGGGTGTGGATATCTATGAGAAGCTGATCAAGGGCTACACGGAAAAACAGTGGGGTCGCCCCTGCACCGAGCTGCCTGCGTTTATCATCAAGCGCCTGCCCGTGCGTCTTACTTATGATAACAACTACTTCAATGCTTTGTATCAGGGCATCCCTGTGGGAGGCTACACCGCCATGGTGGCAAAGATGCTGGAGGATGTGGAGGTACGCCTTGGGCAGGACTATCTGGCGGACAAGGCCGGTTGGGACGCGCTGGCGGAAAAGGTGGTTTACACCGGGCCCATTGATGCCTACTTTGCCTATAAGCTGGGCGTTCTGGAGTACCGCAGCGTGCGTTTCGAAACCGAGGTACTGGATGAGGCCAACTATCAGGGCAATGCGGTAGTGAACTATACTGACGCTGAAACTCCCTATACCCGTGTGATCGAACACAAGCACTTTGAGTTTGGCACGCAGGAAAAAACGGTCATCAGCCGGGAATACAGCGCGGAATGGAAGCTGGGGGACGAGCCTTACTACCCGGTGAACGACGAGAAAAACGGCGCTCTGTATGCAAAATACAAGGAATTGGCCGAAGGCGAAAAAAATGTAATCTTCGGTGGCCGTCTGGGCGAGTACCAGTACTATGATATGGACAAGGTCGTAGAAGTGGCATTGAATAAGGTGCGCGCCGATCTGGCCTGATATACAAAATCCGGAAAATTGACGAGATACACAGGAGAATCTGAACCATGCAGCAGAAGAGAAAATACCTTGCAGCGATGTTGAGTGTGGTATTTGCAGCGTCTTTGCTGATGAATACCTTCGCTGTTGGCGTATTTGCACAGGATGATCGGGAAGTTCTGGTCGAACAGATTGTTTCGGAACTTCAGCAGGATAATTCGGAGGCTGATCAGTCGCAGAAAGGTGAAACTCCGGCTATGCGCCCGGAAGAAACGGCCATTCCGGAGGTTACGGCAAGTGCGGAACCTGTGATGACGCCGGCACCCGCCGCAAGCCCGGCGGCTACTGAAACACCGGAGTTCACAGCAACCCCTGAGCCCAGTGCGGTTCCCACACCCACAGCAACCCCTGAGACCAGTGCAACTCCGGAACCCACAGCAACCCCCGAGCCCAGTGCGACTCCGGAACCCACAGTGACCCCTGAGCCCAGTGCAACACCGGAGCCCACGGAGGTTCCGTTGCCGACTGTGGAGGAGCAAAAGGCTCAAATTCGGGATCTTCTGGAAAAGAGCACCTCGGCAGGTCAGATGAGCGAGGATGAACTGGAACGTGCACTGGAGGAAATTGATGCCCTTGCATCGATGCCTCTGGCAATCGCGGAAAACGGCCAGGAAGACGATGAACTGTCGGATCTGATGGATCAGCTGGAAAATGCCCGTGTTGCGATGGAGGATATGCGCGCTGCATGGGAGGCGAAGCGGGAAGGGCGACTGGATCAGCTGCCGCAGACCGGCCGGGAAAACAGCTGGCGCTACCAGAACGGCGAGACAGTCGAATACGATACCATGGATGCTGCCATGGATCTTCCGGATGGAGTGAGTGCCTTTTCTGTAGGCGGCGGATACTGGGGAATCGATGTGAGCCATCATCAGGGCGTGATTGACTGGGAAGCGGTCAAGGCAGCCGGAATCGATTTTGCGATTATCCGCTGTGGCTATGGCATGAATCTGCCGGAGCAGGATGATAAACAGTGGTCCCGGAATGTGTCTGAGTGCGAACGTCTGGGCATACCCTATGGCGTATATTTTTATTCGTATGCAATGACGGCGGATATGGCCGTGGAAGAAGCGATCCATGCGGTTCGCCTTCTGGAGGGGCATAATCCGGATCTTCCGGTTTTTTATGATATGGAGGAAAACCGTCAGCTGGTGGTAGGCAACAGCGGACTGGCCGAGATGGCGCGGATTTTCTGCGATATTGTAAGTTCCAAGGGATATGAGGTCGGTGTTTACGCCAACCTGAATTGGTGGAACCATTACCTGACGGATGCAGTGTTTGAAAACTGGTACCGCTGGGTAGCGGAATGGCGCTCCTCCTGCAGCTACAATGGCCGCTACGAAATGTGGCAGTATACGGACGAAGGCCAGATCAGCGGCATCAATGGGTTTGTCGACATGAACTACTGGTATGGCGACCTGCCCGGAGATGAACGGGTGCCGGTTGCGGAAGGTAATTACACGATTTCCAGTGCACTGGATGGAAACAAAGGACTAAGTATAGCAGGGGAAAGCCTGGAGAACGGAGCAAATGTGGAACTGCGTTCTTTGAATGGGTCAGCGGCACAGCAGTTCAAAATCATCTCTGCAGGAGAAGATTACTACAGGATAGAAAATGTTGCATCTGGAAAAATGCTGGATGTGAAAGACGGCTCCCCAGAGCTGAGAACAAATGTGCAGCAATGGGAGTATAACGGCAGTGAAGCGCAGCTGTGGTGTTTTGAAGATGCAGGTAATGGCTATTACTATATTCGTTCCAAATGCAATGGGCTGTATCTTGATATCGACAGCGGCCTTTCTGGAGATGGAGCCAATGTACAGGTATATCTGAAAAATCAGTCCGATGCTCAAAAGTTTCGGTTGCAAACCGCACCCATTGATGTGAAAGTTGAAGAAGGAATTTATGTGATATCCAGTGTACTGGATACATCAAAGGTGCTGAATATTGCGGAAGGAAGCACGGAGGATACTGCCAATCTTCAGCTTGGTCAGAGTAACGGTAGCTTGGCACAGGG
>JACXXQ010000386.1_pt1 | contig 24526 bp, 23 predicted proteins | sample 8621361 | NCBI WGS metagenome assembly JACXXQ01 (sample SAMN15503820, study PRJNA645414) | gut metagenome | isolation source: feces | host: Bos taurus | place: USA | collected 2016 | reverse complement strand
TCAGTATAACACATAGCAGTCTTTTGTGCATTTTTTAGTTTTCAGATACGCCCTAGTTGATTTGTATGCCTTTTATTGGCATACTCGAAAGTCTAAGGGGAACTCTAACAAAGGAATTTCTCATATATGTATTATTCCTGTTGAATACATATTTTCCGAAACAAACAGGTTTGGTCGAGAGTATTATCACTAATCTCCCTGTAACATTACAAGTGATACTTTGGTTGCTTCTTCTGGTGATGGAAGCCCAAATGATTGAAATCATCAGATCCTTTGTTACCACTACCACCAACGGTAACAGAGGAATAACACATGGTGGGAACAATACGGAGGTGTCTTCGCCTCCCCATGCAGCAATGTATGGAAAATAACTCCGTAAATTCGGCGAAAGCCTGCATCACTGGACAACCTACCATACAGGTTGTCCTTTTAATGAAAATTCTTTTTCTGAAGTGGGAAATCCTTCAAGGTTTCCCACTTTTTTGTATCCTAAAAACGAAGGGAGGACAGAAAACCATGCCATCCAAAGCTGAATTTTACCGGCAAATGGCCGAACAGGTATCGACCCGGCTTGTGGGCAGCTGGCAGGAATGGACGGCCTTTCTCACTACTGCCGCCCGCCTCTAAGGGTGCCTTGCGATTAGATTCCAAGGCACCCTTAATTTTCGATATAAAATTACATAAGGAATATTCAGATCATGAAACACGTTAAATTGTTTTTGTTTGTCTTGTCTATGACAATATTGATTGGATGCTCGGCATCACAAAGTAATGATTATAAAGAAAATTCAACTACAAATATAATCGATTCGCAGAGTGGGATCCAAGGAAAGCCGTTGGTTGAATTGAGCGATATAGATATGAAGGAGTTTCATGCATCGACAGAGGATGGCATGTATTTTCTCCAAGATAGGGATTCCGATAAAGCAGCACAAATAATGTACTTGGATTACAATTTAAATATATGCATTCCTTTATGCAATCGGCCTAACTGTTCACACGACGACGAATCGTGTACAAGCTATCTGGCGGGAGCTGCATATACAAGTATTTGCTTTGTTTTAAATAATAAGTTATATGTGATGCACTTAATCAATAATTTAGATGATGGTGCAATGGCACCTGGTTCTATTGATGAAATTGATTTGAATGGTGAAAATCGTCATGAGATTTTGCGCCTTTCAGATAATCAATATTTTATGCAAACTGGAATTTTAGGAAATGAGAATTCACTGATATTTAATGTGCAGGAAACAGATGGCACAACAAAGGGTGCAGAGACAAAATTTGTAACTTATCGTTTTGACTTCTCGTCTGGAAAACTTTTCAGACTATATGAAGAAGAATTCCCAACATTTATTCTTGGTGCCTTGAATGATAGCATATTATTAAAAAGAATCGAGATGAATCCCGATGCAATAAAAGATCCGAGTTTATACGAACAACAAAATCATACGATTTGTAAAATTGATCAAAATGGAGAAATTGTGAATAATGAGTTGATTTCATGAAAGCAAGGAAGTTTGTCTACAGTTTATAAAAATGGTGTTTTCTATCAACTCAACTCTGATACGGGAGAAATTTGCGCAACTAAATTTTTGGATTTAAGTAATTATGTAATCATGCAAAGTGATATACTTGTCGGTTCTTTTAATTCAATCTCAGCCTGCTGGGATGGTGGGTTGATTCTATCAGTTGAACCTGAAGAAGAAACTATGGAGCGAGTTTATTACCTTTGCAAAGATAATAATATTGTTGAATCACCTTATCCTTATTTGGGAGGCACAAGTACAACTAAAAATAAGATTGTTGCACAAACAGATCAGGATTTTTTGGTACAACGAAGTTTTGGTCAAAATCCTTCTTATGCTTTTGTGAAAAAAGATTATTGCTGGAATGGAGGAGGGAATGAAAAAGATATAGCATTTAAGAATGTTTATTAAGTGATAGGTGTTTTACGATTGGATCCCATGGAAAATGCTGTGACGGTTTTGCAGTTTCGTTACAGTTTCCTGATGGATTTGCTGCATTGTGACACGGTATTCTGAAAGAAGCGGAAATACAGTGTAAAAGGGAGGATGATCGCATGAAACGTTTGGCTGCCGTGCTGGCTGTGGGGCTTATCTTTCTGACCGGTTGCGGGGCAGGGTGGGAACCGGAGCCCGCTGCCAGTCCGCCACCCGCGAACACAACGTATGAGGAAACGGCTCCGGGTCAGCCGCTCACGCTGCTGATGGATGGCAACCAGTGGAGCTGCCAGGGCACGGAAAACGGCTATTATGACATTGTGAGCTGCCCGGACGGCAGCCAGCTGATCTACTATACCGACTATGAAAAACGGATTCAGTTTCCCCTTTGCGCCGCGCCCAACTGCGCCCACAGCGGGCCGGAGTGCACCGCCTGGACGACGGCCAACGGGTTGTTTGTTTATCAAGAAAAAGTTTATCAGTTTCAGATTCCGGATAAAACATCTCCATGTCTGGAGCAGATGGAGCTGGATGGCAGCGGGAAAAAAGAGCTGCTCCGGCTGCAAAAGGGGCATGAATTCGCGGCCGGCGGCGTGGCTGCAGCCGGGGATCTGCTGTATTACATCACAAATGAGACGCAGGCCGTGCAGGGCGAGCTGATGACCACCAGCCAGCTCAACCGGCTGAATCTGCGCACCGGAGAAAACCGGGTGATTCAGAGCATGGAGGGGCTGAATCAGTTCATTGTGGGGGCGGTGAAAGATCGGTTGCTGTTGAAGCGGTTTCAGGTGGACCGGCAATCCGGAAGCTATGGCATGCCGGAATTTCTGCTGATGGATCAGGCGGGCAGAGAAGAGCCGATAGCTTTGCCGGAGTTTGTGGATGCGTTTACCTGGATCTGCCCGGAAGGGGAGCGGCTGGTGATTGTAAACAGCAGCGAAAGCGGCGTGGTCAGCATGGATTTGAACACCGGAGTGTGCGAAACGCTGATTACCGATCCGCTGTTTGGCCGTTATCCGGGGCAGGTATTGATTTCCACGGTGCAGGGAAACAACCTGATTGTCAATCTGGCAGCCGATTATTATCTTTGCACCGGGGGAAATTTGAAGCCGTCCGTTCATTCCTGTTATTCCGGGCTGAACCGGGGCAATCGGATTCTGGCACAGGTGGAGGGGCAGTATCTGGTTTGCAGGGATTTTGATACCGTTCCCAAAACACTGGCCCTCATTGACCAGCAGGATTACTGGCAGGATCTGGATACCGATGTTGTGATTCAGAATTCCTGAGCGGCCTGTCCCGGTTGCCAAGTGGCAGGAAATAGGGTAAAATAAAGGCTGCGAAAAAGGGCGCGGCCGGGCGTGTTCCGAAGAGCTGCGCGGAAGGATAGGATGGTCAGTTTTTATGATACAAGCGGTTATTTTTGATATGGATGGCCTGATGTTCGACACCGAGCGACTGTGGGATACCCTGTGGGAGCCGGCCTGCCAGGCGCTGAATCTGGCCATGCCGACAAATCTTGAGGAATTCCTGGCCGGTGGCCGGGGCCTTGCGGGCACCAAGCTGAACGAACATATTCAAAAATATTTCCCCCAGATCGATCCGCAGGTGATTGTGGAGAAGGTGTGGGAGCTGGCGGAGGAACGGTTTGGACAGGGCGTGCCCTGCAAGCCGGGCCTTGAGGAGCTGCTTAAGACACTGGAAGAGAAAAAAATTCCCCGGATTGTGGCCAGCTCCAGCCCCCGGGCGTTGATTCTGAAAAATCTGGAAACCACCGGGATGAGCCGCTATTTCGAGCAGGTAGTCTGCGCTGCGGATGTGCGGTTCAGCAAGCCCGCTCCGGACATTTTTCTGGAAGCGGCCCGCCGCTTGGGCGTGGACATCCACAAATGCCTGGTTCTGGAGGACAGCTTCAACGGTGTGCGTGCCGGTCATGCAGCCGGAGCAGTGACGGTGATGGTGCCGGATATTGCCCAGCCGGATGAGGAGATCCGCGCACTGTACAACCGCTGCTGCCGGGATCTGCACGAGGTGCGCCAGCTGTTGCTGGACGGCCAGCTGTAAAAACAAAAAACACCGCCTGATCGGAACAAGCCGGTCGGGCGGTGTTTTTTGCTGTGTTTCAAAAAAATCAGGGAAGCTGTGTTTTAGAGAATGCAGCCCTGATTTTTGCCGGCGGCCTTGGCCTGATAAAGGGCCTGATCCGCCCGCTTGAAGGCAGTTTCCAGGCAGTCGCCGCTGTGGATGGGGCTGGCGCCAATGGAAATTCCGGTCCATGCGGGCTCCTCGCCGGCAACTTCGGCAGCGCGGGCAAGAAGGCGGCGCATCAGATCCTGCGCGTTCTGCTCCGTGCCCAGCCCGCAGCAGAGCAGTACAAATTCATCGCCGCCCATGCGGCAGACCAGATCCTGCGCACGCATGGTGCTGGTGAGAAGGCTGGCCACGCGCTTGAGCACATGGTTGCCCGCCAGATGACCGTGAGTGTCGTTGATGGCTTTGAAATCGTCCATATCCACCACGAAAATCCAGGCGCCGTGCTTGTCCAGATCGGTGTAGAAACTCTGCAGAGTGTTGAAATTGATCAGGCCGGTCAGGCTGTCCCGCTGAGCCAGCCGGGTCAGATGCTCAATGGTTTCCCGGGAACGCTCAATCTGCTGGGTGAGTGTGCGGGGATAATATTCGCCGTCCAGCTGCTCCGGGTTGGGCACCGACTGATGCAGATGAATGACCTGCCATTCCTGCCCCACCTTTTTGTACAGGACGGAAAACCGGCTGTCCATATTGATGTGGATTCCGCTGCTTTCGCAGTCGGCGCCAATGTAAAGACCGCCGTACACCAGGCTGCATTGCTCATCCACCACCTGTTCGGTGCACCAGAAATCCCGAAAATGGAACTGCAGATCGTTCTGATCCTGCAGATCTCTGCGCATGGCCTGAGAGAACTGCTTCAGATCCCGATAAATTTCGTGTTTGCCGGTGCCGATGATGGAGCAATCCGGGGCAATGCCGGTCAGCTCGTCAAAGGAGCCCGCGTTGCAGTCGGCCAGATAGGCCGCCCAGAGTTCTTTTGTGCGCTGGCAAAGATCCATGAGGTCCTCCTTGTTGATTTTTTCAGGCAAATGCAGCTTTTTCGCAAATGGAAAGCGCGGGGAAATCTGACTGATTGCCCAAAAGGATACCATATAAAAAAAGCAATGTCAATAAAACCGATAGGGAAAAGTAAGGAAAAAGAAACGCGGCGGAAATTACCGTCTCAGCCTGCGGGATAAAGGCGGTTCTGCTCCTGAAGATGAGCCGCAATTGCCCCGGCCAGGAACGCTTCCAGCCAGCTTTCCAGTGTCTGCTCCGGATCAGGCTGCGGGGTGGGGCAATGAAAGTGTATGGCCAGCTGTTCCAGAAGATGCAGGGCCCAGTCCTCCGCCTGCGGCCGGGTAAGCATTCCGGCGTGCAGCTGATCCACCAGATGAAGATACAGGGCGGTGGCAGCCACTGCAAAAGAATCCCGATCCAGCTTTGCCAGCGTCCGGTCGAAGGCGGTTTCATCCCCGGGCAGCTGGGCCGGGCACCGGGCCAGCAGGCTTCGGGCGGTAATGCCGAACCGCTGCAGCCGGCGCAGCAGGCTGTGCTGAAATTCCGGGCACAGGCCGGTCTGCCGGAACAGCGCCTCGGCGGTCGCCTGGCTTACGGCCTGCGCCGCCAGCTCCCCAAGCTTGAAATGCTTGCCGCCATTCAGCAGGCAGGAGGTGCCGTCTGAGCCGTCGCAAACAATCACCACACCGTCGGTGCCGGTGCCGGTGGCCAGCCGGGAGGAAACGCTGCTGCCCTGCATCAGATCCCGCAGCAGGGCGGTTTTCGCTTCGGTGGCGGTGAGCACCAGCTCCACCATGGCCCCGGGGGAAAGCGCCTGCCCGGTGATGAGAAAGATGTTGATGGTTCCCGCCGGCACCGGGCAGGGTTTGCCAGCCGCTTCGGTGAGTGTGGCAGGGTCTCCGGCACACAGGGCGTTCACGTCCGCTCCGGCGGAAACGGCCGCCGTGACCCAGAGCTCCTGCCACCGGCGGGTGACCAGCACCATGTTGTCCAGATTGACTGCGGTATCCAGCCCGGCAGTGTGCTCCGGGTTTAGCCCAAGGCGCAGGGCCACCGCCTTCTGATGCTCCTGCAGGGTGTTTCCCTCCATGGGCTGGCACACCCCGGCGGGGCCGCAGTCGCAGTAGTTGAACACGGCCTGCAGATCCCGGCGCAGGCCGCCGCCGTTGGCCGCAGTGGAAAGCACCGCACGGGGGCCGGAAAAGGTGAGGATCGCGGCCTGCTCGGTGCATACAAGCCGGTCACCGTTCAAAAGGGAAAAACAGCGTTTCATGGGTTCCTCCGTGATGGGGTGAAAAAGGCCCCCCGGCTTGACCGGGGGGCCGATGGAAAAACGATTATTTCAGGCCCAGAGGAGTGATGGCGCAGTAATCCTCGATGGTGCCGCGCTTTTTGAAGCACTCCAGAATCTGCTTGCCCACCGGGTGCAGCTCCTCCACGTCGAAGGCCTCCAGTTCCTTGGCAAAGAAGTCGTACAGGATCTGGGCGCCCTTCTCGTAGCCATCCATGCCCAGCTGTTCCTGGGTTTCCGGATGAAGGAAAGCGGAGCGGATGTCCTGGCCGTCCACCTTCATCTCCTTCATGCAGTAACCCAGCAGGGCGCAGGGAGCGGGGGACAGGCGTTCCATCTTCATGTTCACGCCGCCGCGACGGGCCAGATACTCACGGCTGATCCACTCGGCCGCGAAGCCGATGCGGTATACGCCAATGTGCTGGTTGGGGATCAGAACGTACTTGGTGTTGGGGCAGGCCAGAATCTGCTCCAGCAGCAGGTTTGCCTGACGTATCCGCAGACCGGTGGCAAAGGGCCAGTAGGAGCCCACGCCTTCGCTGGCCAGCGGGGCGTTGCCGCTGATGCTGGGGTTCTTGAAGCCGCGGGGGGCAACCAGACGCCACAGCCAGGCCAGAGCGGGCGGGATGATGTGCATCAGGCCCATGATGCCGTAGTCCGGGTGAGCGGCGCTGGAGGGCGGCATGCGCACGCCGAAGCTGCGTACATCCACTTCAACCGGCTTATCCACAATGTTGTCCACCATTTTGCGGGGCACAATCACGCGGGGGTTGGGGCAGGGCTTGCCGGTGGAGTCCATGGTGTGTTCCCACACAAGGCAGGTGGAACCGGGAACGCCCTCGATGTTGAAGAATACCAGCGGTTTTTTGCTGTGGATGGTGATGCGCTCGTACATGGGGTCGGAGCCGTATTCGGTGATGCCGTCCACACGCAGGAACCAGCCGTCCTCACCGTCGTACAGGGCCAGCTTGCCGCTGCCGGTCTGGAAAGAGGGATGGCAGATGGCCATATCATCGGTGACCGGATAGATGGTACAGGTATCGCTCATGTGCAGGTAGTCCCGGTCGCCGGTTTCCAGATTGGTGCCCAGCAGCACGCGGCCGTCCGGCACACGGTGCACATCCTGCAGCAGCTCGCTCTTGCCGCCGCCGGAAGCGCCCTCGTGCATCATGACCATCTCGTTTTCGTATGGGGTCACGATCTTGGCGGCGGAGGCGTGGGCAGTAACCCAGCCCTCCTGCTCGCCGATGTCCAGCAGAACGCTGTAAATGCCCTTCTTGGCGGAGGGGCCGGGATACAGGTTGTAGGCAAAGACCTCGTGGCGGTCGTCCAGCCGGTTGTGTACGCACACCTGCTTGCCGTCGAAGTGAGTGTGACGGAAGGGGGGAGCCACATACACGATGGCACGGGGCTTGAAGTTGTGAATGTCCTTGGCGCAGACGAAGGCCTGCAGCTGAGACAGCGCAAACGCAAAGAAAGCCGCGTTACGGGGGCAGACCAGCAGGGCCTGATAGCCGTATTCATAGCCGCCGGCCATGAAGGGCACCAGAATCAGCTCCTGACGGGCCAGCCACTTGTAAGTATCCACCTTCAGGGTGTTGAAGTCGTAGCCGTAAACGTCCTTGAAGCGGGGCTTGTCGGTGGGCTTGTCGTCACCGATGCGCATGCAGTCCGGGTCGCGGCGGCGCATGTAATCCTCCACATAGTTGACCACTGCACCGTTCTTGCAGCGAACCACGTCGGCCTCCTTCACAAGAGTGCCGTTTACATCGTAGGAAACGTCGATCTGCTTGGTGCTGCCGTTGCCAAAGATCAGATCATACAGCATCTCCTCCGTTTTGGGGATAATGATGCTGGGGCTGTTGTTCAAAATCATTTCCAAATCGCGCGGAAGCACGAATTCTTCCAGTAATACATTCATGCGAATCTCGAACCCCTCTCTTATTTCGTACCGGTTCGTTAAAAAACCTATATTAACAGGGTAACAAATTAAAATAGATCTTGTCAACCAAAGGAAAAGCCCCGCGCATTGGGGCTGCTTTGCGAAAAAAGCCCGCAAAAGCCCTTGAGGACCGGTTTTTTTGCTGCTTTCCCCTATTATACTATGAAAATGTTGGATAATATATGAATAAAACTTTAATTTCATAAAAAAACAGAGCTGGGATCTGCTGCATGGTTAATAAACAAAAGAGGAAATGGGTAAAGACGTACTTTTTGAAACGAAAAGCGCACGCGGAATGATGCTTTTAAAGTGTGGCCTTTGACGGAAAAAGCGAAGAGGGCTGGTGCAACTTTCATAAAAAACAGACGTTGTTTTTTTAACGATTGCCAGTAGAATTTGTTCGAAAAACAGTGGTATAATGACGCCAGAACGGTTGCGCGGGCCCGGCCTGCGCGGATCAAAAAGGAGAGAGTGACTATGGCAAATGTGATTGGCAGCCCCTCCCGCTATGTGCAGGGGCGCGGAGAGCTGGCTCATCTGTATGAGCATTGCGAGAAATACGGCAAAGATCTGTTCGTGCTGGTAAGCGCATCCGGCAAAAAGCGCGTGGAGGGCAAGATCGCCCAGAGCGTGGAAGGCACCGGCGCCAAGGTGGTTTACGAGACCTTCAACGGTGAGTGCAGCCAGAAGGAGATTGACCGGGTGGTAGAGGCCTTCAAGGCTTCCGGCTGCAGCGTGGTGGTTGGCATCGGCGGCGGCAAGATCCACGATACCGCCAAGGCGGCTGCCTACTATGCAGGCGCTCCGGTGGTCATCGTGCCCACCATCGCCTCCACCGACGCGCCCTGCAGCGCCCTGTCTGTGATCTACACCGATGAGGGCGTGTTCGAGCGTTATCTGTTCCTGCCCGCCAACCCCACCGTGGTTCTGGTGGATACCGACATTGTGGCCGCGGCTCCCGCCCGCCTGCTGGTGTCCGGCATGGGCGACGCACTGGCCACCTACTTTGAGGCCCGGGCCTGCCAGGCCTCCGGTGCATCCAACTGTGTGGGCGGCAAGGTGACGCTGGCTGCCATGAGCCTGGCCCGCCTGTGCTACGAGACCCTGCTGGCCGACGGCCTGAAGGCCAAGCTGGCAGTGGAGCGCCACATCTGCACCAAGGCGGTGGAGAACGTGATCGAGGCCAACACCTATCTGTCCGGCGTGGGCTTCGAGAGCGGCGGCTTGGCGGGCGCGCATGCCATCCACAACGGCCTGACCGCCATCCCCGAGACCCACAGCCTGTACCACGGCGAGAAGGTGGCCTTCGGCACGCTGGTTCAGCTGGTGCTGGAGAACGCCCCGCTGGAGGAGCTGGAAGAGGTGCTGGAGTTCTGCACCGAAGTGGGCCTGCCCACCACGCTGGCCGATTTGGGTGTGGAGAATCCCACCCAGGAGCAGCTGATGGAGGTTGCAAAGCTGGCCTGCGCCGACGCCGACACCCTGCACAACATGCCCTTCCCGGTGGACGCCGACAGCGTGTACGCAGCCATTCTGGCGGCGGACGAGCTGGGCAAATACTACACCGACTGCTGAGCAGAATCCGATTTTACGGCGGCTTCCCTGTTTTGGGGAAGCCGCTTTTCGTTTGTTCAGGGCGGAATCCGGAAAGCATTGTGCAACAATGTCACTTGACAAACAGGAAATATTCCTATATACTCCGGGCAAAGAAAGAACACGGCGGGAAAAACGGCCCGCAGAACGGAGGAAATAATGACAAAAGCCTTGCTGTGGGCGGCGCTGGGAACAGGCATAACCTTCGGCATGACCAGCCTGGGGTCGGCCATGGTGTTCCTGATTCGAAAAAAGACGAGCGAGGGGATGCAGCGCATCTTTCTGGGCTTTGCAGCCGGTGTAATGATTGCGGCTTCGGTGTGGAGCCTGCTGATTCCGGCCATTGAACAGGCGGAGGCGGCGGGCCAGATCGGCTGGATTCCGGCGGCAGGCGGCTTTGTGCTGGGCGCGGCATTTCTGATGCTGATGGACGGGCTGCTGCCCCATCTGCATGCGGGCTCCGCTCAGCCGGAAGGCCTGCATGCCAACTGGCGGCGCACCACCCTGCTGGTGCTGGCGGTGACCCTGCACAACATCCCGGAGGGCATGGCGGTGGGCCTGTCCTTCGCGCTGGCGGCTCAGCAGAGCGGGGCGCAGGCGGCGCTTACCGGAGCCATGGCGCTGGCCATCGGCATCGGCATCCAGAACTTTCCCGAAGGCGCGGCCATCTCGCTGCCCCTGCATCAGGAGGGGATGAGCCGTGGCAGGGCCTTTGTGTACGGCAGCCTTTCCGGAATTGTGGAACCCATCTTCGGCATTCTGGTGGTGCTGCTGGCGGGCTTCATCGGGCCCTTCATGCCTTGGCTGCTGGCCTTTGCAGCGGGCGCCATGATCTATGTGGTGGTGGAGGAGCTGATCCCGCAGGCTCATCTGGGTGAGCACTCCAACGTGGGCACGCTGGGTGTGATGGCCGGTTTTCTGGTGATGATGATTCTGGACGTGGCACTGGGATAAACAAAAACGGAGCGATGGGTCATCGCTCCGTTTCTTTATGCGTTCAGAATGCCGCTGCGCAGCTGGTCGCAGACCTCCAGTGCGTCCAGCAGATGATAGGGAGCCGTGGTGTGGTCACCGGGTGCACCGGTGGTGACCAGAATGTATTCCCGACCGTCCACCTCCATCAGGCTGGCCAGGCACAGCCCCGCCTGACTGGTATAGCCTGTCTTGCCGCCCAGCAGCTCGCTGCCCTGCCCGGGCAGATTGTCCAGCAGGGCGAACATGGAGCTGTACATGGTGAAGCCCTGGGGATGCTGAGCGGTGGGGGATGTGGTGTAACTGTGGGAGGTGAACACCTGACGGAAGGTTTCATTGTTCAGCGCCGCATCCAGCAGCTGGGCAAGATCTGCCGCCGAGGCATAGTGATCCCGGTTCTCCAGACCGGTGCAGTTGGCAAAGCGGGTGTTTTCCAGCCCAAGCTCTTCGGCTCGCCGGTTCATCTGCTCCACAAAGGCAGATTCACTGCCGCTGACCTGCCGGGCAAGGGTCAGGCAGCACTCCGCACCAGAGGGAAGCATTGCGCCGTAGAGCAGATCCCGAAGGGGAACGGTTTCGCTTGGGGAAAAACCGGCCAGCGAGGCATTCTCGGCCCAGAGATCATTGAAAATTTCGGTGGGAACGGTCACCATCTGATCCAGATCCGGCAGGCTTTCGATGGCCAGCAGCACCGTCATGATCTTGGTGAGCGAAGCGGGAGGGGCTTGCTCCTGCATGGCCTGCCCGGCAAGAAACCTGCCGCTGGAACGATCCAGCAGGGCGACCCGCGGGCTGAAAAGCCCGTTCAAAGAGGGCACGGTGGAGGAAGGAGAAGAGGCAGGAGCAGACGCACCGGATTCGGCGCCGACAAGAGATTTGAACCCTGCCAGTGCCGCGAAGAGCAGCAGGGCCAGCAGCCACAAAGCCAGCGGGCCGCGGCGGCTGCGGCGCCGGCGCCTTGCCCGGCGGCGGGGAGCAGGGGAAACACGGCGTGCCGCCGCGGGCTGGCATACCGGGCAGCGGGGGCGCATGGTGCGCGGAGTGGTCATAACAAGCATCGGCCTTTCTTTGCCGGGTAGCGGAAAATGCGCTTCGCCGCCCGGCGTGGTATTGGATGCTTCTGTTATAACAAAAAACGGCCGCAGGTGTTTTGCGGCCGGCTTTCGGTTTCCATACAATTTTCTTACGGCAAAAAAATCCCCGGAAAGCGGTGCGATGGACACCGCTTTTCGGGGATTTGTGAACAGGACAGGTCAGTTTTTCACCGTTCCCATGCGGGAATGTGGAAAACTTCGTGGAAAGGCTGTGGAAAAATTACTTTTTCATGCCGGCCTCGGCCACCTTCATCATGATGGCGCATTCCATTCGCTTGCGGAACAGCTCGCAGCCGTATTCGTAAACGCCGGTGATGCTGCCGGTGGCGTGGTAGGCGTTGGCCGCGCAGCCGCCGGAGCAGTACAGCTTTGCCCAGCAGTCCTTGCAGCCGGGGCGGGCGTAGGCGTTGCACAGCTTGAACTCATCCCGCAGGGCGGTGTTGGTCACGCCGTCCCACACGTTGCCCATGCTGTATTTCGGGTCGCCCACGAACTGATGGCAGGGGAACAGCTCGCCCCAGGGGGTCACGGCCAGATACTCGGTGCCGCTGCCGCAGCCGGAGATGCGCTTGTAGATGCAGGGGCCGTGGTTCAGGTCGATCATGTAGTGGTAGAAGGTGAAGCCCTTGCCCTCGCTCTCGCGGCGCAGCATCTCCTTGGCCAGAATTTCGTACTGCTCCATGATCTTGGGCAGATCTTCCTCGGTGAGGGCATAGGGGTCGCCGGGGGCGCAGACCACCGGCTCCATACTCAGCTGGTCAAAGCCCAGATCGGCCAGATGGAAGATGTCGTTGGTGAAGTCCACGTTGTTGTGGGTGAAGGTGCCGCGCACATAGTATTCCTTATTGCCACGGGCCTTGGCGAACTTCTGGAACTTGGGCACGATGGTGTCGTAGCTGCCCTGACCGGCGTAGTTCTTGCGCAGCCGGTCGTGTACCTCCTTGCGGCCGTCGATGCTCATGACCACGTTGTTCATTTCCTTATTGGCGAACTCGATCACCTCGTCGTCCACCAGAACGCCGTTGGTGGTCAGGGTGAAGCGGAACTTCTTGTTGTTGGGTTCCTCCAGGCTGCGGCCGTAGGCCACCAGCTGCTTGACCACGTCCCAGTTCATCAGGGGCTCGCCGCCGAAGAAGTCCACTTCCAGATTCCGGCGTTTGCCGCTGTTGGCCACCAGGAAGTCCAGCGCCTGCTTGCCCACCTCGAAGCTCATCAGGGCACGCTCGCCGTGGTAGTTGCCCTGGCTGGCGAAGCAGTATTCGCAGTTCAGGTTGCAGGTGTGGGCCACATGCAGGCACATGGCCTTCACTTCGGTCACGCGCTTTTTGAAATCGAAGGCCATGTCGCCGTAGATGTCCTTGGCGAACAGCTTGCCGGCCTTCTCCAGCTCGGCAATATCAGCCAGGCACTGGCGCAGGTCGGTCTCGGTCACGTCCTCGCAGTCGGCGTATTTTTCCAGCATCCTGGCCACGATCTCGTCGGCGGGGGTGGTCTCGTACAGGCCGATCACGTCGTAGGCCACCTCGTCCACCACATGGACCGAGCCGCTGAATACATCCAGTACGATGTTGTATCCGTTGAGTTTATACTGATGGATCATGAAACGAAGGTTCCTTTCTGTAAATGAATCGATCAAAGAATAAGAATCTATTCAAAAATCCGGCGGGCAGCGGGCCCGACTGGATGAAAACGCAAAAAATACCGCCTGCGCAGGATCGGCAGGCGGTATGCTGCAAGGCAAGAATTACTTCTCGTCGTTCTTATGCTCGCACATCTGGTTAGCAACACCGCAGGAGGTTTTGCAGGCAGACTGGCAGGAAGTCTGGCATTCGCCGCAGCCGCCGGTCTGTACGCTCTTGGCCAGGTCGCGGGTCTCGAGAGTCTGAATCCGGTTCATCGATACGTCCCCCTTTCTATACCATAAATTTCCGGGAACCGGGCGGGAATGCCCGGTGCTTAAGAAACCTATAGAAACTTGCGTTTATTATACAATGGAAGCGGCCTTTTCGTCAATACCTACTTTGGCAGCCCCGGCGGGAGCCAGCAGGGTGAACAGGGCGCAGGGGATAAAGTAGGCAAAGGCCAGCAGGTAGCGGATCTGCATATAGCTGGGCGCGCCCAGAACCAGCCCGAACCACACCAGATACAGCGGCAGATAGGCCAGCAGCAGCCGGGCGCGGCGGCGCAGCAGCTGCACCACGCCGCACAAAAGCAGGCCCCAGGCCATGAGTGCCGGCGGGAAGAACACTGCCCGGGCTTCCAGCTCGTCCCGCAGGCCGGCCCAGCCGGTGAGCCCCAGCACGATGTCCTTGCTGGTGATGCCGAAGGTCCCGTTGCTGCCCTCGTAGGGGAAGGAATAGCTGCCGCCGTCAAACCGGGGGCTCACATAGCCCGCAATCTCGGCCAGCCAGGCCTTCAGGTAGCCCTGCCAGTGGCCGGGCAGCAGCTGCACCCACACCGAGAGCAGATCCAGCTTGCCCTGCAAAGTGCCAAAATGCTCGGCGTTGAACTCGGAACTGGTTTTCACCGGGTCCACGGTGATAGGGCTGTAATTCTGGGCCATGGCCTCCACCGGAATCACCCGGGCGATGGTCTCGGCCTGCTGGGGGCTGAAGGCCTCCGGCTCGGAGGAGGCCGCATAGGCCAGCTGCTGCAGCGGCACGGCCCAGGCCTCGGCGGTCATGGTGCTCTGCAGCCCAAGTGCGGTGTAAACCGGGCCGGTGACCAGCTTCACGGCGATCAGCACCGGCAGCATCACGGTAAGGATGCGGCGGCGGGCCGGGCGCAGCGCACACAGCGCAAGGCAGACCACCGCCGCGATGGGCCAGCCGTTGCCCCGCAGAAAGCACAAAAGCAGGGTGAGGACAACAAAATGAATCAGTGGGCCCTTTTGCCGCAGGTTCTCCGCCCGGCAGCGGGCGGTGTCGAACAGGAACAGGCAGTAGAGCAGCAGCACCCCGTTGAACAGTGGATCCTTCCAGACCACAAGGCTCTGAAAAGCGTACATGGTGCAGCCGCCAAAGAGCGCGAAGCCCAGTCCGACGGCCAGAAGCCCCGCTCCCCGCCGCCGCATCCATACCAGACTGTATGCCAGCATGGCGGCCACGGCGGTCATCTGCAAAAAGCCGAAGAGATAGGCCCCCAGTTCGATCAGCCCCAGCTTGTAAAAGGGCCAGAGAATCAGCCGGAGCAGCAGCGTGTAAAGGATGGGGTGGGCGTCGTTCAGGCCGCCCTCCAGCGCCTGCTCCAGAAGGGAAACGGAGTCCACATCCAGCCGCACCGGGCCCCAGCACAAAAACACCGGCAGCCACAAAAGAAGAATCACGCCGGTGTACAGCGCCAGCTGACGCCACAGCGGCCCGGCGGGCGCCGTGGGCACTTCCACCGCAGGCAGATGGGTGAGAAACCGGCACAGCCCCAGCAGAATGGGGAAGAGCAGCGCGCTGAGAATCACCCAGAACAGCAGAAAGGAAAGGTCAAACTGCATGGTGCCGGCCACTGCGTTCTGGCCCAGAGTGAAAAAGCAGAACGCCGTGCCCAGGGCCCCGCAGGCAAGACTTTCCCGCCGGCCGGGCTTCTGGCACAGGCCGCGCACGGCGCACACAAAGCAGACGCCCCAGAACAAACAGAAGGCAGGCGGGGCCCACACCTGACAGGCCCAGAGCAGAAACAGTGCACAGAAAAGCCCGCTCACCGCCCCGGCGGCAGGTACCAGACGGTGGTGACGGCGCAGAAAGGCTTCCGCGTTGGAAAAGCTGGATACCATTCGATCAGCCTCCTTTGGTCAGATTGGGTTCATCCGGCAGCACCCGCAGTACGCGCGGCATGCCGCCGCCGGTACTGTGCAGCCGAACGCCCTGCCGGGTCAGTCGGGCGCAGCAGGAAAGGAATGTGCGATCCACCCGTTCGCCGGGCACGATCAGAGGAATGCCCGGCGGATAAGCCCACACATATTCCGCGCACACCCGGTCTTCGCAATCGGCCAGCGGCGTTTCCTCGCCGGGGCGTTCCAGCGCCTCGCTCACCGGAAGGACAGAGGGCGGCAGCGGCAGCGGCTCGGCGGCAGGGGGCATCGGGCAGGCGGCCAGGCTCTGGTCGATGACCATCAGTGCCCGGGCCAGACGCAGCAGAGTTTCCTCGGTATCGCCCAGGCCGGTCATGGCAATGGCCCAGTCGCCGCTGGCCATCTCCAGCTCAATGGCGAATTCCTCCCGCAGACGGGCCATCAGCCCCGGGCCGGTGAGGGGGGTGCCACGGGTGGAGATTACCAGCTTGCCCGGGTCGTGGGCATAAAGAGCGGGGTGGTGTTCCGGCGTGTCTGCCCCGTGGCAGAGCACCCGCAGCCGGGTCAGGCCGGCAATGGCCCGGTCAAAGGCGGCCAGTGCCGCCTGCCAGCGGGCAAACAATTCGTCGCCCCGATGTTCCAGAAGATCCACGCAGCCGTCCATGCTGGCCATCAGCAGGTAGGAGGGGCTGCTGGTTTCAAAGATGCCCAGCTGGCGGGCCAGCGCCTCGGCCGAAATCAGATTTCCCTGCTGGTGCAGGATGCCGGTCTGGGTCAGGCTGGGCAGGGTTTTGTGCAGGCTCTGCACCACCACATCCGCTCCGGCGGCCACCGCACCGGTGGGCCAGCCGGGGGCAAGGCCCAGATGGGCCCCGTGGGCTTCGTCCACCAGCACCGGCACGCCCGCCCCATGGGCGGCGGCGCAGATGACGGCAAGATCGCTGATCACGCCCTCATAGGTGGGGCTGGTGAGCACCAGCAGTTTTGCGTCCGGATGGGCGGCCAGCGCTGCGCGTATCTGCTCCGGCGTGATGGAGGCCAGCACCCCGAAGGCTTCGTCCACCGGCGGGGCCAGCCAGACCGGCACCGCGCCGCACAGCTCCAGCGCATGGTACACGGACTTGTGGCAGCCGCGGCTCAGAATCACCTTGCCGCCCCGGCCCGCCGCCGCCCGAATGCCGGCCAGAATGCCGCAGGTGCTGCCGTTCACCAGATAAAAGCTGTTTGCGGCACCCCACAGCCGGGCGGCCCGGTCCATGGAGTCTTTCAAAATACCCTCGGCCTCGTGCAGATCGTCGAAGCCGTGAATCTCGGTAATATCCCAGGCCGCGCCCAGTGCGGCCAGATAGGGGGCCAGAGCGGTGTTCCGCTTGTGGCCGGGCATGTGCATGGGAGCAGGGCCGTCGGTGCTGTGCCGGGCCAGTGCTTCCAGAAGCGGGGGAAATGAATCAGACATTGGGATTACTCCTTTAAACTTTAAAGCGCTATCCCGGCGGGAAAGACCGCCGCATTTTTTTTTACTTTATCATACCACACTTACCCCGGCGGCGCAAAAAAAGAAGGGATATGCACGATGCAGCGGGAAACTGCCCGGTTTTATGGTATAATAATCAAAACGAGTATCAAAACGGGGCGTTCTATCATGGGCGCCCCCGGATGAAATGAGGAATTTACAATGAAAAATTTCCGCAAGACCTTTTCCATCTCTTCGGTGGCGTTTATTCTGGTGGGCCTGGCACTGCTGCTCTGGCCGGATATTTCGCTCCGGCTGGTGTGCGGCCTGTTTGGCCTGGTAATCCTGCTGAAGGGCGTGAGCAGCATCTATACCTTCCTGCGGGCAGAGGTGCGGGGCTTCTTCAGCTACTTCGGCTGGCTGTTCGGTGCGGCTGCGGTGGCGTTGGGCATCTTTTTGCTGATCCGGCCCCAGACCGTAGTTTCCATACTGCCCATTCTGGTGGGCCTGTTCGTGATCATGGATGGTGTGATGCGGGTGCAGAGTGCCTTTGAGCTGCGGGCTGCAGGTTATGACCGCTGGTGGAGCCTGCTGCTTCTGGCGCTGGTCAGCGTGGTATTGGGCGCGGTGATGCTGTGGAACCCGTTCGGCACCGTGGAAGTGCTGGTCATGGCCATCGGCGTGATCCTGATGGTGGAGGGCGTTTTGAATCTGGCCGGTTCCATCTGGGCGGCAATTCAGCTGAAGGGCCTGAAAAAGGCCGCCCGGGATATGGCGGATCAGATGCAGGAGATGCTCACCGATCCCGCCTTTGACGACGGCGACATCGTGGAGGCCGACTGGCGCGATCTGGACGAAAAACGCTGATCCGGCATGGAACAGATCAATTGGAAACGGGCACAGACCCCGCCGCCCGGCATGCAGCGGGCCGCCGCCCTGTGCGGACTGGGGGCGCTGGCTTATCTGGCGGCGGAATCGGCCCTGAGCGGGCTGCTGGGGCCGTCGGTGGACGGTCTGCCCCCGGCGGTGGGCGAGCTGGTGGCGCTGGGCAAGAATCTGCTGGCGCTGGCAGCTCCCTTTCTGCTGGTGCTGGCCTGCCCGCCCGGGGCCCCGGTGCGGCTGCGCCGGCCCCGCAGGGGAATGCTTCCGGCACTGTTTTTGTTGTTCTGGGGGCTTACCATGGCGGGCAACCTTGCCAGCAGCGGCCTGCGGGCCCTGCTGGGGGAAGCCGGCGGCGCAGAGCTTGCGGACGCACCCGCGGCCCTGGTCTGGCTGCGGCTGGCGCTGGTTCCGGCGGCGGGCGAAGAGCTGCTGTTCCGGGGGCTGATGCAGGGGTATCTGCGCCCCTGGGGCAGCCGGGCGGCGGTGTGGGGCCAGGCGGTGCTGTTTGCGCTGCTGCACGGCGATGCACCGGCCTGCCTTTCGGCGCTGCTTTCCGGGCTGGCGCTGGGTCTTTGCGCGGAAACCAGCGGCAGCCTTCTGCCCGGCATGGTTTTTCATCTTTACAACAATACGCTGGCTTTGCTGGGCCAGACCGGTGCAGGCAGCGCATGGGTTCAGCCGCTGCTGCTGTTTGGCCTGCCCGCCGCCGCGCTGGTGGCATGGGCGATAAAGCCAGGGCGTCCGCCCCGCCTGCAGGGTACCGGGGCAGGTGTTCTGATCCGCTGCCCCGGCTACGGGCTGGCGGTGGTGCTGCTGGCGATGCAGATGCTGCACGCCACATTTACATGATTTATCACGAAGGAGAAACCCGATGACCGACCAAGAACTGATGGGCCTTGCTCTGGAGGAGGCAAAAAAAGCTGCCGCACTGGGCGAGGTTCCGGTGGGCGCGGTGGTGGCCAAGGACGGCGAACCCGTTGCCATGGCCCACAATACCCGCGAAACCGAGAAAAATGCCCTGCACCATGCCGAGCTGCTGGCCATCGATGCGGCCTGCAAAAAGCTGGGTGGCTGGCGGCTGTGGCAGTGTGAGCTGTTTGTGACGCTGGAGCCCTGCCCCATGTGCAGCGGGGCCATCATCAACAGCCGCATCAAGCGGGTGGTCTACGGCGCAAAGGATACCAAGGCCGGTTGCTGCGGTTCGCTGGTGGACTTGTTCGCCTACCCCTTCAACCATCATCCGGTGATTGAAAGCGGATTGCGGGAGAAGGAGGCGGCGGAGCTGCTGCAGGAGTTTTTTGCCATGCTGCGGCGCAAACGGGAGGAGAAAAAGGGGAAATGAGAGAAAAAACCGTGCTTGTTACCGGGGCCAGCCGGGGCATCGGGGCCGCAGTGGCCCGGGCCTTTGCCGCTGCCGGGTATCGGGTGGCTGCCAACTACAACACCAGCAAAGCCGAGGCTGAGGCACTGGCCGCCCAGTGGCCCGGCCGGGTGCTGCCGGTGCAGGCGGACGTGGCGAACCGGGCCCAGGTGGAGGCCATGTTCCGGCAGGTGGAAGAGACCTTCGGCGGGGTGGATGTGCTGGTGTGCAATGCGGGCATTGCCCGGCAGGAGCTGTTCACCGACGTGACACCAGAGGCGTGGCAGCGGATGCTGGACGTGCACCTGAGCGGCGCGTTCCACTGCTGCCAGTGTGCGCTGCCCCACATGCTGCATCAGAAATGGGGCCGCATTGTGACCGTGAGCTCCATGTGGGGGCAGGTGGGCGGCAGCTGCGAGGTGGCCTATTCCGCCGCAAAGGCGGGGCTGATTGGCCTGACCCGGGCGTTGGCAAAGGAGGAGGGCCCCAGCGGCATCACCGTGAACTGCGTGGCCCCCGGCGCGATCGAAACCGATATGATGGCATCCTTTTCCGCTGAGGACAAGGCCGCCCTGGCGGAGGAAACGCCGCTGGGCAGTCTGGGCAGCCCGGAGCAGGTGGCAAAGGCCATTCTGTTCCTGGCCAGCGACGACGCGGACTATATCACCGGCCAGGTGCTGGGCGTGAACGGCGGGCTGGTGGTGTAACGCTTTGGTTCCCTGCCGCATACAATGCGGGCAAGGAGGGGAGCATAATGACCGTGTTTCAGGAAGGGATCGATGTATCCCGTTATCGGGGTGTGGTGGACTGGTCCGCCGTGGCCGCGGCGGGCAAGGAGTTCGCCATCGTCCGGGTGGGCTCCAGCAACCAGAGCGGGCCCTATGTGGATCCTTATTTTACCCGCAATGTACAGGGCGCGCACGAAGCCGGGCTGCGGGTGGGGGCATATTTCTACACCTACGCAAAAAGCGAGGACGAGGTCATCCGGGAGCTGGAGGTATTTCTGAAGGCGCTGGAGGGGCACCGACTGGAGTATCCGGTTTATGTGGATGCGGAGAACGCTTCGCTGGCCAGTCTGGGCCGGGAGAAGGTGACCGGTCTGATTCAGTTTTCCATGGACATTCTGGATCAGAAGGGCTGGTTCCCGGGGTATTACAGTTATACGGAATTTCTGCGCCGTTACATCAACACCCGGCAGCTGGAGGACTATCCGCTGTGGGTGGCGGATTACCGGGGCCATGTGGGTTATCAGGGGGATTACGGCGTATGGCAGTATTCCTCGGTGGGGCAGGTTGGCGGTGTGAACGGGAATGTGGATCTGAACTACAGCTACAAGGATTATCTGCCCCTGATCCGGGCTGCGGGCAAAAACGGCTACCTGCCGGAGGCGGATCCCACCCAGCCGGAGAATTCCGATTATTATGCCCTGTGGCGCGCCGCACAGGATAAGCTGGACCGGATCGCCCTGATTCTGACTGAGGAATAGCGGCGGTTTCCGTTGCATCCGCAGCCGAAACGTGCTATGGTTAAGGCGATACCGCAGCGGGCCTGCCGGAGAGGCGTGAAATACGGCCCGTGGGAAGAGAAAAATACATCCGTTTTAGGAGAATCGTATGGAGAATAAAAAATTTCTACGCAATGTGCTGGGCATTGCCACCTTCTGCATCCTGCTCTACTGGGGCCTGCAGAACATGAACCGGGTGGCAACTTTTCTGGGCATGGTGGGCGGCCTGCTGCTGCCTTTCCTGCTGGGCGCTGCCATGGCCTTCATTCTGAATGTGCCCATGCGGGCCATCGAGACCCATCTGCCCCAAAAGCTGCAGCGGGCTCACCGGGGAATTTCTCTGGTGCTTACCCTGGCGGCGGTGGTCGGGGTAGTAATGGTGGTGTCGCTTCTGGTTTTGCCCCAGCTGAAAAACACCGTGCAGACCATCGCAGCCCGGATGCCCGCCTTCTGGGCACAGGCGCAGCAGTGGGCCAACGAGCTGATGATCCGTTACCCGGAGCTGGCGGACTGGCTGAGTGAGGCCGGGAATCTGAACCTGCGCAATGTGACCCAGCAGGTGATGGACTGGCTGAAGAATGGCGGACTGGCACTGGTGGGCAACACGGTCACCGCTGCCACCGGTATCATCTCGGGCTTTGTGAATTTCTTTATCGCACTGATCTTTGCCATCTACCTGCTGTTCCAGAAGGAGACGCTGAGCCGTCAGGGCCGGATGCTTCTGTTTGCCTGGATGCGCCCTGAGCACGCGGAAAAGGTGCTGGAGGTGGTTCGCCTGGCCAACAAGACCTTCTCGAACTTTCTGTCCGGCCAGTGCCTGGAGGCCTGCATTCTTGGGGCGCTGTTTGCGGTGGGCATGCTGCTCTTCCGCATGCCCTATGTGCTGCTGATCAGCGTACTGGTGGCGGTCACCGCTCTGATTCCGGTGTTTGGCGCCTTCATTGGCTGTTTTGTGGGTGCGTTCCTGATTCTGATTCAGAACCCCATGCAGGCTGTGGTGTTTGTGATTCTGTTCCTGGTCATCCAGCAGATCGAGGGCAACCTGATCTATCCCCGCGTGGTGGGCGGCTCGGTGGGCCTGCCCTCGGTGTGGGTACTGGCCGCGGTTACGCTGGGTGGCAGCATGTTCGGTGTGATGGGCATGCTGGTGATGATTCCTCTGTGCTCGGTTCTGTACAGTCTGCTGCGCACTGCCACCCGGGAGCGGCTGCGCAGCCGGGGTGTGGAAAAGGCAAAGTACATGCCGGATCCGGCCCAGCCGGGGAAAAAGGCTGCTGCACAGCCCGCCAAATCCGCAAAGACCGGCAAAAAGTAAATCAGCAAGGCAAAGCGCGCCTGCCCGAAAAATTCGGGCAGGCGCGCTTTTTGCCTGTAAACAGAAAACCCGCCTGCGGTCAGGCAGGTGGGTTGAATAAATCGAATTACTTCAGCAGCTCTTCCACAGCGGCCTTGGGCTTCAGGCCCACGCTCTTGTTGGCAATGGCGCCGTCCTTGAATACGATCAGGGTGGGGATGCTCATTACACCGAACTGCATGGCCAGCTCAGGGTTCTCGTCGATGTCGATCTTGCACACCTTCACCTGACCGACCTTCTCCTCGGCCAGCTCATCCACGATGGGAGCCATCATGCGGCAGGGGCCACACCAGGTTGCCCAGAAATCCACCAGAACGGGGAGGTTGCTCTGCAGGACTTCCTGCTCGAAGTTTGCTTTATTTACGGTTACAACGCTCATTTCATAACACTCCTTTTTATTCAGGGCCCCGGCGGGCGGGGCGGTTCATCCATTGGCTTTAGTATACCAGCGGCCGAATGGCTTATCCGTGATAAAATCACGGTAAATATACCAAAATGGTGGAAATTTTCCAGTTCAGCGCAGGCTGTCCCTGGCCACAGCGCGCAGCTTGTCCATATCCAGCAGGGTGATGCAGCCCCGGGCGATGAGCACCATTTTTTCGGTCTGGAAATACTTGAGCATCCGGGTCACCACCTCCCGTGCGCTGCCCAGATGATGGGCAATCTCCTCGTGGGTCAGGCGAAGCTCGGTTGTGTCGTTCAGCTGGGCCTCGCCCACCAGGAAGGCGGCAAGGCGGCTGTCCAGATGTTTATAGAGGATCTGATCCAGCAGCCACATCACATCGGAAAAGCGGCTGGCAATCAGCTCGGTGGTATAGTTGGCAACCGGGGCGGATTCCTGCATCAGTTTTTTGTAGACCGGGGCGGGGATGCGGTAGAGCACGCAGTCCTTTTCCGCCTGCACCGAAATGTCGAACTGCAGGCTGTTCAGCATGCAGTAGGCCGACAGAATGCACACGTCCCGCTCGAACAGGCGGTAGAGGGTGACCTCGCGCCCTTCATCGGAAAAGGAATAGCCCCGCAGCTGGCCGTGAACAACGATCAGAGGGCCCACACAATCCTCCGAGCCGTTGTGCACCACTTCACCTTTGGTCACATGGTGCAGCGTCACGTTCTGGGCCAGAAACTGCTGCTGCTCACGGGTGAGCTTGGGCCAGAAGGGAAGGTATTCGTAAAATTCCATCAAAAGGCCTCCCGGGGGTTACAAATTTTGGCAAGATGCCAACCAGAATTCCATAAAACGATTATGCCACAAAACAAAGCGGGATGCAACGCTGCCGGTTAAAATGCCAGCAGGCCCAGATGCTCCAGCAGGATCTTGCAGCCCATCAGCACCAGAACGATGCCGCCGGCCAGTTCCGCACGGGATTTGTAGCGGGCGCCGAACCGATGGCCGATGGCAACGCCCACGGCAGAAAGGCAGAAGGTGATCACGCCGATGAAGCTGACGGCGGGTACAACGTCCACCGACAGGAAGGCGAAGGTCACGCCCACGGCCAGCGCGTCGATGCTGGTGGCCACCGCCAGGGGGAGCATGGCGGCGGGGCCAAACTGGCTGTTCAGCTCCTCCGGCTCAGAACGGGATTCCCGAATCATGTTTCCGCCGATGAATACCAGCAGTGCAAAGGCAATCCAGTGATCCACATTGGTGATGAACTGCTGGAACTGGGTGCCCAGCAGATAACCCACCAGAGGCATCAAAGCCTGGAAGCCGCCGAAGTACAGGCCGGTGATGGCCGCATGACGGGGCTTTAATACCGGCAGGCTCAGACCCTTGCAGATGGATACGGCGAAGGCGTCCATGGAAAGGCCCACAGCCAGAATAAACAGTTCGACCAAGCTCATAAAAGAAAAACTCCCTCACAGAAAATTTGCCCGGCCGGGCAGCACACAGCTGCGCCCTGGCCGGGGAATGTGCAGCTTGCAAAAAGCGCAGTAATATTTATTATAACATATATTTCTATGGACCTCAGCAGGGCCTCGGGAAAAAGAAAAATAATTTTTTGAAAAATATTTTAAAAAAGGGCTTGCGTTTTGTAAAACACCGTGCTATAATACATTTCGCAGCCGACACAAGAGCTGATGCGCAGGTGTCGTACAACGGCTAGTACATCAGCCTTCCAAGCTGAGGACGTGGGTTCGACTCCCATCACCTGCTCCACAAAGCAGGCAAGGGCCAAGGGCTCCGGCTTGCTGGCTGCAGCAACAGTATATGCGGATGTGGCGGAATTGGCAGACGCGCT
>JACXXQ010000385.1_pt1 | contig 24566 bp, 27 predicted proteins | sample 8621361 | NCBI WGS metagenome assembly JACXXQ01 (sample SAMN15503820, study PRJNA645414) | gut metagenome | isolation source: feces | host: Bos taurus | place: USA | collected 2016 | reverse complement strand
TATAATGCCCTTATAGGGCTTACTCAAACCACCGGCTAAGCCGGTGGTTTTGATTTGCAGGGATGCAGACAGGCAGAAAAATGCCGGGCATTGCTGCCCGGCATTTTTCCATGATTGCAGATTTACAGATTAGTGCCCTCGTCGGTGGTGGAAGCAGCAGTGCTGGTGGAAGTAGCAGTGCTTGCGGGCTCGTCCTTGCCTCCGCAGGCAACCAGAGAGCAAGCCATCATCAGGGCCAGAACCAATGCAATAATCTTTTTCATGTGTAATTTCTCCTTCCTTGCTCAGCAACACGATCTCCTTGCTGCATGTTGCTTTTCTAACTGGCCCGATTCTACCACAGCCTTCACAGACGTTTCACACTGTCTTCACAAACTGCACATTTTACGAACAAATGGCAAAACACATTATCCAGTTAGCGCAAATATGTGCGATATATTTTTGTGCACAACCAATAAACGCAGCCGGAGGATTTCCCGGAAACATTTTCGCCCCGCCGCTTCTGCAAAATTTGGGATCTCCCTCCTTTTCCGTGCAAAAAAGCCCCGCCGGGGCGGAAGGCGCCTTCCGCCCCGGCGGGGTGTTTTGTTGAATATGCTGCAATTTTACTCAGACGCCGGGCTTTGCCCAGCCAAGGCTGCGGCCCACGGCCCTGTGCCAGCCTGCCAGCAGCTGATGGCGCTTGTCCTCGGCCATGTCGGGGGCAAAGTCCACGTCGCAGCTCCACAGACGGCTGATCTCGTCGGTGTCCTTCCAGACGCCCACCGCAAGCCCGGCCAGATAGGCCGCGCCCAGCGCGGTGGTCTCGCGGATCATGGGGCGGCGCACCGCCTTGTTCAGAATATCCGCCTGGAACTGCATCAAAAAGCGATCCCGGGAGGCGCCGCCGTCCACCTTCAATACGCTTAAGGGGATGCCGGTGTCCTTCTCCATGGCGGCCACCAGATCCGCTGACTGATAGGCAATGGACTCCTGCGCCGCCCGGATAATGTGCTCCCGCTTGGTGCCGCGGGTGATACCCACAATGCAGCCCCGGGCGTACATGTCCCAGTGGGGCGCGCCAAGGCCGGTGAAGGCGGGCACCAGATAGACCCCGCCGGTGTCCGGCACCTTCTGGGCGTAATACTCCGCGTCCCGGCTTTCGGTGAAAAAGCGCATCTCGTCCCGCAGCCACTGGATCACCGCGCCGCCCACAAACACGCTGCCCTCCAGCGCATACTGCACCGGCTGGCCCTTCACGGTGGCCGCGATGGTGGTGAGCAGGCCGTTTTCGCTCTGGTGGCGGGTCTCGCCGGTGTTCATCAAAAGGAAGCAGCCGGTGCCGTAGGTGTTTTTGGCCTGCCCGGCTTCAAAGCAGCCCTGCCCGAAGAGGGCGGCCTGCTGGTCGCCCGCGATGCCCGCCACTGGCACCTGCACCGGCCCGATGGTGGTATAGCCGTAAACCTCGCTGGAGGAGCAGACGGTGGGCAGCATGGCCCGGGGAATGTCCAAAAGCTCCAGCAGCTCGTCGTCCCAGTCGAGGGTATCGATGTTATAGAGCATGGTGCGGGAGGCGTTGGTGCGGTCGGTCACATGGGCCTTACCGCCGGTGAGCTTCCAGACCAGCCAGGTATCCACGGTACCGAACAGAATCTCGCCCCTTGCCGCCTTTTCCCGGCTGCCGGGCACCTGATCCAGAATCCACTTGATCTTGCTGGCGGAAAAATAGGCGTCCGGCACAAGGCCGGTTTTCTTGCGGATCATGTCGCCATAGCCCTTTTCCACCAGCTCGTCGATGATGGAGGCGGTGCGGCGGCACTGCCACACGATGGCGTTATAAATGGGCCGACCGGTTTCCTTTTCCCACAGGATGGTGGTCTCCCGCTGGTTGGTGATGCCGATGCCCGCGATGGCCGCCGGATCCACCCCGCTTTTGGCCACCACCTCCATCATCACGCTGTACTGGCTGGACCAGATTTCCATGGCGTCGTGCTCCACCCAGCCCTCTTTGGGGTACATCTGCTCAAATTCCCGCTGGGTCATTTCCAGAATGTTCTGCTCCTCGTCGAACAGAATGGCCCGGCTGCTGGTGGTTCCCTGATCCAGTGCCAGAATGTACCGGCTGCTCATTGCATTTCCTCCTTTGCCGCGCCCTGTGCGTCCAGTGCGCGGGTGGTCACAAAGGCCGCCCCGGTGCCGCACACGTTGGCCACCGCCACCTGACCCAGAGCCACCGGCGCGGTCAGTTCCAGACCGTCCAGCGTCTGCATGGCTTCAAAGATCAGCCCCCTGGGAATGGGCTTTGTGGTTTTGACCGGGCAGCGGGGATGGGCCGCACCCCGCACCGCCACCGTGCTGGTGATGGTGCGGGTGGGGTTCGTCAGCTCTATTTTACCATATTCTTCGCCCCGGGGGCAGCTGTTTCCGGTCACTTTGCAGCCATCGTTTTCGTCCACCCGCAGCCGGCAGCCCTTGGGGCACACAATGCAGATCAGTTCCTTCATGCCTGTTCCTCCTCTACCGCCACTTCCAGCGCGCCCGCCGCCTTTGCCAGCAGGGCCGCGGGCAGGGTGATGTGTTCCATCTCGCCGGGGGCCAGATGCTCCCGCCTGAACCGGGCCAGCGGCACACCCTCACTGGTGACCACCACCGCCGAATTGCCGTACACCCGGCGCACCCGGAAGAAGATCTCCAGCTTTTTGTCCACCGCTGCCGGGCGGTATTTCTGGGGCACGGTGTAGCCCACGCCATCGCCGTTTTGAATCTCCACCGCCGGGCCGTCACTTGCCTGCCCCAGCGCATACCGGGCGGCGGCGGCACCGGCCCGCTGGCTTTCGGCGGTGACAAAGTCCACCAGATCGTGCACATGCACCACGTTGCCGCAGGCGAACACGCCGCGGGCGCTGGTCTCCATGTTCTCAAACACCACCGGTCCCTTGGTGCGCGGGTCAAGGGTGATGCCCGCACCGCTGGTGAGCTCGTTTTCCGGAATCAGGCCCACGCTGAGCAGAATGGTGTCGCAGTCAAAGACCATCTCGGTGCCGGGGATGGGGCGGCGGTTTTCGTCCACCTTTGCCACCACGGCCCGCTCCACCCGATCCCTGCCCTGAATGTCGATGATGGTGTGGGAGAGATACAGGGGGATGTCGTAGTCCTGCAGGCACTGAACAATATTCCGCATCAGCCCGCCGGAATAGGGCATGACCTCCACGCAGGCCAGCACCTTGGCGCCCTCCAGCGTCATGCGGCGGGCCATGATCAGGCCGATGTCGCCGCTGCCTAAGATCAGTACCCGCTTGCCCACCATGTAGCCTTCCATGTTCACATACCGCTGGGCCGCGCCCGCGGTGAACACGCCCGCCGGGCGGGTGCCGGGGATGCCGATGGTGCCCCTTGTGCGCTCCCGGCAGCCCATGGCCAGCAGAATGCTCTTGCCCCGCAGCAGCCGGTAGCCCAGCGTTTTGCTGATGGCCTGCACGGTGTGGGCCCCGGCGTTCACCTCCATCACCATGGCCCCCAGCATCACCTCGATGCCGGTGCCCTCCAGCTGCCGGATGAACCGCCCGGCGTATTCCGGGCCGGTGAGCTCTTCCTTAAAATGGTGCAGGCCGAAGCCGTTGTGGATGCACTGGTTCAGAATGCCGCCCAGCTCCTCGTCCCGCTCCAGGATCAGCACATGCTCCGCGCCGTTTTCCCTTGCGCTCAGGGCGGCTGCAAGGCCCGCCGGGCCACCGCCCACCACAATCACATCATATTCCTGCCGCTCTGTCATACGGTTTGGTCCCCCTTTGCCTGTTTCGTCCGGCCGGTGAGCAGAATGCTCGCCGCCCCCTCCTGCGGAATCTCCAGCGGGCTTTTGCCCAGCTCCCGGCTCAGAATCTCCATGACCCGGGGCCCGCAGAAGCCGCCCTGGCAGCGGCCCATGCCCGCGCCCACCCGGCGCTTCACCCCGTCGATGCTGCGGGGCGGAATGGCCGTGTGGCAGGCGGCGATGATCTCGCCCTCGGTCACCCTCTCGCACCGGCAGATCACCCGGCCATAGCTGGGCTCCCGGGCGATGAGCACCGCCTTTTCCTCGCCGGGCAGCTCTTTAAAACGAATCCGTTTGCGGGTGGTCACCGGGTTTTCCTTTTCCTTCAGCACAAGGCCCGCCCGCTGGAGCAGGGCGGCGGCCTCCTCGCCCACCGCCGCCGCGGCGGAAAGGCCGGGGCTCTTCATGCCCGCCAGATCCAGCAAACCGGGGGCCGCCCACTGGATGACGAAATCCGGCCGGTCGGTGTTGGCCCGGATGCCCGCAAAGTTGCGGATGCAGGCGGAAAGATCCACGCCGGGCACGCTTTTGCGGGCGCTTTGCGCCACCTGAGCAAGGCCCATGGCGGTGGTGGCGGTGTCGGCTGCATCGGGAATGTCCTGTGCGTTGGGGCCGACGATTAAATTGCCGTGCACCGTGGGGGCCACCAGCACGCCCTTGCCCGCGGCGGTGGGGCACTGGAAGATCACCCGGCCCACGGTGCTGCCGGCGGATTTGTCCAGCAGGTAATACTCGCCCCGGCAGGGTCTGGTCACAAAATTCTCCGGCGCGGCCATCGCGTGCACCCTGCCCGCGTCCACACCGGCGGCGTTCACCACAAAGCGGGCTTCAAAGTCGCCCTTTGTGGTGGCGATCTTCCAGCCGCCCTCGGTGGGGGTAAGGCCGGTGACCCGGGTTTCCAAGTGCAGGTCGGCCCCGTTTTGCACCGCGTTTTCCGCCATGGCCAGCGCGAACTCCCATGGGCTCACGATGGCGGCGCTGGGCGCGTGCAGGGCGGCGGTGATCTCCGGCGAGAGGTTCGGCTCCATTTCCCGGGCCTCATCGCCGCTCAAAATTTCCAGTCCCGGCACCCCGTTGACGGCGCCGTTTTCGTAGAGCCGCCGCAGCGTTTTTTCCTGCTCGGGGCCGAAGGCCACCACGAAGCTGCCGGTCTGCTTGTAGGGCACATCCAGCGCGGCGCAGATTTCCTTCGCCAGCGCGCTGCCCCGCACGTTGAGCCGGGCCATGCTGGTGCCGGGCTCCGGGTCGTAGCCCGCGTGCAGAATGGCACTGTTTGCCTTGGTGGTGCCCATGGACACATCGTTTTCCGCTTCCAGAATCAAAACGCTGACCTGCTTTTTCGACAGCTGGTATGCCACCGCCGCGCCGGTCACGCCGCAGCCGATGATTGCCACATCTACCATATCTGTTTCCTCCTTTTATTCCGCAGCCTGACCCAGCCGGAAGGTGAGCTTCACCGGGTTGTGGTCGCTGTAAGCAAAATTGGTGTCGATGTTTTCCGCCGTGGCGGAAACGTTATCCGAAACGATAAACCCGTCCAGCACGGTGGTGTAGTTGACCCACGGCTCCCAGGGAAGATCCGCGGTGCGGCAGGTGGGGGTCTGGAACTGGTTTTCCGTCCGCTGAATGGAAAAGCCCTGGGGCAGGTCCGCGTCGGTGAGCTGGGCCACCCATCCCGGCAGCTGCTGGCCGCTTTCAAAGGCTTCGGCCGTGCCCTCGCCCAGCGCGTGGTTGAAGTCGCCGCCCACGATGACGTAATTGCCCTTTTCGTATTCCTCGCGCATCACGCCGCAGAGCATTTCCAGCTGGCGGGCCCGCACGGTGCCGCCCTCGTCGTAGGCGGACATGTGGCTGTTGATGAGCACCAGCTCGCCGCCGCCCTCCACCGGAATGCGCAGCTGGGCAAAGCAGCGATCCAGATCGGTGAATTTTACAAAGAAGCTCTCGTCCACCGGGTAGCTGCGGCGCACCGCCTCGTCGATGCGGCAGCGGCTCAGGGTGAGCAGGCCCGCGTTCACCGCGCCGTGGGGATCGTGGAAGGGATAGAGCAGATACCGGGTGTGGAAGTTGCAGGCGAACACCGACCCGTAGCCGGGCAGGCCGTCTTTCAGCATGGCGCTCTGATCCACCTGATGGCTCCGGTCCGCCTTCACATCCACCTCCTGCAAAAGCAGAAAGTCCGCGTCCTGGGCGGCGATGGTCTCCAGCGCGCCCCGGGTGTTGGCCAGCACCGATTCCCGGTTGCGGGCCTTGCCCCATTTGCCCTGCACCGGGGTGCCGTCCGCCATGGTGCCGGTGTCCATGAAGAAGCTGTAATCCGGCCCGTAGGTGCCAAAGCCGATGTTATAGGTGAGGGCGGTGTATTCCTGCCCGGGGGCCAGCGGCTCCAGCTGGGGGGTGGTGATTTCCATCGTTTCCCCGTCCGGAATGCGGTAGTAGCCGCTTTGCAGCCAGCCCACATAGCCCGCCAGCGCCGCCGCCAGCACCAGCACAAGAGCCAGCAGCGCCAGCCCGATCCGTTTGAACCATTTTTTCTGCTTTGTCATCATGCACCTCGCTGCAATTGTTGAATTTCGGGGCGGCAGCGCCCAATGGGCGGTGACCCCGGGCGTAAAGACCACGGCAGCGCCCAATGGGCGGTGACGCGGCCTTTCAGGTGGTGGAGCGCACCGGAAAATTTTTTGCGGAATGAACCAAAAAGCGCAGGCAATCCTTGGTGGATTACCGAGCATTTTTGGAAAATTCCACGGAAAATTTTGGTGCGATACGCCGCCTGAGCCGTCAGGCGTGAAGGCCGTGGCAGCGCCCAAACAAAAAAGAGCAGCAGAAACACGCCTTGGCGTTTGTTCTGCTGCTCTTCACTCTTGCACAGGCCGGAGCCTGCCGAAAGCCCCGGGCATTTTTCTGGCGGCGCGTCGGCCGCGTTTATTGGTCATACTATTATTATAGAGGGCGGGGCCGCCGGGGCGCAATGGGCAGACCCGCAAAAATTATCCCCGGGTTTTTGTGGCATGCGCACAAAGCGCCCCCCGGCATTGCCGCCCCCGGTTTGCGGGTGCTATAATAAGGTATCATCAAACCGGAAAAGAGGATGCCCCATGGACGCCCGCCTGCAGGAACTGCTGGAAGAAAACCCCATCATCATCGCCATCAAGGACGAGGAGGGCCTTGCCCGCTGCCTTCAGAACCCCAAGCCGGTGGTGTTCGTTTTATACGGGTCTGTGGTGAGCATCCCGGCCATCGTGCAGCGGCTGAAGCAGGCGGGCAAAACCGTGTTTGTGGACGTGGATCTGCTGGACGGCCTTGCCGCCCGGGAGGCGGCGGTGGAATATCTGGCCGGGGCCACCCGGGCGGACGGAGTGATCAGCACCAAGGCGGCGCTGGTGCGGCGGGCAAAGGCGCTGGGCCTTGCGGGGGTGTACCGCACCTTTCTGCTTGATAACATGGCCCTGCAGAGCCTGCGCAAAAGCGGCGGCAGCCAGTGGGCGGACCTCATCGAGATTCTGCCCGGCCTGATGCCGAAGCTCATCGCCCGCTTAAGCCACGAACTGGATGCGCCGCTCATCGCCAGCGGCCTGATTGCCAACAAGCAGGACGTGATCGACGCGCTGGGCGCGGGTGCGGCGGCAGTGTCCAGCACCTGCCCGGCGGTGTGGGAGCTGTAACGCCGTTACAGCTGCCGGTATTCCCGCCGGATGCGCACGCCACCTGCCCCGGCCATTCCCATGCCCAGCACCAGCAGCCACACCCGCCAGGTGCAGAACAGATGGCTGGCGTACGGCCCCAGCACCGTATACCAGCTCTGATAAGGCTGCTGGCTTTCCATCAGGGCAAACAGCAGCGCCGCTGCCACCAGCAGCACGCCCGCAGCCGCCAGCACCACGGATGCCGCCATGCGAAAGCGGGCCTTCGCCCGCCGGGACTGTTCTTCACCATCCGGCTGCGCCGGGCTTTGGGTACCAAACAGCAGAGCGTCGGCACTGACCGAAAACACACCGCACAGCTGTTCAAACTTTTCCAGATCCGGCCGCGCTTCCCCGGTCTCCCAGCGGGAGATCGTCTGCCGGCTCACGCCCATGCGCTCGGCCAGCTTTTCCTGCGAAAGCCCCGCCTGCTTGCGGCAGGCTGCAATTCGTTTTGCCAGACTCACTCTATCGCCCTCCTTTTTCTGTTTCTATCATAGCAGGGCGATAGGATTTTTTCCAGCACACCGGACGGGAATTCCGCCCGCCGGATGTGTCATTCTGCCCGGATACGCAAAAAGGCCCCGGCCAGCGGGTTTGCTGGCCGGGGCCTTTTGTGCTTTTGCCGTGGGGCCCTGCTCTGCGCTTAGCCCTCGATCTGGATGCTGCGGGATGCGGGAGTAACTTCGCCCTTCTTGGGCAGGGTCAGCTCCAGAATGCCGTTGTTGTAGGCGGCCTTGATGGCGGTGGTGTCGATGCCGCTTACGTCGAAGCTCCGGCTGAAGGAACCGAACTTGCGTTCCCGGCGCACATAGTTGCCCTTGTCGTCCTTCTCGCCGCTCTCGGAGTTGTGGCGGGCGGTGATCATCAGGCTGTCGCCATTCAGGTCGATGGAGATGTCCTCCTTATTGAAGCCGGGCAGCTCCGCTTCCATCAGGTAGGAATCGCCCTTGTCCTGAATGTCGCAGCGGAACTGGCTCATATCGCCAAAACCGGTAAAGAGGCTGCGCTCCATGTTATCCAGATAGTTGAACAGACTGTTTTCTTCACGGCCAAACGGAATCATACCAAACATAATTTGCTCCTTTCGCCGCGCCTTGTAAAATGGATTTTTATTGTGGCAGCACAGTGCAATTCCAGGTGGTGGAACGCAGCGAAAAATTTTTTGCGGAATGAACCCAAAAGCGCAGGCAAGCCTTTGTGGCTTGACGAGCATTTTGGGAAAATTCCACGGAAAATTTTGGTGCGATACGCCGCCTGAGCCGTCAGGCGTGAATTGTACGGTGTTGCCACCGAAAAAGCGGCGCGCAGTTTGCGCGGGGGCTGCGCCGCTTTGTCAATCGGAATTGTCCGGGTCGGCTTCCAAAGGCGCTTGCCTTCGGGTCCCGTTCCCTTTTGACAACTATATTCTACCGCCGGTTTGTGACATAAAATCGGTGGATTTATGAATATTTTGTTAATTGTTAGCACTCTACATCTTAGAGTGCTAATTTATTTCTCCCGCCCTCTCTGCCATAGATTTTTGTCGCAATCATCCCCTATCCTACCCTGCCGCCGATCCCCGACTGCTTGACAAGTATATCGGCACCTGATATAGTTGTATCGGAAGGCGATATAACGCTTGCCGAGCAAACAAAAAAGGAGGGCCGCAGATGAACGAACACATCGCACTGACCGAAGCCTTTTATTATATTCTGCTTTCGCTGTACGAGCCGCTGCACGGCTACGGCATCATGCAGAAGGCCGAGGAATTTTCCGGCGGGCGGGTGCGGCTGGCGGCGGGCACTTTGTACGGCGCGCTGAACACCCTGCAGGACAAGGGCTGGATTGAGGCGCTGCCCTGCGCCCCGGGCAGCCGGAAGAAGGAATACCGCATCACGGCCGCAGGCCGCGCCGCCGTGGAAAACGAGCTGGCCCGGCTGAAGGAGCTGGTGAAAAACGGCGAACAGGTCACAGGAGGGAATCCGGTATGAAAAAGATCATCCACCGCACATTTTTTGTCTGGAATTTTGAAAGGGAAATCGACTGGCTGAACGACATGAGCCGCCAGGGCTGGCAACTGTGCCGGGCCGGGTTCTTCGTGTATGAATTCGAGCAGGGCGAGCCGGGCGAATACCAGTACCAGTTGCAGCTGCTGCGAAAAGCCGACCCGGACTATCTGGCCTTTCTGGAGGAAACCGGCATTCAGGTGGTGGGGCGCTACCTGAACTGGATCTATTTAAAAAAGAAATCGGACGGCCAGCCCTTCGAAATTTTCTCGGATCTGGAGGGCGTGCTGCGACATCTGGACGGGGTCATGGCCCTCTGCGGCGTGATCACGGCGGTTAACGTACTGCCCGGCTTTGCCAATCTGGCCAACAGCCATCTGCAACAGCTCAGCTGGCTGAATCTGGCGCTGGCCGCCGTAGGTGCCTTCGGCTTTTTCAAGCTGTATTTCCGCCGCCGGGCGCTGGCCGCCCGGAAGGATCTGCACCGCTGACCGTTGCCCTGCCCCGCCCGCCGGGGCTATAATATAATAAGAAAAACAAAAAGGCAGGTGTGTGTTCATGACCGACGACGAGCTGCTGTTTTTTGATTCCATGCCCCAGATGCTGCCCATCTACGAAGCCTTCTGCCATGGGCTGGAGCAGCGGGGCCTTGCCTTCACCGCCAAGGTGGGGCGCACCCAGATTTCGCTGCGTAACCGGTATGTGTTCGCGGCGGTGTCGCTGCCCTGGCGAAAGGTGAAGGGCTGGCCGGAGGAATATCTGCTGGTGAGCCTGGGGCTTTCCTACCATAAGGAGTCCCCCCGGGTGGCGGTGGCCACCGAGCCCTACCCCAACCGCTGGACCCACCACATCCTGCTCACGACCGCCAACGAGGTGGACGCCGAGCTGCTGGACTGGGTCGAGGAGGCCTGTCAGTTTGCCATGGTCAAGTGATGTTACAAAACCGGGCGAAACCGTCGGCTTTGGTTGGTGGCCTTTTGCCCCTCCCGGCGGTATACTGAGAGAGCCAAAACAGAAAACAGGAGGTTTTTTCCCATGAGCTTTGCAAGCGGTTTGTATCACGCCCGCAAAAAGAGCGGCCTTTCCCAGGAGAACGTGGCCGAAAAGCTGGGCGTTTCCCGCCAGACCATCTCCAAATGGGAGACCGGCGAAACATTGCCGGACATCCGCCAGTCGAAACGGCTGGCCGTTTTGTACCACATCACGCTGGACGAGCTGGTGGAGTACGATTTCGACGAGCAGCAGGCCCGGGAGATGATCGACAGCGTGAGCGAGGAAGCCCAGGCGAAGATCGACTGGAACAGGGTGTGGAGCAAAAAGTACCCGGTGCTGGCCACCTATCACAAAACGGTGCGCATCGACGACTACGCCCCCCAGCTGCGGGAGATGCTCACCCAGCTGCAGGTGGAATACGGCTACAACACCACCGACGCACTTCTGGTCTTGAAGGACATTCTGGCCCGGGTCTGGAAGGGCCAGATGTGACCCGCATCCCCCAAATGTGTATGTGACCCCGGATCACACCGCCACCGAGGCCTACATCCGCCAGCGCCATCAGGAAACCGGCGTTGCCTACAACTTCATGCAGGACAACCTGTATCTGGAAAACCATCTGACCACCTCGGTGATGCTGGCGCTGATGAGCGGCAACAAGCGGTACACCACCGCCGGCGAGGGCAAGGCCACCTTCATCCCCAAGGACGACGTGGCCCGGGTGGCCGCCGCCCTGCTGCTGGGCCGCGGCGAGGACAACCGCACCTATAGGATCTGCGGCAGCGAGTCCATTGCCCAGCGGGACATTGTGGCCCTGATCAGCGAGTTTTCCGGCCAGCAGATCGAATACTGCCCGGTGAGCCACGAGGAGTTCTTCGCCTATCTGGACTCCATGCACATTCCCCGCACCGCCACCGGCGATTATTCCCAGTCCCCGGTGCCCTGGTGCGGCAACGACATGGTGACCAACGAGGCCAGCATCGCTGAGGGCCTGATGGACGTTGCCTCCAACGACGTGGAGCTGCTCACCGGCCAAAAGCCCATGACCGCCCGCCAGCTGGCAAAGAATTACAGCTACATCTGGGAAAACCATGTGACCAACTGGAAGGACATCCGCTGATTTTTTCTTCTTTCCCATTTTCTGTTTCTTCTTCTCATACGGCATTGTGAAATGCCTCCAGACCTCGACCGCCCGGCCCTTCTGCACAAACGCAGGGGGCCGGGCGGCCTTTTTCTGCCCGAAAACAGGCGGTGCACATCGGGTTTTGCCCCGATGCAACCGCCGGTTGACAGATTGCCCAGCAGGCTGGGTGGCGGGTAACCGGCGCTTCTGCTACAATGAGAGCAGCAAAAGTGACGATAAAAAGAAGGAGTTGGGAATATATGATTCTGGCCGAAAAAATCATGAAGCTGCGCAAGGCGCAGGGCTGGTCGCAGGAGGAACTGGCGGTGCGGCTGGGGGTATCCCGGCAGTCGGTGTCCAAGTGGGAATCCATGGCGTCCATGCCGGATCTGGACAAAATTTTAAAGATGAGCGAGCTGTTCGGGGTGAGCACCGATTACCTGCTGAAGGACAACGCCGCCGAAGAGGAGGGCTGCGCCGCCCCCCTGCTGCCGGAGGAAGGCCCCGCGCCCCGGCCCATCTCGCTGGAGGAGGCCAACTTCTATCTGGAGCTGAGCGAGCGCTGCCACAAATTCATCGCGCTGGCGGTGGCGCTGTTCATCCTGTCGCCGGTGCCGCTGATCGCCATCACCGGCATGGCGGAATACGGCCGCATCGCCCTCAGCGAGGACGTGGCCGCCGCCGTCGGCCTGCTGCTTTTGTTGGTGATCGTGGCGGCGGGGGTGGCCATTCTGCTGCCCAGCGGAATCCGGCTGGAGCGGTATGAATTTCTGGAAAAGGAGCCCATCGCCCCGGAATACGGGGTGGCGGGCATTGTGGAAACCAAACGGGAGGCCTTTGCTCCCATCTACCACAAGGGTCTGGTAGTTGGCATCGTGCTGTGCATCCTGAGCGTGGTGCCGCAGTTTTTCTGCATGGCGCTGGAGGCCGAGCTGGCCTGCGTGTTCGCGGTCTGCCTGCTGCTGGCCCTCATCGCGGTGGGCGTGTATATCATCGTCCGGGTGGCCTGCCCCTGGGAGAGCTACGAAAAGCTGCTGGAGGAGGGCGGCTACACCCGGGAGCACAAGGCGGAAAACCGGCGCAACGGCCCCTTCACCGGCTTCTACTGGTGCCTGATCACCGCCATTTATCTGGGCTCCAGCTTTTACACCGGCCACTGGGCCCGCACCTGGATCATCTGGCCGGTGGCGGCGGTGCTGTTCGCCGCCCTGCTGGCGCTGCGCCGGATGCTGCGCCCCGAACGCTGACCCCCCTTTCGGTTTTTCCTTTGCCCCGGGAGCCCTGCCGCCCCGGGACTTTTTCGCGTTTTTATCTGCAAAAGGCAGATGGCAATCCCCGCCCGTTCCTGTGATAATGGAAAAAAATCCCGGCAGGAAAGGAATGTATCCCCATGATCCCCACCGAAACCAGACAGCTCTGGGCGCAGCAGATGGTCGCCATTGCGAAGAACGCCGGTTCCTTCATCCGGAATCACCAAATCAGCCAGATTACCGAAAAGGGCGGCGCCGCCAACCTGGTCACCGACATCGACGTGAAATGCCAGCAACTCATTGTGGCGGAATGCCGCAAGCTGCTGCCGGACAGCTGCATTCTGGCAGAGGAAGGAAACGACAAGCAGCTGGGCGACGGCTTTACCTGGATCATCGACCCCATCGACGGCACCACGAATTACCTGTACGGCTACCGCCATTCCTGCATCTCCATCGCCCTCTACGCCCAAAGGCGCGGGGTGGTGGGGGTGGTGTACAACCCCTATCTGGACGAATGCTTCGTGGGCATCGAGGGGGTGGGCAGCAGCTGCAACGGCCAGCCCATCCGGGTGAATTTCTACCCGCTGGAAAACGCGCTGGTCATGACCGGCACCTCCCCCCTGCGACAAAACCCTGGCGGACAAGACCTTCGCCATCATGAAGGAGCTGTTTCTGCACAGCCGGGACATCCGGCGCAGCGGAAGCGCCGCGCTGGATCTGTGTTATCTGGCCAGCGGGCGGATCGACGCCTTTTATGAGCACATTCTCCAGCCCTGGCATTACGCCGCGGGCAGCATCATCGTGCGCGGCGCCCAGGGCACGGTGGAGGCAACCATCCCCGGCGCGCTGGAGGAGCTGAAGCCCACCGGCATCATCGCCACCAACGGCCGCTGCCACGAGGACGTGCGGCGCATCGTGTTCCGGAACCTGTAAGCCCCCCAATCCCACAAGAATAAACTGCCCCGGCAGCCGAAGCCCTTAGCCGGTGTGGCACAAGAAAACGACGGTTCTGCCTTAGGATTTTGGCGCACAAAATGTTCAAAGGGGCGGGCAAGCCACCAAGGCTTGCGCCGCCCCTTTTCGCACTTTCTGCATCCAAAATCCTGGGGCAGAACTGCCCTGCACCGGAAAAGGCCCGATTTTGATGGGAGTGCAAGGAAAAGACCCGCAGGCACCCTTGGTGGTTGTCAAGGGGCTTTGACGCTGCAATCCCGCAAAAGCGGACCTTTTCCGGCGTCGTTTTCTTATGTCACCCCGGCTTTGGCCGCCGGGACTTTTTTGTAACCGCCGGTTACAAAAACCTGCCCGGCGCGTAACGACCCGTCGCTTGTGGCGGCGGGCGGGATGGTCTACAATAAAGGCAGGAAGAAGCGCGGCGCACATCCACCCATTTAACCCGAACAAGGAGCACACCATGGAACTGAACCGGATGAAGATCGGCGCGGCCATTGCGGCCCGCCGCAAGGAAAAGGGCCTGACCCAGGAGCAGCTGGCGGCCCGGCTGGGGGTGAGCGCCCCGGCGGTGAGCAAGTGGGAGACCGACACCTCCTACCCGGACATCACCCTGCTCTGCCCGCTGGCCCGGGCGCTGGGCACCAGCGTGGACGCGCTGCTGCAATTTGAGGAGACCTTAAGCGACGAAGAGGTGGTGCGGCGGGTAAACGACCTGCTCACCGCCGCCATGAACCAAATGCCGGACGGCTGGCAGGCCGCCGAGCAGCAATTGGAAGAACTGCTGCACCAGTACCCGGGCTGCACCGCCCTGCAATACAACGCGGTGGCCAGCTACGATGCGCTGGCCATGTTCTTCCCCGCGGCGGGCGAGGAAGCCCGCACCCGCTGGCGGGCCCGCAAGCGCCAGCTGCTGGAGGAGGTGCGCGAAAGCGGCAACGCCGCCTACTGGCAGACCGCCACCATCGGGCTGGCCATGCTGGAAATCACGGACGGCGACGCGGAAACCGGCGCGGCGCTGCTGCGCCAGCTGCCTCAGCGGGTGGGCGACCCCACCGGCACATGGGCCCGGTATTACCTGAAAACCGGCCAGCCCGGCAAAGCACTGGAGACCACCCAGAAGCAGCTGTACAAGCTGATCAGTCAGGCCCAGAGCCTGCTGGCCACCATGATGGACCCGAAGCTGCTGCCCGAAGCGGAGCGGCGGCGGGCGGTGTGCGAAGCCTGGGGGGCGCTGGCCCGGGCCTTCGATTTTCCGGACATGAGCGCAGGTCTCGAAATGGAGCTGTGGTTGCAGGAAGGAAGGCTGGACGAAGCCGCCGCCTGCTTTGCAAACTCTGTGGAGGTGCTCACCGGCCCACCCGCCTTCCCCCGGGCGGACATCTTCGCCCCGGGCGTGACCGCCAAACACCCGGAAGGCGCCGAAGCCAGCAGCCGGGAACTGCGCCGCCTGCTGCTGGGCGAAATCCGGCAGGAGGAAAAATACCGCCCGCTTTTAACACACCCGGTGTTCGCCGCCGCCCTCGCCCGGCTGGAGGAGAGTCTGTGATATAAAAAAGCCGTCCCCATTGGCCGTTTCCAATGGGGGCGGTTTTCTGCTTATTTCAGTTCCTGTTCCAGGCCCCGGAACAGCGGGGAATGGAAAAACTCTTCGATGGTGATGCCCAGCCCGTCGCACAGCTTCTGGATGGTGGACACGGTGGCGCTGCGGTTGCGGCCGCTGATGATGTTGTTCACCGTGGACTGGGTCACGCCGCTCATGCTGCACAGCTTATTGATGGAGAGGTCCCGCTCCCGGCACAATTCCAGAATGCGTTCTCTCACCGCTTCACCAATGTTCACGGGCATCACCTCACTTTTAAAAAATGATACCCGTTTCCCCTTGAAAAGTTTAACCCTTTTGAGTTAATATAACTCAAAAGGGTTGGTGACAGAATCATGTGCAGGAAAACTTGCTTTTTTGTGGGCCACCGGGACGTTCCGCCGGAAATCTGTCCGGCACTGCGGGCGGAAGTGGAGCGGCATATCCGTGAGCTGGGTGTGACGGAATTCATTGTCGGCCATTACGGCAGGTTCGACCGCCTCGCTGCCAAAACAGTGATTGCCGCCAGGCAGGTTCATCCCGGTATTTCGCTGTTGCTTTTACTGCCTTATCATCCCGCAGAATGCCCGGTTGAACTTCCAGCAGGTTTCGACGGGATATATTACCCGCCGGGCATGGAATCCGTCCCCCGCAAATTTTCCATCGCCCGGGCAAATCGCTATGCGCTCGACCATGCCGACTGCCTGATCGCCTGTGTGCTGCATCCGGCAAGCAATGCACAGAAACTGGTGGAATACGCCCGCAGGCGGGAACGGAGAGGTCTGCTTTCGGTCGCACTGCTTTCTTTGGAGCAAAATCCTCCTTCCTGCTCCTTGCCGCCCACAGTTTTTTGCGGTAGAATGGATGCAATCTTCTTTTCGGAGGTGCACCGCATGCTCGTTTATCGGGAAAATGCCCTTTCGCCGGAAGTCATCAATCAAATTCGCACCGCGGTGGGATGGAGCGAATTTTCTGCCGTGCAGCTGGAACGGGCCATTCACACCACAGCATACAGCATTGCGGCATACCAGAATGACCATCCTGTGGGAATGGCCCGCCTTGTGGGCGACGGCATCTATTATCTGTTGTGTGACGTTGCGGTGGTTCCCTCTTTTCAGGGCAAAGGCGTCGGCGGGGAGCTGGTGCGGCGGACTATTGCTCATGCCCGACAGGCCCTTGCAGACGGGGAGCGCGGCACCATCGTGCTGGTCAGTGCCGGGGGCAAGGAACCGTTTTATGAATCCTTCGGTTTTTCCTCCATCCCCAATGACCGCGCCGGCCACGGGATGCAATTGTCTGTAACTCCATTATGAAACACAAAACCGCCCCGGCAGCCGAATTGTTCGGCCGCCGGGGCGGTTCTCTTTTCTGTTCGTTTAAACCTGTGCTCAGGCCAGCTTGGCTTCCAGATTGGCGCGGATGGCGCGGATGAATTCCAGGCTGTCCACGGGCCTGGTTTCCACGCCCTCGGCCAGGCCGCACAGGTCCCTGGTCATCACGCCGCTGGCCAGAGTGTCCAGGCAGGCGGCTTCCAGCGTTTTGGCGAACTTCACCAGCGCGTCGTTGCCGTCCAGCTCGCCCCGCTTTGCCAGCGCGCCGGTCCAGGCAAAGATGGTGGCCATGGGGTTGGTGGAGGTGCTCTCGCCCTTCAGGTAGCGGTAGTAATGGCGGGTCACGGTGCCGTGGGCGGCCTCGTACTCGTAGTTGCCGTCCGGGCTCACCAGCACGCTGGTCATCATGGCAAGGCTGCCGAAGGCGGTGGAGACCATGTCGCTCATCACGTCGCCGTCGTAGTTCTTGCAGGCCCAGATGAAGCCGCCCTCGCTGCGTACCACGCGTGCCACCGCGTCATCGATCAGGGTGTAGAAGTATTCGATGCCCGCGGCCTCGAACTGCTCCTTGTACTCCTTCTCGTAGATCTCGGCAAAGATGTCCTTGAAGGTGTGGTCGTATTTCTTGCTGATGGTATCCTTGGTGGAGAACCACAGATCCTGCTTTGTGGACAGCGCATAGTTGAAGCAGCTGCGGGCAAAGCTCTCGATGGAGGTATCCTTGTTGTAGATGCCCTGCAGCACACCGGCGCACTCGAAGTCATAGATGGTCTGGCGCATCTCGGTGCCGTCCGCGCCGGTGAACACCAGCTCGGCCTTGCCGGGGCCGGGAACCCGGAACTCGGTGTCCTTGTACACGTCGCCGTAGGCATGGCGGGCAATGGTGATGGGCTTTTTCCAGGTCTTGACCACCGGCTTGATGCAGTCCAGCAGGATGGGGGCACGGAACACGGTGCCATCCAGCACGGCGCGGATGGTGCCGTTGGGGCTCTTCCACATCTCGTGCAGGTCATACTCGGTCATGCGCTGGGCGTTTGGGGTGATGGTGGCGCACTTGACCGACACGCCGTACTTCTTGTTGGCCAGCGCCGCGTCCATGGTCACCTGGTCGCCGGTGGCGTCCCGGTTGGGCAGGCCCAGGTCATAATATTCGGTGTTCAGCTCCACAAAGGGGCACAGCAGCTCCTCCTTGATCCACTGCCACAGCACGCGGGTCATCTCGTCGCCGTCCATCTCCACCAGCGGGGTTGTCATCTTGATCTTTTCCATCGGCTTGTCCTCTCTTTCTGTCTAATCGGGGCGAACAGGCCGCGTTACGCGCCCAGCTCCCGCAATACCTTGTCCATGATCTCCACGCCTTGTCTGATCTGCTCTTTTGTGGGGGTGGAGAAGTTCAGCCGCACGCTGCGGCAGTCCGCGTCGGCGGTGTAGAAGGCGCTGCCCGGCACCACCGCCAGCTTGTGCTCCAGGCACTTTTTCACAAAGGCGTCGGTGTCCACCGTTTCGGGCAGGGTGGCCCAGATGAACATGCCGCCCTCCGGCCTGATGTAGCTCAGCCGGCCGGCCAGTTTTTCATCCATCTCGGCCATCATGTAATTGGCCTTTTTCCGGTAGATGTCCTGCAGACGGGCCAGATGGGCGTCCATGTCGGTCTGGGTGAGAATCCGCTCGCAGACCCGCTGGGCCCACACGTTGGTGTGCACGTCGCTGCCCTGCTTTGCCACCACCATCTTGCCGATGAACTCCGGCGCACCGGCGCAGAAGGCCAGCCGCATGCCCGGGCACAGCACCTTGCTGAAGGACCCGGCATACACCACCGCGCCGGTGGTGTCGAAGTGCTTGATGGGCGGAATCGCTTCGCCCGAGATGCGCAGCGCGCCGTAGGGGTCATCCTCCAGCACCGGCACGCCGTAGCGCACCGCCAGCTCATAAATGGCCTTGCGCTTTGCAAGGCTGGTGGTGTAGCCGGTGGGGTTCTGGAAGTTGGGGATGCAGTAGAAGAATTTGGGCTTCTGGTCCCGGAACACGGCTTCCAGCGCGTTCAGATCCACGCCGTCCGCCTCCAGCGGCACACCGGCAAGGCGTGCGCCGAAGCTGCGCATGGAATTGTAGGCCCCCAGAAAGGCGGGCTCCTCCACCGCGATCACGTCGCCCTCGTTGCACAAAAGCTTTGTCATGAACTCGATGATCTGCTGGCTGCCGCTGGTGATGATCAAATCATCCGCATCGCTCACCACCGGCCACTGCCGGTTGGCGTAGTCCCGGGCGGCGGCACGCAGGGGGCCGTAGCCCTCGGTGACGGAATATTGCAGCATGCCCACCGGGTCGGTGGCCAGCAGCTCGTCGCTGAATCTGCGGATGGTCTCGGCAGGGAAGCTGTCCGCCGCCGGGTTGCCGCCCGCAAAGCTGATCAGCTGCGGGTCGCTCATCTGCTTGAGCAGCTCGCGGATGATGCTGGGCTTCATCTGTTTGACCTTGTTTGAATAACGGAATTCCATGCCGAATCGCTTCTTTCCTTTTAAAAATATCCCATTAATGGGGGATGGAGGCATAGCCGCTCTCCACTGTGATGACGCAGAAATAATCCGGGCGACTGCTGCGCACCGCCTGCTTGATGGCCTGCTTCAGGTCGGCCTCGTCCATTTCAAAGCCCGCGGGGGTCACGCAGTCGAAGATCAGGTTGGTGTGGGTGGGGCCCGCCACCATGCGCAGATCGTGGATGGAAAGCGCCGGGTCGATCTCCTTCACCAGCTCGCCCAGCCAGTGGCGGGCGTCGTTCACCTTTTCGTCGCTGGTGATGATGGGGTCGAAGTGGATAACCACATGCAGGTGGTCATTGTCCCAGAAATCCCGCTCGATGTTGTCGATCACATCGTGGCTTTCCATCACATCGGCTTCGGCGGCCATCTCCACATGCACGCTGGCGAACTGGCGGCCGGGGCCGTAGTCGTGCACCATCAGGTCGTGGGTGCCCAGAACGCCGGGGTAGCTCATCACCTTGTCGTGGATGTAGTGCACCAGCGCCTCGTCCGGGGCCTGGCCCAGCAGGGGATCCAGCGTCTCCCTGATCAGGCCCGCGCCGCTGTACAGAATGAACACCGCCACCGCAAGGCCCATCCAGCCGTCCAGCTCCAGCGGGGTGAACCGGCTGATCAGGGTGGCCAGCAGCACCGCGCCGGTGCTCAGCACGTCGTTGCGGCTGTCTGCCGCGGTGGCCTGCAGGGTGGAGGAATCGATCAGCTTGCCGATGTGGGTGTTGAACAGCGCCATCCACAGCTTTACCAGAATGGACGCCGCCAGCACCGCAACCGACAGCCAGCTGAACACCACCGGGGTGGGATGCAGGATTTTGTCCAGACTGTTCTTGGCCAGCTCCACGCCGATGACCAGCACCATCACCGCCACTGCCAGACCGGCCAGATACTCGAACCGGGCGTGGCCGTAGGGGTGGTCCTCATCGGCGGGCTTTTCCGCCAGCTTGAAGCCGATCAGGCTCACGATGTTGGAGGACGCGTCGGACAGGTTGTTGATGGCGTCCGCCGCGATGGCGATGCTGCCGAACACGGTGCCGGCGATGAACTTGCCTGCAAACAGCAGCAGGTTGCAGAAGATGCCCACCACACCGGCCATGCGGCCGTAGGCGCCGCGCACGGCGGGGTCGCGGGTGTTTTCATGGTTTTTTACAAAAAGCCGGATCAGGGCTTTGGTCACGTTGAATCCTTCCTCTCTTGTGGCAAACCGAACCGGTTTTTTCGATTCACCGCTTTATTATAGCATAGCAAAAGCCCGTTGACCAGTGGTTGTACGGGCTTTTTGCTTTTGCCGGCACCTGTTTTGCGGTTGGCGCACCGGCCGTTTTCAGTTCTTCACTTTTTTCAGGTCGGACACCGGGCGCCGCACGCCCTTGTCGTCGATGTAGTCGGCATTGTCCAGCTGGCTGCGCAGGCTCTGCTTCATCTCGTCGATGTACTCCCGGCGCAGGGCGGCCTGTTCGGCCTTTTCGGCTTCGGTGAGGCCCGCTTCGGTGCGGGATTTTTTGGCCAGCTCGTTGATGCGGGCAATCTTTTCCTTGGTCATATTCCATGCGCTCACTTTCTGTGTTTTTCTTCCAGACATATAAGGGTATTGTAGCAGATTTTACCGCAAAACGCAAAGTCAGCCCGGCATTTCTGCCGGGCTGGCTTTGCAACAGCGATTATAAGGAAGCTTTCCTTTACAGAGGAAAACGGAGATGGTTGTCTGGTCCCGGCTCGGCACTGCAATGCCTCGCATCGCCGGGCTCCAGTGTAAGTGCGCAGCGGGCAGCAATTCGGCCCTGGCCGCCCTGCCGCAGCAGTAATACCGGTTTTTGAAAGACGATTGTCTTTCCTTCGGTCTACGCTTCTTATCTTACAGGCAAATTGTGGATAAATCGTGATAAGCCTATAAACATTCTGCGAAAAGCGTGAAAGCCGGGCCCGCACTGGCGCGGCGGGGCAAAACGTGATACAATTAGCGCCGGAGGGCCGCCCGAAATCTGGCCCGCGAAAAAGGAGATTTTTCCCATGGCAAACCGCCCCAACTACCCCAAAATGATGGAACAGGTGCTGCTGAGCCTGGGCGACAGCCGCCCCCGGCTTTTGCTGCATGCCTGCTGCGCCCCCTGCTCCAGCGCCGTGCTGGAGATGCTGTGCGGCTTTTTTGACATCACCATTTTATATTATAACCCGAACATCTGGCCCGCATCCGAGTACCGCCGCCGGGCGGACGAATTGCACCAGTTTGTGAAGCAGGCAAAGCTGCCGGGCATCACGCTGGTGGAGGAGGGCTACGACCAGAGCGAATTCTACACCGCGGTGGCCGGGCGGGAAGCCGAACCCGAGCGGGGCGGCCGCTGCACCGTGTGTTACCGTCTTCGGATGGAGCACGCAGCCCGGTACGCCGCCGAGCATGGATTCGACTGGTTCTGCTCCACCCTTTCGATCAGCCCCCGCAAGGACGCGGAGAAGATCAACGCCATCGGCCGGGAGCTGGAAGCAAAATACGGCGTGCGCCACCTGCCCAACGAGTTCAAGCGCAAAGAGGGCCACAAGCGCAGTCTGGAGCTTTCGGCCCAGTACGGCCTGTACCGGCAGGACTGGTGCGGCTGCGAATTCTCGGCCCGGGGCAGCGCCCCGAAGCCGGAGCAGCCCGCCCCGGAAAAATAACCGCATCAACACCGCCCCGCCCGGCCCCGCAGCCGATGCGGGGCTTTTTTGTGCCGTAACACTCCATATCCGATGGTTTTTCTGTCTTTTTTTGTCAACAACATATGGAAATTTAATCCATTTTATGCTACAATCGTTTCGGACAAGCAATGGTTATGTTTTTTACCGGTAACGAAATTTGCGGACAAAATATTTACCGGATTCAACAGCTTGTTTCTACGATATTCGAGAGGAGAATTTTGAATCATGGCAGAAAAATGCCCAACATGCGGCGCACCTCTGGAAAACGGAACCTGTGGATATTGTGGCTATCAGGAAAAATCGGCTGCTCCCAGCCCCTCCTTCAACACACCTCAGGCCGGTCAGCCTTATGTGCAGCCTCAAATTGTAATCAACAACCAAACTGTTCAGAGCCAGCCGGTTTACAGTCAGAACATCGTACCCGGCATCAGCCGCAAAAGTAAGATGGTTGCCCTGTTGCTCTGCATCTTTTTGGGCGGTCTTGGCATTCACCGTTTCTATGTGGGTAAGGTAGGCACCGGTATCCTGTATCTTCTCACCGGCGGTCTTTTCGGCATTGGCTGGATTGTGGACATCATCATGATTGCCATTGGCGCATTCAAGGATCATTTTGATCTGCCGCTCCGTCAATAAAAGGAGGGATTCCTTTGGGTCTGTTCGATGCAGTAAAAGACCAATTTCTGGATGTTATTGAATACGAGGACAAAAGCAACAAGCTTATTATTGCCAAATATCAGCGCAGCAGCGGCAACAATGAGCTGAAGCAGGGCTCCAAAGTCATTGTGCGGGAAAGCCAGAACGCAGTTTTCCTCAAGGGCGGTGTACTCGCAGATATTTTGCCCCCCGGTACGCACTCTCTTACCACGGAAAACCTTCCTGTGCTTTCCAGCCTGAAAGCGTTCCCTCATTTGTTTGTCTCTCCGGTGATTGCTGATGTGTATTTTGTAAGCACCCGCCAATTCATCGACAACAAATGGGCGACAAAAAATCCCCTCATGAAAAGGGACAAGGACTTCAACATGGTGCGTATCCGCGCCTTCGGCAAGTTTTCCTTCCGCATCTTGGACGTTGCTGCATTCATGCGCGAGATTTTTGGCACCAAGGGGATCGTGATGACCTACGACGTGGTGGCTTACCTTTCTTCCATGGTCACGGAAGCATTTGCCGTAACCGCAGGACAGGCACAAATATCCGTGTTGGATCTGGCCACCGAATATCGAAACTTTTCTACCGAGATCCAACGACGGCTCAATGAACAGGCGGCGCCTCTGGGCATCCAGTTCAGCGATGTGATCGTTGAAAACGTCTCACTTCCCGACGAGGTAGAAGCACTGATTGACGAGCAATCCGGCATTGGGATGGCCACACGGGATATGGCTTCTTTTATGCAATACCAGACAGCACGCGCCATGCGGGATGCTGCGAAACAGAAGGGCGGCCTTGCGGGACTGGGTGCCGGAATGGCACTGGGAAACACTATGGCGCAGAACATTCATGAGACCTCCAGCGCATCCTCCAGCACACACAGCAAAGCGGAGCAACTAAGGGAATTAAAAGCACTTCTGGACGAGGGGATCCTTACCCAAGAGGAATTTGATCAGGAGAAAAAAGCAATTTTAGAAAAGCGTTAAATATTCAAGCAGAAAGAGGAATCATACTATGAAAAAGCAACCTAAACAAGCTGTATGCAAAAATTGCGGCGCAGCTCTGCCTCCCAACGGAAAAATCTGCCCCGCTTGCGGCGCGAAGAACGCCAAGCCCGTTTTCACCAAGTGGTGGTTCTGGCTGATCGTGGTCATTATCTTTATTGCTGCCTTGTCGGGCGGTTCCGGAGATTCCGATACCGCGGCCAGTTCCGGCAGCTCCGCGTCCACAGCATCCAGCAGTGCAGCAGTTTCTTCTTCGGCCAGTGAAACCACGGAGACCTCCGAACCTGCTGAAGATGCTGGAACTACCAATGTGCCTACTGAATACAAGTCTGCTCTGAAAAAGGCAGAGTCTTATAGCAGTTTGATGCATATGTCCAAGGCGGCTATCTATGACCAGCTGATCTCGGAATACGGCGAAAAATTCTCGGAGGAGGCCGCCACCTACGCGATGGAAAATCTGGAGGCTGACTGGAACGCCAACGCTCTGGCCCAGGCAGAAACCTACAACGAGACCATGCACCTCTCCAAAGCCGGTATTTATGATCAGCTGGTTTCGGAATATGGTGGTAAGTTCACCGCAGAAGAAGCTCAGTATGCAGCGGACAATGTACAGGCTGACTGGAATGCCAATGCTCTCGCGCAGGCTGAAACCTATCAGGAAACCATGAGCATGTCTCCTGATGCCATTTATGATCAACTGGTATCTGAATATGGCGGTAAGTTTACCGCTGAAGAAGCCCAGTATGCAGTTGACAATTTGAGCTGAGTGCTTTTCCGCCCCGCCCGGCCCCGCAGCCGGGGCGGGGCTTTTTTGTGCCAGCCCCCTCCCCCGCCGCGAAAAGCCCGCCTGAAACCCGATTTTGACCCTTGGCAAGCCCGGATTTTTTCGCGTTTTGACCCTTAGCAAGCCCGCTTTGACCTGTGCTACCATATAAACTGAGAAGATAAGGCGGAGCCGATTTCTGGCCCCGCCTTTTTGCAAACCGTCATCCGGTGCGCCCTGTTTTTTAATCAGGTGC
>JACXXQ010000374.1_pt1 | contig 25176 bp, 24 predicted proteins | sample 8621361 | NCBI WGS metagenome assembly JACXXQ01 (sample SAMN15503820, study PRJNA645414) | gut metagenome | isolation source: feces | host: Bos taurus | place: USA | collected 2016 | reverse complement strand
ATCCATGTGCACCTAATTCAATTTTTTATGTGTCCAGAATTCTGGGTACATATCAAACACGCTTCGCTTTTGTTTTGCTCAAGGCCGGCGGTTTCCCCTCAGCTGACGGTGATGCCCGCTTCATCCACCCGGTAGTGCCGCCAATCAGAGGCGGAGCTTTGGTTTGGCTCGCTGTGCAGCCGGATCTTCAGCTCCATGGACGCCGCGCCCTCCGGGTAGCCCTTGCCGCCCAGCGAGTCGATCGGCATGGGGGTGGGCGTGGGGCGGTACGTTGACTGACTGGCCACCCAGTTCTCATACTGCTGCTCGGCCGCATCCGCCGCATCGGCCTGTGCGGGCATCGGGGTGGTGGTGGGGGCGGGCTGACCGGTGCTGCCGTTTTGCTGCATGTCGCTCAGCTGCTGGCGCAGCTGCTCCAGCACCTGTTCCCGGTTCTGCCGCTCCTGCTGTATGCTGCTCATCTGCTGGCTCAGCTGCTCCAGCGCCTGCTCCCGGGCCTGCCGCTCCTGCTCGGTTGCGGCCTGTTCCACCTGGCTGATGCCGGTCTGAATCTCCTGTTCCAGCCGGGTCTCGCTTGCCCGCAGGCTTTCGACCAGTTTTTCCGTCGCGGCCACCAGCGCCTGCTGGTCGGCCTCTGCGTCGGTGGCGGAGGCTGAGGCAGGCAGCAGCAGAATCTGGGCCGAGGCGTTCAGCAGGGTGTTGCGCACCTCCAACCGGTAGCTGCCCTGCTGGCTCATCACGGTGCGGTTCACCGTCTCCTGCTGGCCGGGCTGCCAGCCCTGGCTTACAAAGGCGTCCGGCAGGCCCGCGGACACGATCGTCCAGCTGCCCCGGCTCTCGTTATAGCGCACAAGGCGCAGCTCCCACTCGCCGGGCTCGGCGGTTTCGGGGATGGTCACGGTGAGGGGGCCACCCTGGCTGTACTGGATGCCCTCCACCAGTGCGTCCAGCCGCTGATGGAATTCCTCATTCTGCGCCGGTTCCACATCGTAGAACTCATAATCCGCCTGAGGAGCGATGCTGCCCGGGTCGGTGGGTTCGGGGGTGGCGGCGGGCAGCGGCTGGGCCGATGCGGGCAGGCGGATCTGCTGTTCCAGTCGGCTGGCCTTGTCCCGCAGCGCGAGCACCGGCTGGCTCCTGTCGCCCCGGCCTGTGCCGTTCACGGTGATGGTATCGCCCGGCTGCCAGGTCTGACCGGCAAGCAGGCCCTGCTCATCAATGGCCAGGGTGGAGCTGCCGCCATTGCGGTTCAGCGTCATACTGATGCCGTAGTCATCCCAGTCCGTGGTGTTGAGCATCCCGGTGCCGGGCTCGGCCCAGTAGACGCGCAGCTCTTCATTCTCGGGGGAAAGCTCCTCCGGGATGGTGAAGGTGAGGTTGCCGTCCTGCCAGGTGCAGCTGACCCACAGCTGTTCCAGTGCCTGCTGGCGGTCGGTTTCCTCCCGCTGGAAGTCCGGATCCGGGAGCATGCGCAGCCGCTCCTCCTCGCTTCTGGTCTGCCCGGTGATATGGGCATAGGCGCCCTCGTAGATATTCGTGGCCATTGCGAAGGGGTCATACACCGCGATGGAGGCATTCTCGGCCAGCACATCGCTGCCCGGCTCATCGGCCAGCCAGGCCATGAGAGCGACAGGGCCATCAGCCAGGCATCTGTAGGGCACAAGATAGCTCTGACCCGGCTGCCAGTTCTGACTGGTAAAGGCCTCCGGCAGATCCCGGGTGATGGCTTCGCCGTCCATCCGGTAGAGACCCAGCCGCCAGTCCGCGCCGGTCCATTCCCCGGCCGCGGGGAGGGTGAACTGGATGCCGCCCTCCACCGGGCGCAGGCTGCACGCCAGCTGCTCCAGCATCGTATCCTGCATGGAGGGATCTCCCCCTTCCGCCAGCGGGCCGGGCGCGGAGACCTTCAGCGCCAGATCCGAGAGCATGCCGTCCTGCCAGTCGTACCGGCTGTAGCTGGCATCCGGCTGGTAGAGGTACACATTCAGCAGCTGTACAGTGTCATCGGCGGTGGGCTGGCTGTAGTCGCTGGTGCTGCCGTCCGGATTCAGCGCGATCACCTGAATGGGGTACCGGTAGGACAACTGCCCCTCGTAATACAGGGTGTTCTCGGCGGTGTTGTCCCGGGTGCTGTTCCAGTAGTAGAGCTTGAACCAGCCCTGGCCATCCTGCAAGGTCTCGCCCTCGGGCGCGCTGGCTTGCACCAGAATGATCTCCTGGGTGCCGCTCTCCTGCTGCCAGCTCACACGGCGGCGCACGGTTTCGCCCTCGCCGATCAGATCATCCGCGCTGGCGATGGTTTTTCCCATGGCCCCGGTGAAGGTGCAGGCGGTGAGCAGCACCGCCCCCGCCAGCGTGAGGGCGATGGCGGCCCGGCGGGGCTTTTTGGCGGTGACAATGGCCTTTAACCGCCGCTGCATGGCCCCGGCGCTGCCGCTCATGGAGGTGGCGGCAAGCAGAGCCGTACCCGGCACCCGCCGGGGAATCAGCTCCACAAGGCAGCGGCCGTAATCCCGCCGCCGGGCTTCTTCCATGGCGGCGGTGACCGCCTCGTCGCAGGCAAGTTCGCAGTCCCGCCTGGAGGCTGCCGCCGCCCACCAGACCAGCGGGTCGAACCAGTACACCGCCAGCAGCACGCAGCGCAAAGCGCCCCAGAGGTGGTCCCTGTGGCGGTAATGGGTTTTCTCGTGGGCCAGCACGAAGTCCAGCCGTTCACGGCTTTCCAGCGCCGCCGGGTTCAGATAGATGGCGGGATGAATCAGCCCGTGCAGGCAGGGGCTGGCCAGCTCGTGGCAGAGGTACACCGGCAGACCGCCGGTTTGTTCCGGGGCAAGATCCAACTGGCACCGGGAGCGAGATTTCCGCAGCCGCAGCGAAAAGCGGAGATTTGCCCACAGCAGGGCCCCGCCGGTGAGCACAGCGCCCGCCGCCCAGATCACGGGCAGCAGCGCCGCCGGATTCAAAGACCATTCCGGGTGCGGTTCGCTGCCGGAAGTATCTGCAATGCCGCCGGAAATTCCCGCCTGCATCCCGCTGGTCTGGGCAAGGTCGGTTTCCGGGGCGGTGCCGGTTTGAACCTTGGTATCCACCGGGACGGGCAGGGTTTCGTCGGAAAATTCTTCCGGACGGGCAAGGCTGACCTGCGCCGTGTCCGGCAGGGCGTTCAGCACGCTGGCCCGGCTCTGGGGCAGGCTCACCGGCAGCAGCAGCCGCAGCAGCACAAGACCCCACAGGGCGTATTGCATCCGGCGGCTGATGCGCCCGGTCAGCAGCGCCCGCGCCGCCAGCACCGCCAGAATCAGCAGACTGGAGGTAATGAGCAGTTCGATCATACGATCACTCTCCTTTTTCGCCGGGGGCCTCTTCCAGAATCTTCAGCAGCTGGGCGCGCTCGGTTTCGCTGATGCCCTTCTGCTCCACAAAGGCGTTGACCAGAAGGCCCAGGCTGCCGCCGTAGATGCGATCCAGCAGGCTCTCGGTCTCCCGCAGGGCCACCCCGGCCTTTTCCACCGCCGGGTAATACTCCTTGGCCCGGCCGCCCTCCTCATGGCGCACCGCGCCCTTGGCCTCCAGCCGGTTGAGCATGGTGATGACGGTGTGCTTGGACCAGCCGGTCTCATCGGCCAGATCGGCCACCAGCTGGGTGATGGTGCGGGGGGCGTTTTGCCACAGCTGATTCATCAGCTTCCACTCCCCGGCAGACAGTTCCACGTTCATGTTTCTTCCTCCCCTCAAAAAGGTAGTCTCTTGTCTACCTTTAGCATAGCAGACAGGTAGACAGCTGTCAATCAAAATTTGAAATTTCCCTTTCCGCTGCCCGCCGGGCGCAAAAAACGCCCGTGCCGGGGCGTTTTCGCCAAAGCACGAGCGTTTTTTCTGTTGATTTGTTTTGGGGAATGGCTCCAGCCATCAGCCGCGGCCCGCGCCGCCGCCGCGGGAGCCGCCGCCCCCGAAGCCGCCGAAGCCGCCGCCTCCGCCGCCAAAACCGCCTCCGCCGAAACCACCGCCGCCAAAACCTCCGCCAAACCCGCCGGGGCCGAACCCACCGGGCCCAAAGCCGCCCGGCGGGGGCCGGTGATAATGCCGTGGCCTGCCCCAGCCGCCCAGAAAGATGGGCCAGAACACCACGTCACGGCCACGGCCGCCGCCACCGCCGCCCGGGCCGCCCGGGCCGCCCCGTCCGCCGCGGTTGCTCAGGGCAATGGCCACCATAATCAGCACCACGGTGATGATCAGGATCAGCATGGTTTCGCCGTTGCCGTCGTCCCGCTCCACCGGCCGGGTCTGGGGCTGGCCCTCGCCCGGGGTGATGCCGTACAGGCTGCACAGCTCGCTGTAAACAGCGCCGGTGAACTCGGTCACGCAGGCGTCGTAATCGCCCTTTGCAAAGGCGGGCTCGGCGTAGTCGTTCAAAAGGCTTTTCAGCCGGCTGTAGGTGATCTCGCCTTCAAGACCGGTGCCCAGCGTGCAGTAATAGTTCTGATCGCCGGTCACCAGCAGAAACAGCACGCCGTTTTCCTTTTTCTTATCGCCGATGCCCCATTCGTTGAACACCTGCAGGGCGTAATCGTCGATGCTCAAATTTCCGGTGAAATCCACCGTGAGCACGCCGATCTCGGCCCCGGTGGAGGAAAGGGCGTTGTTGTAGGCGTCCACCGTGTTGATGGTCTCCTCGCTGAGCACGCCCGCCTGGTCCAGCACCGAATGGCCGCTGGGTGCGGCGGGGATGTCGGCCGCGAAGGCCGGAAGGGCCAGCGCAGCCAGCACAAGGGCCGACAGCACAAGGCCGGTCAGCCGCCGTTTGATTGCCTGTTTCATGCAAAATACTCCGCTTCGTCTACCCCCCACAGCGCGCCGATCAGGCTGGCGGGGAATGCGTTTCGATCCTTGTTGAACTGCTCGGCCTGCTCGTTATAAGAGCTGTTGCGCAGGATGGTGCCCCGGCTCATGAACTCGGAATGCTGCTCGCTGAGCAGATCCTTCTGGGTGTCATCCGCCAGCGGCAGGGCCGCGTCGTACAGCGCCTCCACCGCCGCGTCCAGCGTTTCGTTGGCCGCGCAGGTATCCGCCGGGCCAAGGGGCTCGCTCAGGGCGTTCACCGCATCCTCGGCGGCGGTGAGCAGGGCTTCATCCACCCCGGCGATCTTCTTCGCCACCGTCACCACGTTGGCGGCGGCGCTCACCCGCTGATCCAGATCCGCGGTGATGCTGTATTTGCCGCTGTTAAAGCCCGCCATGGTGCTCGAATAGTACCCGGCCAGCTTCGCCCCGCCGATGCCAAACACGCTCACCGCCAGCAGCACCAGCGCGGCGATCTGCGGCACACCGGCCTTTTTCAGGGCGGCGGGCAGTTTTTGTTCCAGCTTTGCCAATTGTTTCATCGGTTAATGCAACTCCATCAGCTTTTGTTTCAGCTCGCCCTCAATGCGGCCCAGCTCCTGCTCGGCGGCGGCGCGCTTCTGTTTGCCTTCGGTCTGGATCCTGGCCAGCTCGTCCAGCGTTTCGATCAGGCTCTTGTTGGTCTGCTGCAGGGTCTCGATGTCCACAATGCCCCGCTCGGACTCCTTGGCCGTGTCGATGGTGCCCTGCTTGAGGGCGGCGGCGTTCTTTTTCAGCAGCTCGTTGGTCATGTCGCTCACGGCACGCTGGGCGTCGATGGCCTGCCGGGAATGGGCAAGGCCCAGCGCCAGCACCATCTGGCTCTTCCACAGGGGGATGGTGTTCACGATGCTGGTCTGGATCTTCTCCGCCATCATGGTGTCGTTGTTCTGCAAAAGACGGATCTGGGGGCCCATCTGGATGGAGATGGTGCGGGTGAGCTGCAGGTCATACAGCTTTTTTTCGAACCGGTCGCACATGTCGGCCAGATCCCGGGCGGCCTGTGCGTCCTCGGGCAGGCCGCTGGCCTTTGCCTTGTCCATGGCCTGTTTCAGGTCGGTCTCGCGCACCTGGGCCAGCTTTTTCTTGCCGGCCAGAATGTACATGGTCAGCTCCTTGAAATAGAGCATGTTCATCTGGTACATCTTGTCCATGAGGGCGATGTCCTTGAGCAGCTGCACCTGATGGGCCTCCAGCATGGACTCGATGCGCTCCACGTTGGTTTCGGCCCTGGCGTACCTGGTTTTCAGCTGGTCGATGTTGTTGCCCGCCTTCTTGAAGAAGCCGAAGAAGCCCTTGGACTCCTCTTCCTCGGCGTCGAAGTTTTTCAATTCGCCCACAAGGCTGGCCAGGGCTTCGCCCACCTCGCCCAGATCCCTGGTGCGCACCTTATCCAGCGCGGCTTCGCTGAAATCGCCCACCTTTTTCTGGGTGGCCGCGCCGTATTGCAGCACCATCTGGCTGTTGGTCACGTCGATCCTGGCGGCGAAGTCCTCCGCCATCTTCTGTTCCTCGGGGCTGAGCTTTGCGGCTTCCTCGGCCAGCGGATCCGGCGCAGGGGCCGGTTCGGGCTTGGCTTCCTCCTTGGGCTGCTCCACCTCCAGCGTGAGGCTGGGCATGGCGGTGGCGTCGAAGCTGTCGAAATCCAGTTCGGGGGTCATTTTGTTGTCGTCCATCTCTATGCTTCCTTTCTTTTATGGCAATGCCGCACCATTCCAGGTGGTGGAGCGCACCAGAAAATTTTTTGCGGGATGAACCAAAAAGCGCAAGCAAGCCTTGGTGGCTTGACGAGCATTTTTGGAAAATCCCACGGAAAATTTTGGGGCGATACGCCGCCTGAGCCCTCTGGGCGTGAATGGTGTGGAATTGCCGTTCAGTCCACAAGGCCCTGGCCCTTCAGCATGCCGTTCAGCACTTCCAGATCGGTGCTGATGTCCAGCGCATCCCTTGCGAACAGGCTGTCCAGCTGATTTTCAAAGGCGGTGGCGATGGTCTGGGCGTTTTGGGCAACCTCGGCCCGCACCCCGGCCGCGTTCTCGCCCTGCACGCCCTTTTCTTCCAGCTCGGCGTAAAGGGTGAGGATCTTCACCGCGTCCTGCAGATAGTAATTGGCAAACCGCCGCACCTGCGCGGCCTTTTCCGGGTGCTGCTCCACCTCGTCCAGAATGCCGAGGCAGGCCTTTTCCATCCGGTCCATGGCGGCGCTGAGAGGCGCGTCCTCGATGCGCACGTTCAGCTCGTGCAGCTCCCGGCGCTTCTGGTCAATGAGGGCCAGCATCTGGTCGGCGTCCTCCTTGCCGGTCATGAAGGGAACCTCTTTGCGACTGACCACATCCGGGCAGACCCTCCGGGCGGCGACAAAGCCCACAACGGACAGCACCGCAACCACCACCAGCGCCCACAGCTGATAGATGGGCAGCGCCAGCGCGCCCACCAGCCAGACAAGCCCGGCGAAATACCAGGGCAGCACCGACTTGCGGCGCACCTCGATCCATTTGCTCATACTTTTCCCTCCATTTTTAGCGGACTCGACCGTTGGCTCAGTCCAATCGGCATCCCTCAGCGCACCGGGTTTTCCTCGGCAGGCACCGCTAACCGCCTTGGGGCCGGGCAAATTTCATAAAATTACCCGGTTTACATTATTTCTTTTATCATACCAACCGGCCCCTGAAAAATCAATGAACAGAGTGTTAAGGCAATACTGCATAATTTCAGGTGGTGGAGCACGCCGGAAAATTTTTTGCGGAATGAACCAAAAAGAACAGCCAATCCTTGGTAGACCCCCGAGCATTTTTGGAAAATTCCACGGAAAATTTTGGCGTGATACGCCGCCTGAGCCGTCAGGCGTGAATTGTGCGGTGTTGCCATAAACCTCTTTAGTAAAAGAAAGTATTTTTCGCCGGAATCTTCACCCCAGAAACGGCCCCAGTGCCTTTCCCCAGGCTTCGGCCAGCTTATCCGGGTTCCAGGCCGCGTTGGCCGGGCTGGTGCTGGGCAGCTTCACTGCCTCAATGCCGCTCACCGGCTGCAAAAAACGGCCGTACAGCGTATACGCCGCCGCCCCGTTGCAGAACACCGCCTCGATGGGCGAAGCATCCAACACCCGCTTTAAATCCACCGGCACCGGGTCCCGGATGGTGGCATCCTGTGCGCCCTCGATGGTGCAGCTTTCCAGCACGTCCCAGAGGGCGAGGCCGTGGGTTAAAATCAGGGCGGATTTTTCCTCCACCGTGCCGGGCGTTTCGCAGCCGCACAGCCTTGCCAGCAGCGGCCAGAACCGGTTGCGGGGGTGGCCGTAGTAAAAGCCCTGCTCCCAGCTTTTGGGGCTGGGCCAGCTGCCCAGAATCAGCGCCCGGCTGCCGGGGCCATACACCGGTTCAAAGCTCATGTGTTTTTCCCCTTTCCACCTGCGGGCCGATGCACCGCAGGGCAGCGTCTCATTTCAAAAACAGCTCTTCCACCACCTGGCGCACGCCCTCTTCCTGCACGCCGGGGGCGATTTGCTTCGCGGCGGCCCTGGCCTTTTCCGAGCCGTTCGCCATGCAGTAAGAGCAGCCCGCCAGCTGCATCATGGCAATGTCGTTTTCGTTGTCGCCCATGAACACCAGCTCTTCCGGCTTCCAGCCGGTGAGCTCCATCAGGCGCTGCATGCCCCGGGCCTTGTCCACATCCGCCTGCATCACGTCGTAGTAGCCGGGGCGGTAGGGCACGAATTTCAGGCCCAGATAGCCGTATTTCTCCTGGAATTTTTCCACCTGCTCCGGCGGCAGGATGGCGAAGGCACCGAAGGGCATGCTTTCCAGATGCCGGTCCTGATCCTCGCCGTCCAGCACATACTCGCCGTGGCCGGTGGCCTTTTTGTAAAACTCCCACATTGCCTTGTATTCCACATAGACGTAGTAGTTATCCGCAAAATTGAAGGCCAGCGGATAGTCGAAATCCTCGAAGAAGTCCACCAGCGCATACATCTCCTCGGCGGTCAGATCCTGACTGTACAGAAGCCTTCCCTGCCCGTCCAGAATCTGGGCGCCGTTGGCGCAGATCATGTAGTCCGGCCTGATGCCGCCCAGAATCTGCGGCTCAATGGCAAAGCTGGTGCGCCCGCTGGCGATGACCACCTTCACGCCCTTTTTCTGGGCCGCCTTCACCGCCGCCGCCACCGCGGGCCGGGCGCTGGGCTCACCGTGGGCCACCAGAGTGCCGTCCACATCCAGAACGATCGCTTTATACTGCATACTTCAAAATTCCCCTCTTTTTTCTTTTTGGCAACACCGCGCATTTTACGGCAAACACCTCAGGCGGCGTACCTGCCCCTGAAATGATGCGAGATCGCCCCCATGAACGGGTTCGTCTTTTCTGATTGTATTATAGGGCATTTGCCCGCCGGGGGCAAGGCTGGGGCACCGGTTGGAAAAATCGCTTTACTTCCCTTCGCTTTATTTGTATAATGTGATACAGCACTTTATTTTCAAAGGGGGAGCGCCCCATGAAAGGGGAATACAAAGCGGGCCTTGCGGACGGGCTCGCCATTGGCATCGGGTATTTTTCGGTGAGCTTTACCTTCGGCATTCTGGCGGTGAAGGGCGGGCTTTCGGCGCTGACCGCCGGGCTGATCAGCCTGACCAACCTGACCAGCGCCGGGCAGTTTGCCGGGCTCACGGTGATTCTGGCCCACGGCTCGCTGGTGGAGCTGGCCCTCACCCAGCTGGTGATCAACCTGCGCTATGCGCTGATGAGCCTTTCGCTCAGCCAGCGGCTGGGGCCAGAGTTCACCACCCGGCGGCGGATGACCATCGCCTTTGCCAACACCGATGAAATCTTTGCCGTGGCCATGGGGCGCAAGGCCCCGCTGACCCCGGCCTACATGTACGGCCTTGCCACCCTGCCCATTCTGGGCTGGACGTTCGGCACGTTGAGCGGCGCGGTGGCCAGCGGCTTACTCAACGCGGCGGTGCGCAGTGCGCTGGGCGTGGCGCTGTACAGCATGTTCGTGGCCATTGTGGTGCCGCCCATGCGCCAGCTGAAGAGCGTGCGCATCGTGGTGGCAGCGGCGGTGATCGTGAGCTGCGTGATCGCATGGGTGCCGCTGCTGAAGTTCATCTCCAGCGGCTTTGCCATTATTCTGAGCACGCTGGCGGCGGCCGCGCTGGGGGCATGGCTGTTCCCGGTGGATCTGGCCGATGAGGAACCCGCTGAAAAACAGGAGGAAACCGCATGAGCTTATTCTGGTATCTTTTGGTGATGGCGGGGGTCACCTACCTGATCCGCATGCTGCCGCTGACGCTGCTGCAGAAGAAGATTCAAAACCGGCGGCTGCGGTCGTTCCTGTTCTATGTGCCCTACGCCTGCCTGGCCGCCATGACCTTCCCGGCCATCCTCTCGGCCACCGAAAGCCCGATCAGCGCCTTTGCCGCGCTGGTGGTTGCAGTGGCGGTGGGCTTCGCCGGGCGGGGCCTTGTGACGGTGGCGGCCTGCGCCTGCGTCACCGTGTTCGTGGTGGAGCGTCTGCTGGCGCTGCTGTGAACGCTTTCAGACAAAAAGGAAAAACCGTGGAATCCGGCGTTTCGGGTTCCACGGTTTTTCTTTTGTTTCTTTTCAAACATCACAGCAGCTTTGCCCACTCCTCGGCCTTGAAGCCGGGGAATACGCCCTTGTCGGTGACGAGAATGGGCCGCTTGACCAGCATGCCGTCGGTGGCCAGCAGATCAAAAATCTCCCCGTCGGTCATGGCAGGCAGCTTGTCCTTCAGGCCCATGGACTTATACAAAAGACCGCTGGTGTTCACGAACTTTTTCACCGCAAGGCCGCTTTTCGCCTGCCATTCGGCCAGCTCGGCGGCGGTGGGGTTTTCTTCCTTAATGGGGCGGGCGGTGTAGGAAACGCCCTGCTCGTCCAGCCACTTTTTCGCCTTCTGGCAGGTGGTGCATTTGTCGTAGCATACAAAGGTAATCATGTTTTTTCTCCTTTTTGCTCAGAACAGGAACTCGTCCTCCGGGGGCAGCTCCACTTCCTCTTCAAAGATGAACTTCTCCACCGCAAGGCCCACGCCGTCGTGGTTGTTGTCCGCCGTGACCCAGGTGGCCGCCTGCTTCACCTGCGGCACCGCGTTGCCCATGGCAATGCCCACGCCTGCCAGCCGGATCATGGAAATATCGTTCCAGCCGTCGCCGCAGGCCATCAGGTTTTCCTCGGTCAGGCCCAGAATGGTCAGCAACGCCCGCAGGCTCTGGGCCTTTTCCACGCCCAGAGGCATGATCTCCAGAAAATACGGCATGCTCTTATAGATGGAGAGCCTGCCCGCAAACTTCTGCTGCATGTGTTCTTCCACCCGGGCGATTTCGTCCGGGTTTTTGCTCAGCAGAATCTTGTTCACGTCGAAGTCGATGAAGCTGCCCAGATCCTCCACCGGAATGGCCGGAACCCGGCAGGTGAAGCACTCCAGCTGCACATATTCATCCTCGGGGTGCTCGGTGATCACGCCCTCGGCGTTGTAGCTCATGGCCACCGCACCGGTGGCCCGGGCTTCGTCGCACACGGGCTTCACCAGCTCGGGCGGGAAGGCCTCCTGGGCCACCACCGCGCCGGTGGCGCAGTCCACAATGCAGCCGCCGTTATAGCTTAAAATGTATCCGCCCAGCTTGTCCAGCTCCAGCTCCCTGGCCAGATACTGCACGCCCACGGTGGGGCGGCCGCTGGCCAGCACGATGCGCACGCCTGCTTCGGCGGCACGGCGCAGCGCGGCCCGGGTGCGGGGGGTGATCTCCTTTTTTGTATTGGTGAGGGTGCCGTCCAGATCCAGGGCCAGCACCTTGATGGTATCGTTCATGGCAGTTCTCCTGTTGTTTGGGGCCGCCCGTATGGCGGGAGCCGGGAAATGTCTCACTTTTCCCATTGTAGCGAAAACGGATGCGCTTGAAAAGCCTTTTTTCCCCATTTTCCGGCCGGAAGCGGCAGCCGCCTTCCCCTGTTTTTCCAATCTCCGTGATTCTGCACATATTTTTTCCCCTTTTTATATCATTCCAAACGATTTATCCAAAATCCTCTTGACATTTAACATTCGTTAAGTTATATTGAACACGCAGATAAACAAGCGTTCACTCAAGTTAAACACAAAAGGAGACAATAACATGGTCAACGCACAAAAGTATATCGACGAAAACGAAACCATCCGCCGGGTTTCCCGGCAGGAGGAAACCGTGTGGATCAACCCGGACTATCTGCCGGTGGAGGTCACCGACGGTCTGTGCCAGCTGGTGGTGCCGGATTCCGCCATCGACGACGCCGAGGCCCGGCTGACCCGGTTTGCCCCCTTCATCCGCCGCCGCTTCCCGGAGACCGAAGCCACCGGCGGCCTGATCGAATCGCCGCTGGAGGACATTCCCCGGATGCAGCAGGCGCTGGAGCAGGCATACGGCTGCACCATTCCCGGCCGGCTGATGCTGAAGATGGACAGTCATCTGGCCATTGCAGGCTCGGTGAAGGCCCGGGGCGGCATCTACGAGGTGCTCAAGCACGCCGAGGATCTGGCCATTGCCGCCGGCAAGCTGACCATGGAGGACGACTACGCCAGGCTGGACAGCGAGGAAATGCGAAACTTTTTCCGCCAGTACACCGTGCAGGTGGGCTCCACCGGCAATCTGGGCATGAGCATCGGTATCATGAGCGCGGCGCTGGGCTTCCGGGTGAAGGTACATATGTCTGCGGATGCCAGGCAGTGGAAGAAGGATCTGCTGCGCAGCCACGGAGTGGAGGTGCTGGAATACACCGGCGACTATTCCAAGGCAGTGGCTGAGGGCCGCCGCCTTTCGGACGCCGACCCCATGAGCTATTTTGTGGACGATGAAAAGTCGGTGAACCTGTTCCTGGGCTATGCGGTGGCCGCAAAGCGCCTGAAGCAGCAGCTGGACGAACAGGGCATCACCGTGGACGAGGCCCATCCGCTGATCGTCTACCTGCCCACCGGTGTGGGCGGCGCGCCCGGCGGCATCGCCTACGGCCTGAAGCGGCTGTTTAAAAATAATGTACACTGCTTTCTTGTAGAGCCCACCCTCTGCCCCTCGGTGCTGCTGGGCATGGCCACCAAGCAGTACGAGAAGGCCAACGTGCGCGACTTCGGCCTTTCCGGCCGCACCCACGCCGACGGTCTGGCCTGCGCCGCTCCCTCCGGCTTTGTGACCCGGATTCTGGGCAATCTGGTCAGCGGCGATTTCACGGTGGAGGACGCCAGACTCTATGACGATCTGCGGCTGCTGGATTCCAGCGAGGGCAAGCGGATCGAGCCTTCCAGCTGCGCGGCCTTCGCCGGCCCCCGCGGGCTGCTCACGCTGGAGGACTCCCGCCGCTACTGCGCGGAACAGGGCCTGACCGAAGAGGTGCTGGCAAACAGCGTGCAGATCGCCTGGGCCACCGGTGGCCGTCTGGTGCCCGCCGAAGTATGGGAGCAGTATCTGGCCACCCATCTGAACTGAGTTCCGGCCCCGTTCCAAGGGGCACTGAATTTCCGAAAAGAAAGGAATGCAGGATATGACATCCACTACATTTGTGATCCTTGCTCTGGTTTGTGCCGTGGCGGTGCTGGTTCTGTGCACGGTCAAACTGAAAATTCACCCCTTCTTCGCACTGATCGCCACCACCGTGACCTTTGCGCTGATCTCCGGCATGAGCATGGAGGACATGCTCGCGGCATTCACCAGCGGCATGGGCGGCACCGTGGCGGACATCGGCCTGGTCATTGCGCTGGGCACCGTGACCGGCGCGCTGCTGGAAAAATCCGGCGCGGCGGAAACCATGGCCAAGACCATTCTGAAGATCACCGGCAAGAAGCATGCCGCTCTTGGCCTTGCCATCACCGGCTACTTTGTTTCCATTCCGGTGTTCTGTGATTCCGCCTTTGTTCTGCTGTGCCCCATTGCCAAGCGTCTTTCCAAGGACACCGGCATCTCCATGACCACCATGGCCATTGCCATGTGCATGGGCCTCCATGCCACCCACATGTTCGTTCCTCCCACGCCCGGCCCCCTGGCGGTTTCCGGCATTCTGAGCGCCGATCTGGGTCAGGTCATCCTGTTCGGTTCGCTGGTTTCCATTCCCGTTATGCTGGTGGGCTACTTCGCCTCGCTGTTTGCGGGCAAAAAATACCACTACATTCCCAGGGAAGTGGGCGAAACAACGCAGGCGGAAAAACTGCCCAGCCCCGTGATGGCATTCCTGCCCATTCTGGCCCCCATTGCCCTGATGCTGATCAAGACCATCGGCGATATGTGCGCCTGGCCTGCGGCGGTCATGGGCGTGATGGACATTCTGGGCACCCCCGCCGTGGCACTGCTGATCGGTCTGATCATTGCCGCCGTGGGCTACCACAACATTTTCCCGGAAGATAAGGCCGCCTGGGGCTTCGACGGCGTTCTGGCCGAAGCTCTGCGCACCGCCGGGCAGATTGTTCTGATCGTGGGCGCAGGCGGCGCGTTCTCCGGCGTGCTGAAGGCATCCCCCCTGCAGGACATTCTCACCGCTTCCTTCTCCGGGCTGGCCATCGGCATTCTGGCCCCCTTCCTGATCGGTTTCCTGTTCCGCACCTGCGTGGGCAGCGCCACCATTGCCATGGTTACCGCCGCTACCATGATCGTGCCGTTGATGGACATTCTGGGCTTTGCCAGCCCCATGGGCCGCATCATTGCCATGCTGGCCTGCGCCGCGGGCGGTCTGATGGTATTCCACGGCAACGACGACTTCTTCTGGGTCACCGCCACCACCTCGGAGATGGATACCTCTGTGGCCTACAAAACGATTCCTATTATCAGTGTTCTGCAATCGCTCACCGCACTGGCCTGCGTGTTCGTGCTGAGCCTGATTTTCCTGCACTGATTCCCCCTTTCTCCTCTTCTCTTTTCCGCAAGCCGGGGCGGGCACGCCAAGCGCGCCCGCCCCGGCCTTTTGCCGCCCGCCGCAAGCGGAGCACAGCCTTTTCCCCCGCCTGCTTTTGTGTTATAATAAATGATACGATTTGCCGCCCGGCCACCGGCCGACGGCGCGTGGAAAACCACAGAACAGGATGGAATGGATTATGGCGGAAGAGATCAACATTGGCGCGAAGGTGCAGCAGTTCCGTAAAAAAAGCGGGCTGAGCCTGCGGGAGCTGGCCGCACAGGTGGAGCTGAGCCCCTCGATGCTCAGCCAGATTGAAAACGACGCAGTGAACCCTTCCATCAATACCCTGAAGAACATTGCGCAGGCCCTTCATGTGCCTCTCTTTCTGTTTTTCAAGGACGACGAGCCCCAGCCGGAACGGCTGATCGTACGCCGGGGGGAAAACCGGATCATCGGTCATTCCGGCGAGGAGGTGCTGTATAAGCTGCTCACCCCCACGGTGGACTGCTCCATTGAGTTCTGCCTGATGGAGATCCCGCCCCACACCGCCTCCTCGGACATCGAGCGGGAACACACCGGCGAGGAAGTGGCCTATGTGATCAGCGGGCAGGTGGAGCTGCATCTGGGGGACAGCGTGTACCGGCTTTGCACCGGCGACTCGGTGCAGATTCCCCCGGCCACGCCCCACCGCTGGGTGAACGGTTCCGACGAGGAATTCCGCGCGGTGTTCGCCATCACCCCGCCCAGCTTTTAAACACAGAACAAAACCGCCCTCTGCGCCTGCCGGGTTCCGGCGTTTGCGCAAAGGGCGGTTTCTGTTTGCCACAAAAGGCAGACAAAGGCCCCGTTCCCAGTTTGGGAACGGGGCCTTTGTGTTCGCAGAAATTACTGCTTTACGCCGCCGATGAAGATGGTCTCGGGCTGCAGGGTCTCCTTGTTCAGGATCAGCACGTCGGCACGCTTGCCGGTGGTGATGCTGCCGATCTCGTCGAACAGGCCAACCGCCTTGGAGGGGTTGATGGTGGCAGCCTTCAGAGCGGTCTCCAGAGGCACACCGAACTTCACAGCGCGGCGGAAGCACTCGGCCAGGCAGGTGGCGCTGCCCGCGATGGTGCCGTCCTCCAGGGTGGCCTTGCCGTCGGTCATGAATACCTTCTGGCCGCCCAGGCTGTACTCGCCGTTGGGCATGCCGGCAGCACGCATGCTGTCGCTGATCAGGCAGACGCGGTCGTTGCCGAACATGGCAAAGACGGCGCGCACCACAGCGGGATGCAGATGGATGCCGTCGCTGATGATCTCCACATGGGCAGCGTCATCGGCAGCAGCGCCCACAACGCCGGGAGCGCGGTGGGTGAAGGCGGGCATGGCGTTGAACAGGTGGGTGGTGTGGGTAGCGCCGTTGGCGAAGGCAGCCTTGGCCTCGTCGTAGGTGGCGCAGGTGTGGGCGATGGAAACGGTGCACAGCTTGCTGGCCTTGCGGATGAAGTACAGCGCGCCGGGCAGCTCGGGGGCCACGTCGATCAGGCGGATGTTCTTGCCGGACTTCTCATACAGGCGCTGGAACATGACGAAATCGGGGTCGACGATGTACTTCTCGGCCTGGGCGCCCTTCTTGGCCTTGTTGAAGAAGGGGCCTTCCATGTTCACGCCGCGCAGCACGGCGCCTTCGCCGTCCTGATGGAAGCGGGGCTTGGCAGCCTCGAATACACCCGTCAGGATCTCCTCGTCAAAGGCCATGGTGGTGCCCATGAAGGTGGTAACGCCCTGGCTGCCCTCGTAGCGGCTGATCTTCACCACGTCCTCGGTGGTGGCGTCGCAGAAGTCGCTGCCGGCAGCGCCGTGGATGTGAATGTCCACAAAGCCGGGGGTAACGTACTTGCCGGTGGCGTCGATGACCTCGTCGCCCTCCAGAGTGCCGGCGGGAGCAATCTCAACGATGCGGTCGCCCTCCAGCTTGATGTCGGCCTGCATGAAGCGGCCCTGATCGGTGAAAATATGACCATTCTTGATAATCATAGAAAAACCTCTCCTTTCTGATGGAAAAAATCCGTTCGGCAGCGGGGCAGCGCGCCCCGGCCCGGTGGCACGGCAATGCCTTTTTGGGCAGACCGCACCTGCTTTCTAGCTTCATTATAACGCACCCGCCGGGCCGGAACAATCGGCAACGCACAAAATACGCGATTGTGCAAATTTAACAATAAAAACACCCAAGGCCGGGGCCAAACTGGCTCGTTTCCATGGGAGGGGCAAAACAAAAAATCCCCCGAAGCGGAACGCCCGCCCGGGGGATTTCAGATTCTTGTTACAGGCCGAAGAACTGCAGCGCCATGCCGGTGACGGCGCCCGCGGCCCAGAGCAGGCCGGTGATGAACAGGTTCTGCTTCCAGCTGCGGTTTGCTTTCCACAGCACCACAAGGCCCACGCCCGCGCCGCTGCACAGGCCGGCCACCGCCGCGCCGAAGCTGATGGAGCCGCCCAGATACAGCTGGGTGAGCAGCACGCTGGCCGCGCAGTTGGGCACAAGGCCGATGAGGGCCGCGAAGATGGGCTGGAACACGCCCAGATCGGCCAGAAAAGCGGTGAACACCTGCTCGCCCACCAGCTCCATGGCAAGGCCGATCACGAAGCTGAAGCCCACGATGTACAAAAAGATGGTATAGGTGTGCCACAGAGCCGACACAAAAATGCTCTGGCGCTCGGCGTGGTGCTCGTGGCATTCCACCTCGTCGGCGTGGCCGGTGTAGCCGCCCCGCAGCGAGGCGGGCACAAGGCGCACCAGCACCACATCCAGCACAAGGCCTGCCAGCAGGGCCACGGCGATCTTCACGCCGATGAGCAGCGCCAGCCGGGGCCACTGGTTCGGCACCGCCAGCAGCATGGGAATGGCCTCGTCGCTGGTGGCAAGGAACACCGCCAGCAGGGTGCCCAGGCTGATGACCCGGCTGCCGTAGAAGTTGGCGGCCATGGCGGAAAAGCCGCACTGGGGCACGCAGCCCAGCACCGCGCCGGGCACAAAGCCCCAGTGGCCGCCGCCCTCCAGCGCCTTTTCGATGCGGCTGCCGTGGAACCGCTCGATGTATTCGATCAAAAGATATGCAAGATACAAAAAGGGCAGCATGGGAATGCTGTCGTGGACGGCATGTTCTGCAACATGCAGCAGCTGGTGCATCATAAAATCTCTCTCCTTCCCCACCCGCCGCCCCGAAAGCGCCTTTGCGCCGGGCGGCAGCATGGACTAGTATAGCCTCATTTTGCCCCCGGCACAATGCCCCCCCGCCCCATTCCGGGGGCGGTTTTTTCGCTTTTTGAAAAAATTTTGCAACAAATCAAAGACCCGGCCCCTGTTGAAAGGGGCCGGGCCGGTCGATTATTCTTTCGCAGCCGGGGGCGCATCCGCCGGGGCGGGCTCTTCCCCCGTCATCCGGCAGCAGCGCAGCTCTTCGCGGCTCTGATGCAGCAGCTCAATGGCTTCTCCCAATCCGTAAAGAAGCACACCGGCGGCAATGGACACCAGCGCACACTCCACAATAAGAAAAATATCCAGCGTGATCAGCGCAGGGAGCATCCCGCATAGCGCTCCCACAACCGCAAAGGCCTTTAAAAAGGCCGCCACCTTGTTTTCCGCCATGGTGCACCCTCCCTTTTCGTCCGCAGGCCGGCCGCCCGTTTTCTCCGTCGCCGCTTACTCCTGCCACTCCCGGGCCTTGGCCAGCAGGGCCTCGCGGGTGTTTTCCACCCGGCCCTCCACCACCTCGTGGAGCAGCCAGTCCAGCATGTTGCTCATGCTGGGGCCGGGCTTGGCCAGCCCTGCGGTGAGCAGGTTGCCGCCGGTGATGGCCAGCTGGTCGGTGGCGTAGCAGCCCGCGTTCTGGATGGTATCGCTCAGGGTCTTTTCAAAGGCCTTCAGATTTTCACCCTTGGCATGGTGGGAGGAAACGTCCGCCCACCAGATGTGCACCAGGCTGTTCACCTGCCGGGGGCCCAGCAGATTCAGCCAGCGGCGCACGCTCACCTCGCCGGTGGCGGGGCGGATGCCGTGGAACCGGATCAGCTGGCACACGGTCTCCCGGCTGTTCCGGTCCACCTTCAGCCGGCGCAGGATGCAGTCCGCCAGCTGGGCGCTCACCTCGGCGTGGCCCTCAAAGGTGCTGTCGCCCTCCTTCAGGGTCTCCCGGCACCAGGGCTTGCCGATGTCCCGCAGAAGCATGGCCCAGCGCACCTCGGGGATATCCGGCGCGTAGGCCAGCGTATCCGCCGCGTGCTGCCACAGGTTCTGCTCCTCGCCGCCCCGCTTCTGGGTGAAGGTGAGGGCGGGCTCGATCTCCGGCATCACATAGGCCAGAATATCGCCGTTTTCCGCCGCCACCCGGTGGGCCGCCTTGCCGCAGAGAAGCCGGGTCATCTCCCGGGCCATCCGCTCGCCGCTCACCCAGCGCAGCATCTGTTTTTTGCTGTTGGCCGCGGCCATGGCCTCGGCTTCAACGGCAAAATCCAGCACCGAGGCAAACCGCAGCAGCCGCAGAATGCGCAGCGCGTCCTCGCCAAAGCGCTGGGCCGGGTCGCCCACGCAGCGCAGCACGCCGCTCTTCAGATCGCCCTGCCCGCCGAAGGGGTCGATCACGGTGCCGTCCGGCCCCATGGCCATGGCGTTGATGGTGAAATCCCGCCGGGCCAGATCCTCCTCCAGACTGCTCACAAAGGTAACCTCCTCCGGACGGCGGTGATCCTCATAATCCCCTTCCGCCCGGTAGGTGGTGATTTCGTAGGTCTCGTTGCCCGCCAGCACGGTCACGGTGCCGTGCTTGATGCCGGTCTCCAGTACCTTATATGTACCGGCGAAGCACTCCTTCACCTGATCCGGCCGGGCGCTGGTGCACAGATCCCAGTCCCTGGGGTCCTTGCCCAGCAGGCTGTCGCGCACGCAGCCGCCCACGGCCCATGCCTCGAAGCCCTGCTCGTTCAGCGCGCCGATCAGCTTTGCCGCCATGGGGGGCATCACCGGCAGCTCGATCTGCCGCTCCCAGGCAAGGCGCTCCACCAGCGCCACGTCCGCCGGGCAGAAGTTGTAGTCCTTCATTTCGGCGGGGGCCACCCAGCGGGCCTCCTCGTGCACCCGCACCTCCATCTCGCCGCCGGTCACCCGGCCGTTGAAGAAGGTGAAGTGGATGTCCTTGTCCGGGTAGGAGTAATCCAGCGAAGCATAAGCGGGCCCGAGGGTGATGTCCAGCCCCAGCTCCTCCCTGCATTCCCGCACCGCGGCCTGCTCCGGGCTTTCGCCCTCCTCCAGCTTGCCGCCGGGGAACTCCCACAAAAAGGCGCAGCTTCCGCCCTCGCCCCGTTTACAGATCAGGATCTTGCCCGCCTCGTCGGTCAGGATCACCGCAGCCACATGGATCATACCTCATTGCCTCCTTCTTGTTCCTCAAAGGCGTGCAGACAGGCCGCAAAGCTGGCCGTCGTATCGCCAAAGTCCACCCCGCAGCCCGCTTTCAGGCGGCTGGTGTCCATACTCAGATTTCGTTCAAATTCCGGCCATCGCTCTGTGTCCGGCCGCACAAGGGCCAGCGCGGCGTCGCCCGCGCCCAGCAGGCCCAGGCATTCCAGCGCGGTGGCGTAGGTGTTCAGCGGGTTTTCCGCCCCCATGTTGTACACCCCGCCGGGCAGGGTGGCCATTTTGTCCATGGCTTCCACCACCGGCTGCACCCAGGTGATGCCCCGGTACTCCCGCACCGCCATGGAAAGGGGTACTTTACCCGCAAGGCTGCGGCGCAGCATGCCCCAGAAGCCGGTGCTGCTTTTCAGCCCCGGCCGCTCAAAATCGTACATCCAGCTGGCCCGCAGGCAGACCGCATCCGGGCACACCTCCAGCACCCGCTGCTCGGTCTCCCACTTGTGGCGGCCGTACACGTTCACCGGGTCAAGGGGTGCGTCCTCGGGCAGGGGGCCCAGCCGCCGGGTGCCGTTGTACACCTGATCCGAGCTGAACAGCACCAGCTTTGCCCCCAGCGCCGCGCATTCCTCCGCCAGCGCCGCCGGGGCCTGCAGGTTCACTTCAAAGCTCTCCAGCGGGTGATTTTCGCAGTAGCCGGTGTCCGCCAGCGCGGCGGTGTGGATGACCAGCTGGGGCGCGGCCCCCGCCAGCGCGGCGTGCACCGCCTCACGGTCGGTCAGCTCCAGCCGGCTGTGATCCAGCGGGGTAATGTCCCATATATCCCGGTAATGCTGCACGAGCCGGCTTCCCACAAAGCCGCCCGCGCCGGTGATGACCACTCGTTTCATGGCTCGCCCTCCTTATGGATTCAGAACGGCTGTGATGCCGATGTCCGCCACCTCCACCCGGCCGCACTGCGCCGCCGCCAGCCGGTGGCAGGGCTTTGCCGCGTGGAAGGTCACGGTCAGCTCTGCCTGCACCGCGCCCTCGGCGGCGTTTCCGCTGTCCGCCTCAAGGCCGCTGGGCAGATCCAGCGCCAGCACCCTGCCGGGCGCTTCGTTCATCCATCGTGCCGCCGCAAGGCCCGCCGGGCGCAAAGCTCCGTGGAAGCCGGTGCCGTACACGCCGTCCAAAATCAGATCCGCACCCTTTAAAAATTCCGCCTGCTCCGGCTGGTTCAGCGCATCCATGGGCAGCACCGGCAGGCCCATTTCGCGCGCAAGGCTGCAGCTGTAAATGGCATCGGTGGTCACCGGCTCGCCCTCTACCAGATAAAGGCGCACCGCAAGGCCCACGTTTGCCAGATGCCGTGCGGCCACAAAGCCGTCGCCGCCGTTGTTGCCCCTGCCGCAGAAGATCGCGGCGCTTTTTGCCTCCGGAACCGCACGCAGCGCAAGCCGGGCCGCTGCCGCGCCCGCGTTTTCCATCATCTGCCGGTAGGAAAGGCCCGCCGCGTCCGCCTGCTGCTCCAGCTGCTTCATTTCGGCCGCCGTTACCTCGTTCATTCTCGTTTCCCCCTTACGGCCGGCGCGGGCTGCGTTTGCCCCGCGCCCGGTGCTGAATCATTTCACTGATAGAACGTTTAGTGTTACCATTATAACACAAAGCCCCCGGATGTTTTACCGATCCGGGGGCTTGATTTTGTTAATTTTTCACGAATTTTTCGTCGAAATCAGGCATTCGCGCCCTGTGCGGCGCCGTCCTTCCCGGCCTTTGCACCCGCACGGCGGGCGTTGTATTTCACCACAAGGCTGGTGAGCACGGGGGTCAGGAAGGAGGTGATGATCACCGAGGCGGCCACCTGAGCGGTGGCGATGGGGGCAATGGCCGCGTAGCTGGGATCCACAGCCGCCAGCGCACCCGGGTTGGACACGCCGCTGGCCGCGGTGCTGGAGATGGAAGCGCCCGCGATGCCGCTGCCGCCGGTGAGCTTGTCGGCGCAGATGGTGATGAAACCAACCACGAACACGGTGACCAGACCCAGCAGAATGCCGGACAGGCCGCCCTGGAACAGCTGCTGGATGGACATGCCGCAGCCCAGAGCAAAACCAACGGTGATGATGCTGGGGGTAACGCCGGCAGACAGGGTCTGCTTGAACCAGGGCGAGCAGTTGCCCAGCACGATGCCGATGATCAGCGGCAGGATGGAGCCCACGATGGCCCAGACCGAGATGCTGGCCAGACCCGCGCTGCTCAGGGCGATCATGGTCACGGTGGGGCCAACGCTCAGGGAGGTGATGGCCACCGCGCCCTTTTCCGAGTCGTCGCCGTACTGGGCGGTGATGCCGGAGTACAGGGCGTTGTTGGCCACCGAGATGGCGCTGATGATGGCCAGGGACGACAGACCCAGGAAGTTATCGCCGAACAGGAAGGCCACCGCCAGACCCAGGATCACCGACAGGGCAACCTTGGTCACGATGATCACCGCGCCGATCTTGATGGCGCGGGGGGTGCTCTTCACGTCGATGGTGGCGCCCAGAAACAGCAGGAACACACCCACCAGCGCGCTGGTGCCGTTCACCATGCCGGTGAAGAAACCGCCGATCTGCAGTGCTTGCGGCACAAAGGAGTTCAGCACCACGCCGATCAGCATGGGCACCACGATGGTATCGCCGGGAAAGCGCTTATATTTGAACTTTTTCATGCGTTTTCTCTCCTCTTTTCGGGGCGGATCAGTCCAGCACGATGCCGCCGTCGCAGTCGCCGATTTCGCCGTTTACAAAGCTGGCGGCGTCGGAGGCGAAGAACAGGATCATCTGGGCGATCTCCACCGGCTGGGCAGCGCGGCCCAGAGGAATCATGCCGATGACCTTGGCGCTCTTCTCGGCGTCCTCGGCCAGGGTCCTGGTCATGCTGGTCATGGTGAAGGAGGGGCATACCGCGTTGCAGGAGATGCCGTACCTGCCGCCTTCCTTGGCGATGGCCTTGGTCAGGCCGTTCACGCCCGCCTTGGAGGAGGCGTAGGCCGCGGTGCCCAGCAGGCCGCCGCCGATCTTGCCGGCCACGGAGGAAACGTTCACGATGCGGCCGCCCTTCTTCTCCTTGAAGTAGGGGTAGATGGCGGAGCAGGTGGTGAAGGTGCCGGTCAGGTTGATGCGCAGGGTGCGCTCCCACTCGGCATCGCTGATCTCCTCGAAGGGAGCCTTGGAGATCACGCCGCCCACGTTGATCAGCACGTCCACCCGGTCAAAGTCGGCCAGAACCTGCGCCATGACCGCACGGATGTTCTCGCTGCTGCCCAGGTCAATCTTGTAGAAGGAGCAGTTGCCCACTTCCGCAGCGGTGGCCTTGCCCACTTCCTCGTTGATGTCCAGAATCACGGCGTGGCCGCCGCCGGCCACAACACCCTTTACCGTCTCCTTGCCGATGCCCTGTGCACCGCCGGTAACCAGAACCGTCTTGCCGCTGAAATCAAACATGATACTACTTCCTCTCTGTATCCGCACCTGTGTGCGTGTTGAATTGTTGATGGAGGGCGGGCGGCGTTCTTCGGCTGTTCGGCCCGGCCGGGCGCCGATTGCCAAAGAATTAACCATCCCGCTTCGTGTATGATTATAGCATTGTTCCCGCGGCGAAAAAATGGTATCATAGCATAGAAATGCACAGGTTATTTGTGTTGAAAGCACAAAGGAGGAAGGCCATGGAAACCCCAACCCGCTGGCAGCTGGTTCAGCTTTCGCTGGACGGCTGCAGCTTCGACCAGCTGGTGGAGCAGTGCGCACTGTTTCTGCACAACCCGCTGGTGATCATCGACAACACCTACCGGATCATCGCCCATTCCCACTGCATCACCGCGCCGGACGAGGTGTGGACCAACGCGGTGCAGCGGGGCTATGTGACGCTGGAATTCGCCGCCACCCTGAACAACTGGGCCGCTTTAAAGGACAAGGACAGCCGCTACGAGCGGATGACCGTGAGCCAGATCACCCCCCTTCGCCGCCGGTTTTACCACATCTCCTTCCGGGGCGAGCTGCTGGGGTATCTGAACATCACCGAGGGCAGCACCCCCTTTGAAGAGGTGGAGGAGGAGTGCTGCCATCTGGTGACCCAGCTGCTGGCGCGGGAGATGTATGCCCAGTATCATTTTGGCGATGCGCGCCGCAAAAGCAACAACGAGCAGGTGCTTTTGCAGCTGGTGGCGGGCAATTTTGTGAACCGGGCGCACTTTCTGGGGCAGGTGCAGCGCAGCACCCTGAACACCAGCTGCACCTGGCGGGTGCTGTGCTGCGATCTGGAAAACTTCCTCAGCTACAACGCCGGGGAGGACGATTTCAAGCACGAGCTGCTGGAGCTGTTCCCCTACGGCACCATCGTGATTGTGAAGCGGATTCTGGTGATTCTGTGCGAGGGGCGGTACTGCGACCCGTCGGACACAAGGCTCTTCGCCCGGCTGAACCGGTACCTGAAAACAAAGGGGCTGCAGTTCGGCATCAGCGACCCCTTCGACGATCTGTTCCGCCTGCGCCGCTACCGGGATCAGGCCATGCAGGCCTGCAGGCTGCGCCGGTATCTGCTGCAGCCGGAGCATCTGTACACCTTCTTTGAGGAGGTCAAGACCTATGCCCTGCTCAGCCGCATTCCCCGGGGCGAGCGGCAGCTGTTCTGCAGCGGGCCGGTGCTGGCCCTCTGGCAGCAGGACAGGCTGGAGCACACCGAATATCTGCTCACCCTGCGCATCTATCTGCAAACCAACCGGAGCATCAAGGCCACCGCCGCCTTTCTGCATGTGCACCGCAACACCATCAACTACCGCATCGGCAAGATCCGGGAGCTGTTCGGGCCGGAATTCGACGCGCTGAACACCGCGAACCAGATTCTGCTTTCCTGCCAGCTGCTCCAGCTGGCGGACTCGGACTGACCCCCCGCAACGAAAAAACGGCTCCGGCCTTCTGTTCTTTGCAGAAGGCCGGTGTGGCATAAGAAAACAACGCCGGAAAAGGTCCGCTTTTGCGGGATTGCAGCGTCAAAGCCCCTTGACAACCACCAAGGGTGCCGGGGCG
>JACXXQ010000372.1_pt1 | contig 25306 bp, 29 predicted proteins | sample 8621361 | NCBI WGS metagenome assembly JACXXQ01 (sample SAMN15503820, study PRJNA645414) | gut metagenome | isolation source: feces | host: Bos taurus | place: USA | collected 2016 | reverse complement strand
ACAATGCATACACGTGCGGAGGCAGCCCCGGAACGTTGGAACCAAGCCGAAACGGAAGGAAAAAATGTATGCATCCCCGGATGCATACGGATGCATACAGGCCGGCCGGAATGCATACAGGCCCGACGCCCGCCCCGACGGACGCATACACGGGCCCATGAGACCATTCATCGACCATGACGGCCTGACCCTGTACAACACGGACGCCCGCCGCCTGCCCGACCTCCTCGACGCGCCCGCGGACGCGATCGTCACCGACCCGCCCTACGAGCTCGGCCTGGGCCCCACGGGCGAGGTGAAACGCTGGGACTCCACCGGCATCGCCTTCGACCCGGAATTCTGGACGGCCATGCTCGGCATGGTCCGCCCCGGCGCGTTCGCCCTCGTGTTCGGCGCGCCCCGCACCTGGCACCGGCTCGCCTGCGCCATGGAGGACGCGGGCTGGCTGATCCGCGACCAGATCAGCTGGCTGTACGCGTCCGGCATGCCGAAGGGCGAATGGGGCGATCATGCGGTCGACCGGGCGCTCGGCGTGAGGGACGACCGGACCGGCGTCGTCCGGGACTCCGCGTCCCTGGGACGCAACGTCGCCTACACGGAGCGCTACGAGGCGAAGACCCGCGAGGCGCGGCCCTGGCGCGGGTTCAACCCGACTCTCAAACCCGCGTGGGAGCCGATCCTCGTCGCCCAGCGCCCCCGCGAATCCATGCTCGGCCGCAACCTCATCGACCACGGGACGGGCGCCCTGAACGTGGCCGCCTGCGCCCTGGACGCGGACATGGGGGAGCTGGAACGCCGGTACCGGCTCAACGCGGTCGCGGGCGACCGGCCGGGAAAGCCGCGAGGCGGCGACACGTTCCGTGATTCGGGCACGTCCAGGCCCATGGGCCCGCGCATCCCCGGCCGCCACCCGTCCAACGTCGTCATGGACGCGCGCATGGCGGGGCTCCTGCCCGCCGACGCGCCCCGCTTCTACTACTGTCCGAAGGCGCGGGACAGGCCCGTACGCGCCCTGGAACGCTTCGCCCGCCCCCGGACACGGGGCGGGGAGTGGGAGGCGGCGTGCGCGCGCCTGGGCGTCGATCCGGGGGCGGGCGAATACCCCGCATGCCTGCTCGACGCGGAGGCGCTCGCCCTGACCGTGCCGGTGGGCGAAAGACGGCTCGCCCATCCGACGGTCAAACCCCTGGACCTGATCCGATGGCTCGCCCGCCTCGCATGCCCGCCCCACGGGCTCGTCCTCGACCCGTTCGCCGGCTCCGGCACCACGCTGGACGCATGCCGGCGGGAAGGCCTGCGGTGCGCGGCCACGGAGCTCGACCCCACGTACCTGCCGCTCACGGCCGACCGGCTCGAACGCCCCGCAAGCCTCCCGCTCTTCTAGCGGACAGGGGAACGCATACCCGGGGGCGCACAACACCGTCGAAAACGGAGGAACGGCAATGGAAGACTACATGAACCTGGCCCACGAGTGGGTCGCACGCCTCGAAGGCGGCGCGGGCACGTGGATGAACGACCAGACCGCCGACCGGCTCGCCGCCGGCCTGAACGATCCCAGGGGACGCGACATGATGGCGCTCTCCCTCCTCGACCCGACGCTCGACGCGCGCACGCTCGCCGCACGCGCCGCGGATCCCGCGCGCCTGCCCGACGGCATGGGGGAGGCGATGGACGCGCTGCGCCGCCGTCCCATCCCCGTCACGCCCAGGCCCGGCCGGCTGACGGCCGCGCGCGACACGCTTTCGACGCTCGCGGGGACGAGGCCCGGATGCGCGGCCGGCGCCATGGACCTCGCGCTCCTCGTGTTCTGGCTGGCCGGCGACAAAAAGGGCCTGGACGCGATGCTCGCCCGGCCCATGCCCGACACCGTCGTCAACGTGATAGTCCGGTTCGCCCGCGACCATGACATGTGGCCCGCGGGCGTGGCCGTGCCCCGCGTCTACCGGGCGCCCGAGCTCAAGGCCTGATACTCCGCCTCCCATGCGGCCGCGTCCGACGCGTCCACGCCGAGCGCATCCTCGATCAGGCGCACGTCCAGGCCGCGCCGGCGCGCCTCCGCCCATGCGGCGTGCGCGTCCGCATCGTCCGGGGCGAACGCGTCATGCGCGTCCAACCGGTCGACCACACCCATCCGGTTGACCATATCGTCGAATTCGGCTGGCCGCCGGCCGAGTTCCGCCCGGCCGGCGGCCAGCATGCGTTCGAAGTCCTCGCGCGCGTTGAACGGTTTCCCGTCCGCGTCCAGTCGGGGCGGGCGTCCATGGTATTCGGGGCGCGCGTTCGACCCGTCGGAATAGTACATGCCGCGCCCGTACTGGACGCCCCTGGCTATCTTCTCGTGGATGAAGTCGCCCATGTTCTCGTCCCAGATCCGGTCGCGCTGCCTTCTGTCGGGCAGTCGCCCCCCGTGTTCGCGCGCGTACGCGCCGATCCGGTCCATGTACCGTTTGCCGACGCGCATCCGGTGGGCGCTCAGATTGTAGGGCGGCCGGGCGAGGATCGCCTCCATGCGCACGGGCCGGGTGAGCGCGTAGCCGACGAGCCTGGCGGAGTAGCATCGGGTCGGGTCGCCGATCACGTTGCGGCGCAGCGCGTCGCAACGGTTCTCCGCGATTCTGCGCGCCATGTCGAAGCGTTCCGCCTCGTTCGGATACCAGGAGGCGAGGGCGCGCATGATCCGCCCGTAGTGCGGGCGCCCGTCCGCGTCCTCCCGGTAGACCGCGTCGTCGATCATGCGTGCCTCGTCGGCCGGGTCGAGCACGGGTTCGTCCCGGTAGTCGTACGGGTTGCCGTCCCTGTCGACGCCCGGCCTGACGGCTTTGAGCCGGTCTTGCAGCCATAGGCTGGTCGGATCGTGTTCGAGCCGCCAGTTCATGAGCCTGACGTCCCTCTTGTGCCCGTAGCGTTTCGGGTCGAGCCCGGACGCGTCGGGCGGCATGACGTCGTTTCCGGCCGCGTCCGCCGTCGGCTCGTAGGTGCCCGCATACCCTTGGGGGAGGCCCTTCGCACGGTGGCCCCTGCCGTTCCTGTCCATGACCATGCGTGCCGGCTATGCGCTCCGCGCGCAGGATGGCCGGCGGCGGCGCGATCCCCGTTCTCCGGGCGCATGGTCCGCGATATGGGAGGATGCGCCCGCGTGCACGATATCGTGTTCCGTCCCGTTCATGCGGCGCGTCGCCCACGGGCCGGAAGCGGGGGCGACGCGCATGTTTCGCACGGCGGGCCTCGACCCGGGGCTGATAGGCCGTAAAAGGATTGAACGTGCGTCCGCCCGACACGGAACCGTCCGACGGGGACGTGCGTGGCATGCTCGTCGGCCGGCAGGCGCGCCACATCGCCCTCCCCTGGACGGCGGGCCGCGGGACCGGAGGCCATGCGTCGGGGACGCATGCGCACGGGCATGCACGAGAACATCATCGGTTGGGAGAACCTGCCCGCAAGCCTCCTCGCCCGCATCAAAGGCGGGATCATGATCCAACGGGACGGCGACGAATGGACGCGCTTCCGCCCCGCATTGGCCGGCAGGACCGATGCGGGCGAACCCTACATCGTGGACTCGGACTGCGTCGACCATTGGGTCGGGGACGGCTCCGCGTTCCCCGACCCGGACACGCCATTGCCCGAGGCCGTGCGGCGCGACCCCATGCCGGGCGACCTCATCCGCCTCCACAAGACCGACGACCCGATCCTCACGGACATCGTCCGCTACGAGGCTCCGCTCGATGACGGGTCCGACGGGTGGCGGACCGACGGCGGTCCCTACCTTCGGGACGAATGGACGCTCGACGGGGTCGTCGAGGAATAAGGCATCGCGTGACGCATACGACGGCGTATGCGAAACGAAACGGACAACAACGGTCTCATCGGCAGCCTCTTCTCCGGATACGGGGGATTGGACCTCGGCATCGACATGGCGTTGGGCGGCGGCATGCGCGTCGCCTACACGAGCGACATCGAACCCGGCCCCTGCGCCATCGAGGAATACCACGCGCACGGCGACGACTGCCCGAACCTGGGCGACATCACCGGAATCGACTTCGAGAAGTTGCCCGATACGGACGTGGTCGTCGGCGGGTCACCCTGCTTCCCGGCGGGCAGTCTCGTGCTCACCGGCCGCGGGTTCATCCCCATTGAACAGGTGGAAATCGGCGACCTGGCGCTCACCCACAGGGGGAACTGGAAGCGCGTCATCGACAAGGGCTCGCATATCGGGGACACGATCATCCTGAAAGGACAGGGCACGCCCGGCATCGAATGCACGCCTAACCACAAATTCCTTGCCGGACATCGCGAATTCCATCAGAAGAAGACCCGTGGCGTGACCCGCAGCTGGTCCGAATTCGTCCCCGATGATTGGGTTCCCGCCGCCGACATGACGGGACACATGTGGCTCAACATGGGCGGCGACGTGCCCGAACTGCCCATCCCCGCATTCGATTTCACCGGATGCCAGACCACCGACATCCGGCTCAGCAAGCCGTTCTTCTACTTCGTCGGCCGATGGTTGGGCGACGGATGGCTTTCCATCGTCAAACGCAAGCATCGCGTCAACTCCTATTCGAAGAAGGCGTATGTCTGCGATTCCCACGATAAAAGGGATGAACTGTACTCGCATCTGATGGAGACGGGACTGCATTTCACCGAATCGCCCACGCCCACGGGCGTGCGCTTCTGCTGCTCCTCGACCGCGCTCCACGACTGGCTGGAATCGAATTTCGGCAAGGGGGCGGCGAACAAGACGATCCCCGCATGGGCGTTCGGCATGAAACGCGAATGGCGCGAGGCGCTGCTCCGGGGCTACTGGGATTCCGACGGCGACCGGACGAAAAACGGCATGCACGCCACATCGGTCAGCAAACGTCTCCTGCTCGGCGTCAAGATGCTCGCCGCCGGGCTTGGCAGCCCATCCGGCCTGAGCATGCACGAGCCCAACAGGGCGCAATGCGTCATCGAGGGACGGATCGTGCACGAGAGGACCAACTACATGCTCGCCACATACGATCACCCGCGCAAGAGCATCATGACCGGGCTCGGCTACTGGGGTCATGTGCGCGGAATCGGGGCGGGACGCGAAAAGGTGCGCGTCTACAACATCACCGTCGAGGACGATCACAGCTACACGATCGACGGGATCGCCGTCAAGAATTGCCAGTCCCTGTCTCTTGCGGGTCTGCGTGCGGGCATGCATGAGGGCACCCGGTCGGGATTGTGGAGCTATCAGGCGGATATTCTGAAGGCTTCGAAGAGTCCCCTATTGCTATGGGAAAACGTCCAGGGTGCGTTGACCGCCACGGCCTCCAGCCGCGAGGATCTGGCGGAGGCGGACCGGCGTGCGAAGGCTTTGGGGAAGGCGGGCCTGTGCGCGTGCGTGACGCCCTCCGTCGACCCGCCGGACGGTTTCACGCCGCCCGACCCGGATGCGGAGGGGGCGAAGCCTTTGGCGATCGTCCTGCGCGATTATCTGGAAGCCGATCCGGAGAAGTGCGCGACCGTCGTCTGCAAGGCGTGCGGCCGGCATGTGTTCGAAATCAACGGCGACACGGTGCTGGCGGATGGCGAGCGATTGGACGGCGTGCATACGGCGCCCACGATCCGCGCGTTGGGCCGTGTGCTGGGCGATCTGGCGAACCTGGGTTATGACGCGGTGTGGCGAGGTCTTGAGGCCGCCGACATCGGGGCCCCTCACCATAGGCTGCGCATCTTCGTGACCGCCTGGCCGCGCGACCCGTCCACGGCGCGCGAGCCGTCGAATGCCCGGCTGAGGCGTCTCGCCCAACTGCCGCCCATGAGGCCGAAGGGCCGCGCCTGGGCCGTATGGGATGCGGACAGGGACGTGTGGACGACAGGGGAGCCGGATTTGTTCGGCGATGTGGACGTGTATATGGACGCGTGGCCGAAATCGGGCGTCATGGCGGCCGGCAAGGTGTTTTCGGTGCCGGACTCGTGGCTGGGAATCCCGGAACCGGCGGCCGGATCGGCTTTGGCGACGCCGAAGGCGACGGACGGCGCGAAGGGCGGGCCGAACCAGTCATACGGGAACGGGGATGCGCCGCTGCCCGCGCAGGCGGCCATGCTGCCGACCATCAAGGCGGGGGATGCGGGGCATACGGGGCCGAACCAGCGGTTCGGGGCCGGCAACCCGAGCCTGGCGGCCTCGGTCGCGGGAATCGGCGTCCTTCCGACCCCGAACGTGTCGGATGCGGTCCCGGCGGACGGGTTCCTGTACACGCCGAAGCAGTCGGACGGGGTGTTCGCCGCCCCGGCCACGTCGGGCCGCCCGTTGGACAGGAGCACGTTCCTCTCCACGCAGGTGCGGCTCATGGACCTGCCGGGACGCATGGATCCGGAGAAGGTCAGGGAGCATGATTCGGGGCTGCCGACCCGGATCGGCCAGGCATCGTTCGCCTTGAGGCCGTCTGACGCATACCCGTGGTCATGACTGATGATGACCTGTGGCTGCCGACGCCGACGGTGATGGACGCGACCCGGAATACGGTGCGCGGCTGTTGGAGGCCGGGGGAGAATTGGCGTGGCGTCTCGTTGAACAACGCGATCATGGACGCGGGCGAGGTGATCGCGGCGGGAACGCCCCCGTTCCACCTGTCCGACGAGGTCACCTGCCTGCCGACGCCCACGTCGAACGAGTGGAACGGGGGCACGATGAGGCCCGCACGCCGGGCCGCCATGGGGCATGCGGTCACGTGCGCCGACTGGGCGGAGAAAAGCGACGACATCCGCCTGTCCCCCACGCCGAACCGCATGGATGCGATCATGCCCCGGTCTTCGACCGGCGATCCGAGGGAGGATGCGATGACGAGGAATGTGACCGTGCTGCCCACGCCGACGAGCAGGGACGGGAAGGGCCGCAACCAGAGGAACAGTGAGGACTGCATGCCCGTGGCCGCCGACAACATGAGCATCACCGTCCACGATCCCGGCCCCTATCATGGCGGCCTGTGGGGGTTGGACGACGGCAGGGGCGTGCGCTTCGGCCGGTTCACCGCGGCGATCCGCCGTTGGGAGCGGGTGTCCGGCCGTCCCGCCCCCTGTCCCACGCAGGCGACCGGCGGCCTGCGCCGCTGGATCGGGGCGAACGCCGCCGACCCCACACTGTTCGAACCGTACTGGCTCGCCCGCCACGCCCCGTTCGACGCGCATCCGAAAGCCCGGCTGGACCAGCCGATGCGCGACCGCATGCTCGCCCGCTGGCGTGAAACCGACCGGGGGATGAGCCTCATCGACCCCATGTTCTGGCCCGGCTGCAAGGACATGGGCCCGGACATCCCGATCCCCGCGACCCGCCTGCCCGACAAAAGCGTGCTCGATTATTGGAAGACCCGGTCCGTGGGCTCCCGGTTCCCGTCGGCCGCCCACCTATCCCCGAGGTTCGTGGAATGGATGATGGGTCTGGAGGACGGCTGGGTCACGAATCCGGCGATCTGGCGGCATGTGCCCGGCAGCCACAGGAACCTCCAACTGCGCGCCCTGGGCAACGGGGTCGTGCCCCCGCAGGCCGCCATGGCGGTCGACTGGGCGCTCCGCATACGCGAAAGGCTCGCCGTTTGACGCCCGTCAACGTCTGGGCGTGGACGCTCCTGGGCGTCGCCGTCCGCCCGGCCATACCCGCGTCCATGCGCCGGATCGGTCTCGTCCACGTATCCGCGTGCGCGGCAATCCTCGCCTGGCTGCTGGGCGCGGACGTGTGGGGGATGCGGCTCGCCTGCCTGACGATCGGCGTCGCCGTCGGCGGCCGGCTCCCGTCCCCGCCGCATGCGTCCGGACGTCCGGATCGTGACGGGACGGGCGCGAGGGACCTGCCTGGCCGCGTATCATACGGGCCCATGGAAGACGACGAGATCGAAGTGAGGCCGTTCCTCAAAGACAACGGGCCGTTCGCGGGCATGCCCTCCCGTTTCCTCGGCAGGGGGTGGAAACGGGTTCCGGACGGGCGCGGACTGCCGGAACGGTCCACGGTCCTTCGTCGGACGGGCCTTGTGTTCGTGGTCGGCCGGGTCACCGGACTGTCCGCCTGCATCGGTTACGGCCGGCCCGCCGAACATCCGGCGATACGCATGACGGCGACCCGTATCCTGCCGTATCCGGATTGGACGTGCCGGACGAGGGACGCGGATCCCGGCATGTTCGCTGACGCGTGCATGCTGCGCTACGGGGCCGACGTGCTGACCCGCCTGTCCCGTGACGCGTGCCGTGACGCCCATCCGCGTCTGGCGTGCCTGGTCATGCGATGCCGTTGCGCCCCGATCCGCCGGGCGTTGGCGCATGCGGATCGTGTGAACCCGCTGATCGGGGCGAACGGCTGGGGCGAGGACATCGGGCTCGCCTGCGAACTGTATGACGCGACGTTGCGCGAATACGGGCCCGTCGGGGCGGTGCGGCGCCTGGCCGATCTGATAGGAGGATTCCGGGCCCGTCGCCGTTCGAGCCCGGCACCCGCATCGTCTTGATCCCTTTCGTTTTTCAGTCGTCGAGCGTGCGGATCGCGTTCTTCAGGGTCTCCCGGATCGCGTCCACCGTCTCCCTGGCCCGTCGTTCGCGTTCCCCCGCCCGTCGTTCGCGTTCCGCGATCGCGGCCTGCGCGTCCTTGCGCCGCGTTTCGATGTCGGACATGGCCTTCGCGTGCTCCTTCTTCAAAGCGTCGCGTTGCTCGGCGAGGTCGGCCATCGCCTTGTCATGCTCCCTCTTGTGTTCCTCGGCGAGCCCGTCGGCGGTCTGCTTCGCGGATTCGACGATGTCCCCGGCCTTCGCGTTCGCCTCGTCGAGGATGCCTTCCGCCTGCGCCCGCGCCTTCGCGATCGTGTCGCGCGCCGTGTTCCTCGCGTTGTCGACGAGATCCTGCGCGGCCTTGCCGGCCGCTTCGAACGGGCTTTCCGCCCGGTGGCGCAGCTCGTCGCGTTCCCGGCAGGCGGCCTCCACTTGGGCGGTCAGCCGCGTGTTCAGGTTCCTCAGGTTGTCGGCGATCGCGATCTGCCGGGCGAGGCTGCGCCGGTATCCGGCCGTCCTCTCCTCGTACTGGTCGACCAGACGGTCCACATCCTCCGTCCGGTATCCGCCGAACGCGACGGTCGCGATTTCGGGGCGCGTGTTCTCCTGCGGCTCGTACGACCGGGGTTCGTATGATTCGGTGAGCTGGGTTCCCGGCTCCTGGTCTGTCATGACGGTTTCCTTTCCCTTGTGGATGCGGGGACGGGCGTCCCCTGCTGCATGCCTCCCGTATGCGTTCCGGACGGGCGGAGACCGACACCCGCGCCTGCCAGGCCACCATCGACGCGCTCGACGGGAATCCGAGCATGTGCGGGACCGTCAGGCCCAATCCCATGCCGCCCGTCCATGCCCCGGGATGATCATGCCCGTCCGGGGCCGCATAGACGCGCGTGCGGGGGCGGACGTACGCCGTCCCCGCATCCGACAGAAAGGAACAATCTTATGGGTTCGACTCATAACGACAGGCATTGGGCGCGCACGCTCGCCGCCGCGGGCGCCGCCCTGGCCACCTTGGCGGCGGGCATGCTCGTGGCGGGCACGGCGGACGCGGCCGTCATGCGCGATCCGCGCGAGCGCGTCGGCTGGAACGGCAACCCTGGCCTGTGGACGAACCAGGGCACGATCACGTTCAGCAACGGGAAGAAGTACGAGAACATGGCGCAGTCGCTGGGCGTCGTCGACAGGGTCAACGGGAAGAACGCGTACTGCATCGAGGCCGACACGCTCTACACGGGCACGTCGGGCACGTGGGGCGATTGGACCGACGAGAGGACCAAGCCGGACGCGCAGCGGCTCGCCTGGCTGACCGACAGGCACAACGGGGACCGGGATGATCTCACGCAGGCCGCGATCGCGGGCCTCATCCACCAGAAGCTCGACCCGATGGGCAACGAATACCTGAACGGCCTCCGGCAGCTCGGCTGGGCGGACGGGCCCAGCTGGGACGCGTACGCGGCGAAGATGGACAGCCTGTGGAATGAGGCGGTCGCCAACACGCCCAAGGACCTGAACATGCAATACCGGTACACGACCGGCAAACGCAAAGGCTTTGTCACTCCGAGCATCCTGAACGTGAACGGCCAGTACGTGTCCGGCATGCCGTTCAGGATCACGCTCCGGGGTCCGGCGGTTTTCGATCAGAACGGCACGGACACGATTGACGGCACGACAACCGACAGGAAGCAGGATTTCGCATGGACCGCGACAGGCAACGGCGCGGTGACGGGGTCTGTCAGCTACCAAGGCTATCAGGCCCGCAAGCTGACCTCCCCGAACCAGGACCTGATGAGCCCGTCCGATCCGGAGACCGTGTCGAAGAACATCGCGTTCCAGGTGCAGGCGAACTTCAAGCCGACCATCGAATCCAACCAGACCGATCATCGCATCGAATACGGGCATGCGCCCGAGGATGATCTGACCTGGCATGCGGACCCGACGGGCGGCGACTGGATCCAGGGCGCGACCATCAAGAGCACCGGCACCCTCTACCATTTCGCGAAGAAGCCGGTCGAGGGCCGGACGACCGTCAGGGACGGGGTGAAGGTTGCGACCGCGACCGTCGCCGGCGACAGGGACGGCGCCACCAGTCATGTGGACGCCTCCTCCATCACCATGGACCCCGGTTTCGTGAAGGCCCACCCGGGAGCCACCCCGTCGAGCCTGCCCGCCACCGGCTGGTACACGTGGGTGTGGGAGATCACGCCCGGCATGCAGGACGCCGACATGAGGCAGTACCTGCCCGCCGGCTACGACTGGTCCGACAACGTGCTGGAAGCGGAGACCACGCTGCACGTGCGCAGCATGCAGCCGACCATCACGTCCAGCGTGTCCGCCGCCTACAAGCATGATCAGAGCAAGGTGACCGGTGCCGACGGCGTCGAACGGCCCGCCGTCCAGATCGGCTCCGCGGCCGCGTCCGACAGGACCGATGTCGTCTACCTTGAAAAGGGCGGCGTCATCCGCGACAAGGTCACGCTGGGCGTGTCCGACGTGAACGGTGACGGCAAGACCGACACCGCCGACTGGCTGCACACCAAGGACGGTCAGGGCGAAGGCAGGGAGACCGAAGCCAACCAGATCACCATCCGCGTGAACGGCGCGCTCTACGGGGGCATGACCCGCGAACAGGCCGAACAGGCGCAGAAGGACGCGGCCGCAGGCAAGACCGTCGAACTGCCCAGGCAGGCCGTGAAGCTCGCCACCGCGACGTTCACGACGAACAGGGCGGGCGACTACCTCCTGTCCAGCAGGAAGGGCGAGAAGCCGGCCGGCGTGTGGAAGGCCGAAAACGGGATCGACCTGACGAACCCGCCGTCCGGATACGCCACGTTCGTGTACGACATCACGAATAGGGATCAGGACACGAAGGCCCAGACCGGCATCGAACCGTCCGACGATTATCCGTTCGCCAAGGATGTTCATGAGGCTCCGTTCACGGCGGATGAGACCATCATGCCGCGCCTCACCCCGAATCTCGACTCCACGGTCAGCTCCAAGGAGATCAAGCCGGGCGAGACCACCGTCGACAGGCTCGTCGTCGCCAAGACCAACGAAAAGGACGTGTGGCCCACCTACCCGCAGTCGAACGTCACCGAAGGCGAAACCCCGAAGGGCACCCCGCTGAGCCTCGACTTCCACGGCGTCCTCTACAAGGTCTCCGACGATCCGGCGGCCGCGATCGAGCAGACCGACACCGTGCCCGAAAACGCGGTGAAGGTCCACGAGACCGACATCAAGGACGTCACCAGGTTCGGCACCTACACGACCGACTCGTTCACGTTGACCGAACCGGGCACCTACGCCTGGCATTGGGTCATGACGCCGAGCCTGACCGGCGACCAGAACCATAATCCGCTCGCCGCCCTCGCATGGCGTCAGCTCACCCACGGCAAGGTGCAGCACGCGTTCGGACTCGCATCCGAGATCGTGCGCGTCCGGAAGCCCGACACGCCCAGGTGCGAGGTGTCCACCAGGAGCCAGGGCGAGGTCACGATGGAAAACGGCAAGGCCGACCTGCACGACGAGCTCCTGCTCAGGAACTGCGAGCAGGCCGCCAAGGCCGAATTCGAACTGTGGAGGCAGGCCGACGGCGACCAGTCGGGCGACGTGCTCATCACCGTCACCGGCAAGGTCGACGCGAAGGACGGCATCCACTCGCCGACCGTGACCGTGCATGAAACCGGCACCTACTACTGGCGCGAGAAGGTGTACGACCAGACGGGCAAGCTTATCTCCTATGGTGACGCGCGCAAGCCGAACGAGACCGTGACCGTCAAGGAGAAGCCTCTCGCCTCCACCGGCCTGGGCGTCCTGCCCACAGCCCTTGCCGGCATGCTGCTCGCCGGCCTGGGCGCCGCGTTCGCGCTGCGCTCCCGCAGGCGCGCCTGACACGCGTGACGGCAAGGGGTGCCGCACCCCCCGGCCCATGACGGGCCGCAGGGGGATGCGGCACCCGGTTCACGTCCTGTTTCCTTTTCGGATGGGGCGGTGTATCCCGTTATGGGATGCGCCGCCCCATCGCGTTGCCGACGGCGTGTGGGCGCCGCGCCTCATGCTCCTGGTCGTCGGCTACGCGGCCGGCTGGGATGCCATCCCCCGTCCGCATCACGCTCCTCGGATACTTCGGGCAGGTTTCGGGAAAGAAGGCCTTCATAATCGAAGCGTTCCTCTTCCATCAATTCGCCGAATTGGTCGGAGGTGAAGCATAGACTGAATACGTCATTAGAAAGGAGGGAAATCAAGGATATGAGCATACCGGTTCTTGACAAAACCCTAGAGTCAGAAAGCATTACGGAAGACCAGCTCATGCGGATGATGGAAAATGCTATGCGCAATAGTCTGGAACATGGAATCGATCCGCGTGACAACGATTTGATTCCCGCCGAGGAATCCTTCAAGGGACTGTTTTTCTGACATTGGGATATGGCACAGGGGCTTACCGTCGTTTTTGACTGTAATATATACGTAACTGCAGCGCAGGCAATAGGCTATTCAGGTTCCTTGGCTGATCTTGAACACATTGCACCTACACTCCCGTTTTATCGGCGTAAACGTGCTGAATCCCTGTTGTGGGCGCTAAAAGGCGGGGCGGGACCTGTCAAATTCCACGTCGGATGGAGCAATCACATTTGGAAAACCGTACAGCATGTTTTGCAACATAAATATCGTTGGGAGATCGATGATGCTGTGCGTTTTACGGATTGTGTCCAGATGGACCTCATTGACGGCACGGACGGCTATGTGGTTGACCCTGTAGCCGAGGGATTCATTCGCATGGACGATCACGAAGACAGTTCCGTATACGAAACAGCGCGCGTCCTCACGGATCATCCTCCTGTGCTATTGGTGGCGGACGATATGTCGTTCATTCAAAAAGTGGCTTATTATCACGATCATCCACAAGGAGCCACTGCATTAATAACGGCCTCGACATCCCGTGATTTCTGCACATTCTGCGAATCCTTGCAGGCAACACAATCTTGTTGCTAAACAGGTTTTATCCATGTTCGCAAGTCTCTATGCCAAAGCCCGACACCAGCTCGACGACTACCAGAACAAGCAGGCGCTCCGGATCGTACGCGAAACCCAAGCGATCGGCCTGGAAACCCTCAACGTGCATGGCATGAGCCGGATACACGGGCGCAGCGTGCTCACCGTCGCCCCGTCACGGTTCGTGATGAAACTCGAACATAAGGCGCAGCAGTACGGCAGGCAGATCCGGCATATCGGAAGATTCCAGCCGTCCACGCGCCTCTGCTCGCAATGCGGGCACCACGTGAAAGGCGGAATACCCGAGAACGTCCGCGTATGGGAATGCGCGGAATGCCACACCATCCTCGACCGCGACTACAACGCGGCCCTGAACATACTCGACGCGGCAGGGCTTGCCGAGTCGCTAAACGCGCGCGGAGACAGTGTAAGACTCCATCTCGCCACGGCGGGACGAAGCAACAGTCAAGGAAACGCGAACCACCGGCACCACAACGATGCCGGAATCCCGATGCTTTAGCACCGGGAGGAAGTCAACCTGCCATCCGTTGGTTTCCCGGGGACGCATACCGCGGGATGATCGAAGCCGGGGCAAGCGCCAGGAATGGATGAATCCCCGGGATGTGAGGAAACCGACCGGAACAAGCCACGCATGATGCTATCATCGTGCGCGAAGCGGAAACATGAAGGAAGAACATTATGAGCGGATTGGATCCCGTGCCATTGCCCCCAACGGAACCGTCGGGGGCCGCCCGCGCCGCCTCGAAACCGAAGTGGCTGGTCCCAGCGATCGCGGGCGGTGCTGCCGTCGTACTCGCGGCGGGCGGTACAGGCGGATACCTGTACTGGAACCACAGCCGTCTGACCGAAGCGTCAGGGGAATGCTCTGTCGCATACGAAAAGGCGGTGAAGGCGCAGGGGAAGCTGACGGAATACCTGAAGTCGGACGCCTTGAAGGCCGCGATCACGGTCCAGGATTCGCAGGTCGAGGACGCGGAGACGGTCGCCGTATTGGCCTCGATCGTGAAGACGGCTTCGACTACGAAGACCGATATCCCCGGATGCCCGTCCGGGAACCTGAAGGGCATCCGGGCGGCGGCCGCGCGGCTCGACAGGACCGCGGACGCGTACGCGAAGACCGTGAGCGAGGTCAGGGGCAAGGCCGAGGCCGTGAACGCCTCGAAGCTCGACAGGACCGTCGCCGACGCGACCAAGGTCCTGGATGATTCGAATGGCAGGGTGGAGGACGACAAGGTTCGCACCGCATTGGAGAACGCCATCAAGTCGAGGGACGGGAAGGCGATCTCGGATGCGGTGAAGGCGGTCAACGACTCCATCAAAGCCAAGTCGGACGCGGACGCGAAAGCGAGGGCCGAGAAGGAGGGGCAGGCGGCGGAGAACGCGGCCCAGGCGCCGGGCAACGGCTTCTCCTACACGGGCGATACGACCGGAGGCCACACCGGATACACGGGCGGCGGGTACACGCAATCCCAGGGCGGAGGCTACACTCCCGCGCCGCAGCCCACAGGTAACGGCGGCGGGTACACTCCCGCACCGCAGCCGACACCGCAGCCGACACCGCAACCCCCACAAGGCAACAACGGGGGAGGTTCCGGCGGAGATGACGGATGGGATACTTGCTTTACTGTTGATACCAGTGGCAAGCCCGGCGTCCAGGTTCCCTGCAACTGACTCTTTTCTTTCCGCTTGAGGGGTGTGACGCATCCTGATATGGGATGTGCCACACCCCTTCGTCTGGACATCATAAATGAAGGAAGAACATTATGAGCGGATTGGATCCCGTGCCCCGGCCCCCGGTGGAACCATCGGGAGCCGGCCGCGCCGTCCCGGAGCCGAAGCGTCCGAAGTGGCTGGTCCCAGTGATCGCGGGTGGTGCTGCCGTCGTTGTCTTGGCGGCGGGCGGTATCGGCGGCTACCTGTACTGGAACCACAATAGGCTGACCGAGGCGTCCGGGGAATGCGCCACCTCATACGGGAAGGCGGTGAAGGCGCGGAAGAAGCTGACGGAGTATCTGGAGTCGGATGCCTTGAAGGCCGCGATCGCGGTCAAGGGTTCGGAGGTCAGGGACGCGGAAACGGTTGGGACGTTGGCTTCGACGGTGAAGGCTGCTGAGAAGACGAAGATGACCGTTCCGGAATGTCCCTCCGGCAATCTGACTGATATCAGGGCGATGACGAAGGAGATCGACGGTCTTGCGACCGCATATTCCAGGACCGTGAGCGAGGTCAAGGGCAGGGCGGATGCGGTCAACGCCTCGAAGATCGACAAGACCGTCGCCGACGCGACCAGGGTCCTGGACGACTCCAAGGGCAGGGTGGAGGACGACAAGGTTCGCGCCATATTGGAGCATGCCATCAGATCGAGGGACGGGAAGGCGATCTCGGATGCGGTGAAGGCCGTCAACGACTCCATCAAGGCGAAGTCGGACGCGGACGCGAAGGCCAAGGCCGAAAAGGAGGCGCAGGCGGCGGGGAACACGGCCCAGGCGCCGGGCGACGGCTCCTCATACACGGGCGATACGACCGGAGGCCACACCGGATACACGGGCGGCGGCTACACGTACACCCCACCGCAGCCCGCCGGCAACGGAGGCGGCTACACTCCCGCACCGCAGCCGACCCCGCAGCCCCCACAAGGCAACAACGGGGGAGGTTCCGGCGGAGACGACGACTATGAACACATATGTGTTGTATACCCCACGGACGGTTCACCGTCCTACCAGGTTCCCTGCAGCTGATTCTCTCCCTTCCATCCCAAAAGGGGTGGCGCTTCCCGTTCTCGCGGGATGCGCCACCCCTTTCACTTTGATGTGAGGAAACCGACCGGAACAAGCCACGCATGATGCTATCATCGTGCGCGTAGCGGAAACATGAAGGAAGCATTATGAACGGATCGAATCCCGTGCCCCCGCCCCCGGCGGAACCGTCGGGGGCCGCCCGCGCCGCCTCGAAACCGAAGTGGCTGGTCCCAGCGATCGCGGGCGGTGCTGCCGTCGTTGTCTTGGCGGCGGGCGGTATCGGCGGCTACCTGTACTGGAACCACAATAGGCTGACCGAGGCGTCCGGGGAATGCTCTGTCGCGTACGACAAGGCGGTGAAGGCGCAGGGGAAGCTGACTGAGTATCTGGAGTCGGACGCCTTGAAGGCCGCGATCGCGGTCAAGGGTTCGGAGGTCAGGGACGCGGAGACGGTCGCCGTATTGGCCTCGATCGTGAAGACGGCTTCGACTACGAAGACCGATATCCCCGGATGCCCGTCCGGGAACCTGAAGGGCATCCGGGCGGCGGCCGCGCGGCTCGACAGGACCGCGGACGCGTACGCGAAGACCGTGAGCGAGGTCAGGGGCAAGGCCGAGGCCGTGAACGCCTCGAAGCTCGACAGGACCGTCGCCGACGCGACCAAGGTCCTGGATGATTCGAATGGCAGGGTGGAGGACGACAAGGTTCGCACCGCATTGGAGAACGCCATCAAGTCGAGGGACGGGAAGGCGATCTCGGATGCGGTGAAGGCGGTCAACGACTCCATCAAAGCCAAGTCGGACGCGGACGCGAAGGCCGGGGCCGAAAAGGAGGGGCAGGCGGCGGGGAACACGGCCCAGGCGCCGGGCAACGGCTCCTCCTACACCGGATACACGGGCAACGGCTCCCCCTACACGGGCGATACGACCGGAGGATACACCGGATACACGGGCGGCGGCTACACGTACACCCCACCACAGCCCGCCGGCAACGGAGGCGGGTACGCCCCCGCACCGCAGCCGGCGCCACAACCGACCCCGCAGCCCCCACAAGGCAACAACGGGGGAGGTTCCGGCGGAGATGACGGCTATGAGGACATTTGCTGGGCGGGTGACACCAGTGGCAAGCCCGGCGTCCAGGTTCCCTGCAGCTGATTCTCTCCCTTCCATCCCAAAAGGGGTGTCGCTTCCCGTTCTCGCGGAATGCGCCACCCCTTTCACTTTCCCATGACCCGGCCATGCCACCCTCGTCTTTCAGTAGGAGCCGGATATGGCGGTGTATCCCGTTATGGGATGCGCCGCCCCTTCGCGTTGCCGACGGCGTCAAGCTTTGTTCGGAGGATCATTGGCGACGGGACTGTTCGCGGCCTGCGAAAACGTCGATGAGGCACACGAGCCGTTCCGTCCCATGTCGTTCAGTAGTGGTCCTTCGCGGAGAGGATGCAGAGCCTGTCGTCGGCGACGGTGTAGATGATGCGGTTGGCTGAATCGATACGCCGCGACCATGCGCCGGACAGGCCCCATCTGAGGGGCTCGGGCTTGCCGATGCCCTCGAACGGGGTACGCTGCATATCCCGTATGAGCGCGTTGACGCGTTTGAGGGTCTTCCGGTCCTGGGACTGCCAGTACAGGTAGTCGGCCCAGGCGTCATCGGTCCAGCAGAGCAGCATCACGCGCCCGCTTCGACAAGGTCGCGGGCCATCGTCTGGCCCTGCCGGACCTGCGCCATGCCGCGCATCACCTTGTCGCTCAGATATGGGTTCTGGTAGACGCGCAGCGTCTCCATGAGCGAATCGTAGTCGTCGGCGCTCATGACGACCACGTTGTCCTCCGGATTCGCGTTGGTCACGAGAAGGGTGTCGGCGTCCTCGTTGACCCTGCGCATATAGGTTTTGAGATTCGCCCTGAAATTGCTGTAGGCCACGGCCTGTGTCATCACGCACCTCCTATTTGTACAAGGAATTGTACCACCGTGTTGCCGGAACGCGGCGCGCCCCGCGTCGGTCGTAGCGTTCTTGTCGGCTGGTGCGGGGCATATGTCCCCACCTTAATAGAACATCTGTTCGAATATTGGTTCGGTTTTGTTCCGGGAAGGCGGTAGGTCATGGCGTGGAGATTCGTCACGCACACATGCGGGCACCAGGAGAGGATCAACGTGGACGGCCCGTACGTGGTCGTCGAACAGCGGGTGAGGAGCGCGGAACGGGTGTCATGTCCCGCCTGCATCGGCATCGCGTCCCGGCAGCGCAACAGGCTTGACGGGTTCTGCGAACTGTGGGGCTCGAAATCCCAGTGCGACCGGGCGGAGCCGATACGACGCCGCACGCTCAGCCAGGTCGACGTGCTCGCCCGCCACGCGCGCATCGAGGATCGTGACGCGTTCGCCGAACTGCGCAGGCAGGTGCTGCGGATGAACGACGCGGCATGGTGGATCGAACACAAAAACGACGCGGCCACCATGCTCGCCCAGGACATCGAGCTCTAGGATTGCGGAAGAGGAGACGGTCATGTACGAGGAGCATGAGGACGGGTCGTTCACGCTGCACATGTGCGAATGGTACGAGCAAGGCAGGAGGCTCGTGGGCGAATACGAGACGCTGGGCGACGGATCCGGGTTCGCCGTCACCGACGAGTGGCCGGCCGGTCTCAAGGTCGTCGTCAACCATCCGTTGACACGTCCGGACGGCACCGTCATGCCCGGCATCAGCCGGCTGCGACGCTTCGACTGGAAGGTCGGGCCCGACGAGGGGCTGCACGCCGACGACTACGAGATCTGGGAGCGGGAACTGCGCGAACAAGCCGAACGCGACCGGATCGACGGCGAGCTGCGATCCCTGGGAGCGTTGGGCGACGGGGAATCCATCTTCGGCCGACAGCCGGGCAACGGGCCGTCGTCTCCGGATGGCGATGATGGCGTGTCTGATTCATGAACGGACGAAAGGAAGTATCATGATGACGGGATATGCCGGGCATCCGGCATGATTGGGGGATCAATGGATGGGCAGGGGCTGCGCATGTGCAGATTCACACGCGACGGGATCCCCGAACTGGGCGAATACCTGGAATCGGTGGACGGCACCGGCATCTGCAAGCTGACCGAGCTCGATGGCGGGGGAGAGGAGGTCGTCGTATGTCTGCCGGACGGGACCATGCCCGAGGGGATATCCGATCTGGAACTCGTCCGCGTCCCCACGCGCATCGAGGAAGGCGATGCGAAAACGGAAACCATGTCGGACGAGACGACGGAACGGATGGCGAGGACCCGGTTCATCGTCGACGAATACACGATGGGCGTGCTCGACGAGCAGGAGGCCGGCGAGAGGCTCTTCCGCCACCTGTTCCCGCATTGGGGATGAGAAGGCCGGATCAGGTCACTCCTCGGACGGATCGTCATCCTCGCCCGTGCTGATCTGGCTGCTTCCTCCCAAAGCCGCCAGAATCGCGCCGGTCAGGAAACAGCCGAGGACCGCCACGGCACCGATGACGGCGAACTTGAACCTCTTGGTCTCGGTGTCCTTGTCCGATTTCATCTTCAGCACGGCCATCATCCTGTCGATGAGCTCGTTCTTCTGCTCGAATGAAAGATCGTCGTTCTGCGACAGGGTCTCCAACAATCCGAGAACCATGTCGCAGGAGGCATTGAACGACTGCACGTTCTCCTGGTCCTCGGCCAGCGTCTGGGAGACCGTCTCCTTGTAGATTCGCATGATCTCCAGTGACGTGTCCGCGAAATGCGGCACCTGCTGCAATGCGGCAATGGCGATCTGAGGTTCCATCTGGGGCAACGCGGAGGTGAAGGACATGATCCTGTCCTTCGACAGATGCCTGAAATCAGGGATGCCAAGCATCTCCAAACCTGTTTCTCGGACAATTGACGGCTCATCACGCACGCTCCTAATCGATGTCAGGGTCCTCGTCGGCCCGTTTCCGCCAGACTACACCTTTCAGTCTGTTTATGTGGCCCACGAGCGAGGCGGTGTCCGCCTATCAGTGTGGCGTTCTCGCCGGCCGATCCGATATGCGCCAGAACAGGTAGATGGCCGCCCATGCGACCATGACAAATACGGATAGCCCGGACATCGCATACACGATGGTTACCATGATTCGTTCGAATGATCCCACGCCTGAATCTATCGACAGGGTCTTGGCGGTTGCGTCCGTATCGATCAATGTGACGGTCAACAGCACGCAGTGCAGGATGGACGCCAGTATCATGGTGGTCCTCGGCGTCTTCAACGCGTTCGTCAGGAACGGGGATTCATTGATGTCGCCCGCGAGGAACGCGGCACCCAGCTGGGTGATACCCACCGTCAGGAACAGGGACGCCGGCACGTGCGCGGACACGCCGGACCATGGGATGAAACCCCAGATGAGCGCAACGAGCGTCAGGAACATGATTTCCAGCAGCTCCGGAACGAGGAACCGGACCGTGGCCCGGAACTTCGGTATCACATAGCAGCGCAGATACGCGTCGCTACCGTCCGGCGAGCCATGCTCGCGGTGGACGGAAGAGAACAGCACGCCGTCGCTGAACTCCGCGTCGCTGCTTTCCAGCATGCCGCCAACGGTGCAGGCGTGCGCCGACCGGCAGTCCTTCGGGAACACGATCTTCAGGAACGTGGAATCCCTCAGCCACTGATACGAGTATTCGACGAGCGTGGCCCCGCAGAACGCGAGGAGCGCACGCTTGTACCTTGATGAGCTGGGAGTATTGACCTCCCTGCCATACTCGGACCGCGCGACGCGCGTCTGGTAACGGCATATGCGGAACCGGAGGATCGTGCACCCCTCGGTCTTCGCCCGGACGTATGTGAGTACCGGGTAGTTCTCCTTCAAACGGTACAGGTCGTCCAGATATCGTTTACGCAGGCGCATCTGTTCATCGTCCTCGACATACTGCAGGAATTTGCTCGTCTCGCCGGATACGGCCTCGTATATTTCCTGTTGTTCGCCTATCAGATGTGTTGTCTCATCCTCCCGGTAATTCCCGCCGAAACGAAAAACAGGCATCCATCTCGCCTCGTACCAGGTCTTCAGTTCCTCTTGGTTTAGGGACTTGTTCCAGGCGGTCAATCCATATGTGGCCAGCATCGCCGCGAGACGCTGGTTGAAGGTGCGATGGCTGAAAAAAACTGTGGGATCGCTGGAACATTCGAATTCGGTCTGAACGAACCGACGGAACCTGAACAACGGCAAGGGAACGATGTCTCCCTCTTTGATGGTGATGCCGCAATCCAGTGCGATGCGACCCAAGGCGTGCCAGTCGACCTCGATATCATAGGTCTCGACTTGCTGGGACAGCTGAGTGATGTCGATCTGGCGCTTGTACTCGCGCTGCCAACGCATATCGGATGACAGGGAGTCGCCGGACGTGTGGATATGCATGCCGGAGAACAGTCGGTATATGAATTCGAGCTGGGGGTCGCATCGCCGGATCATCGATATGTTCCTGTCCGTGTCGGCGAGGGCGTCCTCGTCAACGAATTCGGCGAACGGGGTCCTTCCGCACGGTTGGTCCTTATCACATGGCAATGCGCGGCGAAGTTTCTTCAATATTCTCTTCTGCTCTGAATTAGGTGCATCTTCCCGATATAAATCGCAGTGGATATCAGTGGGGGATGTGGACGGAACGGTAGGGGGAGAAGCCGAACTTCAGTTCCTTGGTGCGTCTGCGGGTCTCCTCCTGATAGGCCTCGAGGTACTCCCGCCATTCCTTGGCGCTGGTGATGGGCCGGTTGGCCCATTCCCTCACCAGGGGCGGTTCAGATGCGGTGCATCCGTTTCCGGTCATTTCGCAATTCCTCTTTCGATTGGTTCTTGATGCAACTATACGACAAGAAGTGGTCGACCGGCAGCAAGGTCGTCGTCAACCATCCGTTGACGCGTCCGGACGGCACCGTCATCCTCAACTAGTACGGCAACCTGTACGACGAGATCGTCGACGTGAACCTCGTCGGGTTGTTCGGGCTTGATACGGAGCGTCGCGTCGACCGGCGTTATGCGCGGCTGTTCAACACGAAACAAAGAAAGGAATCGAATCTGGACGTCATCGGCACCGTACGCCTGTGGGACAGTCAGGGCCGCAACAAGCCTGTTCCCGACCCGTTGCATGAGGGCAGATACCTGCCCAACGGGCAGGCCGCGAAACACGGACTCAACCGGAGCCTGAGACGGGCCAGCATGGGACGACTCGCGTCCATGCTCGCCTATAAGACCAAACTCGCCGAAGGCGTGGGCATGATACTCGTCAACCCCGCCTACACGAGCCAGACATGCAGCCGATGCGGGCATGTGGACGAGAGGAACCGCGAGAGCCAAGCGGTCTTCGTCTGCAAGAAATGCTCGTATACGGCGGACGCCGACGTGAACGCCGCCCGGAACATCCTCGAATGGGGATTGGACACGCTCGCCGTCACGTCGGAAAACCTGTGGGGCGCGGACGGCACCCCGGTCGAACAGGGACGTAAGACCAACGGAAACGCTGCACGCGAATCCGTGGCACTCTCTTAGAGACCAGAACCTCTCCCACCGCAAAACGATAGGAGGAATCCCCCGGCTTCAGCCGAGAGGAGGACGTCAAAGGATGCCGTCGGCTGCGGGTATGCGGGTTGTGTGGGCGTCGCGTAGTTCGGCGGAGCCCATCCGGATTGCCGGGCATATCCGGGCCGCGACCGCGCGTATCTGACTGGCCACGTCGGCTGGACCGGCTGGCATGGCGTCGGCGCCTCCCTCATGCAACGGGCCGTTCCATGAGGGAGGCGAGCAGGTTCAGGCCGACGCCCATGCCCGTCAGCATCGCGCCCATGCGCTCCATGCCGGCATGCCCGAGCATGAACATGCCGATCGGCAGGAGCGTGCCGCCCGCGAAGGACAGGACCGGGAACACGGGGGAGGGGGCGCATTCCACGTCCGTATAGTCGCGAACGGCCTTCTCCAGTTCGAGCATCCGCACGCGCGCGTCCCGCCATGCGTCAGGATCGGCGGGCGGGTACAGGCGTGCCGCAAGCTCGCATCTGACCCTCAGACGGGTCATCTGTCCGGCCGTCGCGGCCGTGCACGGGCGGGCGAGCGCGTCCTCCATGACCTTGAGCGCGTCCCGGGCGAGGATGAGCGCGGCGTGCCCACGCCAATCCTCGTCGACGGATGTTGTGACCGGCATCCCATATCGTCCGCCATGCCAGGGGCGGAGCGCCTTGGAGGGGATGCGCGCCCCGACGCCCTCCGCATGCCTGTGGACGAGGAATCCGGGATGGCATGCGGTCAGCGTGTCGCCGCATGGGGCCGTCCACACATGAGGGGCCGTGTTTCGCCATCCGGCGAGACGCAGCCGGAACGCCATGCCACGGATCGGGTCGGTGCCGCGCCAATGCCAGACGCCCGGGTCGATGAGTTCGAGTTCGGTCATGCCGCACATGATGGTGGTCCCCCGCGACGCGGTCAGCGGAACTGGTCCGTCCACACCGTGTACGCCTGCCATGCGATCAGGCCCGTCAGGGCGAGGGTCGCCGTCCAGAACACGCTTCCGGCCGGATCGCGCATGGCGATCATGATGAGCCGGAACACGAGGGCGGGCGTGAGCATGAGCGTCATGGCCGTCGGATGGAAGCGTCCCATGTCGCACTCCTCGAACGCGAAGCCGGCGTACCATTCCAGGGTGAACGACAGCAGTGTGCAGAAGGCGAGGATGCCGGCCGCCCACTGCCATGCGTCGGGTATGGGCCGGATGCCCGTCTGGTCGAGGTAGAGGAGGATGGGGGCGGCCAGGAGCCCAAGATGCCATGTCCAGTAGGCTCCCGGGTGTGAGAAGCCGCGATGGTTTTCGTATTCGTTTCCCGTCATGCGTCCGCCTGGCTCTTCCCCTGCTTGTCTTTGGGATGGCGTTTCAGGCCGTGTCGCATGCCCCGGATCAGGAGGATGAGGATGATGGCGTAGATGACGACGGTCTGGTCGGCGACCGTGCCGCCCTCGAACATGATCTTCCATACGACGGTCAGGGACGGGGTGAGGGGGAGCAGGAGGATGGCGGCGAGCAGGCGCGTCCATACGATGCGGCCGCGCACGGACATGGTCCATGCGCCGATCCGGCGGGGGAGGCGTTTCAGCCACGCCCACAGGCGGGCGGGCGCGTGTTTCAGCCGATCGAGCATATGAGCCCCCGGTATGCGTGCGCGTAGCGGAGCGTGTCGGCCAGGCAGTGCATGACCCGATGGTCGGTGGACGGTTCCATGCCGGGCAGGGCCATGGGGTTCCACATGCGGACCGCCTCGCAGACGGCGCTGATGTCCAGGGACCGGTGGGAGCAGCCGTCGAGGACGCCGGGCATCCAACTGTCGAGCATGTCCCGGTCGAAGCGGACGGTGCTGCCGGCGGGCAGGAGGCGGACCCCCTGGCCGAGGTGTCGGACCACGTAGTCGCGTGCGGACAGGGCGGCGGCGAACATGTTGGGGGCGCTCGGGTGCGCGCATTCGGCGAGCAGCCCGTTGGGCCCGTGCATGCCCTGGATGAATTCGGACGGTTTGCCTTCCCAGTGGACGGTCGTGTGGAACCCGTCGTCCACTGGCTTCAGGTCGGGGCCGGTGGCGATCATGCCGATTTCGAGGATGGGATCCTTGCGCGGGTCGAGGCCCGTGGTCTCCGTGTCCACCCACAGGAGGCGGACCGGCTTGTCGTCATTGTCGTGTGTGCTCATGCCCCCGGGTATGCGTCACGCATTCCACGGGGGCATGAGCACACGGGGATGCGGGGAAGGTTCCGCGGGGTGCGGGCGGCGCGGGTCGGCGGGCGGCGCGACGGAGGCGAGCTTTTCCAGACTGTCCTTGTCTCCCATGCGATCCTCCGATCCGTTTCGCCGGGCTCCCCGGGGTTCGCGATGCCGTGGAGCCGCATGCGCGGGACCGTGTATGCATTCCGGTTCGCGTGTATGCATCTGTATGCATCCGGGGATGCATACAAAAAAAGCTTGGAAAAAGCCCGAAAACCCTTATAAATAAAGGAAAAGGAATAATTCCTTTCTCTTGTATGCATTGTATGCATCAATATAAGGGGTTTCCTTCCCTT